>Ga0209640_10004738_pt1 | contig 11933 bp, 17 predicted proteins | sample RifCSP10_1_FD_184018 | JGI IMG/M metagenome (GOLD analysis project Ga0209640, IMG submission 184018) | Soil microbial communities from Rifle, Colorado - Rifle CSP2_sed 10_1 (SPAdes) (version 2) | ecosystem: Environmental > Terrestrial > Deep subsurface > Rock core/Sediment | place: Rifle... | reverse complement strand
CTCCCTTCACGGGTGCCACTTTACCATAGGTTGGAGAGGCTGGGCAGGTTAGCGACCGGCCGCCGGGCCTTGCTCACTACCCTTGGTCTGGTCTCTAAGTTTTTAGCTTTACGACCCGACCCCCGCTCATTTGGATGAGTTCCGCCGGAGTCAACTCAAAGACCGCGTGGGGGTGACCGGCGGCGGCCCAGATCGAGGAATGCAGCAGCAGGTCCTCATCAATCAGGGTCTCGAGTTTCGTCCGGTGACCAACCGGCGGTACCCCGCCAATTGAGTATCCGGTATGCTGCCGGACAAAGTCCGCGTCAGCCATTTCTACCGGTACGGAAGCCGACCCGCTCACCTTCGCCAGGTCCACCCGGTTCACGCCGCTGGCAATGACCAGGAGTGGTCTTTCCGACGACTTCGCCCGGAATACCAGCGACTTGCAGATCTGCTCAACCCGGCAGCCGATGGCCCGGGCCGCCTCCGGCGCGGTCCGAGTCGTAGCCGCGAGCTGAACGACCTGATTGGAGAATCCCATACTGCTCAGAACGAGCTGGAATTGGAGAGCGCTCGGGCTCAACGGATCCGAGATGCTTCCTCTTCCCCACCCTGGGTCTTTGCGCCTAGCTCTTCAGTGGCTGGGGTCTCAAGGATCGAAAACTCACGAATCTCTCCCGCGTTTCATCCCACAGGTTCATCCGAAGCGAGCGCAGGCTGGATCGAATCGTGAGCGGTTCGATCGTGCGGAACTCGGGCACCGCGTCGTTGCAATCCTGAAGATTGTAGTTGGGGATTCGGGGTTGGACATGATGGACATGATGCAGCCCGATGCTGCCGGTGAACCACTGAAGGACTCTGGGAAGTTTGTAGTAAGAGCTGCCTGCAAGCGAAGCGGTCAACGGATCCCACGCCTCGTGGCGCGCCCAATAACCTCCATCAAATTGATGTTGGACATAGAACATCCATACCCCAAGCGACCCGGAGATGAACAGGATCGGCAACTGAATCAGCACGTAGGTCCGAAATCCAAACGTCAGGCTCGCCACTCCAATAAGGGCGACCAATGCGAGATCGGTGAATAGGACGCTGAATTGCTCAATCCGCTTGGATCCCTTATGAGGGATTCGGTGCCCAATCGTGAAGATAAGCACTGGGCCAATGAGGAACAGGATCACCGGATTTCGATAGGCTCGATAGAGGGCGCGTTTCCACGTGGGAAGGGCCAGGTATTCGTCAACCGTCAGGGTCCACACATCACCGGTTCCCCTTCGGTCTAAGTCGCCCACCGTCGCGTGATGGATCGCGTGGGACCGGCGCCACTGTTCGAAAGGAGTGAAGGTCAGTATCCCGGAGATGTAGCCCAAGATCCGGTTCGCTCGTTGCGAGTCGAAGAAGGAACCATGGACGCAATCATGGAAAAAGATAAAGATGCGAATATGGAGCCCCGCGGCGGGAATGGCCAGAAGCAAAGTAACCCAATATGGCAACCCCTGCCGAATGGTGATTACCATTAGCCCCCAGAGTGCAAAGTAGGGGAGAAACGTATTCAGCATCTGCCAGGCCGCCTTTGAAAGCTGTGCCTGCATATGCGTCGATATGGCCTTGTATATATGAGACTTGGCCTCGCGGCTTCGGGTCGTGCCTGCCATAACTGTCATCACTTGCCTCCTTCAGTTCGGGTGCTAACCCCTTTAGGATAACATTCTTGGCGAGATCGGCCACCCCAATTCTAAGAAATCCTCGGTTCGGTCGAGGGCCCGGTGGACCAATCCGCTGGGTACCGCCCACTCGCTAAAGGCCGGGCTCCCCTTCGGAAGTCCGTTTCCAGATCAAGCTCGCAACCAGCGCGACCAGGACATAGGTAAGGCCGAGTGCTACGAGGGCAAACTTTCCGGTCGCTGCAATCCGAGACAGCATGGGCCAGGATTCGATTCGAGTGCCGAGCAGAACCCGGATGAGACTGTAGTTCTCCAGGGCGTCGAGCAAGCCGGCCGCCCCCTGTCCCCAGGCCAGCCCGATCCCTAGATTCGAGAAGCCGCCTCCGCGATTGCGGAGGCGCCGGGAGACCATGAGGCATGCCAACCCGATTGAGAACGGGTATGCGATCAGGAACAGGTAGTCCAGCCCAAGATTGAGGCCGGCGTAGATCCGGCCGGTCTCGCCCCAGGACTCAATCATCCCTTGAGCTGCTTCCAGGGATCCGGCAAACTCGAAGGACACGATCCCGGCCGGCGAGGCGTCGGTTCTTAGCGGTGCTCCAAGGGCGTTCAGAGTAACGATCAGAGCCAGGGTCGCGAGGATAGAGAGGACCAGGGCCGGTTTCAAGGCCGAATCGGAGATCCACTGAAATGGACTTCGGAGCCTCATCGCTCTGCCCCTCCCAAGTCCGCAACCTGATCAAGCACGCTCCAGATCCGACCCACCCAATCGTAGTGCTCTGGTTTCATCAGGCAGGAGCGCAAGCAGAGCACGCTGTCCTGGTCGAAGTCGACATCGTCCCAAGTTCGTCTCAGTAAGGAAGCCGGGTATCGAAGGGTTGCCAGGTGCAGGTCTTCGGCGGCCGCGGCCCGAAACATGCTCGCGGAACGCTCCGAGATTTCCCCGGCAGTTCTTCCCGCTGGTGTCCAAACTACGATGTCCAGCTCCGGTCGAACGAACGTCCGGAATCGAGCATCGCTGCGGATCCGCTCGTAGAGATCCAGGGCAGCCGCTCTCGATCGAGATAGTCCCCGGGCAAATTCACCGTTCTCAACCAAGGGCAGCAGTCGCAGCGTCGCCCAGAGCGCAACCGCAGAGGCTCCTGCCCTGGAACACTCCAGGCTGATTTCGCCAAGATGCAGGTCGGAGGAGGTGAAGTAAGTGTAGGGTGAATCATGCTTGTAATAGCGGCCGACTTCGGGATCCCGAAAGAGGACGCAACCGCACCCGTAAGGTTGAAGACCATGCTTGTGAGGATCGATCACGATCGAGTCAACCTCCGAGAGCGCTTCGAAGGCTTTGGCGGTCTCCCGGTCCAGGTTGTCCGCAAGGATGAAGTACCCGCCATACGCCGCGTCGGCGTGCAAACGAAAGCCATAACGCTCTCTCAACTCCACGATTTCGGATAATGGATCAACGGCTCCCGTCCCGGTCGCCCCGATCGTTGCCACGACTGTGCCCACGTCCCCTTCATCGAGCAGGGACCGGAGCGAGTCGAGTTCCATCCGTGCCGCCGCATCGCATGGCACGGACTGAAAACTCACCCCAAGGACCTCACTGACTCGTGCATGGGTGTTGTGTGCTTGTTCGGAGGCGAGCACCTTCTTGCCCGGCGCTAGTTGACGGGCGATCCACAAGGCCTCGAGATTGGCCATCGTTCCGCCGCCAGTCAGGTGCCCAAGGAACCTCTCCCATCCAAAAAGCTGTGCGATCCGTGCAACGGACTCTTTCTCGAGCTGCGAGCTCGCCCGCCCACCATCGAGGGCATGATTGTTCGGATTGAGCCAGAGGGCGAGCATATAGGCCAGTCTGGCGATCGGGTGCGGTGGTTTGAGCATTTGGCCTGCGTAATTTGGGTGGAAGTACGGGTAGTTATCTTGCATGAGCTCCGCAACTTCCATCAACACCGCCTCGATCCGCTCGAGGTCATAGTTTTGATCAAAGTCAGGCAGGCCGGTGAATCCGGCGTCCAGCCTGCCCAGCGCCTTTCCGAGGATTCCGATCGTTGCGCTTTCCAACATCGTCGATCTCTCCTGATCCGGATCTTGCTACGCCGGGCGGTTTCCGAAGCGATCGAAAGATACCACCTCGCGAACGGCCCTTCGCGTCGTCGGGCCGTAACGGCCCCGCGGCCAACCCAGAGGAATCAGCGCACAGGGGGTCACCTGCCGCGGGAGGCCGAGGAGTCGCCGCAGGGAGAACAGGTTCCACAGAGGAATAGTGACTAAGACCGCACCCAGATTCGCCGCCCGGGCGGCCAGAAGCAGATTCTGTACCGCCGGAAAGATGGAGCCGAAGTAACTGGCCGCAAAGATGTGTGGGAATGGGAGCCGCAGACCTTTGAGACAGGCAACAACGATCACCGGGGTCTCCTCGAAGTGATCAACCTGCCACTGGACCGCTTCCTGGATCCGCTGCCGGCTCGGGTTAGGCCGGGTTAGCTTCCGCGGGATCCTGGCATACAGCTGCCATGCCTGCCGGTAGAGGCGGGCAATTCCTTTCTTAACCTTGGGATCTTTGACCACGATGAATTCCCAATTTTGCGAATTCGATCCAGTTGGCGCCTTGAGCGCCAAGCCGATTAGCCGAAGGATCAACGCGTCATCAATGGGATCCGGCTTCAGTCGCCGGATCGCCCGCTGTGTCTCGAGTGCCTCGCTGAGAGGCATCTCGAAGCCGGTTTGCACTCCCATGGGTTCTCCTCGTGTCCTCGCCTTCGCCGGATTATTCGATGCTTAGGAGGTAACCGGCAGCCTAATCACGCCCGAAGTGGCGGCAGAGGATCGCCGGCGGGAATGAAGCGCAGAGCCAACCCGTTGTTGCACCAGCGTTGCCCGGTCGGTTGGGGACCATCGTTGAACACATGTCCCTGGTGCCCGCCACAGCGGCTGCAGTGGTACTCGGTCCTCGGCAGCAGAAGCTTGAAGTCGGTCTTCCGATCCACATTCCCCTCAACCGCCTCGGTAAAGCTGGGCCAACCAGTCCCGCTTTCGAACTTAGCGTCAGAGGTGAAGAGCGGCAGAGCGCAGGCGGCGCATACGAATGTGCCGGCTCGCTTCTCTTCGTTCAACGGATGGGAATAGGGGCGCTCGGTGGCCTCCTCAAACAACACCGCGTATTCCTCGGGCGCAAGCAGCTCACGCCACTCGGAACGCGGCTTCGTCAGTGTATCTATCTTCATCGGGTGCGTCCTTCCTCCTTCGCGAGCTGCAGCCGGCACCATGCGTATAGCGCGTCATAGACCAGGAATTGTGCCTCGAGGTTAGCTTGATCGTCGGGCAAGAGAACTCCAAAGCCGGTCGCGATGGCTTCAAGACCCGGAGCGATTTCGTCCGAATGCAGGTCGGCGGCGATATCGGCAGCATGGACGACCTTAGCCAAGCGCAGCAGACCCGGGTCGGACAATTCGTACTTTGCGATGATCGCTTCGAAGGAACATTTGCCTCCGTGATGTCCGAGCTCAACCCCAGGAGAATCGAACGGGATCGCTCCCGTTTCGGCTGCAGCCTTCTCAACTTGATTCTTGGGTACGAAGAGGAATTCGGCGTCCGAGTCAACGAATCGGCTGATGAGCCAGGGACAAGCGACCCGGTCGACATGCACGTGCGATCTAGTCACCCAGAGCATATCTTTTCCTCTCGACGCGTCTTTCAATCCCCGCCAGGAGGCCTGCCCGCATCGCCTGGTACATAGTGGCTCCAATCGTAACTGATTTGTTCGTTGGGGTCGGAAGACCCCCTCCGGTCTGGAAGCAATTGGATGAGCCCGTGCTGAGTATCTCGAATCCCCCATCATTCGCTTGGCATTTGCCCTCGACGACGATGCTGCTTGGTGCTCGCTCGGCGCTTCTTGCTCTCGAGGCGTCTTTCCCGTGAGGCCCTGGTGGGTTTGGTTCGCCGCCGGATCTTCTGGCGCAGCGCCGCTCTCCGCACCAGCCGGACCAGGCGCTCAATTGCGTCCTGGCGGTTTCGCTCTTGGCTGCGGAATCGACGAGCCTGGATGATGAGCACACCGGCATTATTCAATCGCTTACCGGCGTGGAGAATCAGGCGGTCGCGAACCTCCTCCGTCAGAGCTCTTGTGTGCCTCACGTCGAAGCGCAGCTCCACCGCGGAGGCCACTTTGTTCACATTCTGGCCACCGGGGCCAGAGGCCTGGATGAACCGAAGCTGGACCTCCCGCTCAGGGATACGGATGGAACGGCTGACCGAGATCATACGGGCGATGATGCCGGCGGGGGCTCGCTCAACGAGGGTCCCGACGTCCCAGGGATAGGGCACCCACCCGTTTGAAGAAGGAAACTCACCGGTCCTTCCAGACACCCGCGTACTTCTTGCGGTACTTGAGGTCCTCTTCACTCTCAATCAGTTCCAGCGCCACTTCTCTTACTTTCTCATCTTTCACTGCATCATACAAATTCCTAAGTCCTTGAATGATATCGTAACGAATCAAGGTGGAGTTCTTCTCCGCGACGCAGTCGTTGAACCGACCCGCAAGGCGGTCAACCACCATCTTCTGTTGTTTGTTTCCGGTAGCCCCGATTTTCCAAATGGCTTGCAGGGTGTGCCTCGCGGTGACAAACCTTTCATCCCTCGTCACTGCAAGCAGAGCATCAAAATCCTTCAGCATCCTCTTCCCGGGGTCGCTCTTAGCCAGGTTGCAGAGAACCTGGGCAGCAATTGCCCGCTGGTGGTTGTCTTGGTGGCGCAAATTCTCAACCAACTGGTCCCACACGTCGTAGGCCCAATCGACTCGGTTGTCTGTCACCTTGAGAACATAGATCAGGGCCTTATATCGTCGATCGCCGTCTTGGGTGAGCAGGCTATCCAAGTTTGTCCGTATGATCCTCTTCATCTAGTTCTCCTTGCGGTCAAGAAGGGTTTACCTAGGGCCCACTCGGCTGTCAAGCTGAGCGGGGCCGCATGGGAGCCCAGGTCCTCCAGCGGAGCCCGCGTCCCCGTACTGAATGGCCAATTAGTCACTGTACTCCGGCAACGACAGTCCGTGATTCGCTCTTTGTGTGGTAGAATATAGGTTATCGAAAAGCCGGTTTAGCGTGCAGTTGCTGCCGTCTGACCCTCGCATGGGATTGGCGGCTTCTTTTTCCGCCACGAATATTCCGTAGGAACCTGGAGACTCGAAGCAGCCCGATGGCAATCAAAGTCAATGAGTGGGCTGTTCACCCTCAACACGGCGTAGGGCGGGTCGTCAAGTTGGAGACACGACAGTTTAACCCAGGGCCCAAACGACGGTATTACCAGTTCGCTATCTCGACAGGCACTGTGTGGGTGCCAGTGGAAGGTCTGCCCAGCGGGCTCCGCAAGGTGACGGCCAAGGGCGACCTTGCCCGGTATCGCAGCGTCTTGAAAAGCCGCCCGACACCTTTGGCCGCAGACCATCGGCAGCGCCAGATCGCGTTGGCCGATCGCTCGAAAGAGAGTTCATTCCAAGCCAGGTGTGAAGTGGTGCGAGATTTGTCCGCCTTCAGCTGGCACAGACCATTGAACGAAAGCAGTAGCGTTCTGTTGCGGAGAGCCCGCCAGATGTTGTCTGCGGAGTGGGCAGCGGCTGAGGGGCTGTCGCTCGTTGACGCTACTCTCGAGGTCGAGGCCCTGCTGCTTGAGGGGAGGAAGACCTACGAGGAGAAGAGTTCTGTGAGTGAGAGAACTTCCCTAGGCCCCCCTTAGCCGCGCCTTCAACAAGCGCACCCCCTCCCAATACCTCATTTCGAAAACCCACACTGACTGACTCAAGGAATTGGCGCGCCACGCGCCGGCCGCGTTTGCGAAATCTACGGTTCGGGCTTATAGGGTGCAAGGGTCTCAATGTCGCCGACGTACTCGGGGAGCCCAGTATGTCCGAGCATCTGGCGAACAGCTTGGATTTCGCCGACGTGGTACCAGTAATGGTAGGTCATTCTCCTCATCGCCGAGCCAATGGATTGGCCGACGGGCTTGCCCCGGAGCAGAAGCTCCCCCTGGAGGGAGTCGGTCGTAAGCGCATGAAGGTAATGAGCGCTTGATTCGATCACTTGCTGCCAAATGCGCGCTGTCTCGGTTAGTGCCGGGGTGCTCATCGGCGCCCCATACGCATATTTGGAGTTCAGTTCAGGAAAGGTGACCTTCCCCTGGGCTCGCTCGAGAAAGTAGCGCTGCTCTTGCCAGGCGAGATGGCCGACTATCCAACTAATGCAATTCATCGGGCCGAAGTGGCGAGCGCCATCCTCGTCCGAAATGCCATCGAGTCCGCGCAACCACTCCGAACGAGTGAAACGCAATTGGTCAACGAGCGGGTGAGGCACCGTCTACCTCCATGGGGGATGCTCCCGGGCGGGCCCGGGTTTCCTTAGGCGTCGGGACGGCCACTAACTCGTTACACTGGCCAAACTATGCGCGTGTCCGTGCTTTCCACGCCTTTCACTCCCCGGATCTGCCCCAGAGTGCCCGCCAAGGCGGCCTGATCGGCCCCCTCGACAAAGACCACAATGTCCGTCGGCCCGGCCAGGAAGTGAACCGTTTTGACCCCCGCAACCGCGTGCAGGGCCCGGTGGAGTGAATCCATCCCCTCCCAGCCGCCGGACACTGCCATTTGGACAAATACGAATGCAGCCATCATGGTCATCCTCCTTGGATGAAGGGGTGCGCTGCGCAGCAGGCGCACCAGGGGTAATAGTTATCAGTTAAAAGACAGTTCCTCTTGACGCAGGGTAAAGCCCGATTTGTTTCTTGTACGCAGCAAAATGAACCAAATTGCCCTTTAGAGTGAAGGTCGGCATTTGATAGCTATGGGTGCTGTTTAGTTAGTTCTCAAAGATCTCCTTCATAAGACCCTGAGAACATTCAGGAGCATCGCGCCTGGGTGGGTCGGTTCCCGGTCGGCGAAACCCCACCGACATCTTTGACCTCTTGCTGCATTTGTGCGCCAGCGTCTAGGAGTAATCGCAGACTCTCCTTGATGTCGCTAGCGTGCCAGTAGCCGACAGGCCCCTTCATTCCTGCACTGTGGCCATTGGGATCCAAACCTATTTCTTGGTCCCCAACTCTAAAGCCAACATAGTAAGGCCCATCAAGATAAGGCTCAATACCCAAGTGCTTGCTGTATAGCATCTTGGCCCGAGCTAAGTCTTTGACGGGATAGATGACCGTTCTGATACCTTGATTCATGGAGAACTCCTCACACTTACTGATTCTAGACTAGATTTGCCTTCCCCCATCAACCCACTTGCGAGCGGCGGCGCCAATCAGGTCTTCGCTCAGGGATTCGTGGTTCAGATTTCCACGCTTAGAGTAGCGGCTCAGTACCTTCCGGTACTTCGCCTTGAGTTGCTTCATCTGCTACCAATTGTCGCCGTTGATGTCGTTCCAGATTTCCGTGTATACGGCCGAGAATCGGTCGCGGTTGGCTTGCCCCGTTTCGACGTCGGCTTCGATGACGGTGAGCCGTCGACCGTGTGGTGGTCGTCGGCCTCACCCGGCCTGCCGGTTACGTTCCAACTGGCCTGATGAGCAGCGAGGTATCCGGCGGCCTCTTCAGCTTGACCGAGCTTGGCATGTATATGCTTAGTAGCTGCCGAGCGAAAGTTCACTCATCAACTAGACACTGCAACGATCGTGAGGATAATACCGGCAAACCCAATGGCCAAGTCCAGTGTGACCCAAACACGGTGCAGTCGAAGGTCGAAAAGCCGCGGGAAACGCTTGCGATGTATTTCTTCTGCCTCATCTGTCAATCGGTCAAGCTGAATGTCCGGGTGAAGCTCATAGAGACGCCTACGCCAGGCCCAAGCCAGCTCCATGTGAAGCTTGCTTCGTTCGTAGAGTTTCTCGGATGCAATTCCACCAAAGATGCCCAACACGATCAGCAAGATGGTAAGCGGGAGGGCCTTGTGGGTCAGGCCGTCTTGGGTTAGGAACCCAAACACTGCAGAGGCTATCAAGAGGACGATGTTGGAGAATGCCGTGCGTTGGTCCTCGGATTGTCTAACCTGCCTCCAGTCCTCATCAAAGAACTTGAGCAAGACCTCGGAAGCGTCAGTCATAAAGTCCCTCCCCAGCGAACTTAGAGGCCGCCGAACGGCCTCGAGTTCAGCGGCCCGGCCAGCCGAGGACTAGTATCGCGCCAAAGCCAAACACCCGGGCGGGAGATAGGAGCAACTCAAGACGACAGCGAGGGCGTAGACCGCGCCCTGGGCGGAAGACAGGCTCTCCTCGTACGAACCCATCCCAGCTACGACGTCGTAGTACATGGATATGGAGGCACCGCCGATTATGCCTACTGCGACTGCAACTAGCAGGAGCCTCACGGGCAACCAAACGAACCGATCCCGGTCAACGAAGGTACTCGGTCCCATCAAGGCTTTCTCCTCTCCCAGTACATCAAGGATTCTCGCGTTGCGGCAGGGCCCCAGGCGATCCGTTCACCAAACCCGAGGTTTGCGGAACTCACCCTTCTTATCCCTCAGTGTCGCTGAGAACTGACTTGCTCTGAGTGAGCCTTCCCTGATCTGCTTGATAAACGAGGCGTATCTCGTAAGGACCCTGCTGGCGGTCTGGCGATGCGGATTGAGGATTCCAACCTCAAGGCCAAGCTCCTCTCGAACGATCCTTATGGGCTCCTGGAGATCCGAGTCGTTTGTGACAAGGACAGCGGACTCAAAGTGCTTCTGATAGGCATCATGGACAAGATGCGCTGCGATGTTGACGTCGGAGCCCTTCTCCTCGGTTCGAGTTACCTTCACGAATCTCGATCCCTTTGTTGGAGGCTCGGCCAGCGGCATCATCACATCGTGGGACAGAAACGACCCGTAGATGATTTCCAGTTCAGGAATGGTCCTGAGGGCACGCAGGTAGATCTGCTGGCGGGTCGGCTTACCCGGATCATCCCTCCGAGCACTTACCCTGGCGCTGAAGTACTTGATTCTGACAATCGAGTGGTTGGGAAGGAGTAGCTCGCAAAGGCGCCGGATGTCGAGCCACTTGTACGGGGTATCTTTGACCGCACCATAATACAGATTGAAACCGTCTACATAGACGTATGTCTTTGGATGCACCTCGCCCCCTACTAGCAGAAACCGCACTCTCGCGAGCACGGTTTCGCGGCCAGCCCTCGAGAGGACTGGCGGGATATCTAGATTTTAGCATCCTCTGCCGAGCAGTCAAGCACCGGATGCCCTAACGGCCCAGGAACATCGAGATGATCTCTCTTACGAGCACGAGAATAATCGGCAAGAAGAGGGCAGAAAGCAACCCGGTAAGAGTGCCCGGCCTCCATGGCCACGTGCTCAAGCCTTGTACGGTTTCCTTCTCCTCCCTCAGGGTAGAGAACACCGTGCGCATTCCCCCTACGTCTTCATAGTCTTGTTGTTCAAAGGCAGCCAAATGGATTCGCTCCAATATCGTCTCGATGCGGGAGTTTGCCTCCTGCAATAGACGCTCTTTTTCGGAAACAAGACGCCCGTGAACGCCCGACAAGGGGAGATAGAACATGAGCAAGATCAGCGGAGTAAGAGCGATACTGGAAACCAATACCACCTGGCTTTCAAAGGCGGTTGGATCGAGAGTCGGCAGAGCGATGTAGGCGAAGAACATGATCCCTACGGCTGCGGTGTACCTGGAAAATCCATAGAGTGGTCGCAGGTTGAAGAGGTCAATCTGCTCCGGCTTGGCGTAGAATGCTCCGATCTGTTTCAAATGACGGATCACTTGATATCCAAATAGAACTAACACCCCTGTGCCTATCATCCAAATTCCAATCCTCAGTTGGGGAAATGCATAATCGACTGCGGGAGCGACGGCCATGTCAGAGAAACCACTGACGGCCCCTCCCGCGACCCCAAACAGGAAGAATAGTGTTCCTAGCCCATTCGGGATGGTCACAAACCTATATTTAAGCCGTGCATACTCCTCCTCAGTGACATTCAAGAGGGGGCGATACTCGTCCAGTGCCTTGGGGGCACCCTTCAGAACATATATGCCGATAAGGAATATACCGAGGTAATAGCCGGCTGTGCCCAGATCAAAGTTGAATTGGCCCGGGGCAAGCGCCCCTTTGCGCCAGGCCACCAGATGCTGAGCGATGCCAACAATCGGGATAAGCAAAACGAAAAAGAGCCAGGCGGGAATGGGCAAACGGTCCAACCAGGCATAGAAGGCATGAATGAAACTTGGTGGGTAGGGTCTCCGACTAGCGGTATCTGTTGTCACTGCAATTGCTCCATTGTGGCTCTGCCGTCCATCCTCACTAAAGCCGAG
>Ga0209640_10004737_pt1 | contig 11933 bp, 10 predicted proteins | sample RifCSP10_1_FD_184018 | JGI IMG/M metagenome (GOLD analysis project Ga0209640, IMG submission 184018) | Soil microbial communities from Rifle, Colorado - Rifle CSP2_sed 10_1 (SPAdes) (version 2) | ecosystem: Environmental > Terrestrial > Deep subsurface > Rock core/Sediment | place: Rifle... | reverse complement strand
GCCATCCTGATCGGCTGGCCGCTCGCACGGGTGATCCGCAGCCGCCCGGAGGATCACGGCGAAACCGTGGACGGCCTGCCACCTGCGCCCAAGGACACCGGACATCCCGAGGCGCCCTCCCGGCGCGCGTTCAGCGCGCGCGAAGCGCTGCGTACCAGCGCTTTCTGGCTGCTCTCGATCGGCCATGGCTTCTCGCTTTTGGTCGTAACCGCCGTGAACGTGCACGCCATCACCCATATCAAGGAGGGCCTGGGCTACTCGCTCGCGCAGGCCGCGCTCGTCATCACGCTGGTGACGCTCGGACAATTCTTCGGCGTGATGCTCGGATGGGTGATCGGCGAGAAATTCGAGAAACGCCTGGTCGCTGCCGCCTGCATGCTGATGCACGCAGTTGGCCTGCTCATGATCACCTATGCCACCGGCCCCGTCATTTTGGCGGTCGCCGCGCTGGTGCACGGCACGGGTTGGGGTCTGCGCGGCCCCTTTATGCAAGCGATCCGCGCTGACTACTTCGGCCGGCGCTCGATCGGCATGATCATCGGGCTGTCGTCTCTGATCATCGTTTTCGGCCAGATCGGCGGACCGCTTCTGGCGGGTGCGTTTGCCGACTGGACCGGGAACTACCGCGCAGGTTTTACGCTCCTTGCGGCGCTCGCCGGCGTGGGGTCGTTGTTTTTCCTGTTGGCGAAGGCGCCCAAGTAGCTTCCGCTCCGCAAAGGTTCAGCCGAGCAGCCGTTTCGGTATCGCGCCGTAGACCATCTTTGCATGGTTCACCGCCTCGCTGCTCTGGAGCGGTTGCGGCAGATCGATCCCGAGCGCCTGATCTACGAGGGCGCCAAGCCCGGTCCGAGCTCAGGCGCCGCGGATGACGATCTTGCCGAAGTGTGCGCGGCTGGCAAGATAGTCGTAGGCAGCCCGGGCATCCCCGAACTCAAACTGCCGGTCAATGATCGGTTTGAGTTGCGCTTGAGACACAGCCCGGTTCATCGCTTCGAACATCTCGCGGCTGCCGACCTGGATGCCGTGCACATTGGCGCGTTTGGCGAGAATTATCTGCGGGTTGATCTGGGCCTCGCCCGCGAGATTGCCGATTGCATAGAGCCGCCCGCCCATACGAAGCGCAAGGAGCGATTTCCTGAACGTTCCCGCGCCGCCCAACTCGACAACGTGGTCGGCGCCCTGTCCGCCAGTCAGATCCATTACCGCGCGCTCCCAGTCGGGCGTGGTGCGGTAGTTCACCACGTCGGTGACACCCATCGCCTTGAGCTGCGCGATTTTCTCTTCGCTGCCCGAGGTGACGATCACGCGCGCCCCGGCCATGCGCGCGAACTGCGCCGCGAATAGCGACACACCGCCGGTGCCCAACGTCAGCACGGTCTCGCCCGCAGTCAGCTTTCCACGGGCAAACAGGGCGTGCCAGGCGGTAACCGCCGCGCACGGCAGCGTGGCCGCCTCCTCGAAGGTAAGGTGCGCGGGAATCGAGACGATGCCTTCTTCCGAGAGCACGATACGCTCGGCCAACACCCCATCCGACGGACCGCCGAGCGAGGAGGATGCGTATACCGGATCGGTACGCCCGGCGAGCCAGCGCTGCAGGAAGATCGCCGCGACGCGATCGCCCACCTTCACGCGCGTGACGCCGGGGCCGACTTCCACGACTTCGCCGGCACCGTCCGAAAGCGGAATCGGCCGCGGCTTGATCGCCGTCCGCTCATAGGCGCCGGTGGCGACCTTGAGGTCGCGGTAATTGAGCGAGGTCGCTCGGATGCGGATCGCAACTTCCCTCGGACCGGGGCGGCGATCCTCCTCGTCGCCAAGCTTCAGATCGTCGAGGGTGCCGACCGGGTCGAGTCTGTAGACTTTCATGCGCTCTCCTCCTTTATAGATCCGGATGGTACTACGTGGCGATGGCCCAGTCGCAGATTTATGAGCGGGGTACCGACGCTGTGTAATTCCAGGCCGAGTACGCAACAAGTCTTACCCCTCACCGCCTACGCGTCCATTCCGCATTGCTCACTGCTGCTTTGCGCGCAGGCGTATCATGTTCTCTGCCGATCAACGGAAATGGATGAGGGCACATCATGGACGATATTGACCGTGGCACAATGGGCGGCGTGACCGCAGTGTTATTGGCAGCCGCCTGGTGCGGCGCGAGCGTGTTGCAATCGGCGGTGGCCGCTGAGGCTTACCCCCAGCGGGCGATACGGCTCATCGTGCCCTTCCCGCCCGGCGGCGCAGGCGACATTCTCGGGCGCATGCTCAGCCCGAAGCTCGGCGAAGCCCTGGGCCAGCAGATCGTGGTCGATAACCGTGGGGGAGGGGCCCAGGTGATTGCGACCCAATTGACTGCGAAGGCGTCCGCCGATGGCTACACCGTGATGCTTGCCAGCACGACCCACGGGATCAATCCCGGCCTGCAGAAAAATCTGCCCTACGACTCCATCAAGGATTTCACACCGATCACCCAGCTTGCGGAATCGGCGATCCTCTTCGTCGCGCATCCGTCGCTCGGAGTGAGCAACATCCAGGAGCTTGTCGCGCTCGCCAAATCCCGGCCCGGACGCATCAACTATGCGTCGCCCGGAGCGGGCACCGGCGGTCACATGGCGGTCGAGCTGCTCAAGCGGATGGCCGGCATCGACCTGATTCACGTTCCGTACAAGGGCGCGGGACCCGCTTTGACCGACGTGATCGCCGGCCATGTCCCGGTCATCTGCGTGAGCCCGCTCCCGGCGCTGCCGCACGTGAAGTCCGGCAGGCTGCGCGGGCTCGCGACGACCGGCCGCGTGCGCGCACGCGTGGCACCTGAGCTTCCCACCGTCGCCGAATCCGGAGTGCCGGGATACCAGGCGAACCTGTGGTACGCATTGCTGGGTCCCGCGGGCATCCCGCAGCCTGTCGTCAACAGGCTGTACGCGGAGACGAGCAAGGTGCTGAAACGGTCAGAAATTTCCGACCAGCTCCTGGCGATGGGAGCCGAGCCGGTCGGCAATACCCCGCAGGAGCTTGCGAAACATCTGCGGTCGGAGATCGACCGCTGGACCAAACTCATTCGGGAAACGAACCTCCGCGCCGACTGATCCGGACTACGGAGCGCGCGAGCGTTTGGGTTACGTCATTATTCATCGTTGCGCTCACGCCTCTCCGGATCCGCTACTCGGCACGGAGTCTTTCCGGCAGGAAAAAGCCGGGCGCATCAGCCGAGTAGGGGCCGCTGCCGCGGTTAGGGTGCAGCACTACCTTGCGGTCGAAGTGCGGCGGCTTCCGGCCCTCCAGCACGTCCGACAGCCAGTCGGCCACGGCGTGGAAGCGGGGGTATCCGCCCATGTGAGCGGACGCGCCGCTGCCGTGGCCGTCGTTCTCCATCAGCCAAAACTCCCTTGATTCTCGCAGCCCCTCGAAGATATGAACCGCTTCCTCAAGCGGGGTCATGGGGTCGTACTCTCCGACGATCATCAGGCAGGCCGCCGCGATGGAGGAAATTTCCTCGTCGGTGAGCGCCATTACTGCCGCCATCTCGTCAAAGGCTTGCTCGTCCTCCAAGTTGGCCATGTGCATGAAACGCTTCTTGAAGTGGGGTGAGCACATTTCGAAGATACCTCTTTTCGGTCCGTAGCACGCACCGCCGGTCGCCAAAGCTTTCATGCGCGCATCCTGCGCTGCCAGACTCATCATCCAGTAGCTACCCATCGACCAGCCGACCCCGCCGATTTTCCCGGGATCAACCTCCGGCCTCGCCGTAAGGTAGTCCAGGGCCGCTTTGCCGGCGCGCTGCCAGTTGTCGGCGGTAATCCAGATCTTGCGGTGGAGGGCGATGCCCTGCCCCGGGCCGTCTATCGCCAGCACATTCATCCCCCGCGCAACGAACGGATTGTTCAGCGGGTCGGGAAAGATCTCCATCGGCACGTCCATGCCGTTGCAGAAGAAAACCGTGGGTCCCGGGGTCTTCTGGTCAGCCTTGTAGAAGATGCCCGGCAAGCTCTTCCCCTCCCACGGAATTTCCACCCACTCCATCGGCGTAGGGTTGTAGCGGACCACCTTTTGGAAGCACTCAACCATTTTTTCGTACAGATAGGCACTCTCCGGGTTGCCCTCGTAGGCAAGGGGGTGTAGCGCCCCGTGGTAGTCCGCCACCGCCTTCTGGTACAACTCGCAGGCCGTCAGATAATGACCGTGCTCCTCGGCGGCCTTTGCCAGCGTCTCCTTGTGGCGGGCCTCCTTCTCCATCTCCCGGGGAATCATGGCGTAGGATTTCACCGCGGCCGGCAGGGTCCGGCCGTCGTAGAAGAACTGGCGGTCCCGGCCCGCGGTTTTTACCATCCAGTCCAGGATCCATTGCTGGCCGTCGCGCCTGCGCTTCAACGCCATGTTCGGGATCGGACGGTCACGGGCTTCTGTCATAATCAAGTCCTCCTTAGGCCGAGGTCAGTTTCCTGGGGCTGTGTGCTGCTGACGGTTGTGGGTCAGGGATGGTGGCCGTGGCCCAACGCAGCACCCTCTGCGGATCACGCCAACGGCATCCGCGTCCCGCCACACGGACGCACCGTTCCGATCGGGTTCTCGATGATATTGGAACGTGTCTATAAATTACAGAAGGTCAAATCGAACTCGACGTCCGATTCGACGACCTTCGGGCGCTGCCCGCCTTCCTGCGTGGTGAAGCGGATGTTGAGTGCGTACTTGTTGGCGCTGATTTCGGGAACGCAGTGATATTCGGGGTGCAGCCGGATGCGCAGCATTTGCGCGATGCGTCCCGCCATCATTTGCTGGTAGACGCCCTGGACCGCGATATGGGTCGAAACCTTGCCGCTTTCGCGCAGCAGCCGCAGCACGATCGCGAGGCCGTCGCGGATCGGCAGGAACGGCGCGAGCCAGTTCTCGAGATCGTCACGGCGCTGCCCGGTCCCCTGGTGCAGCCAGTAATGATATGACGGCAGGTCGAACTCGCACACCCCGCCGGGTATGTTGGTGCGCTGTTTGATGCTCATCAGCCATTCGTTCTCGCGCAGCTCCTGACCGATTTTGCCCGACATCTGAAACAGTTTGGATGAGGTGCGGTCTATCTCCCACAGAATGCCGTCGAGCGCTTCCTGGGAGATTTCGGGGTTTTCGCGCAGCGCTTCAAGCGCGTGCTTCTGACGCTCGAGTTCCTGCAGCAGATCGGATTTGAGGTCGGCGCGCCCCGCGACTTCGAGTATCTCGAACAGGCACAGCAGGGCGACGTGATGTTCCTGCTGATCGGTCTTGGCGGTGAAATATTGCGCCCGCTCGTACAAGTCCTCGAGACGCAACAGGGTGCGGATACGCTCGCTCAGTGGGTATTGGTAGTCGATCACGGCACGTGAGGGGGCGCGGGCGCAGTTGGGATGCGGCTAATTGTTCTATAAAACCTGAAAAAAATAAAGACCTTATTTCATATCTTAACGGCGGATAACGGATCTAACCGGGGCCGGAACCCCCCTGGGCGAGACCGAGATACCTGCGATGCAGCGCGACCACGTCGGCGCGCAGCGCGGCGAGGTCGGTTTCGTTGCGCACGACATCATCGGCGTGCCCAAGGCGCTCGGCGCGGCTCACCTGAGTCGCCATGATCGCTTGCGCCGCTTCGGCGCTGAACCCGTTGCGCTGTATCACGCGCGCCATTTGCTGCTGCTCGCTGCAGTCGATCACCAGTCTGCGCTGCGCCAGGTCGCGATAGGCGCCGGTTTCGATCAGCAGCGGCACGACGATCACGACATAAGGCGCATGCGCGGCGTGCACTGCAGTATTGACCTCGGCGCGTATCATCGGATGCAGTATCGCTTCGAGTTTCTGCTTCGCTGCCGGGTCGGAAAAAACCAGTTGGCGCATGCGGTCGCGGTCGAGCGCCCCGTCCGCGCGCAGGTAATCCGCGCCGAACTGCTCGCCGATCGCGCGCGCACCGGGTTGCCCTGGCGCGGTCAGACGATGCGCAATTTCGTCGGTATCTACGATGCTGGCGCCGAGTTCGCGCAGAATCGCGGCGACGGTGCTCTTGCCGCTGCCGATGCCGCCGGTTAGAGCAATGACGAGCGGCATCGGGCTACAACGTCTGCAGATAGTATTTGGTCAGCGCATCGCCCCAGAACATCGCGCACAACCCGCCCAGCACCAGGTACGGCCCGAACGGGATTGGAACATTGCGCCCATGGCGCGCAAAAACAATCAGCGAGATGCCGACAATTGCGCCGACGAAAGACGACAGCAGGACCACCACCGGCAACATTTTCCAGCCCAGCCACGCGCCGATTCCGGCAAGCAGCTTGAAGTCACCATAGCCCATGCCCTCCTTGCCAGTCGCAAGCTTGTAGGCCCAGAACACCGCCCACAGCGCGAGGTAGCCGGCGATCGCGCCGATCACCGCGGATTGCAGATCGACAAACAATCCCCCCAGGTTGATCAGCAGGCCCGACCAGATCAGCGGCAGCGTGATGTCGTCGGGGAGATAGAAAGTGTCGAGATCGATGAATGCGAGCGCGATCATCGCCCAAGCGAAGAGGAGCGCGGCAGGCGTTTGCCAGCTAAAGCCATAACGCCACGCCACGTACCCGGCGATCGCGCCGGTCAACGCTTCGACGACCGGATAGCGCGGCGAGATCCTGGCTTTGCACGCTGAACACCGGCCGCCGAGCGCGATGTAGCTCACGACCGGAATGTTCTCGAGCGCGGTGACCCGGTGGCCACACGATGGGCATTGCGAACGCGGCACCGCCAGGTTGTAGCGGGGTTCGGGCGCAGGTTCGCGGCCGGCATGCTCGGCAAACTCGGCGCGCCACTGGCGCTCGAGCATTTTCGGCAGGCGATGGATGACGACGTTCAGGAAACTGCCGACCGCAAGCGAAGCGAGGACAACTGAAGTGACGAACAGCTCTGGGTAGGACTGGAACGCTTGCAGCATCAAACTACCTGGCCCATCTTGAAGATGGGCAGGTACATCGCCACCACCATGCCGCCGATCAGCGTGCCGAGCACCACCATGATGACCGGTTCCATCAGGCTCGACAGCGCCTCGACTGCGTCGTCGACCTCGGCCTCGTAAAAGTCGGAGACCTTGGACAGCATGCCGTCGAGCGAACCGGCTTCCTCGCCGATCGACACCATCTGCAGCACCATGTTGGGGAACACTTCGGTGTTCTGCATCGCGGCCATCAGGCTCGAGCCGGTCGAAACCTCAGCCTGTATCTTCTTGGTCGCAACCCAGTATTCGTAGTTGCCGGCGGCGCCCGCCACCGAATCGAGCGCCTCGACCAGCGGCACCCCGGCGGCGAACATCGTCGACAGCGTGCGCGTCCAGCGCGCGATCACCGCCTTGCGCACCAGTCCCCCGAATACCGGCAGGCGCAGCGCGACGCGGTCCATGAAGATCTGCACCGACCTCGAGCGCGCCCAGGTGTAAAGAAATCCCCATACCCCGCCAATGACGATGCCGAAAATCAGGTACCAGAACTTGACAAAGTAGTCCGAGATCGCCATGACCACCAGCGTCGGGCCAGGCAGGTCGGCGCCAAAACTCGAGAATACCTGCTTGAACGCAGGAATCACGAAAATCATGATCACCGCCGTGATGATGAACGCGACCGCGATGATCGCAATCGGGTAGAACAGCGCTGACTTGATCTTGCTCTTGATCGCGAGAATTTTTTCCTTGTAGGTCGCGAGGCGGTCGAGCAGGGTGTCGAGAATACCGGCCTGCTCGCCGGCGCCGATCAGGTTGCAGAACAGCTGGTCGAAATAAAGCGGGTACTTTTCGAATGCGGTCTTGAGGCTCGCCCCGGTCTCGATCGAAGTCTTGATGTCCGCCAGGAGCTTCCGCACCGCCGGGTTGTTGTGCCCCTTGCCGACGATGTCGAACGCCTGCAGGAGCGGTATGCCGGCCTTCATCATCGTCGCGAGTTGGCGGGTAAACAGCGTGATATCCTTCTCGCCGACGGAGCCGCCCCGGTCCGCCTTCATCTTCTTGACCTTGATAATCCTGATGCCCTGGCGGCGCAGCGTAGCGTTGACGAGCGCTTCCGCACCCGCGGTTATCTCACCGCGCAGGGTCTTGCCGGCCTTGTCGGTGCCAATCCAGGAAAAAGTAAATTCCTTGCCGGCCTTCTTGGCGGCAGCGCTTGCAGTAGCCATCAAACGTCCCCCATAAACCCAATCTAACCAATCGGTTACCTTATAAAGCTGTGCTCATGATGCACTTGCAGGGCGGCTTTGTAAAGCTGTCTTGGCCGCGGCTACCGGTCGCTGGCCGGGATGACACCCTGGCCGGCCGGCGCAGGCAGACGTACCGCCTTGACCGCGCGGTCCTGGGTTTGCACGATTTCCATCGTATGTTCGGCCAATTTGAGGCTGGTACCGGGTTCCGGTAGGTCCTGCAGGTGTTCGATGATCAAGCCGTTGAGCGTTTTCGGCCCGTCGAGCGGGAAACGGTAGCCCAGCTTGCGGTTCAACTCGCGCAACAGGCTGCCGCCCTCGACCAGGTAAGAGCCGTCCGCCTGCCGATGGAAGCGCGTCGATTGCAGCGGCGAGTGCGTGGCGAATTCGCCGATCAACTCTTCAACGATGTCCTCCAGCGTGAGCAGCCCCATCAATTCGCCGTATTCATCGACCACGAAGCAGAGGCGATCCTGATGCTCCTGGAATTGCTGCAATTGCGTGAACAGCGGCGTGCCCGACGGAATGAAATACGGCTCGCGCATGATCTGGCGCAATTGCGTGGCGGTGATTTCGTTGTGCTGGCTCACGGTAAGCAGCTTGCGAACGAGGATGATGCCGATGATGTTATCCGGCTGGCCTTGGTACACCGGCAGCCGGCGGTGATAGGCCGTGGCGATCTGCTGGCGTAAAACCTCGGGCGACGCGTCGATATCGAGCGCCTCGATCTGGTTGCGCGGGGTCATCACGTCGTCGACCGTGATGCTCTCGAGGTCGAACAAATTGAGCAGGATGCTCTGGTGCTTTCTCGGAATGTAATTGCCGGATTCGAGGACAAGCGTGCGCAGCTCCTCCGGGGTCAGTTTGCTTTCCGCGGCTTCGGCCGGTTTGAGCCGGAACAGCCACAGCAGCGATTGCACGAACAAATTGACGAACCACACCACCGGACGCAGCAGCTTCAAGAGTGGCGTCAGGATGTAGCTCGACGGCAGCGCAATGCGCTCGGGGTATGCTGCGCCGACGACTTTGGGCGTGATTTCGCTGAACACCAGGATTGCGAACGCGGCCATGCCGGTCGCGACAAACAGCGCGAATTCGCTGCCGCCGAGGTAGCGACGCGCGATCTCTCCCACCAACAGCGCGACCGCGGCATTGATCAGATTATTGCCGAGCAGCACGACGCCCAGGAACTGGTCGATATGCGCAAGCAATTGCGTGGTGAGGCGGGCGCCGCGGTGGCCGCTTTTGGCGAGGTGCTTCAACCGATAACGGTTGAGCGCCATCACGCTGGTCTCCGAGATCGAGAAAAACGCGGAGACGATCAGCAGCACAAACAACGCTGCGTACAGCGTCAATAGGGGAATGTCGTCCATTAAGGCAACGCCTTACGCCTCACGCTCTTCCAAGTATGACTTCGAGCACGAATTTGCTGCCGACGTAAGCGAGCACCAGCATCAGGAACCCCGTCAATGTCCAGCGCACGGCGATGCGTCCGCGCCAGCCGTAGAACTGCCTGCCGCCGAGCAACGCGGCGAAAATGAACCACGACAGGATGCCGAACACGGTCTTGTGGTTGAAACGCATCGCTTGGCCGAACAATTCCTCGGTAAATATGATGCCGGTCGCGAGCGTCAGCGTCAGCAGTACGAAGCCGGCGGTGATAATGCGAAACAGCAGCGTCTCCATGGTCAGCAGTGGCGGCAGCTTCTGCAGCGCGGCCGGCAGCTCGCCGCCATGCAGCCGGCGTTCGAGCAGCGCCATCAGCAGCACGTGCAATGATGCAATCGTGAACAGACTGTAGGCCAGCATCGAAATCAGCAAATGCACCTTGAATGTGGCGAGCTCGGTATTGGGCAACAGGCGAGCCGGCGGCATCAGCACTGGCAGGAACGTGCACACCGCCGCGACCGGCATCACCATTCCCTGCAGGCCCCCGATGTCGTAGAACAGGCCGCCGAGCCAGTAGATCGCGACCGTGAGCCAGACGATGGTTGACATCGCGTTGCCGACCCCCAGGCGCACGCCGTCGCCGGCAAACATCGAGTGGTAGAGCAGCGTTGCGTGCAAACCCAGCGGCACCAGCACTGCCAGGTGCTCGAGCGTTTTCGATGGGGTGCGGGACCCGGGGGCGTGCGCCGAAACCGCCCAGCGTGAGCGCCAGAAGTACACGGCCAGCGCCGCGTACATCAACGAGGTGATCGGATAGAATACGACGTCCGCCATGTGAAATTCGCGCGCGTTGCAGGGTGTCAGGAACTCCAAGTTTACACCAGCGGACAGCCCCATCGACCAAAGCAAGGATACGGCATGTTTGAAAGTCTGACAGGACGCCTGTCGCAGGTTATCAAGACGCTGCGCGGCGAAGCACGGCTGACCGAGGCCAACATCCAGGACGCGCTGCGCGAGGTGCGCATGGCGCTGCTCGAGGCCGATGTCGCGTTGCCGGTGGTCAGGGACTTCATCGCACGGGTGCGCGAGCGTGCGCTCGGCCAGGAGGTGATGGGCAGCCTGACGCCGGGCCAGGCGCTGGTCGGCATCGTGCATCGCGAGCTGATTGCGTTGATGGGTGAGACCAGTTCCGGGCTCGATCTCGCCACCACGCCGCCGGCGGTAATCCTGATGGCAGGCCTGCAGGGCTCGGGCAAGACCACCACCAGCGGCAAGCTCGCGAAAATGCTGCGCGAGCAGATGAAAAAGAAAGTGTTGCTCGCGAGTTGCGACGTCTACCGGCCGGCGGCGATCGAGCAGCTCAAAACGCTCGCCGCGCAGGTCGAGGCCGATTTTTTCCCGTCAGCGTCCGGTCAGCAGCCGGTCGACATCGCGCTCGCGGCGCTCGATTTTGCGCGCCGGCATTACCACGACGTGCTGATCGTCGACACCGCGGGGCGGCTCGCGATTGACACGGAGATGATGCGCGAGATCACGGCGCTAAACGCCGCGCTCAAGCCGGTCGAGACGCTGTTCGTGGTCGATTCGATGCAGGGCCAGGATGCGGTCAACGTGGCGAAAGTATTTGCCGACGCGCTGCCGTTGACCGGCATTGTGCTCACCAAGCTCGACGGCGACGCGCGCGGCGGCGCCGCGCTGTCGGTGCGCCAGGTCACCGGCAAGCCGATCAAGTTCGCCGGCGTCGGCGAGAAGCTGGCCGGACTCGAAGCATTCCACCCCGACCGCATGGCTTCGCGCATCCTCGGCATGGGCGACGTGCTGGGGCTGATCGAAGACGCGCAGCGCACGGTCGATCACGGCGAGGCCGAGAAATTCGCGAAGAAGATGAAGTCGGGCAAAGGCTTCGACCTCGAGGATTTCAAGCAGCAGATCGGCCAGATGAAAAAAATGGGCGGGGTTGCGGCGCTGCTCGACAAGCTGCCCGGCCAGCTCGCGCAGGTCGCGGGCAGCGCGCAGATGGACGACAAGCAGATGCGGCGCCTCGAGGGCATCATCAACTCGATGACGCGCCAAGAGCGCACCAGACCCGAGCTGATCAAGGCCTCGCGCAAACGCCGCATCGCCGCCGGCGCCGGCGTCTCGGTGCAGGAAGTCAACCGCCTGCTCGCCCAGTTCGAGCAGGCGCAGAAAATGATGAAAATGATGGCCAAAGGCGGGATGGCGAAAATGATGCGCTCGATGAAAGGCATGCTTCCGGGACGGCGGTAGGATTGCCGGGTCCGGCCCCGGCGGGCCGGCCATTTTTCTTGTTCCGCCAAGAAAAGTGGCGAAAAGAAAGCGGCCCCAGTGCGTTGGTCTGCGGACTACCCTGTGCTTCTCGG
>Ga0209640_10004736_pt1 | contig 11934 bp, 9 predicted proteins | sample RifCSP10_1_FD_184018 | JGI IMG/M metagenome (GOLD analysis project Ga0209640, IMG submission 184018) | Soil microbial communities from Rifle, Colorado - Rifle CSP2_sed 10_1 (SPAdes) (version 2) | ecosystem: Environmental > Terrestrial > Deep subsurface > Rock core/Sediment | place: Rifle... | reverse complement strand
GTCGGCTCAGATCGAGACTATTTTCGCGGTTTCTGGCACCGGGCGACAACGGTTTCGTAAAGCCATAAAGCAGGCCCCTTCGCCTGACCAAATCGGCCGACAGTCACACAGAGTTGGCCAAATGCTGAGTCCTCTCAGGCTGGCGGCTTCCTTGCACGAGCTCGTCGGTCGGCCGATCCCCTGGGATAGAGGCCCTGAAGTCACATTTAGCCCCGATATGCCCAGAGGAATACCATCAGGCAATGTACGAAAGCTTCTTTGGCCTGCGAGAGCGGCCATTCGACCTGGCTCCCAATCCGCGATTCCTGTACCTCGCCGGCCGGCACCGGGAGGCCTTGAGCCACCTGCGCTACGGGCTGACGACGGCTCGTGGCTTTACGCTTCTGCTCGGCGAGGCCGGAACCGGAAAAACCACGTTGGTTCAAACCGTCCTCGCGGAACTGGAGCCAGACAGGATCGAGTGTGTGCTCCTGAGCAACCCCACGCTCACACGCGCGGAGTTCCTCGAGTTCCTCGCGGATGGCTTCAAGCTGAGTGGGGACAGCAGTCACTCCAAGACGCGCCTCCTGACCGAACTGCGAGACCACTTGGAGGCAAGGCACGAGGCGGGCCGAATGACGGCACTCGTGCTGGACGAAGCCCAGAGCCTCCCGTACGAACTTCTCGAGGAAGTGCGCCTCTTGAGCAACATTGAAGCCTCGTCTGCCAAGTTGCTGAACGTGGTACTGGCAGGACAGCCCGAGCTTGCCGACCGCTTGAACGAGCCCGAGCTTCGTCAACTGAAGCAGAGAATCTCGCTTCGCTGTGAGCTGGGGCCGCTCAATCTGGCGGACACGGCCGCATACGTGGCAGGCCGGCTGCGAATCGCTGGTGGCAACCCTGTGGAGGTGTTCACACGTGAGGCCGTGACGGCGATTCACGAGTCTTCGCAAGGCGTGCCTCGCACGATCAACGTCGTGTGCGACAACGCCCTCATCGGGGGATACGCCGCACAGGTTCGTCCTGTGTCGCGTGCCATCGTCCTTGAAGTCGTGCGGGATTTCGATCTCGGTGGACCGACAACACCGTCAACGGAACCAGCCTCGAGGCCGTCCCCGAGTGAACGCACGCGTAGGGAGCCCACGGCGACCGGAGAGCCCGCGGCCGACCGGCAAGGACCGGACCCCGTGGGGACCGGCGAGATGTTCGGCGTGTACCGACGCCGCCGCCCGTTTTCGTTCTTCTAAGGTCACGCGACATGTCGACATACTCGCGATTCGTGTACCTGGCCGCCGTGGCGCTCCCCCTGTGTGGAGTGACGTCGTTGCACGCGCAGACCACTCCGCCGAGCGGCCAGACGTCCACACAGACCCCTGGCACCGTGCCACCTAACCCGGGAGCGTCAGTGCCCGTGGCCCCCGATTTCGTGATCGGTCCCGAGGACGTGATCGGCGTCCTGTTCTGGCGCGAGGCGGACGTAAGCGGCGACGTCACCGTTCGCCCCGACGGCCGGATCACGCTTCAACTCATCGGCGAGATCCAGGCGGCCGGACTGCGCCCGGAGGAACTGCGCAACGAGCTGTTCAAGGCCGGGGGGAAGTACCTGAAGGACCTGCAGGAATCCAACGTCACGGTCGTCATGCGGCAGATCAACAGCCGGAAGGTGTTCATCACCGGCGAGGTGACCATGGAGGGTGCATTCCCTCTCACCGGGCCTCGCACGGTGATGCAGTTGATTGCCCTGGCGGGGGGGCTCACAGATTTTGCGGACGCCAAGGACATTTCAATTCTCCGAGGCAACAAGGTCTTCAAGTTCAACTACGAGGAAGTGAAACGCGGTCGGCGGCCCGAGCAGAACATCCTGCTGCAGCCGGGCGACACAGTGGTCGTGCCATGACGCGACAATTCCTTGCCCGCGCGGCGACGTTGGTGACGATCGCGCTTCTGGTGTCTCCCGTGCTTACCCTGGCACAGACCCCGGCTCGGCCGATTCGGGGCGTGTTTGGCGGCACGCCGCCGGATCCCAACGGTATGCGGCAGGAATTGCGAATGACGTTCAGCCTGACCGGCGGGTACGACGACAACCTGACGCCGCAAAGCGGGGCAGGTGGCGGTCTCGTGCCTGGAGCTGGGGCCCTCGTGCTCACGGCCCGCCCAAGCGGTTACCTCGGCTATGCCAACACCAACGTGAACTATTTCGTCGGGAAGGCGACGCGTTCTGTGGGCGTGTCGGGGGGTGGCTACGTCAACGCATACTCGAACGCCGGGATTGGGCCGGGTTACGGTGGCACCCTGACGGTGAACGCTCAGACCAGGCTGGGCTCGCGCACGGGCCTGGCCGGCAGCCAGAGCTCGCAGCGCTCTCCGTACTATTCCATGGGTCTGTTCGGCGACCTGCCGGACATCGGCGGGACCAATCCGGACTCGGTACTGACGAACTCGCGGCTCGAGGGCATCAGTTGGATCCATCGCACATCGGCCTCGGTCAGCCAGGAGTTGACGCGGCGGTGGAGGGCGTCGGTCAGCTATGGGTACGGACGGCAATCGCAAACGACAACGGTGGACAGCCGCTCGCACTCGGGTAGCGCGAGGTTCGACGCGACTGTCGGACGCGCGTCCAGCCTGCGACTGGGCTACGCCCGAGCGGTCAACGACCTGTCACAACTCGGGCGCGATTTCGGCCTCACAACCGACACTATCGACGGCGGGTTCAGCCACAGCCGCTCCCTGTCGCGTACGCGCACTCTGTCCCTCTACGCAGGCGGCGGCCTTCAGTACGTCGACCAGCGCGCCGTTCGCGAGCCGTACTGGTCACCGACATCGTACGCAGGCGGCAGGATCGACATTGGACGATCGTGGAGCGCTTCGGGAGACTATCGGCAATCGCTGAACGTACTGGCGACGCCAATCCTGTCATCCAATTATCAGCTGTCGCACACGATCGTCGTCGGCTCAGGGGGCTCCGTGGGCAGGGTCCAGCTCGCCTTCGACGGCGGTTACTCGAACGGTAGCGCGAGCGGGGGGGGCAGCAGCAGGTACAACAGCTACACGGCGAGTGCCCAGGCGCTCGTCCCGATCACACGCTGGTGGTCGAGCAGCGTCAGCGTGCATCACTATCGGTCCACGCTCAGCAACCAAGGCGCACAGGGGTCTTTCCAGCTCGACGGGAACGCCGTGCAGGTAGGCTTCGTCTGGGACGTTCCGCTGTTTGGCTACTTTGGCGGCCCCACGCCTCGCGGCGGCCGGAGGAACTGACCCATGCTCCCAGGCAAACAGTACACCCCTGCGGACTACGCCGCGATGGCCTGGCGGCGGCGTTGGGTCATCGTTGTGTCACTCCTCCTCGGAGCGTACGGCGGGCTGGTCGTGTCATCTCGGATGCCGGCCATGTACCAGTCCGAGATGTTGATCCAGGTCGTGCCCCAGCGCGTACCGGACGCCTACGTGAAGTCGACCGTCACGATGAAGACCGTGGATCGACTGTCGGCCTTGTACGAACAGATCACGAGCCGCACCGAGCTGGAGCGTCTCATCACGGAGTTGAACCTCTATCCCGGCGAACGGGAAGCGCTCCCCATGCAGGACGTGGTGGAGCGGATGCGCCTTCAGGTCAACGTCGCTCCCAGTCGCGCGGGCGCCAACCAGGACGCCGACTCCTTCTACGTCCGGTTCTCCTATACAGATCCGGAGACCGCGAAGCAGGTGACCGAGCGGCTGGGCGGGCTGTTCATCGACGTGAACGCCCGAGACCGCGACAGCCTCGCACAGGCGACCAACAGCTTCCTGCAGACGCAGCTCGAGGAGTCCAAGCAGCACCTCGAGGAGACTGAAGAGCGGCTCAAACGGTTCCGTGAACGAAACGCCGGGCGGCTCCCTACGCAAGCTCAGTACAACCTGCAAGCGCTGCAGGCCGCGCAGATGCGTGCACAGGCGCTCGTGGAGAATCTGGCCCGGGACCGCGACCAGAAACTGACGCTCGAGGGCATGTATGCGAGCGCGCAGGCGGAAGTGGTGATGCCGCCGCCACCCCAGCCACAGCCGCAGCCGCCTCAGCAGCCCGCGCAGTCACAGCAGCCGACGCCCGCGCTGGACGGGAACACCGCGCAGCAGCTTGGCACCGCCCGCCAGATGCTGGTCGCACTCGAATTTCGTCTGACGCCGGACCACCCTGACGTGATCCGCACGAAGAACCTCATCGCGAAGCTCGACACACAGCTTGCCGACGAAGTCAAGGCGGCGGAAGCGGCCCGCGCCGCCGAGAGCGGCGCCACGACGGAGCCACGTCGTCCGGCGCCAGCGCCAGTGGGCGTCACCCCGCAGGAGGCTGCTCGAAGGGAGCGTCTCGAGCAACAGCGCGGACAGATCGAGAGCCTCGAGCGGCAGATTCGTTTCCGGGAGGAGGAGGAGCGGCGGGTACGGAGCTCGATCGACGATTTGCAGCGGCGAATCGAGCAGACCCCGGGCGTCGAGTCCGAGTGGATCGGGCTCTCGCGCGACTACGACACCCAGCAGAACGCCTACAAGGATCTGCTGATCAAGTCAGAGGCGGCCAAGCTTGCGGCGAACCTGGAACAACGGAAGATCGGCGAACAGTTCAGAATCCTGGATCCCGCGCGCACTCCGTTTCGGCCTGTCGGAGTCGACCGTCTCGAGATCAACGCCGTGGGCGCGGCAATCGGGCTCGCGCTCGGGCTCATGCTGACGGCGTTGCTCGAATTGCGGGATCAGACGTTCCGCTCCTCCGCCGATGTCGTCGAGGTGCTCCGGCTCCCGGTGATCGCGCTCGTTCCGCAGGTTATTTCGACCGTGGACCGGCAGCGGCGCCGCGTGCGGAGGCTCATGGTCTCGACGGCCGTTTTCGTCCTGGTCACAGCGAGCGCGTATGGGTTCTGGACCATGCAGCTCTGGAAGTACGTGGTGTAGGGATTTTCGATGAGCCGACTCGACGAAGCTCTCCGCCGCTCCGGCACAGTCACCTCGAACGCGTCGCCCCGGCAGACGAGGCCGGGGGACGTGTTCGACTCGCCGTGGGCCGTAAACGATGGCGGCGCCAGCGCGGCAGCCCCCGCCGGGCCTGACCCGAGCGACCGCTCGCCGGCGCCCGCGCCAGCCTCTCGTCTGGACGTGATCCCGGCCTCCGAGAGCCTGGACTCGCGATGGAAGGAATGGCTCGTCTCGCCGGAGGTCGATCCAGCCATCGTCGAACAGTTCAGGAGACTCGCGGCGACGCTCTTTCACGCGCAGCGGGACGGACGGCTGAAGGTCGTCATGGTCACGAGCGCCGTTCCCGGGGAAGGCAAGACCTTGACGGCGCTGAACCTGGCCCTGGTACTCTCGGGGTCCTACAAGCGCTCGGTGCTGCTCGTCGACGCCGACCTGCGCCGGCCTCGGTTGAGTGAAGCCGCCGGCCTGACCGCGGCATCGGGCCTTGCAGACGCCCTCAAGGGCGACGACGAGCGCAAGGTGTCGGTCTCGCAGCTCACCGAACACCTGACGCTGCTTCCAGCCGGCCGGCCGGATGCCGATCCGCTCAGCGGTCTGACGTCGCCACGGATGCAGCAACTGCTCGAGGAGGGAGCCGAGCGCTTCGACTGGGTGATCGTCGACACACCACCGGTGACCGTCGCGACCGACGCAGGATTGCTCGGCGCAATGGTGGACGGCACGGTCCTCGTGGTCCGGGCCGGGCTCAGCCCGCACGCTGCCGTGCGTCACGCGGTCGACACGCTGGGACGCGATCGCATCGTCGGCGTCGTCCTCAACGGCGTCGAGCAGACGGAGATGACCACGTACGGCGACTACGCCGAGACGACGGCTCGGGGGGTGCAGGGCTTATGAACCTGCTCTTCGGCAAACTGCGCGGCCACGTTCTCAACGGCCGAACCGTCCTTCTGATCGCGAGCGAGTCGGTCCTCATCGTGGCGTCGATCCTCGTGGCAGCCGGGATCCGACTGACCGTGCCTGGGCTGATGGATCTGATCGGCGCGGGGCTGTTCTGGCGCGCCGGGCTGATCGCGCTCGTGCTTCAGGTCTGCCTGCACTTCTGCGACCTGTACGACCTCCGCACGCTGAGCGACCGGAGGGCCACCGTGACGGCGCTGCTGCAGGCGTTGGGCGTCGCCTCTCTGGTGCTGGCGTTCCTCTACTACTGGGTCCCCAGCCTCATCATCGGGCGCGGCGTCGTCGTCATCGCGTCAGTGCTCATCGTCGCGATCATCGCCGGGTGGCGCATCGCGTTCGACTGGCTCTCGCTCACGCTGGAGCCCGCCGAGCGCCTGCTGATTCTCGGGACGAACGCCGCGGCCGTGGACCTGGCGCGCGAGCTGTTCGCCCGGCGCCGGGAGCTCGGCGTCGAGCTGGTCGGCTTCGTGGATTCGGATCCCGGGAGAGTCGGCACACCGCTCATCAACCCCGGAATCATCGGAACCGTCGGAGACATTCCGAGCATCGTGCGCCAGCACCGCGTGGATCGCGTGGTTGTGAGCCTTTCGGATGCCCGGGGAAAACTGTCGATGGAGGAGCTCCTCCGGATCAAGCTGAAAGACGGCGTGCGCTTCGACCATCTTGCGTCGGTGTACGAAGAGTACACGGGAAAGATCGCGGTCGAGAACCTTCGGCCGAGCTGGTTGATCTTCTCGGAAGGGTTTCGCCGGCAACGCGCGCAGGCGGCCGTCAAACGATCCTTCGACGTGCTGTGTGCCGCCTTCGGTTTGGCCGTGGCAGCCCCGGTGATGGCGGTGGTGGCGGTCGCGATCAGGCGCACCTCAGCGGGGCCGGCCTTGTACACCCAGCGGCGCGTCGGCATGGACGGGCGGACGTTCATCATCTACAAGTTCCGCTCGATGAGGGCCGACGCCGAACAGGAGACCGGCGCCGTCTGGTCGACCGAGGGCGACCCCCGCGTCACGCCGCTCGGCCGGTTCCTCAGGAGAACGCGGCTGGATGAACTGCCCCAGTTGTGGAACGTGCTGCGCGGCGACATGAGCATCGTCGGCCCGAGACCGGAGCGACCGGAATTCGTGAGCGACCTGACCGAGCAGATCCCCTTCTACGGTCAGCGCCATGCCGTGCGGCCTGGCGTCACCGGCTGGGCGCAGGTCCGGCATTCCTACGGCGCGAGCGTGGAGGATGCGCTGCAGAAGCTGCAGTACGACCTCTTCTACATCAAGCACATTTCCTTGACGTTCGACCTGTTCGTCGTGCTCGAGACCATCAAGACCGTGCTCGTCCGACGCGGCTCATAGGACCCATCACAGGACTGGGTGGATTGTGGGCCAGGTCACCCTTGTACAGGGTGCGGAGGAGGCAGTGAACGATAAGACGCCCGGTTTCGGTGGTCAGATCGTCGTGATCACCGGCGCAACCGGTGGATTGGGGCGTGCTATCGCAGCGCGGCTGATTGCCTCCGGTGCGACAGCGATTCTCCTTGGCCGCACACGCCGCAGTCTCGACGAGCTCTTGGCTGAGACGGGCTGGAGCGCCGATGCCGTCCGCTGCTATCCGGTCGATCTCGACGTGGAAGCCGCGATACGCGAGGGCACGCAAGACATCTGCAACAGGTACCCGCACGTGCATGCCCTTATTCACGCCGCGGGCCTCATCTCACTCGGCAGTGTCGAGCGCAGCCAACTGGGCGACCTGGACCGGCAATACCACGTCAATGTTCGCGCGCCGTACCAACTCACGCAGAGCCTTCTTCCGCGGATGCTGACCTGTGGTGGGCAGGTGGTGTTCGTGAACTCGAGTGTCGGGATCAAGGCGAGAGAAGGGGTGTCACAGTATGCAGCAACGAAGCACGCACTGCGCGCCCTGGCAGACAGCCTGCGCGACGAGGTTAACGGGCGAGGGGTCCGAGTCCTGAGTGTCTTCCTTGGGCGCATGGCCAGCGGCCTGCAGGCTGCCGTTCACCAGCATGAGACACTCCACTATGATCCGGCGAGGCTGCTGCAGCCTGAAGATGTGGCGTCACTCATCCTCAACGTGCTGCAGCTTCCTCGGACTGCCGAGGTTACGGATCTACACATTCGTCCCGCCCTCAGGCCGTGAACTCAGACCGAGACCGTGTCGAGCCAGACGCTGCGCAGTACCCGGCCTCAGGTCGAGACGGGGGCGTGAGCGGCAGACTGGTCCCTGCGTCCACTTCTATCGCAACGTGCTCGTAGAACGTGCCTGCATGACCCAGCACGCGACCGCGGCGGCCGTAGGCCGTCGTGTAGTCCCGCCAGGCCTTGAATTCGCCAGTCACCTGTGAGAACTCGTCGAAGATCAGAATAGTACCGGGGACGTGCGCGGCTTGTTCCAAGACAGTCTTCTGGCAAGGCCCTCGAAGCTGTCGAAGCCGATGAATCGCGAAGCAGGGTGTGTCTGCAGTTCAGACCAACGCCGGATCGAAGCGCCGCGATACACGCCGAACTCGAGGTACGTGATGGGACCGAGGCTCGTGTTGTGGTAGAGATGACTGTAGAGGGCTTCTCTGCTTTCGAATGCCGGCGCCTTGGTCAGTCCGGAGACTCGAGCGTCCCGGGCGAAGTCGAGCAGTGCGGCGATACGAGTCAGCGTGGAAAGCGCGGGTGCGTGTCCGGCGCACAACCAGTGCTTGAAGTGTCGGACTGGTCGACTCAGCAGCTGAACGCTTCGTCTCGAGATGTGCATGATTCAATCACAGCCAGAGCTCCCCCTCAGAAGATTCACCCTGACGCTGAGGGCGTACTGCCTGAGACGCCGAAGCGCGGGCACGACGCTCCAAGGGATGCGCAGGGGGGTGCCGCCGGCCATCGAAGCCGTCGCGACGCGGGCCGCCAGACGGCGGCCCACATCGATCATCGGCTGCTCGATCAGGTGATACATGGCCACCGGGATCAGAACCCCGAGTCCTATGAGGAGGAACCACCGGAGGGGGCCATCGAACGCCACGGCCAGGACGATGACGGGGAAATGCGCCAGATAGAAGCCATAGCTGTACTTCGCAACCGTCCGCGCGACAGCCACGAGCGGCGTCCACTGAAGGTCGCGAAACCACGGAATGAGACAGCCCAGCGTGAGGCAGAACATCCACCGGTTGTACTCCGGATCGCCTCGGCGCTCGGCGAGCAGCCACACCGTCCAGGACGCGACAAAGACCAAGGGCCACCACGCTGCGTGGAAGCGGGGGCGCACCGTGTGCATGAGGCGCCACGCAATGACGCCCCCGATGAAACAGGGCGCGTAGGCGGCAAGCGTGAGCCGACCTGATACCTGCGGCTGAACGACGCCTGAGAGCACCGCCAGCCCCCACAGGCCCAACGCGTAGCCGAGTGGACGCTCGCGCAGGACAAGGAACAGGACCGGCAGGACGAGATACATCTGCACTTCGAGCGGAAGCGTCCAGAGAACTGGCCACATGTCCTCGCTGTACGTGAGATTCATGGTCAGGGCTACGTTGGACAGATACGTCGGCCATGACCAGGGGCCCGGGTGTGTCTGCGAGAAACCGAGAAAGGCCAGCGTCACGCAGAGGACGGACAGGGGATAGATGCGAAAGAAACGTCGGACGAAGAAGTCCAGCACCAGTGGGCCACTGGCGAGGCGGCTGGCGCTCCGCTCGAGCGACAGCATCAGCACGAGGGAGGTGTGAACGAAGAAAATGAACACGCCCATCTGACCGAAGGCCCAGGAGATGTCGGCGCCGGTCCCGGTGAGCTGGTCCCGGAGGTGGGCACCAAAGACACACATCACCGCAGCCGCGCGGATCAGATCGAGATTGGCCGAATCACTCCTCGCCATTGGTCAGATCACTTCAGAAAGGCCCTTTTCCGACGTCTCGTCAGTTGCTTCCGCCGTGCCAGTCGAGAGCGCTCATTTCATCGGACAGCCTTCAGATTCTTGGAAATTGTGGCATGCGTACCTGGAAATCCGCAGACGAAAGACCTCCTATATTGCGACTTTCAGCTTCCTCGGCTTCTGATGCCTTGGGTGCCCGGTCAACGGCCACGTCGACGGGAGGCGATGACACCGAGCACAAGGCCCATTCCGACAGCAACTGACCCCGCCAGATCGAGCGGTCGCATCATCCAGAGGCCGGGCACGAGGTAGAGGCCGCCCAACAGAATCACGGAGCCTACCACGCTCGGGGCCGAGGCCCGAGCCCAGAACCCGAAGGGAAATATCAGGATACCCAGGTAGCAGGCCGAGAGCATGGCGACGATCGTGATGGGCATCACCTGGGAGTCGGTCAGCATGGTCCATCCCGATCCCAGGCCCGGGAGCGCCACCGGAACCGCCCTGCCATCGACATCGAATCGCGGCTGCTGCAGCGGTCCCGCCAGCGCCAACGAGAGCGTTTCGCCGGGTGAGCATGCTGAGAAGACACCCGAGATCCGATGGTCGGCCGAGGCGAGGCCGAGGCGCCGCGCCCAGGTCGGGAACCGCACGCGCAGCTCCGAGCCCGCTGCCTCGAGCGACAGCACATCGATGCTCTGGATGCCTCCAACGAGGAACACGGGCGCGGGTGCTTCCTGCACAGTCCCGCACTGGATCAAGGTGTTCAGCACGAACGGCCCGGACAGACGCGATCGAAAGCCGGAAGGGTTTGCCACGGATCCAAACAGCAGGTCGAGGCCGTCCAGAGACGCGCGAACAGGGTGATGGCTCGACCAGTGAACGTGCGAACCCGCGAGCCGGCCGTCCACGTACAACCGGATGATCCGGCCGTCGAAGGTCGATGCCAGGTGAGTCCATCGACCTGGCGAGATCCGGCGCCGAGCGCGCACGGACTTGAAAACAGCGCCGAACCGGCCACCGGCAGACGGCACCCGCACTCCGAGATCGGCGGACGCGCGAAGGTAGTACACGTCCCCCGCCAGCGAGACGATTGGCGCCTCGCCATCAGCCTGCGCGTCCGGATACACCCAGGCTTCGAGCGTGATCGCCTGTGGCGCCTCCAGCGCCGACAAGGCGGGCAGGACGACTTCGCTGGCTCGGCCATCGAACGCAAGAGCGCCGGTGAACCGACCGTCTGCCCTCCATGACGCCCCGCTGACAGTGGCACGCCGCCCCGGTACCGCGGCGTCGAGCGCCGCGTCACCTTCGTCCGAGTCGAAGCCGTAGGCTGCCACGAGGCTCGGATCGGGCGAACCCGTCGCCGAAACCGCCCGCCCGATGTCCGCCAGGATCTCGTCGGCCTCGCGCGCGCGCGAGTAGATGCGCACCTCGTCGATGAGGCCACTGAACCCTCCACGGCCGCCGATGCGGACTGGCCCGCGCGGGGCGTCGATCGCCGGCGAGGCGACGGCGTAGAAGAAGGGCGGCGGCAGCGCAGGGGACACAAGCCAGCAGGTGGCGGCGACGAGGGCCGACACGAGCACGGACCAGCACAGCGAGAGCGCAGAGGCGGTGGCCGGCGACGGATGCGTGGCGATGACGAGCAGGCGTTCGAACGCACGAAGCAGACGGCCCGCCACCAGGCCCACACGGCTCCGCGTGATCGCCCACCCGGCAACGGCGCCTGTTGTGTTGCTGAGCACGTCGACGGCAATCGGGTCCCGCCCGGGAACCACCAACTGCAGCAACTCGATGGTCAGCGCGACGGGGAGGGCCATCCCCGCCACTCGGCCCCACGACACGCCGCGCAGCCCGAGGAGTGCGCCGAACGGCAGGTACAGCAAGATGTTCTGCACGACGTCGCGCAGCGCGCTGATTCGATTGGGTTGGAGCGGCGCAAAGAAGTCCGGACGGACGCCAAGTGCAGGCTGCGGCGTGAGCGTCGCAACAAGGACGACTCCGAGCGCCGCGTAGATCCATCGCCGCGACCCGATCCCGGCAGGCTCGACGCTCACCTGACGATCCCGAACCTGGATTCGATCCGGCTTGACCGTAGAATAGGCATGTGTCGGCGGGCGTGACGAGCGCGGGGGGCGAATCCGGAGAGGCCATGTACGCCCTCGTCTCAGAGCTGTTTCCGATCTGTAGGAGCATCAC
>Ga0209640_10004735_pt1 | contig 11935 bp, 11 predicted proteins | sample RifCSP10_1_FD_184018 | JGI IMG/M metagenome (GOLD analysis project Ga0209640, IMG submission 184018) | Soil microbial communities from Rifle, Colorado - Rifle CSP2_sed 10_1 (SPAdes) (version 2) | ecosystem: Environmental > Terrestrial > Deep subsurface > Rock core/Sediment | place: Rifle... | reverse complement strand
CGATTCGTGGGAGCGCGAAGGCGAGGATCCCGCGTTTTTCTACCAGTTCTCGCCGAACGGGTATGCGCTCGGCATCGACGTGCTGCTGCACGCGATGACGCACTAATCAAGTAAGAAGTAAGAAGTAAGAAGTAAGAAGCAAGAAGTGGAAAGTAAGTCAGAAGGGAGAGCCGCGCGTGGATTCGTGCGCGCAGCGGTCGCGTGCGCGGCTGTGTACGCGGCGGCGGCCGGCGCAGCCGCCGCGGCGCAGGCACCGGCGCAGCCGCCGGGTCCCGAGGCGCGCGCGGTTGCCTATCTCTCTGTTGAAGTGCCGCGGTGGCGTCTGGTGCACCCCTGCTATTCGTGCCACAACAATGGCGACGCGACACGGGCGCTGATTGCCGCCGCCGGCCGCGGGCATGCCATCGGAGGCGCTCTCGACGACACGCTGAAATGGCTCGCCACTCCCGACCGGTGGGATTCGAACCAGCTCCGGGGCGGCTCCGAGGATCTGCCTCTTGCCCGCATCCAGTTTGCGAGCGCACTGATGTCGATGGTGGATGCAGGGCGCGCCACGCAGGACGCGCTCGATCGCGCGGCCGCCCTCCTCGTCGTCCATCAACGAGACGACGGCTCGTGGACGCTCAATCCATCGCAGCCGCTGGGCGGCCCGACGTTTTACGGAACGTCGCTGGCGACGGCGGTCGCGCGCCGGGTGCTGGCGAGGGCCTCTGCCGGCGGCGTCCAGGTGCCGCTGGCACGGGCGGGCTCATGGCTGAGGGCTGCGAGCGTCGAGACGGTGACGGACGCGTCGGCGGTGTTGCTGGGCCTCGAGGGCGACGCCGACCCGGCCGCCGCCGCTCAACGCCGGCGCTCGCTCGACGTGCTGCGGAGCGGTCAGGGCCCTGACGGAGGGTGGGGCCCCTATGTCACGTCGCAGTCGGAGCCGTTTGATACCGCGCTGGCTATCCTCGCGCTTCGCAGCCTGAGGGACGCCGGCGTTACTGAGACCATCCGCCGGGCGCGCGCGTATCTGATCACCACGCAGAATCCGGACGGAAGCTGGCCGGAAACGACGCGTCCACCCAACGGCGAAAGCTATGCGCAGCGGATCTCGACCACCGCGTGGACGCTCCTGGCGCTCCTTAGCCAGTAGCTCGTAGGCGGTAGCTTGTAGCCCGAAGCCTCTGGCTTTTACGCTACCGGCTACCGGCTACCGGCTACCGGCTACCGGCTACCGGCTACCGCTACCAGCTACCGGCTACCAGCTACCGGCCGCACTGTGAACGGCAGCTGCACGTCCTGCGGGTTGGGGCTCTTGTCGACGGTATCGAAGTTGTCCACCTCGAAGGCGCGGCCGATCTGATTGCCGGCCAGGTCTTCGAGAATATCGAGCGCGAGCACCTGGTAGGTGCCGGCGCGCCACGGCTCGCGAGGCGTGAACGTCCACCGCGTCTCGGCCGCTTCCACCGAGGCGTCGCCCTCGACCGATGCGCCGTCGCGGGTCACCCCGAGGGCCCGCATCAGGAGCGCGTGGTCGAGCGGCTCCGGAAACGCGACGACCAGGGGGTCGCGACGCGCGGCTGCCGGGGCCTCTATGCGCCATGACGCCGTGTCGAGCGGCTGCTCGTCGGGAGGCCCCACGCGGAGCTGACGCTGGAATTCTTCCTTGAGCGGCAACCCGTGCTGGTCGCGCCACTCGGAGCTGATGACGAGCGTCACCCTCCGGCCAGGACTCAGCGCCCGGCCCATCTGCTCGTTCGGCAGGATGCCGCTCTTGACGCGGCCGGGGTCGAGAAACGCCGTGAAGCGCGTGTGATCCGGACTCCAGAACTCGTAATCGAGCGGCAGAAACGCCCCGGTGATCTCCCGTCCGGTGTCATCGAGCAGCTGCATGTGCTCAATGCCGCTCGGCCGCCCCATCGGTCCGGAGAACTCCACGTACATGCGAAGCAGGTTCTCCGGCACCTGATCGCCTGTCGGATAGACGCGGCTCACGACCGTTGACGGCACCGCGTCCAACGCCGGCCGGCTGACCATCGCCACGAGCGGAGGCCGAGTTGCCGCGTCAGCCCCTGGCACGCGCGAGGGATCAAACCGGACGTGGTACTGCCGGCCCTGATCCAAGGGGAACGCCGGGATGAATTTCAAAACGCCGTCGGCGACCGCGTAGGAGCCGAGCATCGGCGGTGCATTGGCGTCCACGGCCACACGCAGGAGCGCCGGCCACTGTTCCGCCGTCAGATCGTCGCCGGACAACGCGGCAAGCTCGTCGGCTGACAGCCCTGTCACCGCAACGTACGCGGCGGGGCTATCCGGATTGACGAGCGTGATTGCAGGAGTGGAGGGGGAGGTGGCGGAACGGCCGCAGGCGGCGGCGATGACGAGGAGGCTCGCCATCGCCGTAACTCGCAGCAGACTGACGTTCATCTATGGCAGCGGCACGACCTGCAGATTGATGCCGCCTGTGCTGGTGCGCGCAATGACGATCGAGTTGGCGTCATCCAGCTTGTCCAGCTGCTCGATGCCGGTCATCGAGGTGATCTTCTCGAACGGCACGCCGCCCGTTTCGGTCTGCACGGGGGTCGTGATCGGCGTCGCCGACGCGAACGGGTTCGTCGGGATTTTCATCACGCCACGGCTGTTGTTGGCCGTCAGCAGGAACTCCTGGCCGCCCTTCCGATACACGATCATGTCGAGCACGCGGTTGCCCGCGCCAAACTCGCCGATCGTGGTGCCCCGCACCTTGCCGCCCGGCTTCAGGTCGGAGATCGGGAATTTCACGAGCGGCGTGCAGGTGTAGCCCGCGAGCAGATACGGCTGGTTGTTGAGCGTGTAGGGCACGAACGCGTTCACAGGGGACCGCGTCTCGAGCTGCTGGTGGTTGCCGTGGTAGATCTCGACGCTCGTTCCGCGATCCACGCTGGCAAACGGATACGGGATCGCCCGCAGCTTCGACGAGAACTCCTCGTTCGAGAGGCCCGCGACCCACAGGCGGCCGTCGGCAAACGCCATGTCGGTCACCACCTGCGCGCGCGGGCTCTGCCGTGCCGAGGGGTTGGCCGGCGGCGCATTCGGCAGCTCCACCTTCTGGAAGCGAAGCGACTGCAGCGGGACGTTGGTGATGGCGCCGGTGCCGTCGATCCTGAAGAGGGCCGGTGCCGCCCCCGCGCCCTGTCCCCGCATCACGGAGACGTAGGCATTGCGCGTGCGTGGATGGACCGCCAGATCGGTGACCGTGATGTCCCGCGCGCCCGTGCCGAGCAGGGCCGCGAGCTTCTGATCCACCGCGTCCAGGCCCTTGGCGCCGGCAGCACCGCCGCTGGCCTGCGCGCCAAGATCGAGCGCGTAGATGGTAGCGCCCTGGTTGTCGGCGGCGAACAGCGTGCCGTCGGGACCGAACGCCAGCGGGCCCATCGACGCCAGCACCGGGCCCTGGCCCGTCCGGGACGCCTGTCGGGCGGCGGGCACTGTGGACCAGGAGGCGAACACGACGATTGCGACGAGAACGCCGAGTTTTATGTGTAGGGACCGCATGATGGACGGCTCTCCTTTCGTAAGCGGCCTAAAGTATATAGTGAGGCGCATCCCGGAGAGACTGATGCGCACGAATTCTGCTGCCTCTGCCGTGCTGATTGCGGCTGTGTGGATTCTGGTGCCCGCGACGTCGGTACGCGCCACCTTCCCTGGCGAAAACGGGCTGATCCTCTTCCAGCGCCAGAGCGGCGGGCAGACCGATCAGTTCACCATCCGTCCTGACGGGACCGGCGAAACGCGGCGCACGTTCGGCGGCAGTGACTGGTACGGGTCCTGGTCGCCGGATGGACGGCGCATCGCGTTTGCGAGCGCCAGGACGGGTGACTTCGAGATCGATGTGATGAATGCCGACGGTGGCGGGCAGGCGAATCTCACGGTGAACGGTGCGAACGACTTCTGGCCCAATTGGTCGCCGGATGGCGGTCGCATAACCTTCCAGAGCGATCGCGACGGCAATACAGACATCTACGCGATGGGTGCGGACGGGAGCAGTCCAACGCGGCTGACCTTCGACCCGGCGCTCGACGGGCAACCGGCCTGGTCGCCTGACGGGACGAAGCTGGCGTTCACGAGCATGCGCGGCGGCAACACCGACGTCTATGTGATGAATATCGACGGCACCGGCGTCCAGCGCGTGACATTCGATGCTGCCGGCGATTCCGCGGCGGACTGGCAGACGGCCACGCCCGAGGACCTGGTGAACAATCTCGTCGGCGCGGTCGAGGCGCTCGGCCTCGACAGCGGCCTCGAAAACAGCCTGGTCACGAAACTGGAACACGTGCTGGCCGACTGCGGCGTGCTGGGTGCGTTCATCAATCAGACCGAGGCACTGGCAGGCGGAGCGATCGACGAGGGCGAGGCGGCGGCTCTCATTGCTGCTGCGACGGCGGTGGAGAATCTCCTGGGTGCTCAGGCTTATGAAGGTGACGACCGGGTGGTGATCGGACTGATACGCGTCAGCGGCCACTCGCGTAAACGCGCGCCATCCGTCGGGTAAGTCGACGAAGACGTGATCGAGTACCAGCCGGTCGTGGAACGTCGGTATTCGCATCACGTCCGGCGTGTCCGCAAAGCGGCGCGCCAGCGCCTTCCACGCCGGTTCGTTGGGCCCGAGCCACAGGTTGAAGTCGCCGCCGAGGATTCCTGACGCATCCGCGGGCAGCGCCCGCAGCAGCCCGTTGACCTGACGCGCACGCGCGGTGTCGCTGAGCAGCCCGCCTCTCCAGCTCACACGATTCTCGAGATGCACCGACGCCACGAACAGCTCGCGGCCCGCGAGGTCGATCCATGCGGACGCCGCGGCGCGCGGCTGGCGCTCGCGCGACAGCGGCACGACCCGTCGATCGCGCAGCGCGAGGCTCGAGACGATGGCGTTCCCGCGCACGCGGTCCTCCACGCCGCGCACGGGCACAAACCAGGTCGTCCATCCTCGCGGGTTGGCGATCGCCTCGAGCTCGTCGCCGGCGGCCTCCTGGAGAAGCAACACGTAACCACCCGACCTGGGGCCGCCAAGGCTGCCGCTCGCGAAGTCCGTGACCAGGCGGTCGAGCTCGCCTCTTCCGGCATCTGTGTTCCAGGTGACGATCGTCAGGAGCGCTGGTTCTCGCGGAATTGTCGGCCTCGCGCCAAGACCGCAGGCGACGGAGAAGATTGCGGCGGCGGGAATCAGTTGCGCCGCGCGTCGAGCGTGTGTCAACATTCCCTCAGTTTCCACCACATTGGTCCTCGTCCAGGGCAGGGGAGTCGCGGGATGCGTCGCGTATCAAGACTGTTCATGAGCGGAGTTGTGCTGGCTGTGGCGATGCTCATCGTCGCCTTCACGGCCCATGCCCAGACGCGGGGTGCCGCGCCGGCGGGCAAAACGATCAAGAACCCCGTGGCCTCGACGCCGGTGTCGATCACGGCAGGCGCGGCCGGCTATAAGAAGTACTGTGCTTTCTGCCACGGCGTCACGGGCAAGGGTGACGGCCCGCTCGCGCCCAAGGACGCCGATCCGCCGGATTTGACTGACGCGGCCTGGGACCATGGCTCGACCGATGGGGAGATCTTCGCCCTCATGCAAAACGGCGCGGGCACCGACTCCAAGATGGTCGCGTTCAAGGGTAAGATGCCCGACCAGGACATGTGGCACATCATCAATTTCCTCCGCAGCCTCGGTCCGAAGGACGCCAAGCGCTAACGGAGAGCCTACGCTGCGCGCTCACAGACACTTCGCCGGGACTCTGGTTGTGTGTGTCGCGGCGCTGGCCGCGAGCGCCGGCTGCCGCCTGTTCGAGCCTCCGCCGTCCAGCCTCGATTCCGCGGTGGCCGCGCTCCCGGGCCAGCCGACCGGCGTCTACACCACGATGCGTCCGACGATGGCGGCGGCGCTTGACGATTTCCTGAACCGCCGCCCCGAAGCCGTCCAGCCCATCGAATTCCCCCACAACATTCACGTCGGCAAGGAAATCGCCTGCGAGTTCTGCCACGAGGGCGTCGACAAGGGACCCGTTGCGGGCATCCCGGGGCTGCGGACCTGCATGATCTGCCATGCCGCGATTGCCACCGATCGGCCACGCATTCAGCAGATCGCCAAGATGAACGAGATGGGGATCGACCTGGCATGGCAGCGCGTCTGGGGGTTTTCGAACGACGACAACGTGAAGTTCAACCACGCCCCGCACATCCGTGCGAAGGTCGAATGCGCGACGTGCCACGGCAACGTCGCCCAGCAGACGGTGGCGCAGCGGAACGTCGAACATACGATGGGCTTCTGCGTGAACTGCCACAACGAGCGTGGCGCCTCGGTCGACTGCCTGGTCTGTCATTTCTAGCGCCCGATGGATCGCCGCTCCTTCATCAAGCTCACCGCCATCACCGGCACCAGCGCGACGCTGGCCAGCTGCGGCAATCCCGAGAACCAGCTGATCCGGTTCGTCCCCGATGAAGACATCGTTCCGGGGGTTGCTATCTGGAAGCCGGGCGTCTGCCCGCTGTGCCAGGCCGGCTGCGGGCTGACAGTGCGGGTCATGGAAGCGGACGCCGACGTCGTCCGCAACGGCCAGGCGGGCGTCGTCAGGATCGCAGCCGCCAAGAAGCTGGAAGGGGCGCCCGGCCATCCGGTGAATCACGGCGGCCTGTGCGCCCGCGGCCAGTCGGCGATTCAGATCACCTACCACCCGGATCGCATCACCCAGCCGCTGAAGCGCGCCGGGGATCGCGGTCAGGGTCGATACGAGGCGATTTCGTGGGAAAACGCGCTCGCCGAGGTCGTGTCGAAGCTCGACGCGCTGGAAGGCAACCAGCGCGCCGTTGCGGCCGTCACGCAAGGCGGACGCGGCCATCGTGCCGCGGTGCTGCGCCAGTTTCTGGCCCGCTTCGGCGCTCCTGGTCCCATCACCTTTGATCTCTTTGGCGACGAGGTGCTGCGGCGCGCGAACGGCCTGAGTTTTGGCCGGGAGCAGCTGCCCACGTTCGATCTGGCCAACACGCGCTTCGTCCTGAGCTTTGGCGCCGATTTCCTCGGCACCTGGAATTCACCGGTCTCGCAGAACGTCGGCTACGGCCTGATGCGGCAGGGGCGTCCCGGCATCCGCGGCGCGTTCGCGCAGGTAGAGTCGCGGATGTCGCAGACCGGCGCGAGCGCCGACGAGTGGGTGCCCGTTCGGCCGGGTACTGAGGGGGTGCTCGCCCTTGGCATTGCGAATGTGATCGTCGCGGGCCAGCGTCGCCCGGCTTCGGGCGCAGGGCGCGCGGGAACGCTGATCGATGGATGGAGCGGCGGGCTCGCGGGTTACGCCCCTGCCGAGGTCGAAAAGATTACCGGCGTGCCGACTGCACGGGTGGAACGGCTCGCCCGCCAGTTCGCAGACGCGCGTCCCGCTGTCGCGATCGTCGGCGGCCCGGCGCTGGCGCATTCGAACAGCCTCTTCACCGCGCTCGCGGTCAACGCGCTGAATGCACTGGTGGGCGCGGTGGACCAGCCGGGCGGGATGTCATTTATGCCGCAGCTCGACGTCGCAGCCGCGTTGAAAGCGGGCGGGGCTGGCGGAGCCCCGGCGCCGCGATTAGGACAGTTTGCGGCGGATGTGCTTTCGGGGGCGTCCGCGGCGCAGGTGCTGCTCGTGGACGGCACCAACCCCGTCTTCACCACGCCGCCGGCGTGGCGCGTGCGCGAGGCGTTCGAGAAGATCCCGTACATCGTCAGCTTCAGCAGCTTCCTCGACGAGACCACCGCGCTGGCCGATCTGATCCTGCCGGATCACTCGTTCCTCGAGTCGTGGACCGAGGCGATTCCCGAGTCGGGCGCGATGGACGCGGTCGCGAGCGTTGCCCCGCCGGCGATGCGGCCGCTGTACCAGACCCGCGCAACGCCCGACGTGCTGCTGGAGATCGCCCGCACTCTGCGCGTCCCGCTCGAACTGCCGTGGCAGACGTTCGACGAAATGCTCGGCGCCAGCTTCGCGGCGTTGCCGTCCTCCACACCTGATGTGGATGCGTGGACCGACGCGCAGGGCAAGGGTGTGTGGTCCGGCACGCTGCCCGGAGGCCTTGCGGTACCCGCCGCCGCGGCCGGGTCGTCCGCACCGGCGGCGTTCGCGGAGCCACAGTTCGACGGCCCCGCGGACCAGTATCCCTTCCACTTCCTGCCGTACCCCTCGAACCAGTTCCTCGACGGGTCGTTGGCGCATCTGCCCTGGCTGCAGGAAATGCCCGACCCGCTGACGTCTGCGATGTGGAGCAGCTGGGTGGAGATCAATCCCGCATCGGCGGAAAAGCTGGGTATCGCCCAGGGCGACGTCGTGGAAGTCGCATCGGCCCACGGCACGGTCCAGGCTGCGGCGATCCTGTCTCCCGGCATCGCGCCCGATCTGATCGCGATGCCCGCGGGGCAGGGGCATCGCACGTTCACGCGTTACGCCAGCGGGCGCGGCGTCAACCCCGTTGACCTGCTGGGGCCGGTCACCGAAGCGACGACCGGCGCGCTGGCGTGGGCCGCGACGCGCGTTCGCGTCGCGCGCGTCGGCCCGCCCGATGGCCGCCTCATCCTCTTTGCCGGGGGCATGCGCGAGCATGTCGAGGAGGAGCTCCGATGACAACTCCCAACTCCCAAAGCGCCAACTCCCAAATTGGGCGTTGTGGACTCGGGCGTTGGGAATTGGGAATTGGGAGTTGGAAGTTGACGAGCGGGAGCGAGTGAAATGCCACAGTGGGGAATGGCGGCCGATCTCGATCGCTGCACCGGCTGCGGCGGCTGCGTCGTCGCCTGCCACGCCGAGAACAACATTTCAACGGTCGGCCCCGACCAGGCGGCGATCGGCCGCGCCAAGCACTGGCTGCGCGTGGAGCGCTACTGGGAAGGCGATTTCCCCGACGTGCGGCTGAAGTTCCGCCCCGTGATGTGCCAGCAGTGCGACAACGCGCCCTGCGAGCCCGTGTGCCCGACCTATGCCAGCCATCACACGGAAGACGGGCTGAACGCACAGGTCTACAACCGTTGCATCGGCACGCGCTACTGTGCGAATGCGTGCCCATACAACGTGCGGTTCTTCGACTTCTTCAACCCGTCGTGGGAGAAGCCGCTGCAGCTGCAGCTCAATCCCGACGTCTCGCTTCGCGGGGTGGGCGTCATGGAAAAGTGCACCTTCTGCGTGCAGCGCATCAAGGCCACCAGGATCCAGGCGAAGGCGGAGGAGCGTGACGTACGCGACGGCGAAATTCAACCCGCGTGCGTGCAGGCGTGCGGGGCGCGCGCGCTTGTTTTTGGCGACGTCGACGATCCCGAGAGCGAGGTGTCGCGCCTGTCGCGGTCGCCGCGCGGCAGCCTGCTGCTCGAGGATCTCGGCACAAGACCGGGGGTCACGTACCTGTCCCGGCAGACGCAGGTATGAGCCACCCCACAGGAGCCCGGATCAACGCCGACCTGCTGCGTCCGCTGCTGCTGACGTCGTGGCGGTTCTACCTCCTGATCGCCTTCTTCGGCTTCTTCGTGGTCGCCGGCCTCCTCGCCTGGTTCAGCCAGATGTTCTTCGGGTTCGGCATCTCCGGAATCCGCTGGCCGGTCTACTGGGGCTTCTACGTCACGAACTTCGTGTTCTGGATCGGCATCAGCCACGCCGGCACGTTGATTTCGGCAATTCTCCGGCTCGTGAACGCCGGGTGGCGCCGGCCGGTGACGCGCTGCGCCGAGGTCATCACCGTCTTTGCGTTGATGATTGGCGCGATGTTTCCGATCATCCACCTCGGGCGGCCGTGGCTGGCGTTCTGGCTGTTCCCGTACCCGAGCGAGCGGTTGATCTGGCCGAACTTCCGGTCGCCGCTCGTGTGGGACTTCTTCGCCATCAACACCTACCTCACGGGCAGCCTGCTGTTCCTGCTGCTGCCGATCATCCCGGACTTCGCCGTCGTCCGCGACAAGACCACCGGGATCCGGCGGAAGATCTATGCGGCGCTCGCGCTTGGCTGGCGCGGGACGCCGAAGCAGTGGCATCGCCTCGAGACGGCGATGCAGATCATGGCGATCGCCATCATTCCGGTGGCGGTGTCGGTCCACACGATCGTGTCGTTCGACTTTTCCATGGCGCCGGTGCCGATGTGGAACACCACGATCTTCGGACCGTACTTCGTGGCGGGCGCGATCTTCAGCGGCATCGCGGGCCTCATCATCGCGATGGCCGTGCTGCGCAAGTTCCTCCACCTCGAGGACTACCTGCACCCGGTCCACTTCGAGAACCTCGGCAAGCTCCTGCTGGTGATGGGGCTGCTGTGGGGCTATTTCGTCTTCAACGAACGGCTGGTCACGTACTACGGCAACGGCCCCGCCGAAATGACGGTGTTCCGGCGGACGCAGAGCGGGACGTTCGCGCCGCTCTACTGGACGATGGTGATCTGCAACTTCGTGATGCCGCTCGTGATCATGGGCATCCGGAAGTTCCGCACGATCACCGGCTGCGTGATCGCGTCGTTCGGCGTCGTCATCGGGATGTGGCTCGAGCGGTTCCTGATCATCGTGCCCTCACTCGGTGCCAAGTACTTGCCGTACAGCTTCGGCATTTACCGTCCGCGCCCCGCGGAGATCATCATCACCGCCGCGACGTTTGCGGCGATGTGCCTGATGTACGTCCTCTTCGCGAAGGCCATTCCAATCATCTCGATCTGGGAGCTCAAGGCGGGTGAGCATCCGGCGCCGGGCCTGATTCCGCCGGCGACCGAAGAGCACCGCCTCGGAGACCTCCACCTATGAAGGCGGTGTACGGGCTCTACAACGACGGGCAGTCGGCACAACAGGCGTTCAACCGGCTGAAGGCGGCCGGCATTGCACCGTCGGACATTACGGTGCTTACCGCCCAGCCGATGGAAGAGTACGAGTTCGGCAACCTGGACAAGGCGACCTATATGTGGTGGTTCGCCTGTCTGGGCGGGCTCATCGGTATGTCGACCGGGTACGCCTTGTCGTACCTGACCGAACACGCCTGGGAGATGGACGTCGGCGGGCTCCCGATCTTCGCCTGGTGGCCTAACTTGATTGTTATGTTTGAGTTAACGATGCTCGGCGCCATTACGGCGACCGTCGCGACCCTCGTCATTACGGCCCTGCTGCCCACAAAGGGCCGTAACCTCTACGACCCGGAAGTGACCGACGGGAAGATCCTGATCGGGGTCGAGAACCCGCCCGACGGCTCCATCGCCGACCTCGAGCGAAGCCTCTCTGCTCCGCCCGGCGCCCGCGTCAAGCGGGCGCCGTAGCAGACGCCGTCAGACACTGCGCGCGTAAAGACAATCTGATCAGGCGGTTGCGCGGCCTCGAAGCCGCGTGCTATATTCGTCAGGTTCTCTTGAGGCTAGGACACCCTATCTAGCCTCAACCGCACAGCGTTGACTGCGCGGGCGCCTGCGGCGCCCGCTGGCTTCGCGGGCGAATCCGGCAGGCACAGGCCGATTCGCTCTCGCGCATCACACAGATAGGGGATTCGTCTCAGGTGCCAGCGCGGTTTCCGCGCTTCAGGCTTGGGACACCGACGTGGCTGCGATGCTCGCGGCTGCGCATTGTACGGGGATATGCCGACTATCAGTCAGCTCGTTCGCCAGGGGCGCAAGAAGATCGTCACCAAGACGAAGAGTCCCGCGCTGCAGGTCAGCCCGCAGAAGCGCGGCGTCTGCGTGCGCGTGTTCACCCAGACGCCGAAGAAGCCGAACTCCGCGCTGCGCAAGGTCGCGCGCGTCCGCCTGACCAACGGCATCGAGGTGACGACCTACATCCCGGGCGTCGGCCACAACCTGCAGGAGCACTCGCTGGTGCTCATTCGCGGCGGCCGCGTGAAGGACCTGCCGGGCGTCCGCTACCACGTCGTCCGAGGGACGCTGGACGCGGTGGGCGTGCAGGGACGCAAGCAGGGGCGATCGAAGTACGGCGCCAAGCGCCCCAAACAATAGGTAGGGG
>Ga0209640_10004734_pt1 | contig 11937 bp, 10 predicted proteins | sample RifCSP10_1_FD_184018 | JGI IMG/M metagenome (GOLD analysis project Ga0209640, IMG submission 184018) | Soil microbial communities from Rifle, Colorado - Rifle CSP2_sed 10_1 (SPAdes) (version 2) | ecosystem: Environmental > Terrestrial > Deep subsurface > Rock core/Sediment | place: Rifle... | reverse complement strand
ATCGCCGAGCCCACCCTCGTCGACTTCGGCCGCCACGTGATTCCGCAGGCGGTGCCCAACGTGCGGGTGCACGCCCACGTGTACCGCGGCTACTGGGAAGACGTCGGGACCATCCGCTCGTATTTCGAAGCCAACCTGGCGCTGTGCGAGGCCATGCCGCCCTTCGACTTCTACGACGCCGCCCGGCCCGTCTACACCCATCCCCGCTTCCTGCCCGCGAGCAAGATCGAGGGGTGTGAGGTGCGCCGCTCCCTCATCTCCGAGGGCTGCATCATGGTGGGGGCCGAGGTGGAGCGGTCGGTGATCGGGATCCGCAGCCGGATCGGCCGCGGCACCAAGGTGCGCAACAGCCTCGTGCTGGGCGCCGATTTCTACGAGACCCTCGACGAGATCGCGAAGGCCGACGCCCGCGGGGTGCCGCCGCTCGGCATCGGCGAGGATTGCGTCGTGGAGCAGGCCATCGTCGACAAGAACGCCCGGGTCGGGCGCGGCGCCCGCCTCGTCAACGAGGCGGGCCTGCGCGACAAGGACGGCGAAGGCTACTACATCCGCGACGGGATCATCGTGGTGCCGAAGGACGCCGTCATCGCGGAGGGGACGGTGGTCTAAGGCCCGTCGGCTCGGGGGTGAAGCGGCATGGTCTGTCCCAAGTGCGGCTGGACGCAACCAGAGGCCACCGAGTGCGGAAGATGCGGCGTCCTCTTGGCGCGCTATCGACCGCCGTCCGACCAGCGGGCGAAGAAGGCTGATTTGTCTCCTCGGGACGCCGCCGGGGCATGGAGGCTGACACGCCTCGATGCGGTGCTCCTGGCGGCTGGCGTCATCGGGGTGGCCTTCATCGCCGTCCGGCGCTCACCGCCCGAGGCCCGGCCGCCAGCGCGCGATCTTTCCGTCAGGACGGCCGCGGCGGCTCCCGGGGTCCCGGTGCCGTCCGCCGAAGGCGCGAGCGGTCGCCCCGAGAGCCGGGTTGACCTCCCCGCGCCATCAACCCTCCCACATTCCGCGACCTCCGTGGCGGAGGTCATGCCCACGGCCACCTGTCCGATCGCCGGCCGATCGCTGGGGCTCGCGACCGAACGGGGCTCGGTGGCGTCGAGCTGGTACGAAGGGGGCGACGCCTACGACGCCGCCCGCCGCGAGCAGGAAGACTCGGCGGCGCCGCTCCTCGTCTACGTGCAGACCGACTGGTGCCCCTACTGCAGGAAGCTCGAGGCCGAGTTCCTGGCGGAACACCCGATCGAGCAGTACTTGCGATCCAGGGTGGTGAAGGTGAAGGTCAACCCGGAGCGCGACGCGGCCTCCCGCGAGCTGGCCCGGCGCCTGGGAGCGTCCGGCTATCCGTCCTTGTTCGTCTCGGTTCCGGGGGGCTCCCCCATGAGGATCTCACCCTATAGCCGGGGTACCGCCTTCCGACCGGCCGCCGAGTTCATCGCCCTCTTCGAGGAGCGAATGAAAGGCCAAGCCAGTGCCCTCCGGTTCCAGGGCCGGGCGCAATGGCAGTCCGGACAGGCCGGCGCCGCCGTCGCGACCCTGGACCGCGCGGTTCGCATGGATCCTGACGAGCCTCGGGCCTTCGTCGAGCGGAGCCTGGCCCATGCCGCGAACGGCGCGCCCGATGCGGCATTCGACGATCTCGCCCGCGCCGCGCTGCTCCAGCCGGAAGACCCGGCGCCCTTCATCGCCGCGGAACAGCTTCTTGGCCGACAGGACCGATGGGGCGAGGCGACCTCGTGCTGGACGAGCTTTCTCGAGCGCAATCCGTCGGATGGCCGTGGCTTTCTCTCTCGCGCGCGCGTCCTGCTTCGCCAGGGGCTGCCCGGCTTGAGCGCGGCGGACGCGCTCAAGGCCTGCGAGCTCGGCCTCCCGGAGGCGTGCCGCCGGTCTGCCTCCAGCTAGACCGACCGGGCCGCACCTACGAGGCTCTCGACGGCTACTGCATCGCGGAGGGGTGCGACTGCGAGGAGGTCCGAGTCCACTTCCACCGGCTGAACGAGGCCGGCGAGGTCGAGGAGATGATCGGCCGGACGGGGCTCGATGCGAGCCGCGCCGAGATCCTGCTCGCGGGATCGGAGATCAGATCTCTCCCAGGTGTACACTGGCCAGGCTATGGCATGGAGTCGGCGAGGGCCTCTCGGTGCGCTCGGGTTGCTGACGATCTTGGGAATCGCCGGCGCTCCGAACGGCCCTGCCTTGCGCGCGGGTTTGCCCCCGTTCGAGATTCCCGGGCAGACGTCCAGGCTGGCGAGTGCGGACGGAAGCCAGCCCTGAACGAAGAGCGCAATCTCGGGCCGCGGGCAGACATGCCTGCGGCCTCCTTCTTTCTGCAGGCCTCGAGCCAGCCTCGCCGTGATCCGCCCGGCCGTCCTCATCGCGGTTTCGCTGCTCGTCGCCGCCGTCTCCTGCACACGGAGCTACGGCCCCGGTGAACCGTCTGACGCCGGCGTCGCCTTCGACCCGGAGATCGTCGACCGCTCTCCGGAAACCCTGCGCCAGCGATTCGACGGCTCGGCGGGCAAGATCGTCCTCGGCACGGGCTGGTACGGCCTCGAGCAGTCCGCATTCTCCTGGGCGGCGCAGGATGCAAGCGTCTACTTCGGGACACCGACGTCGGCCGACGTCCAGCTCGTCGCCCGCGTGGCGCCGTTTACCTATCCCGGCGCGCCGGCTCAGACCCTGACCGTCATGCTCAACGGGACGGCGCTTCCAGCCGTCGCGGTCCCCGCAGGCTGGCACAACCTGCGCGTGCCGCTGCCGGGGAGCGCGTTGCGCGCGCCGCTCAACGCCCTGGAGATGAAGTTCGCCTACTCGGCGTCACCGTCGGCGGTGATCGCGTCCCCCGACCCACGGCGGCTTGCCGCCGTCGTCAGCGACCTCGCCATCGTGCGGCGAGGGTATCCGCTGGCGGCAGAGGACTCCGAGCTTCACGGCGCGGGCGAGGTTCGCGACGCCACGCTTCGCGGCGGCGGTCTCGCAATTCCACTCCCCTCAGGGAAGACGTATCGGTTACGTTTCGCGTCGACGGCGCCGTCGCGCTCGGGCGCCACCCTGGACGTCGATCTCGGGCAGGGCGGGTCGTTCCGTCGACTCTGGCACGGCTCGGTCGACGCCCGCGTACAGGCGCCGCTGGTCTTCTCGGCCGCGCCTCGGGCTCCGGCCGTGCTCCGGGTGCGCGCGGTTCCCGCAGACGGGACGGTCTCGGTTCAGATCTCGGCGCCCGAAGTCGTCGAGCGAGACCCGACCCCGCCCGCGCCCGGCAAGCCGAACGTCTTCCTGTACGTCGTCGACACCCTGCGCGCCGACGCCCTTGGAACCTACGGCTACGCTCGCCCCACCAGCCCGCGCATCGATTCCTTCGCGCGCGAAGCCGTGACCTATGAACGCGCGTCGAGCACCGCGTCGTGGACGCTTCCGGCGACGGTCTCCATGCTCTCGGGTGTCTACCCCTTCGCTCACGGAATGACCGAGATCGGCACCGCGTTGCCGGCAGAGGGCATCCCCTGGCTGCCGCAGACGCTGGCCGGGCTGGGCTACGAGACCGCCGCCATCTCGCAGTGGCCGCTGAGCCGGCCCTTCGGTCTCGACCGTGGATTCGGCACCTACACGCTCGACGTCCGCCTGATGACCAAGAGCTACTCGGAGCTCGCGCGCGGGCTGTTCTGGCAGTACCTCCTCCATCGCCCGACGCCCCAGAAGCCGCTCTTCGCCTACGTCCACGTCTCCGACGTGCACGCGGACTACGGTCCGAAGGGCGAGGACCTGTTGTTCGCCGAGCAGTTCCCGGGGGCCCTCGCCCCGGAGCTCTACAATCCGCAGTCGTTCATCGCCCGTCGACTCGGTCTCGACCGCGCCGAGACCGCGCACCTGCGCGCGCTCTACGACGGCGAGATCCGGTATGCCGACCGGCAGTTCGGCGCCTTCCTCGACCTCCTGCGCTACACGGGCCTCTACGACGACAGCCTGGTCATCCTGGTGAGCGATCACGGCGAGGAGTTCTTCGAGCACGGAGGATTCGACCACGGGCACACGCTCTACCAGGAGCTGCTCCACGTGCCCCTGATCGTCAAGTTTCCGCACCAGCGGCAAGGGTCGCGCGTCACCTCGAGAGTCAGCACGGTCGACCTTCCGCCCACGGTCCTCGCGTTGCTCGGCCGGTCCGGCGACGAGCCGCGATTTCAGGGTCGACCGCTGCCCAGGAACGACGAGGCTGCTCCGCGGCGGGAGATCTTCTCCGAGGCGCGGGTCGCCGCGGGCGACGTGCAAGGAGTGGTGGACCTCGACGCCCTCGTTTCTGGAGACGTCAAGTGCATCCGCAACGCACGCCCCGTGGGTCGTTTCGGCAAGCGCGCCGCCGCGCTGGAGACTTACGACCTCGCGGCGGACCCGGCCGAGACGCGGCCGCTCGCCGCGACCGACGATCGGGTGTCGGCCTGCAGCGGGGGGCTCGATCGCTGGGTGGCGCGGGCCCGGACGGCGACGCCACCCCGCGACCGAAAAGGTGTGGAACTCACACCTGACGAGATCCAGCGCCTGCGCGCCCTCGGCTACCTACGCTGAGGAGCCTTCGTTCTGGACTCAGCTAGGGTGGCGTCACCGGACCTTGCAGCTCACCGAGATGCCCGATCGGCTCGAGCGGTCGATCGTGGTTTCGTAGTTCGGACGGGCTCGCACGTAGTCCAGGAAGGCCTGGATGCCGCCGAAGCCGTCGAGGACGTTGTGGGCGGTGAAGCAGCCCCCGACCGCGAGCTTGCCGTCCAGGTCCTTGAAGTACTGGGTGTACCAGTCCTTGTCCGCGTCCGAGAACACGAAGTCGAACGGGCCGGGCAGCTCCTTCACGAGCGCGTGCGCGTCGGCGAGGCGAGCGTCGACGAAGGGCGCCACTCCCGCCGCTTCGAAGTTCCGGATGGCCTCGCGATACCGGGGTTCGTCGATCTCGATGGTGACGAGCTTCCCGCCCGTCTTGCTCATGGCCCAGGCCATCCAGATCCCGGAGTGCCCGGTAGAGGTCCCGATCTCGAGCCCGCGCTTGAACCCCTTGCGGACGATCAGGTCGTGGAGGACCTTGCCGTCCTCGTAAGGGACGTTCATGTCGCGCCAGTCGCCGCGCGTACGCTCGAGGAACGCGCGGACCCGGGCATCCAGGTCGGGCGTGCCCTTGGCGTGGCCGCGCGCGGCGGCGGGCTCCAGGGTCAGGAAAGCCGCGGTGGCCAGGACCGCGAATGCAACGACCGAACCGCGTTGGGTCACGGGACGCCTCCTTCGATGCGGCCAGTATCTCAGCCCGCGAGGCCGCGCGCTATTCGTAGCGGAGCGCTTCCACGGGATCGAGCGCCGCCGCTCGCCGCGCGGGCCAGACCCCGAACACGAGACCGACGCCGATGGAGACGGACAGACCCGCGAGCACCGCCCAGGTGGGGATCTCCGAGGGAAGGGCGGGAAGCAGCACGAGAAGCAGGCGGCTGACCAGAAACGCCAGGACGACTCCGATGAACCCGCCGAGGAAGGTGAGGGTCATGGCCTCGAACAGGAACTGACGCACGATGTCTCGGCGCCGGGCCCCGAGCGCCTTCCGGATCCCGATCTCCTGCGTGCGCTCCGTGACGCTCACCAGCATGATGTTCATCACCCCGATCCCGCCCACCAGCAAGCCCACGCTCGAGATCGCGATGGCCACGAGCCCGAGGGTCGCGGTGATGGCGTCGAACTGCTCGATGAAGCGGTCGGCGGTGGAGAGGTCGAAGTCGTTCGGGGCCTTGTAGCGCACGCGGCGCTGCCGACGGAGCACGTCCTCCACCTGGTCGAGCGCCTCCTTGAGCTGTCCCGTGCGCGCGCGGACGATCAGCATCATCCACTCGCTCGTCTCCGGGGCCACCTTGCGCGCGGTGCGGAACGGCATCAGCACCAGGTTGTCGTCCTCGTTCTCGCCCAGGAACCCGCCCCGGCGCTTCTCGAGCACGCCCACCACCCGGAATGGCTGCCCGGCGAAGGTGATCTCGGTGCCGGCGATCGTGGCCTTGTAGGGGAAGAGGGCTTCGGCCACGTTCTTGCCGATCACCATGACGTTGCGGCGGCCGTCGTTCTCGTCCTCGGTGAAGGAGCGACCCTCGCGGAGGGCGAAGTTGACGATGCGCAGGTAGTTCGTGCTCACGCCTTCGATCGAGGCCTGCTTGTACTTGGCCGCCCGGTAGGCGATGGTCCGGTCGGGCAGCCAGAGGAAAGCGGTGTGGGCCACGTCCTCCACGGCGGGGGCGCGCTCGCGGATGGCCTCGCCGTCCTCGGGCCGCAGAGGCCGTCGCCGGAACTCGGCTCGGTCGCGCGGGCCGAGCTGGGGTCCGGTGGAGAGGTGGAACGCGAAGATGTTGTTGGTGCCGTAGTCCTCGATCATGGTCACGATGTTCTTGCGCAGCCCGGTGAGGATGGAGGCGATCACCACCACCACCAGCACGCCGATCACGACTCCGAGGACGGTGAGGCCGCTCCGCAGCTTGTGGCTGCGGACGTTGTCGAGGGCCAGGGCGAGCGCCTCGCGTCCCGGCAGGAGCCGGCCCGGGAGCTTCATGACTTCGTGATCGCAATCACGGGGTCGAGCCGGGACGCGCGCCAGGCAGGGTAGATCCCGGCCACGAGGCCGACGCTTCCCGAGACCAGGAGAGCGAGGACCACGTAGCCGGCGGTCACCCGCATCGGAATCGGAGTGGTCGCGCCGATCAGCTCCGCGAGGCCGGCGGAAAGGAGCAGCCCCAAGAGTCCACCGAAGGCGCAGAGGAGGGCGGACTCGACCAGGAACTGCACGAGGATCTCGCGACGCCGCGCCCCCACCGCCTTCCGCAGCCCGATCTCGAAGGTGCGCTCGTTGACGCTCACGAGCATGATGTTCATGACCACGATGCCGCCTACCACCAGGGAGATCAGGGTGATGGGAGTGACGACCATCGCGATCCCTCCCGTGAACTGGTCGACGTCGCGGTTCACCTCGTCCACGTTCACGAGACCGAAGTCGTCGTCGTCGCGATAGCGCAGGCGGTGCCGGCCCCGCATCTGGGTGCGCGCCTCTTCGATCGCCGCCGGCAGCAACTCCCGACTCGGGGCCAGGCCGTGGATCTGGATGCTCTGGCGGCGGCCGAAGATCCGTCCCCAGGTGGTGAGGGGGATGTACACGATGTTGTCGAACGACTGGCCGAACATGGACCCGCGCGCTGCCTCCACCCCCACGATGCGCATGGGCAGGCCTTTGATGGGCAGGGTCTTGCCCAGGGGGTCCGTGGCCGGGAAGAACCTCTCCCTGACGTCCATGCCGATCACGCACACGAGCGCGGGATGGTCGACCTCGTGGGGAAGGATGAAGCGTCCCTGGGCGATCGTCTTGTCCTCGATCGCGGCCATGCTCGCCGTCACCCCGGCGATCCGGGTGCGCAGCAGCTCCTGTCCCGCGTACCTGAGGTCGATCCCGGTGTCGGCCTGCGCCCCCACGTCCCGGCACTCGCCGCAGCGCTCCTTGATGTAGTCGTAGTCGCGGAGCTCCAGGCGTTTGTTCCGCCGGTTGCGCCGCTCCCATTCCTCGTCGCTGGTGCGCCCCGAGCTGGCCATGCGCGCGATCATGAAGTGGTTGGCGCCCAGGACCTTGGACACCCGCTCCACCACGTAGCGGTTGAGGCCGCTGATGCCGGCCCCCACCACGACCACGGAGGCGACCCCGATGATGATCCCGATGAGGGTGAGGAACGAGCGCAGCTTGTGGGCCAGGATGGAGGAAAGCGCCATCCGAACGGCTTCGATGTGGGCCGAGGAGAACATGCCGAGGAAAGGGCGCTCTGTCCCCGTCTTACGTAATCGCGACCGAACGGGTTCCAAAGAGCCCGGGTTACGGGCGGCCAGTATCTCGAGCGCGCCGTCGGGGAATCACCGCATCCCCCCTGCTCGTACCACACCGGCGACGGTCTCGGCCAGCATCAAATTGTCTACCTGCTTCACCCGGCCCGGCCCTCAACAGCCGGAGGCCGTCCAGAGCGCTGAAGACCTACGCTTTGCGGGCCTGCTCGATCTTGCGGTCGCGCTCCGAGGTCAAGCGCTCCCGGTCACGGCGGTACTCTTCTTCCAGGATCTCGAGGGCGGCAGGGTCGGCGGCTTTGCGGAGATTCGCGCGATGGAGGATCTCGCGCTCCGCGAGCTTGGCCTCGTACACCCGGCGCAGCTCGGCGATGGCCGCCTTCTGCTCTTCGGAGACGGCGCGCTCCTCGATGCCTTCCTCTCGGTCCTTCCGGCGCAGCCGCTCCATCGCGAGCTCGTAGGCCGACTTGGGGGCTTCGTCCACACTCATGGTCTGATAGTTTAGCCCGAGCCACCGCGGAGGCCAGAGATGAGCGAGATGAAGGCGCCGGGTCAACCTCAGCGCGAGCACCGAAGCCTCACGGCGGTGGCCGAAAAGCGGCTGCTCGTCTGGCTCGCCGAACGCATGCCGCGATGGCTCAACTCCGACCACCTGACGGTCCTCGGCCTGCTGGGCAACGCCCTCGGGGGCCTGGGCTACGCCCTGGCCGGCCACGAGCCGGGCTGGCTCCATTTCGTCAACCTCAGCCTCGTCGTCAACTGGTTCGGGGACAGCCTGGACGGCACCCTCGCCCGCGTGCGCAACCGGCTCCGTCCCCGCTACGGCTTCTACGTCGACCATCTCGTGGACGCCTTCGGGGCCCTCGTCCTCCTCACCGGACTCGCCGCGTCGGGCCTCGTGCACGAGCGCATCGCGCTCGCCCTGCTCGTCGCCTACTTCCTGCTCTCGATCAACATGTACCTCGCCACCGTGTCTCTCGGCGTGTTCAAGATCTCCTACGGGCTCTTCGGCGGGACCGAGCTTCGGATCCTGCTCATGGCCGTCAACCTGCTGGTGCTCGTCTATCCTCGGGTGGCCCTCTTCGGGGCCTCGTACCTTCTCTTCGATCTCCTCGCCGGAGCGGGTACCTTGGCCGTGGCCGTGGTCGCCCTCCGGTCCGCGGCCCAGGTCACGAAGCAGCTCTACGACCTGGAGCGCCTCGAGTGAGGGGGGGCCGAAAGTGCTAACCTAACTACCGTCCGGTCGGCACCTGGAGGCGTCCCATGCACCACCCCAAGAAGATGGCGATCCTGGTCGGAGGCGGCCCCGCCCCCGGCATCAACAGCGTGATCAGCGCGGCCACCATCCGCGGCGTGCTCGAGGGCGTCGAGGTCCTGGGCATCCGCGACGGGTTCGAGTGGCTGATGCAGGGCAACGTCGACCACGTCACGCCCCTGAGCATCGACGAGGTCAGCCGGATCCACTTCCGCGGCGGCTCGTACATCGGCATCTCGCGGGCCAACCCCACCCAGAACCCCGACCTCCTCGAAAACGCCGTCATCTCGCTCCTCCGCCTGAACGTCAACATGCTCCTCACCATCGGCGGCGACGACACCGCGTTTTCGGCCATGAAGCTGGAGGAGAAGGCGGGCGGGCGCATCCACGTGGTCCACGTTCCCAAGACCATCGACAACGACCTCGACCTGCCCGCCTACGTCGACACCTTCGGCTTCCAGACCGCGCGGCACATCGGCGTCGACATCGTGAAGAACCTCATGGTGGACGCCAAGACCACCTCGCGGTGGTACTTCGTGATCGCGATGGGGCGGAAGGCCGGTCACCTCGCGCTCGGGATCGGCAAGGCCGCGGGCGCGACCCTGACCCTCGTCCCCGAGGAGTTCGCGGGCCAGCAGATCAAGCTCAAGGTCTTCGTCGACACCCTGGTGGGGGCGATCATCAAGCGGCTCAGCTACGACCGGCGCGACGGGGTGGCCGTGATCGCGGAGGGCGTCGTCTTGAGCATCGACCCCGACGACCTCGCCCAGCTCGAAGGGGTGGAGCGCGACTCCCACGGCCACATCCGCATCGCCGAGGTCAACATCGGCGAGATCCTGAAGGAGCAGGTGGTCAAGCGCCTGAAGCAGTTCGGGATCAAGACCACGATCGTGGCCAAGAACATCGGCTACGAGCTGCGCTGCGCCGACCCCATTCCCCTCGACATGGAGTACACGCGCGACCTCGGCTACTGCGCGGCCAAGTACCTGCTCTCGGGGGGCAACGCGGTGATGATCTCCATGCAGGGCGGCCACTTCGTGGCGGTGCCCTTCGAGAAGATGCTCGACCACGACACCGGCCGCACCCGCGTGCGCCTGGTGGACACGCATTCGACCCGCTACTCGATCGCGCGGCGCTACATGATCCGGTTGCGGCGCGACGACTTCGAGGACCCGCACGAGCTGGCCAAGTTCGCCGCCACCTGCGGCATATCGCTCCAGGAGTTCCGCGACGAGTTCGGGTACCTGATCGACAGCGAGCCGCCGGCCCTGGTCCTGGACCTCGCCAAGCACGCCTTCACCGCCGACGAGGAAGAGCCCGCGGCGGCGCCCACGGAAGAGGCCAGCTCGGCGGCCAAGGAAGGGTAGCCCGGATCATTCGCGAGCCGCGCGAGCGGCCGCGCGCGAATGATCCGCTCAGAGAGCCGTCAAAGCGCCATTGACCGTCTGAGGGGCAGACGACAGGATGGCGACTGCGCGGAGTCGTCGGACGGTCAGTACCTCGAAGGCGTGGGGAGGCGACGGCTTTCGGACTATTCATGAGGAAGGCCGGGCCGGCCTCATGAATAGTCCGAGCTAGGGCAACTCCTTGAAGGGATTGAAGACCCTGACGCCCGGGCGCTTGAAGTCCCGATCGTTCCCGGTGACGACCGTGAGGCCGTGCCGCCGTGCCGTTGCCGCGATGTAGCCATCGGCCAGCGGCATGCGCCGACCGGCCGTGGCCAGGGCGTGCTCCTGCTCGGCCCAGACGTGCGCCACCGCGACGCTGAAACCGAGCACGCGGCCCTCAAGGGCGTCAAGCAATTGGCGGAGCCACTCTTGGAGCGCCTCCCTCGGCCTGCCTTCCTTGGAGCGGACCCAGTAGGCGAGTTGCGCGACCACGATGGTGCTCGTGTGGCACCGGGACTCCTCGCGCTCGAGCCAAGCGACGACGCGGCGGTCGCCGTTCCGCTTCGCGGGCTGGCTCAGCACGTCGGCGTCGATCAACCAACTCACAGCTTCCGCTTACGCGCGTACTCTCGACGGCGCGGCGGCAGATCGTCCATGGGAACCGGACAGGCCTTGAGGACGTCGAGCCAACCCTTGCCGCGCTTGATCCGGCGAAAGACGAGCGCGTCTTCCTCTGCGTCGAAGCGCGCGTCGAAGGCATCGCCCGGCGCCGCGGGAGCCAGGGCCACGGGAACGGTCAAGCGCCGCTTCTCGTCCAGGGTCACGATCATGGTGGGATTATCCCACCGCGATCGGCATCGATCAATCAGGGAGACACGGCGCGCGCTATTCGCCCATGCCAAAAGGGCTCGCAATGGGCCGGTACAATCATGGTACTGTCTTCGCGTGAGGCGCACCGCTTGAAACTCGATCGAGACATAGATCTCCTGCCTTCCAAGACGGTGGGGCGGCGGCGTGAGGGCGCCGCGACACCCGCCTTGGCGGACGCCCTCCTGCGCACGGCGTGGGCCCTGAGAGGCACGCAGGGACTGGCGCCCCGCGGCCTTTTTCGGTTCGCGTCTTTCGAGGAGGCCCAGGAGTGGATCAGGACGGAGACGTCCCGGAGGTCCGGCCTCCGACGATCGACGACGTCCGACGAGTGACCCTCGGTTGGCGGCGGATGCTCCGGCGTAGAGTCGTCCTGTCTCAGTAAGCCAGCAAAGCGCGCAGGGCCGGCAGCAGGCGGCCCTTGGGCGAGAAGACGGCTTCCAGCGCCTTCGCGAACGGGGCCGGGGTGTCGAGCGCGCCCAGCCGCTCCACCGGCGCGTCGAGCCACTCGAAGGCGTCCTTGGCAATCGCCGCCGCGACCTCGCCGCCGAAGCCGCCCGTGAGCGGCGCCTCGTGGAGCACGAGCGCACGGCCCGTCTTCCT
>Ga0209640_10004733_pt1 | contig 11938 bp, 10 predicted proteins | sample RifCSP10_1_FD_184018 | JGI IMG/M metagenome (GOLD analysis project Ga0209640, IMG submission 184018) | Soil microbial communities from Rifle, Colorado - Rifle CSP2_sed 10_1 (SPAdes) (version 2) | ecosystem: Environmental > Terrestrial > Deep subsurface > Rock core/Sediment | place: Rifle... | reverse complement strand
TATAAAGGAAATGCGGCCAATGCCTTTTCCGCGAGCTACACTCGCCTCCTCCGACATGTCCCATTCCTCACCTGGCTGGCGAAAGGACAGAAGACCGTCATTAATCCATTGGGGTTTCAAAAAACACAGGACTCCGAAGGCGACCAATGTTGCTGTAAGCCACAGGCCAGACAGGGAGCGGACTCCCGAAGTAAGAATCCACAAAGCGAGAGTCACGGTCACCACCATTCGGACTGGGGCGAATCAACGAAGTTACGGCTCCCCTTGCAGCGTCTTGACGTGGGCCACGACGCTGTCGGCGAGGCCGTCGAGGCGGTAGCCGCCTTCGAGCATCGAGACGACGCGGCCCTTGGCGGATTCTTCGGCGAGGCGGAGGACGACGCGGGTGATCGCGGCAAAGCCCTCGGGAGTTACATCGAAGCGGCCGAGCAGGTCGTTGCGCATGGCGTCAAAGCCGGCGCTGATGAGGATGAAGTCGGGGCGGAAGGCGCGGGCGGCGGGGACGAGCTGGGTCTCGAAGGCTTCGAGAATCTGCGCGTCGCTCGCGCCGACCGGAAGCGGGACGTTCAGATTGGTCCCGACGCCCCGGCCAGAGCCGGTTTCGCGCGGGGAGCCAGTGCCGGGATAGGCGCCGTAATGATGCGTGCTGAAGTAGAATACCGAGTCGTCCTCATAGAAAGTATCCTGCGTGCCGTTGCCGTGATGGTAGTCCCAGTCAACGATCAGGACGCGGCGGACGCCGTGGACTTTCTGGAGATAGCGGGCGGCGATGGCGACGCTGTTGAAGACGCAGAAGCCCATGCCGCGGTCGGGAGTGGCGTGATGCCCCGGCGGGCGCGCCGCGACGAAGGCGTTCGAGACTTTTCCCTGCATCACGGCGTCCACAGCGTTCAGGACGCCTCCCGCAGCGAATTCGGCCGCCTGGAGCGTGCCTGCCGTAGCAGCCGTGTCCCCGGTGCTCAGTTCCGTGAGCCCCTGAACGTTCGATAGCTCCCGGCGCACCAAGGCGATGTAGGACGGCGTGTGCACGAGTTTCAATTCGTCATCGGTAACGCGGCGGGCGTCGATTGGAACCAACGTGCGGAGCAGGCCTTCGCGGTCGAGCGCCGTTCGGATTGCCAACAATCTCTCCGGGCGTTCCGGGTGGCCGGTGTTGCCGGAGAGGTGGCGCAGGTAGGCGTCGGAGTACACGAAGCCAGTACGTCGAGGCGGAGCCGCAGCGCCCCGCGTTCCTTCACTTTCCGCTTGTGCACTTCCCGCTGGCGCACTTTCTTGAGAAGACATCCTCGCTCCTACAATGGACTCCGCGGCTCGCGCAACTACCACGCCAAACGCTATGGCGAGCGCCGCTCCGAAATAGACTTGCCGCACAGTTTCACCCTGGTCCATCCACTGCACTATACCACTTTCATAAATGAGGCAGACCTCCCGTCGCTTTGCAGGACAAACCTCAGCGGCTAAAGCCGCATGGGTCTGCTGCGGGTGCGGCATGGCTGAAGCCATGCCCTGACGGTCTACACACTTGTCCGGTTGGCGATTGACTTCCGCAAACCAGAAGAGGACAATCCTTACTCGATGGATCGAATGATTCGCTCGGCCTGTGCGGGACAAGGGCTGCGACTCTGTTTCGTGGCATCCAATCATGCGGTGAGGAGTTCTCATGAGCATGCCAACCAAGATACTGCTTGCGGTCGTGATCACACTGGGGGCGGGAGCGCTGGCGCTCGGATATTCCGTCCTGCAGCGCGGGTTTGGGGCGCGGGGTGAGCCGTCGGGGCTGGAGGTATTCGTCGCGCGGAATCTCCGCAGCATGGCGATCTCCGCCGACGCCAAGGCGGTGCAGAACCCGGTCCCGTTCACGGAGGAACGGCGGCCGGGGGCTGAGCACCATTGGATGGAACACTGCTCCTCGTGCCACGCCCTGGACGGCAGCGGCGATACGCCGATCGGGAGAAACCTCTACCCGAGTCCGCCGGACATGCGGGAGAGCCTGACGCAGGACCTGAGCGACGGGGAACTGTTCCACATCATCTCGAACGGAGTGCGGTTTACGGGGATGCCCGCCTGGGGAGACGAGGACAGCGAAGAAGACATCTGGGACCTGGTGTCCTTCATCCGCAAGCTGCCGGCCCTGACTGCGGAGGACTTGCAGCGCATGGAGCGCGGCGGAGCGCCGGAGCCAAGCGCCGAAGCATCTCCCGCGGCCGCCCCGGCAGGACATACCCACGCTCCCGCCACGCCGCCGCATACCCATGCTCCCGGCACACCGCCGCACACGCATTGACCGGCGCAATCGGGAAATCAGGACACTACCCTGCTCGTTTGACATTTCCAGGTGAAACGCCGAAACTGGAAATGGCACGCGTATGAAGAATTTCCTGTCGGTCGCGCTGGCAGTTACCTTTTCGGTATCGAATTGGGCTGCTCTGACGTGCGGAATCGATTGCGATCATAAATCGCAGTCCTCCCCGGAGCATGCAGCGCCACTCCATGCGGTCCTCCATTCTCCACTCGGCGAACACGCTCACCATCACCCCGGCGAACCAAGCTTTGCCAAAACGATCTTGCAAGCGAGCCGGCACTCCTGTGGAACTCACGCGGAAAGCCAGGCGGTTGTTTCGCCCAAGCGGGTTGTCCGGATGGACGAAGCGAGCGTTCTTGCGGAAATCTCTCACCAATTCCTGCGAGCCGCGCTGCCCGATGCCGCAGCGCAATGCGAGCCGCCCTGGCAATCGGGATTCCCGTTTTTTGAACCGCAGTCGATCTCTCTCCGGATTTAAGGCTCTCTTCCAGTAACAGCCTGGTCCAGCTTCACAGCCAACGGATTGATTTTCTGTCGCCCCTCCGGGGTTGACCCGTCCTGCACTGTTATCCACGCCTGTGCCGTGTCCTGGATCAGAAAGAAGTGCACTCATGGTCGGGTCGAAAGCCACCGCTCCCTCCCGGTCGCGGCTCTGATTTGACAATGTGAGAGGTCAACAATGAAGCGCAAGAAGGTACAGTTGATCGGACTTTTGGGGAGCGCCCTCTTCGTCTTGCCCGCCTCCGCCCAGAATCCCCCCGAAATGCACGAGACTGCCCACACTGCGGGCATGAGCATGAGTATGGAAGCCAACCCGACGGAATCGTACCTGATGCAGCAGGCTTCGGGGACCGCGACGAACCCCGCGTCCTCTCGCGGGGGAATGTTCATGGGACGGGCCGGCGCCTGGACGACGATGCTGCACGGCGTGTTCTCACTCAACGAAATGCAGCAGTCCGGCCCGCGGGGCGGCGACAAGTTTTTTTCCAGCAATTGGTTCATGGGCATGGCGCAGAGGCGCGCGGGCGCGGGCAGCTTCCAGGCGCGCGCCATGCTGAGCCTGGAGCCGGCCACGGTGACGAAGCGCCGCTACCCGCTGCTGCTCCAGAGCGGCGAAACGGCTTTCGGGAACCCGATCGCGGACGGCCAGCATCCGCACGATTTCGTGATGGAGCTGGACGCGCAGTATGCCCGGCGGATCGGCGAAAATACGATTCTGGGCCTCTACGCGGCGGCGGTCGGGGACCCGGCGCTCGGGCCGGTGGCGTTCCCCCATCGCATCTCCGCACAGGAGCTGCCGCAGGCTGCGCTCGGGCATCACCTGCAGGATTCGACTCACATCGCCAACACCGTCGTTACGCTCGGGCTCAAACGAGGAATGCTGCAGATCGAAGCGAGCGGGTTCCGCGGCGAGGAGCCGAACGAGAACCGCTGGAACTTCGACGGCGGCACGATGGATTCATGGGCCTCGCGCCTGTCGCTCGCGCCGACGCCGAACTGGAGCGGCCAGGTTTCCGTGGGCAGGCTGAAGCGGCCGGAAGCGCACGAGCCGTACGATATCATCCGGGCGACGTCTTCGGTGACGTACAACCGGCAAACGGCAACCGGGTTCTGGGCGGCGAGCCTCATCTGGGGCAGGAATCATAAGACGGGCGTCCATCGCAACACAAACTCGTATCTCGCAGAGTCCGTCCTCCAGGTGCGGCAAAAGAATTATCTGACGGGGCGGGTTGAACTGGTGGACCGGGACGAACTGCTGCACGGCGAGGCGGACGCGGATCACGCGGAGCATCCGTCCGGCCTGGCCGAGGGATTAGTTTTCCGCGTTGCCGCGCTCACGCTCGGCTACACGCGAGGACTGGGAACGGCTGCAGGCGTCGAAGTGGGGATCGGCGGCAACGTCACCCTGTACAGGATCCCCTCGGCGCTGAATACGCTGTACGGGAACCGGCCGGTGGGGTTTTTGACCTACTTGCGCTTCCGCCTGAAGGGGCAAGGCGGAGGACACGCCGCAGCCGGACACAATTAGACAGACCCGTGAGAGTGCCGCAATGATTCGCACAGGAACGCTTCCCGGTCCACCTGCGGGCGACTCCTGGATGAAAGGAACAAGCCGCCCGAGAAAGCTTGCTGTGATACAATAAGCTGCCAATAATCGCGGCGTTGTGACGCCAGCGGCGAGTATGCCTGCAATCCCATTTGCCCATTTCCTTGCCATAATTCTGATCATTCTGGTCAACGCGTTCTTTGCGTCGGTCGAATTTGCGCTGGTGAGCGTCCGGCGCACGTGGCTGCAACAGAAAGCGTCACAGGGAGATTCCCGCGCCGAGGCAGCCCTGAAGCTGATCGGGGATTTGAATAGCGTAGTGAGCGGCACACAGCTCGGCATCACGATGACCAGCCTGGCCCTGGGCTGGGTAGGCGAGCTCGCGCTGGCACGGATGCTCGGGCCGATCCTCAGCGCGGCGGGAACCACCAGCACGTTGGTCCTCCACAGCACCGCCACGACGGCGGCTTTTCTCGGACTCACCTTTGTCCACGTCGTTCTAGGGGAATTGGTCCCCAAACAGGTAGCTTTGGGACGCGCCGAGCGCCTTTCCCTGCTGATCGCCTGGCCGATGACGCTGTTTCTAAAGGTGGCTCGCGGCCCGCAGAAATTGCTGCACGCCTGGTCCTTCTTCTTGGCCCGGCATCTAGGGGCACGGGCGTCAAGCTCGTCGGCTCATGCTTACAGCGCCGAAGAGCTGAAGATGCTGGTCACGGGAAGCTATCGCAGCGGCGGATTGCCGGAGTATCAGCAGGAAATGATCCATAACGTGATTGACCTGCCGGAAATCTCGGTCCGCGAGATCATGGTTCCGAGGCCGAACATCGTTTCGATCCCTGCGCATCTGTCGCTCACGGAACTGGTGCGGCTGGCAAACGAAGACCAGCATTCGCGCCTCCCGGTGTACGAGGGAGCGCCGGAGCATATCATCGGGGTGCTGTACGTGAAGGACCTGCTGCGGGTGTGGCAGGAGCACCAGATGATGCAGGAGAGGGGCCGCCCGCTGCGTCCGTTCTCTGTTCGCAGCCTGCTGCGGGAAATCCTGGTGGTCCCGGAAACCAAGCCGATCGCGCATCTTCTGCAGGAGTTTCAGATGCGCCGGAGGCACCTCGCGCTGGTGGTGGATGAGTTCGGCAGCACGGTCGGGCTGGTGACGGTCGAAGACGTGCTCGAGCAGATCGTGGGAGAGATCGAAGACGAATACGACTGGGAAAGCCCGCCGGGGCTGCGGCTGGGCGAGCGCACCCTGGTGCTGGACGCCCGCATCAACATCCGTGACCTCGAAAACCAGTACGACATCGAACTGCCGCGGGACCAGGGCTTTGAGACGCTGGCCGGGTTCGTGCTTGCGCAGGTCGGGCACATCCCCGAGGGAGGCGAGGTGTTTCTCTACGAGGACTACCGCTTTACGGTGCTCGAAGTGGAGAACCACCGCGTGTCCCGGGTGAAACTCGAAAAGCTCCAGGAGGAACCGCAGTCGGAAGACGCGGGGTGAGTTCCAACTCCTGGCCCGCAGGCTCTCCACCGCTGTGCAGGGTGCGGATTGGATTCTTTTTCTTCACCTTCCCACAGCCAACAAACAGTTGCTCCCCCCGCGCATTTCGAGTACAGTTCGGTCAAGTATCTTTTCGGATTCGGCGTGGATTCGTCGCCAACAGGCGCGAACCGGCGAGTGTGAGGGAATGAGAAACAGATGAGCGGTGAAAAGCGAAACGCACCGGAAATGATCGGGCAGAAAGACTGGCTGCTGTGGCTGATCCGGGTGCGGTTCGTCATCATTTCGTTCCTGCTCGGCATCGAACTGATCATTCAGGAAGTCGCCCAGGCCCAGAACCTGCGAGTTGTCCAGGTTCCGATGGTCTATTTTCTTGCCGTTCTGGTCTCCTGGTATCTGTTGGACCTGATTTTCCATATCCTTCTGAAGCTTCCGCTGGACGCCCGGATTCAGGCTTACCTGCAGGTCACGCTCGACATCACGATGGTGTCGCTGGTGGTGCACTTTACGGGCGGTCTCGACAGCTATTTCTATTTCCTCTACCCGCTGACGGTGCTGATGGGAAGCATCGTGCTGTCGCGCGGCGGGGCGTTTGCGATGGCCAGCCTCGCCTTCATCCAGGCCGGACTGATGCTGGAGCTTCCCTATTACAACGTGATCCCATCCTACGGTCTGGTGCATCCGGACCTGCAAAGCCTGCAGGTGAGAATCGCCACGTACCTGGTCGCGTTCCTGGCCGTGGCGCATCTGGCGGGGAAGCTCTCGGAGAACCTGCGCCGGACCGGCGTGGCCCTGCGGGACACGGAAGGGAAGATCGAGGACTTGCAGGCGCTCAACCAGGACATCATCGAAAGCATGCGCGGAGGGCTGATCACAACGGACCTCGGCGGCCGCGTCCTGCTGCTGAACACTCCGGGCGCCGAGATTCTCGGCAGCTCGATGAGCGCGGTGGCGGGACACAGCATCAACGCCGTGCTGCCCGGGGTCTTGCCGGAAGGACAGCCGGACCTCTCCTTTCCGCGGCGGGAGATTACCGTGCGCGGCGCGCGGGGCGAGGAGAAATTTCTCGGCGTGAGCATCGCCCCCTTGACGCGCAACGGAGAGACCGTAGGTTACGTATACAATTTTCAAGACGTGACCCAGATGAAGCAGCTCGAACGCGAGGTTCTGCTGCAGGACCGCATGGCGGCCATCGGGCGCATGGCGGCGGCCATCGCGCATGAGATCCGCAATCCGCTCGCCTCGATCGCGGGCTCGGTCAAGCTGTTTTCCGACATGGCGAACCTGAGCCCCGACGAGCAGCGTCTGCTGGGGATCGTGCGCAAGGAATCCGAACGGCTCAACTCGACGATCACGGACTTCCTGCTGTACTCCCGGGACAAGATTTACCGCTTTGAGGTCGTGAACCTGACGGAACTCCTCGAAGAAACCCTGACGCTGCTCCAGAATCATCCGCAGTTCGACAGCAGCTACCAGGTCGAGAAGCGTTTTCCCCCGGAGCCGGTCTACGCGTCGGCGGACCCCGACCGCATGAGACAGGTGTTCTGGAATCTGGCGGACAATGCCCGCAAGGCCATGCCGAACGGCGGAACCGTCACCGTGACCGTGCGGGCCACGGGAGGGCGGATCGAAATCCTGTTCCGCGATACGGGAGTCGGGCTGTCGGCACAGCAGGCGGAAAAGGTTTTCGAGCCCTTCCAGTCGGATTTCGAGCGGGGAACCGGCTTGGGGCTGGCCATCGTATATCAAATCATCCAGGCTCACAAAGGAACGATCCGCGTCGAACCCGCCGAGCAAGGCTGCATCCTGCGCATCGAGCTGCCGCAAGCGGTCCCCGAAACCTCCCCCGCCCCCGCCCGAAACGAACTGGTAAACAAGTAACTATGGCCAATCTGCTGATTGTGGACGATGAGCGCTCGATCTGCGAGATGCTCGACATCGCCTTCCGCAAGACCGGGCATCGCGTCGAGACGGCCACGAGCGTGGCGGAGGCCCGCCGCAAGCTGCAGGACGGGATGTTCGACCTCATCGTAGCGGACATCAAGATGCCGAAGGAAACCGGCCTGGACCTGCTGCGGGAAGTGCGGGAATCCCACCCCGACACCCTGGTTATCCTGATCACCGCCCACGGTACCACCGGAACCGCGCACCAGGCCGGGCAGATGGGCGCGTACGCGTATCTCGAAAAATCCCACGAGCTGGTCGAGGACCTGAAGTTCACCGTCGAGCGGGCGCTCGAAACCTACCGCATCCGGGCCGAGAACCTCTCGCTCAAGCGCGAGCTGAAGAAAGACCGCGGCCTCGACAGCATCGTCGGCCAGAGCCCGCTCATGAAGGCGGTCTACGAGCTGATCCTGAGCGTGGCCCCCACGCACAGCACGGTCCTGATCCTGGGCGAAAGCGGCACGGGGAAGGAACTGGTTGCGCGGGCGATTCATACCTACAGCCGGCGCAGCGACCGCCCGTTTGTCTCGATCAACTGCAGCGCCTTCCAGGAGACGCTGCTCGAAAGCGAATTGTTCGGATACATGAAGGGCGCCTTTACCGGAGCCGCCACCAACAAGAAGGGCCTCTTCGAATACGCATCCGCGGGAACGCTGTTCCTGGACGAAATCGGGGAAACCAGCCTGCCGATGCAGGTGAAGCTCCTGCGCGCGCTCCAGGAGCGGAAGATTCGCCCCGTGGGCGGAAACGAGGAGATCGACGTGGACGTCCGCGTCATCGCCGCCTCGAACCGCGACCTCCAGCAGATGGTCAAGGAGAAAGAGTTCCGCGAGGACCTCTACTACCGGATCAGCGTGATCCCGATCGACATGCCGCCGCTGCGCAAACGGACCAGCGACATCCCGCTGCTCGCCTTCCATTTCCTCGAGAAGTTCAACCGGCAGATGGGCAAGTCCGTGCGCGGCATTACCACCGAATCCATACGCCTGCTCGAACGCTACCCCTGGCCGGGCAACGTCCGGGAGCTCGAGAACGCCGTCGAGCGCGCCATGGCTCTCGAAAAGAGCGAGGAAATCACTGCGGACTCGCTTCCCGAGCGCGTCGTCCAGGGCACCCCGTCGCTCGTCGACCAGGGGACGCTGGCGCAACTGCCGGATGAGGGTCTCGATTTAGAAAAGCACATGGAGGGGATCGAGCGGAAGCTGCTCGAAGCCGCCCTCGCCCGCTCGAACGGTGTCCGCACGCAGGCCGCCGAGCTGCTCAAAATGAGCTACCGTTCGTTCCGCCACTACGCCAAAAAGTACGGGATATAAATCAGAGCCGCGACTGTAAAGGAGCGTCCACCGAACGTTTGGTTGGAACAAGCTGCCCGCCAATGGATGGGGTCAATCCAGAAAGCTGGGATGAGGCTCCGGAATCGTGGTCGCTCGGTTACCCTCGCGGCTCTGACTCACTCACCGCTTCACCGCCGCCGCATCAAAGCGCCGCGTCCGCAAAAACTTCCGAATGCGCGCGTGGTCCGCTGAACTGATGAGTTTTCGCTCCAGATAAAAATCGAGCACGGCCGGCACGGAGAAAATGCCGTGCACCTCGTAGCCCTCGTTGCGCAGGCCGTCGCCCTGCTCGCGGTCAAAGAGCACCACGATGCGCCGGACCGGGACGCCCTCCTGCGCCATCCGCCCGGCGGCGACGCGCTTGGTCAGGCCGGAGGCGAGCACGTCGTCAATCAGATTGTACTCACAGGCGGCGTCCTTCTTTCCGATCCAGTAGCCCGGCGGCATCCCCGGATAAGACTTCCCTTCCTTGCGCAGCAAAGCGTAGGAAATCTCCGGGTACGTGCGGTTTTGCCAGGACCGGTTTTCCCAGGAATACAGCGCCGCGGCGAGCGCGAGCGGCGTCGCGGTGTCGGGGATTCCCGCCACGCACTGCGGAACCGGATTCGCGCCGGCCAGCTCGCGGATTTTCTCGACGAACTCCCGCGCCACTTTCCAGAGCAGCTCCGGACGGTTGTAGAGCGTCTCGCGCAGGTCGAAATAGATCGGCGAATTCAGGCCGAAGCGCTCGCGGACCACGTCGCCGATCAGCACCGCGCCGGCGCGCAGCAATTCCTCAAGCAATTCGCATTGTGGGCCTGTAAAGTTCCGCTGACTCATCGCTCCCCGCGCTCCTTCTGGCGCTCCCTATAGAATCATAACAAAGAACCGTCTGCTTCGAGGGAGGCTCGCCGCGCAAGGCTGTGCTATGATCCTCTCGACCCGTTCTCCGCTTGGCGTATCCGACAACAGGCAGCACCGCGTTGATGCTACAGCTTTAATGGATGTCTTGCACGGATTCGGAGAACGGGTCTAGCTTCTCATGGCGGCGGAAAACAGTTTCTCACCATCTTCGAACCAACCACGCGCCGGAGTCTCCTTGCCTGCCCGCATCTTTATCGGCCTGGTTGTGGGCGCGGTTCTGGGAGGCGTGGCCAGCGCCATCGCAGGTGACAACCGGCAGACGCTCGACTGGATCGTGAGCCGGGTGACCGAGCCGGCCGGACGCATCTTCCTGCGCCTCCTGCTGATGATCGTGATCCCCCTGGTCTTCTCGACGCTGGCGCTCGCTGTCGCCGGAATGGCCGACATCCGGCGCTTGGGGCGCATCGGGGTCAAGACGCTCGTCTACACGGTGATCGTCTCGGGGTTGTCGGTGATCGTCGGTCTGACGCTCGCGAACACAGTACAGCCGGGCCGGCGCATTCCCGAGGAAACCCGCAGCCGATTGATCGAGCAGTATCGCGGCGACGTGGAACAACTGGGACGGCCTCCCGTCGGAGGCGGCGGCCCCGGGAGTGGAATAGAAACCATCATCCCGGACAATCCGCTCGCGTCCATGAGCCGCAACCCGCCCGACATGCTCGGCATCATGGTCTTCTCGCTGCTCTTCGGCCTGGGACTGATGCTGCTGCCGCCGGAGAAGTCCGCGCCCGTGACCGCCGTGCTCGAAGGCGTGTATGAAGCCGTGGCAAAGATCATTGACCTGGTCATGCGCCTCGCGCCCTACGGCGTTTTCGCGCTGCTGTTCACGATGACGGCGCGGTTCGGATTTGCGCTGCTCGAAAGCCTCGTCTGGTACGTCGCGACGGTCTTTCTCGGACTGGGTATCCAGCAGTTCGTCGTCTATTCATTGATCCTTTGGCTGCTCGCCCGGACAAACCCTCTCGACTTCTTCCGCCGCATCTGGACGGTCATATTGACGGCGTTCTCGACGTCGAGCTCGAACGCGACACTGCCCACCGCGCTCCGGGTGGCGCGGGAAAACCTCGGACTGCCGCCGAGCATTTCGAATTTCGTGCTGACACTCGGCGCCACTGCCAACCAGAACGGTACGGCGTTGTACGAGGGCGTAACCGTTCTGTTTCTCGCCCAGGTCTTCGGCAGGGACCTCACGCTCGAACAGCAGCTTTCCGTGCTCCTGCTGGCCGTGCTCGCGGGGGTCGGGACCGCCGGAGTGCCCTCGGGCTCGATCCCGTTCATCATGCTGATCCTGGTGCAAGTGAACGTGCCGATGGAAGGCATCGCCATCATCCTCGGCATTGACCGCATCCTCGACATGTGCCGCACGGTGCTCAACGTCACGGGCGACCTGGTTGCGGCAACATACATCAGCAAGACCGAGGAGCCGATCGCGGAACCGTCGCTGACCCCGGTTTGAGCGCAAACCGGCATGGGGACACGCGCTGCTTCGCGTGTTAAGATTTGGATGGCGATCCAGCAACCATTCGGGAGGGAATGCAAATGGCTTCAAAGCTGGCGAGCAAGACCTGCGTGCCGTGCCGGGGCGGCGTGCCGCCGCTCCAGGGCGCGGAGTTGAAGAAGCTGCAAAAGCAGGTGAACGACGCCTGGAAAGTCGTCCAGGAGCATCACCTGATCCGCATCTTCCCGTTCCCGGATTTTCAGAAAGCCCTCGACTTTGTGAACCAGGTCGGCGCCATCGCGGAAGAGCAGGGGCATCATCCCGATATCTTGCTGACGTGGGGACGGGCCGAGGTCAAAATCTGGACCCACAAGATTGACGGCCTGACCGAAAGCGATTTTATTCTCGCCGCGAAGATTGACGGGCTTTCGAACGCCTAGAGAAAAACCTGCGGCACAGGTTGCGTGCCGTGGCT
>Ga0209640_10004732_pt1 | contig 11941 bp, 10 predicted proteins | sample RifCSP10_1_FD_184018 | JGI IMG/M metagenome (GOLD analysis project Ga0209640, IMG submission 184018) | Soil microbial communities from Rifle, Colorado - Rifle CSP2_sed 10_1 (SPAdes) (version 2) | ecosystem: Environmental > Terrestrial > Deep subsurface > Rock core/Sediment | place: Rifle... | reverse complement strand
CACTCGTCGCTCAGGTATCACGATACACATCGCTCCTCGTTCCTTGCCGGATCGAAAATCCGCCACGGCCGCGCCTCACGTCACCTGTGCAGAGCTTCCCTAGCGGCCCGCGAGCACCGGATCGTCGGGCGGAAGCCGCCGCGCCTCGTCCGGCAGCATGACCGGTATGCCGTCCCGGACCGGATAGGCCAGGCGGTCCGCGCGGCAGAGGTACTCCTCCGGATCGTGCCGCCACTGCAGCGGTCCCTTGCATACCGGACAGGCGAGAATGTCGGTCAGGCGCTCACTCACGTTGCTGTCTTCCTTGTGGTCGTGCTGCCACGACGTGTGCGATGCGATCGAGCAGCGGCTGCGCTGATGCTGCGTCCACTTCGGTTTCGACTTCCAGGTACCAGGCGTCGTGCCAGCCCTGGCCCGCGCATTTTACGGCATCCTTCTCGGTCATCAGTACCGGCCTGCCCTCCCCGGCGCCGGCCATCGCCGGCGTCATGGTGGCGTGATCCGGCAGGGCGCGTTCCTGCAGCTGCAGTCCGTGCGCCCGCAGCAGCGCGAAGAACCGGTCAGGATGTCCGGTCGCGGCGATGGCGGTGACGGCCTGGCCGGCGAAATCGGAGAGGCTCCGCCGCTCCCGCCCGCCCACGGCGACGACCGCCACCGGCGCCAGGCGCATCCGCAGCGCCCCCGGCCAGTCGAATCCGGACCCGTTCACGACGACCGCATCGACCTCGCAGAGCCTCGTGAGCGGCTCGCGCAGCGGCCCGGCCGGCAGAAGCCGCTGGTTGCCGAAGCACCGGGTGCCGTCCACGACGGCGATCTCCACGTCGCGCGCCAGCGCGTAATGCTGCAGGCCATCGTCACAGACGATCACGTCGCAATCCGCTTCCAGCAGCCGCACGGCCTCGCTGCGACGCGCGCCGATCGCGACCGGCCCGCCGAGCTTGCGCAACAGCAGCAACGGCTCGTCGCCCGCGGTGACTGCCGTGTCGTCCTGCGTCATTCGCCGCGCCGGGCCGCCGGATCCGCGATAGCCGCGGCTCGCGATGCCGACCCGCAGTCCGCGCGCCGCGAGCTGTCGCGCGAGCCAGATGACGAACGGCGTCTTGCCGGAGCCGCCGACCGTCAGGTTGCCGACGACGACGACCGGACGGGACGACCGATAAGCGCGAAGCAGCCGGCGCGCGTACAGGGCGCGCCGGGCGCGGACGATCCCGGCGAACAGCCAGGACAATGGCCCGAGCCAGCGCCCGCGCGCGGGCTGGCCGTACCAGGTGTCGAGCAACCAGTCGTGCAGGCGGGCGCTCACGCGTGCGTCACGGGCAGCGGGACGTTCACACGCTGAACTGCATCCGGTGCAGCGCGGCGTAGACGCCGCCGGCAGCCAGAAGCGCGGCATGCGTGCCGGATTCCACGATGCGCCCTTCATCCAGCACGATGATCCGGTCGGCCCGCTCGATCGTGGACAGCCGGTGGGCGATGACCAGTGTCGTGCGGCTGTGCAGCAGTTCCGAGAGCGCGTCCTGCACCGCGCGCTCCGATTCCGCGTCCAGCGCGGAGGTGGCTTCGTCCAGTATCAGGACCGGCGCGTTCTTCAGCAGCGCCCGCGCGATCGCGACCCGCTGGCGCTGGCCGCCGGACAGCAACATCCCACGCTCGCCGACGGGCGTATCCAGACCGTCGGGCAGGTCGCCGGCGAAATCCAGCACGTGGGCCGCGCGCGCCGCGCGCTCGACGGCCTGCGCGTCCGCGCCCGGAACGCTGAACGCGATGTTGTTGCGGATCGTATCGTCGACCAGCATCACTTCCTGGCTGACCAGGCTCAGCTGGTTGCGCAGGTCGTGCAGGCGGTACTCGCGCAGGTCCAGGCCGTCCAGCAGCACGGCCCCGGAATCCGGATCGTGGAACCGCGGCAGCAGGCTGATCAGCGTCGACTTGCCGCTGCCTGAGCGCCCGACGATTGCAATCGTCTCGGCGGGTGCGATCCGGAACGTGATGCCGCGCAGCACGCTGCCCTTGTCGGCGTCGTAGGTAAAGCTGACGGCGCGGTACTCGATCTCCCCGCGCGCGCGTTCGATGCGGGTCGCGCCCCCCGTGTCCTCTACCGCGGCGTCCAGGATCTCGAACACGCTCTCGCCCGCCGCGATGCCCTGCTGCAGCGGCCCCACGACGCTGACCAGGCGCCGCAGCGGTGCGGTGATCAGCAGCAGCGCCGTCAGGAAAGACGTGAACTGCCCGACCGACAGGCCGTGCGCCATGACGTCGCGGATCGCGACGTACATGACCGCTGCGAGGCCGAACGCCGCGATCAGCTGCACGACCGGATTCGACACCGCCTTGACCGTCACCAGCTTCATGAAGCTCGCGCGGTTGCGCTCGTTGACCTGCTCGAAGGCCTGCACCTGCTGCTCCTGCGCATTGAAGACCTTGATCATGCGCTGGCTCTCGAGCGACTCCTTGGCGACCCGCGTGATGTCCCCCATGGAGGACTGGATACGCGCGCTGTAGCGCCGGAACAGCCGGCTCGTGACCCGGATCAGCCCGATGATCAACGGCGACACCGCGAGCGCGAATACCGTCAGGCGCCAGTTCAGCCACAGCAGCCAGCCGAGCAGGCCGGCGATCGTCAGCGTATCGCGGATCAGCGAAGTGATCGCGGTGGTCGCGGCTTCCGCGACCAGCTCGATGTTGTAGGTCAGGCGCGACAGCAGCGTCGCGACACCGTTCTTGTCGTAGAACGCGGTCGGCAGACGCAGGTAATGCGCGAACACGTCGCGCCGCATGGCCTTGATGACCTTGCGGCCGACCCAGCCCGGCGCGTAAATCGACAGGTAATCGCCGAGGCCGCGTGCGGTGAACAGCACGATGATGCCGGCCGGCACCATCAGCAGCACGCGGTCGTCGCGTTCGACGAATGCACCATCGAGGAACTGCTTGACCAGCCACGCCAGGCCGGTATCGACGGCGGCGAACAGCACCATGCCGACGACACCCAGCAGGAACATCGGCCAGTGCGGCCGTGCATAGGCGAGCAGCCGCAGGTAGATCCGCAGCCCGCTGGCGGTCAGCGGCGCCTGGACGACTTCAGTCTTGCGCTGGCTGGCTGACGGTAGCAATGTTGACCTGCGTGATGCCGAGACGTGCCGCCACGTCCATGGCGGTCACGACCGCCTGGTGCGTCGCGCGCGCATCCGCGCGGATCGTGACCGGCTGCGCGTCCGATTCCCCCGCCACCTGCCGCAGCGCCGCGTGCAGCGTCTCACGCTCGTTGTTGACCAATGCCCGCTCGTTGACGCGGTAGCTGCCCTGCGCGGTGATCGTGATGACGATCGGCTGCCGTGAGCGGTCGGCGGCCGCCGAGTCCGCCTCGGGCAGTTCAACGCGCAACCGCCCTTCCTGCACGAAAGTGGTCGAGATCATGAAGAAGATGACCAGCAGGAGCACGACGTCGATCAGCGACGTCAGGTTCAGTTCGGGGTCCTCGGCGCGCTTGAACTGCAGCTTCATGAGGCCGCTTCACGCCGGCGTCCGGCCGCCGGCGCCTGCGCGCCCATCCGGTCGAATGCCTGCACCAGCTTCATCGCCTCCTTCTCCATCTCGACCACCAGGAAATCGACCAGGCCACGCAGGTAGCGATAGCCGATCAGCGCCGGAATCGCGACGATCAGGCCCGCGGCGGTCGTGATCAACGCCTCGCCGATTCCGCCCGACAGTACTTGCGGATCGCCGACGCCTTCCGAGGTGATCGCCTCGAATGCCTGGATCATGCCGGTCACGGTACCGAGCAGTCCCAGCAGCGGCGATATCGCGGCAATGGTGCCGAGCGCATTCAGGAACCGCTCGAGTTCGTGAACCACGTGCCGGCCGGTGTCCTCGATGACTTCCTTCATGATCTCGCGGCCCTGGTGGCGGTTGGTCAGGCCGGCAGCGAGGATCCGGCCGAGGGGTGAGTTGCGCGACAGCGCCTCGATGTGCCGGTCGTTCAGGGTGCGCGTCTCGACCAGCTTCCAGACCCGGTCGGTCAGTTCGCGCGGGATGACGCGCTTGCGCTGCAGCGTCCACAGGCGCTCGAGCATGATCGCGGCCGCCAGCACCGAGCACAGGAAGATCGGCCACATGACCGGGCCGCCCGCGATGAAGATTTCCCACATGGCGCGGCATGATACCGTGCGGGCCCGGCGGCTGCCCGGGCCGTCAATCTGCGGCCAGCCGGCGCCACCAGCGCCGCGCGCCGCCGCGCTCGGTTTCGACCTCCAGCATCCGGCGCCCCGGCGAAAATCTCACGGTCACGGCGCCTGTCGCGGCGGTCGCCAGTACCGTCGTTCCGGCGGCACGCCAGCGCGCGACCACCTCCGCCGCCGGCAAGCCCCAGCGATTGCCGAATCCGGCCGATGCGATGCCGAGTCGCGCGCCAACCGCCTCGACGAGTGCCGGCCCGGACGAGGTACGGCTGCCATGATGCGGCAGCAGCACCACGTCCGCGCTCACCGGCGCCGAAAGCAGCGTCTCTTCGCCCCGCGATTCCGGGTCGGCGAGCAAGAGCGCGCTGCCGCCGCTGCCGCTGATTCGCAATGCGCATGAAAGGTCGTTCTCGCCGCCCTCCATTTCCGGCGGTGGATGCAGCACGAGGAACTCGACGCCGTCCCAGTGCCAGCGATCGCCGCGGCGGCAACTCGTCCCGGCAGTCGCGGTGCCCCCGGGGAGGTCACCGATGGTGCGCGCCACTTGCAATGAACGCTGAAGCAGCAGGACGCCGCCGGCATGATCCATGTCCCGGTGACTGACCACCAGGCGATCGATGCGCCGGATGCCGCGCGCGCGCAGGTATGGCAACAACGAGATCCGCGCGGCCGTGCCCCCACCGCGCCAGCGCGGACCGCTGTCGAAGACCAGCACGTGCTGCCGGGTCTCGACCACCGCCGCAAGACCCTGGCCGACGTCGATGACCGTGAGCGTCCACGCATCGCCGCGGGGCCGCGCCGCCGCGCCGCCGGCGATCGCGAGCAGCAGCACCGCGGCCGCCGCGCGCAGGCCGCGAAGCGGCAGCAGCAGCGCCGCGAGCGTCATCAGGCCCGCGCCGGCCAGCAGCAGCATCGGCTGCGCCGCGGGGGCCCACGCCGAGGCCGGCCACTGCGCAATCGCCGATAGTCGGGGCCAGACGCCGTCCAGGAGCGCCGCAAGCCCGCGCCAGATCGAAGCCGATGCATCGATCGCGGTGATGTCCAGGATGGTTGCGAACAGGACTGCGGGCAGCACCAGGAAGCTGAAGACCGGTATTGCCAGTGCGTTCACCAGCGGCGAAACCAGCGACACGCGACCGAACACGGCCGCCAGCACCGGTGTCAGCAACGCCGTGACGGCGGCCTGGGCACGCGCGAAAGTTGCAGCGCGCGCAAGCCAGCCGCTGCCCGGTTCGAGGATCGCGAGCAATGCCGCCGTCGCCACGAACGACAGCCAGAAGCCGGCCGATGTCAATGCGAGCGGATCGGCGCCGCAGAGCAGGGCCGCGGCCAGCGCCAGCGTGCGGTGCAGGGGGAGCGTGCGCCGCAACGTCCGCTGCAGTGCCACGATCGCGACCATCGCCAGCGTCCGCAGCGCCGGCAGCGAAGCGCCGGCCAGCAGGACGTAACCCGCGGTGACTGCGAGTACGACGATCATCTCGGTCGCGACGCGTGCCCGGATGCCGGCGATCGCCGGCCATCGCCAGCACCGGCGCAGCAGCCACAGCACGAACAGCGCGCAGCCGGTCACATGGAGTCCGGAGATCGCCATCAGGTGCGCGACGCCGGTCGCGGCGAACGCATCCCAGAGTTCGTCCGGCACGTTGCCGCGCAGACCGACCGACAGGCCCTGCAGGACCGACACCGAGGGGCCGGCAGGCAGCGACGCGGCGATGCCGGCAGCGATGCGCGCGCGCAGCCGCTCGACCGGGCGCGACGACGGTTGGTCCGCGAGCAAATGGGATGGCGCCTTGCCGACGACGTAGCCGGTGGCAACGACTCGCTGCCGCAGCAGGTCCAATTCGCGATCCGCGGCGCCCGGATTGGCAAGCCCCTGGCGGCAGCGCAGCCGCACCGTCAGTCGCCAGAGTTGGCCGGGCTGCGGCACGGCCGGCGCCTCGTACCAGGACAGCCGGACGATCCCGCGCAACCGTTGTGCCGCGGTCGAATCGGTGACCACCAGGTCGAAATCGGTCCGGTCATCGCGTTCGACCGCCGGGGACGCGATGGTACCGGCCACCGTCACTTCCTCGCGATCGCGTGTGCAGGGCCAGCCGGCGGCCAGCAGGTGTGCGGCGATCAGCGTGGCGTGGGCCACGCCGATGCCGTAGGCGGCCAATGCCGGGCGGCGCCGGACGGCCAATGCCGCCAGCAGCACGACCGCGGCCAGCAGCGGCGCCGGCAGCAAGGCCGGCAACAGGTGTACGGTGGCGATGCCGGCGCAGAACGCCAGCGCGATGACGGACATCGGGATGCGCCTGCGGGAACTCCGGGCGATCATGGCCCGGCAGCGGCGCCCCGGTGCGGCGGTCAGCCGCTGCCTTCGCGCAGAATCCCGTCTTCCAGCAGCAGCACGCGGTCCATGCGGCCGGCCAGCGCGTGATCGTGAGTCACGATCACGAGGCTGGTGCCAAGTTCGCGGTTCAGCTCCATCATCAACGCGAAGACCTGGCGCGCATGCAGGCCGTCGAGATTGCCCGTCGGTTCGTCTGCCAGCACGATGCGCGGGCGCGTGACGAGCGCGCGTGCCACCGCGGCGCGCTGTCGCTCCCCGCCCGACAGCTGCGACGGCCGGTGCGTCAGCCGCTCGCCGAGCCCGACGCGCACCAGCAGTTCGCGCGCCTGCTCCGCGGCCTGCGCGCGCGGCAGCCGGCGGATGAGCAGCGGCATCGCGACGTTCTCGAGCGCGCTGAACTCCGGCAGCAGGTGATGAAACTGGTAAACGAAGCCCATCGCGGCGTTGCGCAGGTTTCCGCGCTCCGCGTCCGCCAGGGCCGACATCTCCCGCCCGTCGATCAGCACGCGGCCGGAGGTCGGCAGGTCGAGCCCGCCCAGCAACTGCAGCAACGTGGTCTTGCCGGAACCGGACGCGCCGACGACGGCCACGCGCTCGCCGCGCCGGATCGACGTGTCGACGCCGGCCAGCACGCGCACGATCGCCGGGCCCTGGCGAAACTCCTTGACCAGGCCCTCGCAGGCCAGCACCACCGGTTCATTCATGGGCTTGCTTCAGACCTCGTGCCGCAGTGCTTCCGCCGGCTGCGTCGTCGCCGCGCGCCAGGCGGGGTAGATCGTCGCCAGTATGCCGAGCAGCAGGGCCGTCCCGGCGATCACGAGCACGTCGCCCGACCGCACGTCCGCCGGCAGTTCGGAGATGAAATAGACCCGCGGATCGACCAGCGTGATGCCCAGCAGCCGTTCCAGCCCGGCGACGATGGCGGTGATTTCGGCAGCGATCAGCAGCCCGAGACCGACGCCCGCCGCCGTACCGGCGACGCCGATCACCGCCCCCTGCGCGACGAAGATGTGGAGCATGTCGCGCGGCGAGCCCCCGAGCGTCCGCAGGATCGCGATGTCCGCCCGCTTCTCCTTGACCACCATCACCAGCGTCGAAATGATGTTGAACGCCGCCACCGCGACGACCAGCAGCAGCACGACGAACATGATCGACTTGGTCACCTGGATCGAGCGGAAGAAATTACCGTGCCGGCGGCTCCAGTCGCTGATGTAGTAGCTGCCGATCAGGCCTTCCGCAAGCTCCTGGATGCGCCGGCCGGCGCTCGCCGCGTCGGCAAAAGCGTAGCGCAGGCCCGTCACCGCGTCGCCCATCCGGTACAGGCGCCGCGCATCACCCAGGTGCAGCAGCGCGAGCCCCTGGTCGTATTCATACATGCCGACGTCGATGAAGCCGGCGACCGCGAAGCGGCGCATGCGCGGCGCGACGCCTGCGGGCGTCACGTTGCCCTGGGCGATCACGACCTGCACCGGATCGCCGATTCCGACGCCGAGCCGTTCCGCCAGTCCCCGACCCAGCAGGATCCGCCACGCGCCGGGCGCGAGCTCGTCCAGCCCCCTGCCGGAGAGGTGCCGCTCCAGCGCCGAGACCCTGCGCTCCTCGGCCGGCAGTATCGCGCGCAGTTCAACCGCGGCGGAGCGCTCGCCCGCGACCAGCATGCCGCGACCTTCGATGAATGGCGCGACGGCGATCACGCCCGGCTGCCCGCGCGTGCGGCGCGCCACCTCCTGCCAGTTGGCGAGCCGTCCATCCCCGCCTTCGAGCGTCGCGTGCGAAACGACGTCGAGGATCCGGCGCTGCAGGTCGCGCTCGAAGCCGTTCATCACCGACAGCACGGCGATCAGCGTCGCGACGCCGAGCGCGATTCCCGCCATCGCGATGCCCGAGATGAAACCGACGAAGCGATTGGCCCGCCGCGCGCGCAGATAGCGCAGACCGATCCACCAGGGCCAAGAGGCTGGACGAGTCATGGCTGGCGCTCGACGCAAGGGCGTGTCTGCAGCTCTGCTGGCGGTGGCGGTTTACTCATACCGCAGCGCCTCCGCAGGCTCCGTCGCGGCCGCCCGCCGCGCCGGGTAGATCGTCGCCAGCAGCGTCAGGGTCAACGCGGTCCCCGCGACCAGCAGCACGTCGAGCGCACGCAGTTCCGACGGAATACGGGTGATGTAATAGACGGCCGGGTCGAATATCTCGAAGCCGAACCAGCGCTCCAGTGCCGGCGTGATGACGCCGGCATTGAGCGCCAGCACGATGCCGAGGCCGACGCCGGCCAGCGTGCCGATCCACCCGATCACGGTGCCCTGCACGACGAAAGTCGCGACGACGCTGCCGCGCGACAGTCCCATGGTGCGCAGGATAGCGATGTCGTTGCGCTTGCCCGCGACGACCATCACGAGGCTGGCGATGATGTTGAATGCCGCGACCGACACGATCAGCAGCAGGATCACCGTCATCATCGTCTTCTCGAGGCGGATCGCCCGGAAGTACGCGGCGTGCTCCGTGGTCCAGTCGCTGGCGTCGGCGGTGCCGAGCGCGGCGGCGACGGCCGGGGCAAGGCGCGGCGCGTCGAACGGATCGGCGAAGAACAGGCGCACGCCGGCCGGCGCCTGCGGACCCGCGAACGCGGCCACGTCCTCGAGCGACGCAAAGGCCATGGCCGCGTCGTGGTCCGCGAGACCGATCTCGAACAGTCCGCTGACCTCGAAAGCGCCGATCTTCGGCACCAGTCCGCCGTCGGCGCCGGTGCGCAGCAGCAGCAGGGTCACGGTGTCGCCGACTCCGGCCTGTAGTTGCGTTGCCAGCGCCTGGCCGAGCGCCACTCGACGGCTGCCGGGAGACAGGTCCCCGAGCGAGCCCTCGCGCATCGCGAGCCGCAGCGGCGTGCCGGGTCCGTGATCGGCCGGATCGACGCCGCGCAACGCCGATCCGGCCAACATGGCGCCGTTCGACATCAGACCCTGGACCTCGACGAATGGTTGTGCGCTGACCACCCCGGGCTCGCGGCCGGCGCGCGCGGCCAGTTTGCGCAAGGACCCGGCGTCCGCCGGGCCCGGCAGGCTCGCATGCGCTGCGAGCGCCAGCAGGCGGCTGCGCAGTTCGCCTTCAAAGCCGTTCATGACCGACAGGATCGTGATCAGCGCGGCAACGCCCAGGCAGACGCCGGCCAGCGACACCCAGCTGATGAACGAGACGAAATACTGATGTTGCCGGGCGCGCACGTAGCGCAATCCAAGCCCCAGCGGCAGGGGTGTCAGCATCGGTAACTATCCATCGAATTTCGGGATGCCTATCAAGGATTTATCGGGGCAACCTCGACGGGTTCCGACCCGATGCTACACTGCCCCACGGAGGAATCGCGATGCCCATCGTACGCACATTGCTGCTGCTTGCGCTTTCAGCGGCGAATCCGGCCCTGGCGGAAACCCTCAGCACGCCGACCGACGCCTTTTCCGCGGCTGCCGACCGCCCCCACCGGGGCAGTTCGATGGCCACGGTGCAGAGTCGGTATGGCGAGCCGACCACGCGGCATTCGGCGGTCGGTGATCCCCCGATCACGCGCTGGGACTATCCGCAGTTTGCCGTGTACTTCGAGAACGACCGCGTGCTGCACGCCGTCCTCGTCAGGAACCTGCCCGCCGGCTGATCGTTGCGGACGCCCGCGACGCGGGTATCCTGCGCTGCCTGACCCCGCCGGGTTCGCCCGGAACGGGGAATTTTGTCTTCAGGATGGCGCCGCATGATCCGCGAAAGCACGAAGGCGATCGAGTTGCCGGCATCGGGCGTCAGCGTCCGCTGGGGCGAGCTGTACGGCAGCAGCCCCGCCTACTTCCTCGCGGAGTCGGCGGTGATCGCCGCGGCGCCGCTGCTGGTCGTCGCGGCCAGCGGCCGCGAAGCGGACCAGATCCAGGCTGAGCTCGCTTTTTTCACCGCGGGAAAGCAATCCCTCTGGTCGTTCCCGGACCGCGAGACCCTGCCCTGGGACCCGTTCTCGCCTCATCCCGACCTGGTGTCGCAGCGCCTGTGCACGCTTGCCGCGCTGCCGGAACTGCGCGAGGGACTCATCGTCACGACCCAGGCCGCGCTGCTCGATCGCCTGCCGCCGCGCGCATTCATCGAGGCGCACGCATTTTCATTGCGGGCCGGCGATCGCGTCGACCTGCCCCGGCTGCGCAAGCGCCTGACCGATTCCGGCTACGCGCCGGTCACACAGGTGCTGAGTCCGGGCGAATTCGCGGTGCGCGGTTCGGTGGTGGACCTCTTTCCCGCAGGCGCAGCGCAACCGTTCCGGCTCGACCTGTTCGACGACCTGGTCGAAAGCATCCGCGTCTTCGATCCCGCGGACCAGCGCTCCGCCGCCCGGCTCGATAGCGTGCCGCTCCTGCCCGCGCGCGAGATCCCCACGTCGGCGGAAGCCATCGCCGGATTCCGCAGCCGCTGGCGCGCGAGGTTTGAGGGCGATCCGCAGCAATGCCCGGTCTACCGCTCGGTGACCGACGGCCTGATGCCGGCGGGCATCGAAGCCTGGTTGCCGCTGTTCTTCTCGGACACGTCGACGCTCGCGGCGTACCTGCCCGTCGGGACCGTGATCGTAGACCTGGCGGACCTCGTCCATACGCTACCGGCTGCCTGGGCCGAGATCGAGGAGCGGCACGAACAGCGGTGTCACGACCGGCAGCGGCCCCTGCTGCCGCCGGATGAGGCCTTTGCGAGTGCCGCATCGGTGCTGGCGGACCTCGAGCGGCATCCGCGCATCGCCATCACGCCGGTCAAGGTCGAGCCGATCGCATCCGCGCAGCCGTTCACCAATTTCGGCTCGGAACCGCCGCCGGAACTGCGGGCGGATGCGCGCGCGCCGCAACCGGTCCTGAAGCTGACGCAATTTCTCGGCCATCACGCGGGCCGCGCGCTGCTGACCGCGGATTCCGCCGGCCGCCGCGAAGTGTTGCTCGAGATGCTGCATCGCCAGGGCCTGCATCCCGCGCCGCTCGAAGACTGGGCGGCATTCGCCGCGGGCGGGCAGCCGCTCGCGATCACCGTGGCGGCCGACGTGCGCGGCCTGTGGCTGCCGGAGCGCTCCGTCGCGCTGATCGCGGAAGACCAGCTGTTCGGGGAGCGCGCCCGCCAGGAACGGCGCCGCCGCCGCCCCGACCGCGATCCCGACGCGATCCTGCGCGAACTCGCAGCGCTCACACCCGGAGCGCCGGTCGTCCACGACGAATACGGCGTCGGCCGTTACCGCGGCCTGCGCGTCATGCAGGTCGCGGGCGAACCGGCCGAGTTCCTGGTCATCGAATACGCGGGCGGCGACCTGCTCTACGTCCCGGTGCATGCGCTCGATCGCGTGACCCGCTACACCGGTGGCTCGCCGGAATCGGCGCCCTGGCACCGGCTCGGCACCGAGCAATGGGCCAGGGCGCGGCGGCGCGCGGCC
>Ga0209640_10004731_pt1 | contig 11941 bp, 9 predicted proteins | sample RifCSP10_1_FD_184018 | JGI IMG/M metagenome (GOLD analysis project Ga0209640, IMG submission 184018) | Soil microbial communities from Rifle, Colorado - Rifle CSP2_sed 10_1 (SPAdes) (version 2) | ecosystem: Environmental > Terrestrial > Deep subsurface > Rock core/Sediment | place: Rifle... | reverse complement strand
GCGCGCATCGTGACGCGCTCGAGAACAGCGGTATCGCCGGGACCGCGATCCGCTACCCGTTCTTCTGGCCGACTGCGTGCTGGCTTGCGCGGCGCTGGCCGCGGCACCTTTTGCTCGACCGGCTCGATCGCGACGCCGATACCGGCATCGCGAAGGCGCTCCCGCTGCTTGCCGGCCCTGCGGCGGCGCTCTGGCTCAAGGGAAGCCGGCCTTCGGGATTCTTCGCCCTGGATCGCCTTCGACGCCGCGGCGTAACCGACGCGGTGGAGTTCATCCGGCTCGTCGAAACGATGCCCGGCGATTCTTTCACCCGCGAGGCGTTCTACGATGCGGTCGAGCCCGTGCTCGAACTGTTTCCCGGAAGCGCAACGCCGGCTCGGACGCTTGCCGCGCATGCGGCCGCGCCGGTCAAGTGGCAGCGCGCGCCGCTCGATCGTTCGCGTCCGGATCTGAGAACCGAGATCCGGCGCCCTCCGCGCAGCGTACGCGAGGTCTCCCGGACCGAGGGCGAGCGGCTGATCGATCTCGCCCGCGCGGCGATGGTGACTCGCAGCCGCGACCTCGACGCGTTCGCCTACGGCGACCCGCGCGACGTGCGCATCGCAGACGACGGCGGCGGGCTCGCCTTCTCCCTGAATGGGGTCGTCCCCGGGCGCCGCGCCCTCGTCACCGCGACCTACGGGGTGCTGACGCTCAGGAACGGAGTTCCGATCGGCTATATCCAGCTCGACGTGACAGGGCGCTTCGCGGATGTTTCCTACAACACCTTTCCGACGTTCCGCGGCGGCGAAGCGGCACGCGTTCTCGCGCGTGCGCTCGCCATGACCCGGCACGTCTTCGGCTCGGAAACGTTCGGCATCGATTCCTATCAACTGGGAAAGGGCAACGACGAGGGAATCGAGTCGGGCGCCTGGTGGTTTTACTACAAGCTCGGCTTCCGGCCGCGCACGCCGGAAGCGAAGCGCATGGCGCGCCGCGAACTGGACCGTTGGCGCACGGACCGCTCGTACCGCTCGAGCGAAGCGACACTTTGCAACCTCTCCGAGTGGGGTCTTTTTTTCGACCTGGAACCCTCCGTTCGCAGGAATGCGCCGCCGCTTGCCGAGATCGGCCTGAGAGCCGCGCGCAAAGCCTTGTCGCCCGCGCGCGCCCCATTCGCGCGCATGGAAAAGATTGCACCGGACTGGCGCCCGCTGATCGAGACCTTGCCCGGAATCGGCCGCTGGACCGGGCGCGATTTGCGTGCCCTCGCGCAAGTGCTGCGCGCCAAAACCGACGGGCGCGAGAGCGATTACGTCCGACTTTTCAACGCCCACCCGAAGCTCGGGCGCGCGCTGCTCGGCCGGAACTACTGAGGCGATGAGAACGGGAACCGTGAGGATCGGGGGCGCCTCGGGCTTCTGGGGCGACAGCTCGCTCGGCGCGCCGCAACTCGCCGAGGTGCCCGGGATCGACTACATCGTGTTCGATTACCTCGCCGAGCTCACCATGTCGGTGCTCGCCGGCGCGCGCGCGAAGAACCCGGAGCTCGGCTACGCGACCGATTTCGTCGAGATTGCGGCACGCCAAGTGCTGAAAATCTGCCGCGAGCGCGGGATCCGGCTGATCGCAAACGCCGGCGGCGTGAATCCCGCCGCCTGCGCACGCGCATTGGAACAGCTCGCGTCCGACCTCGGCGCGCGGGCGAGAATCGCGGTGGTGGATGGCGATGACGTGCTGCCGTTGATTCCGCGCCTGCGCGAGCGCGGCATAGCCGATTTCTACACCGGCGGGAAGATGCCCGAGCGCATCGTAAGCGCCAACGCCTACCTCGGCGCCCTGCCGATTGCGCGCGCGCTCGCACTGGGGGCCGATGTCGTCGTCACTGGGCGCGTGGTCGACAGCGCCGTGACGCTCGGCGCCCTGGTGCATGAATTCGGCTGGAAGGAAGGCGATTACGACCGGCTTGCCGCCGGCTCGCTCGCAGGACACCTGATCGAATGCGGGTGCCAGGCCACCGGCGGGCTGTTCACCGACTGGAAGGACGTTCCCGACTGGGCGAACATGGGTTATCCGGTGCTGGAGTGCGAGCCGGACGGCAGGTTCGTCATCACCAAGCCGGAGAACACGGGCGGGCTCGTATCCGTTGCCGCGGTCGCCGAACAGATGCTCTACGAGATCGGCGATCCTGCGAATTACGTGCTCCCCGACGTGGTGTGCGATTTTTCGCAGGTGCAGATGGACGTCGCCGGCCCGAACCGCGTGCGCGTGCACGGGGCGCGCGGCAAGCCGCCGACCGACACCTACAAGGTCAGCGCGACGTACGCCGACGGATTTCGCTGCGTCGGCACGCTCACCATCAGCGGCTTCGAAGCCGCGGCAAAAGCGCGACGTTCCGGTGAGGCGATCCTGGAGAGAACGCGCGCGATCTTCGGCAGGCTGCGCCTGGGCGACTACAGCGCAACCGATCTGTCGATCCTCGGAACCGAGGCGGCGTACGGACCGCATGCCCGGTCGCACGACTTGCGCGAGGCGGTCATGCGGCTCGCGGTTTCGCACCCGAACCGGCAGGCGCTCGAGATCTTCGCGCGCGAGATCGCGCCGGCAGGCACCTCCTGGTCTCCGGGCACGACGGGGAGCCTCGCGAGCGGGCGCCCGAGCGTGTCGCCGCAGATCAAGCAGTTCGCCTTCCTGCTGCCCAAAGCGGAGGCCACTGCGCGTGTCACGCTGGAGGGCAGGACCGAAGAGGTTCGCGTGCCTGCCGGATCGCTGGCGCCGCTCGAAGCCGGGGCCGATGCCGAATCCTCGGGTCCGCGACAGCCGGCAGACGCGATCACGGTGCCGCTGATCCAGCTCGCATACGGCAGGAGCGGCGACAAGGGCGATGTGTCGAACATCGGCGTCATCGCGAGAAATCGCGAATTCCTGCCGTGGATCCGCAGCCAGGTGACGGCGCGCGCGGTGCGGGATTACCTGCAGCACCTCGTCAAGGGCAAGGTCACGCGCTACGCGGTGCCGGGGATCGGAGCGTTGAATTTCGTGCTCGAGGGAGCGCTCGGCGGGGGCGGCATGGCCTCGCTGCGGAGCGATCCTCTGGGCAAGGGAATGGCGCAGATCGTTCTGTCGATGCCGGTGCGGATCCCGAAGGATCTTCTCTAGTCCGGCAGATCGTCGAGCGCGGCTTCGAGATGGCCGCAGTCGGCCCAGGCGAGGATTTTCCACGCCTCGCCTTCGATGCCGATGCGATTCAGCGCCGCGTTCGGGATTTCAAAGTCGCGCGTGGAGGACAGCCCAAGCCGGTGCGCGTGCCGGTACGCCATTTCGAGCACGCCGCCATGCGTGAAGATCAGAACGTCGTCGCCGGCGTGCCGTGCCGCGATCTCGGCCACACATGCGATGGACCGGGCGAAGAATTCACGCAGACTCTCTCCGGTGCGGAAGTCGTAGTCCAGCTCCTTCGCTCTGAAGCGCGCGTAGTCCTCGGGGTGCAGCACCTTGACCTCCGCGTAGGTCAGCGTCTCGAACATTCCGTAGTGCCGCTCGCGCAGCCTCGCATCGAGCCGCACCGGCAGCGCGAGCGCTTGCGCAATGGGTTCCGCCGTCTGCGTCACGCGCAGCAGGTCGCTCGAATAGATCGCTGTGAAGCGCTCGCCCGAAAGCGCCGCCGCCACTGCGCGCGCCTGCGCGAACCCCGCTTCATTTAGCGGCACGTCAGTCTGCCCCTGCACGCGCCCTTCCGCGTTCCACGCGGTTTCGCCGTGGCGCACCATCCAGAGTATCGTCACGAGGTCCGGGACTCCGAAGTTCGATTCGCTCAGTCGGCCCGGATGTTGTTGTCCTTCACGACCTTGCCCCAGCGCGACATCATCAGACAGCGAAACAGCGCGTGCATCATCGTTTTCTCCTCTCGGAATTCCTGTTTCGAGCTGCGGCGGGCGATTCCATCGTCGCCGCCGCTCCGAGCGCCGCTTCGCGATCGACCGGAAACGGTTCCCCGGCGTCGGGCGGCGGCATCGCCGGGGCCGGATAATACGCGATCTTCTGCGCGGCGGCATTGCGCGGGGCATCGGCCGGCGAGAGTCCGCGCCGGTTCGTTCCCCGCGGCTTGACGATCGCGCCGCCGACGATTTCGAGGTCGGTCCACCAGGTCTTCGCCGGGTTGATCGAGCCGTTGCCGACCCGGTCATCGAGCCGGATGATGAACCTGCGCGCGAACGGAAGGTGAATCGCCGCCCAGAGAAACGCCCGGTGCGCGAGCAGCCCTTCGTGATTGTAGGGACAGGTCTTCATGCACCGGCCGCAGGCCGAACCGTGCGGGTTGGTGACCCGGTAGCGCGTGCAGCGCTCGACGTCGGGCTTCCACATTTCGTAGCCGTTGAACATCACCTTGTCGCCGAACGAGATCGCGCTGCACGGGCATTCGCGCGCGCATTTGCGGCATTTCGAGCAGGTGTCCTGGAGCCCGAAGTCGATCGGCCGGTCGTGCGCGAGCGGCATGTCCGTGGTGATGACCGCGCTCTTGAAACGCGGGCCGACGAAGGGATTGAGCACCAGTTCGCCGATGCGCGAGAGCTCTCCCAGCCCCGCGAGCAGCACGAGCGGAAGCTGCTGCACGTCGGAATCGGCGTTGGTCTGGGAGCGCGCGCTCCATCCCAGCCCGCGGATGAACGCCGCAACCACGCCGCACACCTCGCCGCCGCGCATGTACGCGCGCATCGACTGCGCCCCCGAAATCCAGTCGTCGCCCGATGCGCCCTCCATCGTTTCGAATCCCTGGTCGATCAGCATCACGACGGCGTTCCGGTGGTAGGGCTCGATCGGCCGCCCGTCGTCGTGGTGCGAGTACCACACGTAGCGTTTCGCCTCGCACAATCCGGTCAGGTCGGTGCCGAGGTGGTACAGCAGCGACTTGATGGCGCGGGCGTTCGCCTCCGGGTTGCCGGTCGCAGGATCGCGCGCGGCGGCCGGCTCGCCGCCCTGCTTCGGCACCATCGCCCGGATCAGCTTCACGTAGGCGTCCGCGATCGGCGTCTTGTAGGCAAAGCGCGAGCGCTCGCGCCTTGCTTTTTCGCCAAGGTCGCCGTGCAGCGCGCGGGTGAAGAAATTGGCGCGTTTCGGCACCCGCGGCACCTCGTCCTCGAGCACCAGCGTGGTCGGTTCGTCCACCCGCCGAATTCTCTCCATCGGAAAGCGGCTGCCGTCGGAGGGCCGGCGGCCGGCGCGCCGTCGTTCCCACCAGGTCTGGGTGCCGCCCGTGCCCAGCCACCAGCCAAGGCCGCCGTCGAAAAGGCCATTCCCCGGCGCGAGCGGACGATCGGTCGCAAGCGGCTCGGACGTGGTCACGATGCAAGAGGCGAAACGGGTACCGAGGAACGGCGCGACGACGGATCCATTCTTGCAGCGCGCCAGTCCCGCGGAGACGAGGATCTGCGCATGCGAAACGTCGCTGTGCTCGCGCGTGTGCGCGGTCGCCGACATCCCGAGGCGCCGCAGGAACGATGCGCTGATGATCGCGATCTCGGCGGCGCGCAGCAGCGCGCAGTCGTACGCGCTTCCCTTCAGCCAGTCGCGCGCGAGGTTCCCGCGCTCCGGCATGCGGCCGAATTCGACCAGCACCGCGAGCGCCCAGCGGTGGCCCTCGATCCGCGGCCCGGTCCAGGCCGAATCCGGGATCTCGCAGCAGCCGGCAAGCGAAGCGTTGAGGAAATAGCAGTTCGCCTTGAGCTCGTTCGCGAGGCGCGCCGGATCGGCCGGATACGGGGAGCGCCCGGGCGCCGGATCCTCGGCGCGGAATTGCTCGAACAGCGCGACGTAGTCGTTGACGATTCGCCCCAGCGGCGTCGTGCTGGGCGCCGGGAAGGCGTCGCGCAAGGCGGCGAGCCCGGGAGGATCGTCCGATCGCGCGACCCGCTCAAGCGGAAACGGCCCGAGGTGGACCGGACGAGTCCTGTTGGAGAAGATCCGCACGGGGCGCCGAGCTTTGCGGAACGATTATAGACTTCGCTCCATGCCGAGGCTCGCCAAGCCGCGCGTCGTGTTCTTCGACTGGCACGGCACGCTCGCCGACACGTTCGAGGCGATGTACCGCGCGGTCGACGACCTGCTGTCGTTCCTGGGCGAGCTGGGGCTCGCGGACAGGCTCGTGCCGCCCGAGGGTTCGCGGCTGCCCGAGCACGCGTCGCTCGTCGCGCACGTGCGCGCCGAGCGACGGCTGCCGCAGGAAGTGAAAGCGGCGCGCCGCATCTCGCGCACCGAGATCTTCGAAATCCTGTTCGGCGCGGACGAGGATGCAAAGCATGCGGCGCACGAAGCCTACGACGAGTACTACGCGCGGCACTTCCGCGACGTCCGACCCTTCGAACCCGGCGTTCCGGCGATGCTCGCGAAGCTGCGCGCGGCGGGCCTTGCAACCGGCATGCTCACGAACCGCAGGCGCGGGTTGTTTGTGCGCGAACTCTCGACCGTCGAGGGAACCGGATGGGAGGGCTTTTTCGACGTGGTCGTGTGCGGCGACGACGTGCGCCGGCGCAAGCCCTCCGCCGAGATGGTCTTGCGGGCCCTCGACGAACTCGGACGGACGGCCGGGCCCGATGTCTGGTTCGTCGGCGACAGCACTACCGACACCGTCGCCGCGAAGGAAGCGGGTGTCACCGCCGTCTATTACAACGGCGCCCGGTGGGGTCCCGGCGATTTGGTTCGCATCTTCCCCGGCACGCATCGGCCGGATGCGATCGCCGGGGACTTCTCGGCGCTCGAAGCGCTCGCCCTGCCGCGTCAGGCGTGAGCGGGCGCGGCGCCGCGCTGCGCCTCGCCCGCGAGCTTCGTCACGAAAGCGACGTTGCGGTCGATCCAGGACTGGATGTGCGCGACCTGCTCCCCGCTCAGGTGCCGGTATTTGCCGAGCGCCTCGAGATACCCGGCAAGCGGCGCGGGACGATCCACCGGGTTCGTGAGGTGCAGGCCTTCCGCGGGATCGAACTCCCACAAGGTGACGAAGTTGCACTCGACCGCTTTCCTCGCGATCTCGATGTTCATCTGCGATGGGAACCGCCAGCCCGTCGTGCACGGCGAGTACACGTGCAGGTAGGCGAAGCCGCGCTTCGAGGCGGCGATCGCCTTGTCGAGTTTGCGATAGAGGTCTTCCATGAACGCGGTCGAGGCGGTGGCGACGTACTCGCAGTTGTGCATCACCATGATCGCCGGAAGATTCTTCGCGTCCTGCGTCTTGCCCCTGTACTCGGGGCCGACCGGCGTGGTCGAGGTCCAGGCGCCGTACGGCGTGCAGCCGGAGCGCTGCATGCCGGTGTTCATGTAGCCCTCGTTGTCGATCACGATGTAGAGGATCTCCTCGCCGCGCTCGGCGGCACCCGAGAGCGACTGGAAGCCGACGTCGGCCGTTCCGCCGTCGCCCGCCAGCGCCATGCAGGTGACATCGCGGCCCTGCCGCTTGTAGTAGCGGCGCACGCCGGCGAGCATCGACGCCGTATTGGTGAGCAACGGATGGAATACCGGCACCTTGGTTCCGGTCAGCCCGTTGTAGCCGACCGAGCCCATCCCGGGCACGCAGCCGGGCGGCGTCGCGAGCACCGTGTCGGGCCCCACGCGGCGCAGCGTGTGGCGCATCAGAAGTTCGGTATTGCAGCCCTGGCATCCCGCGAGCCCCGGCACGAACAGGTCTTCGAGATCGCCGACCTCGTTGTAGAGCCTGGATGTCGTGAGGTACTCGAGCGCGCCGGATTCGCAAGCCTTCACGCATGCGGGGTCGCCGCCGCACAGATCGCACTTCACGACGTGGCCAGCGACCGCATCGTGCGCGATCCCGCCGTAGGCGCAGCCGACAGTGCACAGCAGGCAATCGACGCACTGCGCGTCGCTCCACTCGATCGTGCCGGTCTCGGCATTCTTTGCGAGTGCGGCGGCCGGGCATTCGAGCACGCACTTGGGGTCGGCGCACTGCCGGCAGAGCGCGAGTTCGAACGCGCCCTCGTCCGTTTCCATGACCTGGATGCGCGAGCGCGCGGTGTCGCCGCCGCCGGTCTTCGCCTGCGCGCAGGCGACCATGCAGGCATTGCAGCCGTCGCACTTGTCGGCGCGGAAGGCGATGGTGTCGTAGGCGCCCATGGCCCGTCTCAGCGCCAGGTCCGCGACATGAGCACGCGTGCCGTCTCGCGCGGGTTTTCGACGAACCGGCCCTTCACGGCCGAGACGTCGGTGCGCCGCAGGATCAATTGCCACATGATTCCGGGATCGAACGGCACGTCGATGCCGAAAATTCCCTGCAGCCGCCCGTCCCGGAGCACGATTTTCAGATAGCGGTCATCGCCGTCGCGTTTCACCACCTCGACGCCATTTCCAGGCGCCATGTCGGCCCCGACCGAGAGCGCCTGCCGGCCGAAGAACGTGTAGGTGTTGATCGGCACGCCGCCCGGATAGCCTTTCAGCGCCGGGTCCCCCGCCATCGCCATTCCGGCAACGCGGCCCTGCTCCACCGCTTCGGGCAGGATGCCGTTCAGCACCTTTTCGCTGCCGTAGAAACCCTTCGCCTGCGCGACGTCGCCCGCCGCCCAGATGTTTTCGCAGTTGGTCCGCATGCATTCGTCGACCAGCACGCCGCGATCGGTTTCGATTCCGGTGCCGTCGAGAAAACCGGTCGCCGGCACCACTCCGGCAGCGACCAGCAACAGGTCCGCTGCGAGCGCGCCGCGGCCCGAGACCGTGAGCGTGCAGCCGGACGCCGCGGGCGCGGCGCGTACGGCCATGCTTCCGGTGTAGATGCGCACCCCTTTTCTCGCGAAGGCACGCTCGATGAGCGCCGATGCCTCCGCGTCGAAGTAGCCGGGCAGGACCTGGGGCCGCATCTCCACGACGGTGACCTCGACGCCGGCCTTGGCAAGATTCTCCGCGGCATGCATGCCGATCAGCCCGCCGCCGAGCACCACCGCGCGCCGCGCTCCCGGCAGCGCCCGTCGCAATTTCAGCGCGTCGTCCAGCGAGCGCAGCACGTGATAGCGGACGTCTCCGAGTCCTTCGACCGGCGGGATCGCGGGCCGCGCGCCGGTGGCGACGAGCAGCTTTGCGTACGCCACTTCTTCGCCGCTCTCGAGGCGCGCGACGTTCCTTTCGGGCGCGATCGAACTTACTCCCGCGCCGCGCAGGTATTTGATTTTCTGCTCTTCGAAATACGCCTCGCTCCTCAGGAACACGCGCTCCGGCTGCGAGCGTCCGGAAACCACGTAAGGCAATACCGTGGGTGAATAGGGAAGCGAGTCGTCGCGCGATACGACCGTCGTGGGGCGCTCGGCGTCGTACAGGCGGATGGCGTGCAGCGCGGCAAGCGCCGCGTGGCTCGCGCCGGCGATCAGGTAATGAGTCTGGAGCATCGTTCGCCTCAGTCGCGTTCGTTGAGCCACACGGTCGGGCCGGGCTCGGCGCCGCGCGCAAGGCCTGAAACGGTCGCGATCGCGCGCGCGAAATGCTCGGGCGTGAGGTCCGCGCCCGCCAGGCCGCCGATGAAGCTCATCGCAGGCACGTGCCGCCTCACGTGGTGCAGCGCGCCGAGCGTTTCGCGGAATAGCGGACCGCAGTTCCAGCCAAAATCGACCGACCGATCGACGACCCCGAGGGCGTTCAGCTTCGCCGCTGCGGCCGCAACCGCCTGTGCCGGGAAGGGCCGGAAAGTCTTGACCTTGATCAGGCCCACCTTCTCGCCGGCCGCGCGCGCCTCGTCGACCGCGTCCTTCGCCGCGCCGGTCATCGAGCCGATGGTCATGAGCGCGTATTCGGCGTCCTCCAGCCGGTACTCCTCGACGAGCGGCGCATGACGCCGCCCGAAGCAGCGCGCCCAGTCTTCGTGCACCTCTGCGATCACGCGCAGCGCCTGTTGCATCCCCGCGCACTGTCCCTTGCGGTAGCGCACGAACGTCGCCGGCCCCGCGCCGCCCGAACCGCCGGTCAGCGGGTCCACCGCCATCGGCCGCTCCGGATCGAGCGCAGCGTGCCAGTTGACGTCCTTCGCGCCGAGGAACGCGTCCACCGCCGGCTGCTCGGGAAGCTCGACGCGCGCCGCGCCGAACGACAAATAGTTGCCGTCGTGGCAGACATTCACCGGCAGCATCACGCTGCGGTGCTCGGCGATGCGGTAGGCCATGATCACGCTGTCGAGCACTTCCTGCACCGTCTCGCAATACATCTGGATCCAGCCGACCTCGCGCACGCTCATCGCGTCCTGTTGCCCGCCCCAGACGCTTTGCGGGGTGAGGGTGTCGCGCGTCACGATCGACATCACGAGCGGCAGCCTCAGGCCCGGCGTGCGCAGATACGGCTCGAACATGAACGCCAGCCCCGGACCGCAGGTCGCGGTGTAGGTGCGCGCGCCGGCGAGCGCGGCCCCATGCAGCACCGAGAGCACGCTGTGCTCGCCCTCGGCGTCCACCAGTTCCGCCTGCAGCCTGCCGTCGGCGATGAACTTGGCGAGATACTCTACGAGCGAGGATTGCGGCGTGATCGGGTAGACCGCGACCATGTCGACGCGAGAGAGGGACACGGCCCACGCGGCCGCCTCGTTGCCGTCGCAGACGATGACTTTCGGCTTCGGTGCGGGCCTGGCGAGTGCCGACATGTCACGCCGCCTCGGGCACCATGGCAATCGCGCGCTGCGGGCACTCCTGCGCGCAGATCCCGCAGCCCTTGCAGGTTGAGAGATCGAAGTCGAACCAGGCGCGCCTCTCCACCACGCACTGCACGGGGCAATACAACCAGCACACCGCGCATTTGACGCACTTCGCGCGGTCGATCACCGGGCGCAGGCTGCGCCAGTCGCCCGGCAGCATGGGGCTCGGCCTGGTCGCGATCGGGCACAGATCCGGCGCGATCTTCGAAGAATCGAAAAAAGGCTTCGCTTGTTTTCTCACGCCGCCGCCTTGCTTTCGATACGGTGCACGGCGGTCTCGCGGTAACCGCGCTCCAGCGCGTCGAGATTCTGCGCCAGGCCCGCGTCACGGAACTCGGACTCTTCGAGTGCTTTCCTGAGCGATTCGAGCGACACCAGCGCGGTCGTCCTCGCGAACGCGCCGAGCATGATCGTGTTGGTGATCGGCCGCTCAAAGATCTCCAGCGCGATCGCCACGGCATCGCACAGGCCGACGCTCGCTACGCTCTCCGGGAGTTCGAGCTGAGGGAGCGTCCTGGCAGTCGTCTGCACCAGCACGCCACCAGGCTTCAGGCCTTCGAAGACATTGACCGCGCGCCCCACGGTGGGGTCGATGCAGATCACGCAGTCCGGGCGGTAGATGTTGGTCATGCGCCGGATCTCGCGCTCGTCGAATCGCAGGAACGCCGCCACGGGCGCGCCGCGGCGCTCGAAGCCGAACGAAGGAACGGCTACGGCGTACTTGCCCTCGGCGACCAGCGCGCTCGCGAGCATGCTCGCCGCGAGCACCGCGCCCTGACCGCCGCGACCGTGGAATCGGATCTCGTACACCGGCCCTCCCGTGCCGCTATGCGATCACCGCACCGCCGGAGCGCTCTTGATCCAAGTCAAAGTAGACCCCGCGCGCTGCGCGCCGCGATCCCGCAGCGCCGCCAAACCTTGACCGTTGCTAAGCTTGCCCGCCGCGGCGCGCCCGAGGATACTTCGGCTGCGCATCGTTCCTTGGGAGGAGGAAGCCATGATCCGTACGCCGCGTTTTGCCCCGATTTCGCTCGCCCTTGCCGCCTGTTTCGCCGCCTCGGCGGCGGTCGCCGCGGAACCCGCCCGGTTACTCTCGCAGTCGCGGAAGCACACCCCGGCGCCGCCTTGGCCCGCGGGCGACGAGCGCGGCATGGCGAATGCGGTCGGCGCGGGCACGTGGATGCGCTGCGCATGGCACCTCGGGCAGCCGAAGGCAAAGTCCTACGAGCTTTCGCACGTGCGCTCCAACACGATGCCGCTATCGGCGTTCAGCGGACCGTATGTGCAAAAACC
>Ga0209640_10004730_pt1 | contig 11941 bp, 14 predicted proteins | sample RifCSP10_1_FD_184018 | JGI IMG/M metagenome (GOLD analysis project Ga0209640, IMG submission 184018) | Soil microbial communities from Rifle, Colorado - Rifle CSP2_sed 10_1 (SPAdes) (version 2) | ecosystem: Environmental > Terrestrial > Deep subsurface > Rock core/Sediment | place: Rifle... | reverse complement strand
GAACGCCGGCGCCGCGGCGAGAGCGCCGAGCGAAAGCAGGAAGCGGCGGCGGTCGATCATGCGAATAGAATAACGCCATGATCCATTTCGTGGTGCACGAAGAGGGCGACGGCGTCGGCGTGGTGGTCGTCGAAGGGGTAAAGAAGGGCCAGGAGCTCACGGGCTGGATCATGGAAGACGACAAGGACGTGAAGATCGTCGCGCAAAGCGACATCCCGATCGGCCACAAGCTCGCCCTCAAGGACTACAAGTCCGGCGACACGGTGATCAAGTACGGCGTGGACATCGGCAAGGTAGTGGCGCCGATCAGGAAGGGCGAGCACACGCACATCCACAACCTCAAGACCAAGCGCTGGTGAGCATGGACCTTTCGAAAGCGGGTTTCCGGGGTTACAAGCGCGAGAACGGCCGGGTCGGCGTGCGCAACCACGTCGTTATCCTGCCGGTGGACGACCTCTCGAACGCCGCCGCGCAGGCGGTGGAGAACAACATCAAGGGCGCGATGGCGCTGCCGCACCCCTACGGGCGGCTGCAATTCGGCGCCGACCTCGACCTGTATTTCAGGACGCTCATCGGCGCCGGCTGCAACCCGAACGTCGCCGCAGTGGTGGTGATCTGCATCGAGGACACCTGGGCGAAAAAGATCGCCGACGGCATCCGCGCGAGCGGCAAGCCGGTGGCGCACTTCGGCATCGAGCAGCACGGCGACCACGACACCATCCTGCGGGCATCGAAGGCCGCGAAGGAATACGTGCAATGGGCCTCCGAGCTGCGCCGCGAGGAGCGGCCGCTGAAGGACCTCTGGGTCTCCACCAAGTGCGGCGAATCCGACACTACCTCCGGCTGCGGCGCAAATCCCACGGTGGGCAACGCTTTCGACAGGATGTACCCGCACGGCGTCACCTTGATGTTCGGCGAGACCACCGAGCTGACTGGCGGCGAGCAACTGGTCGCGGCGCGCTGCAGGAACGACGAGGTGAGGAAGAAATTCCAGTTCGTCTTCGACCGCTATCAGGAGGTGATCGACCGCCACAAGACGAGCGACCTGATGGATTCGCAGCCCACCAAGGGCAACATCGAGGGCGGCCTTACCACCATCGAGGAAAAGGCCCTGGGCAACATCCAGAAGATCGGCCGCAAATGCCTGGTGGACGGCGTGCTCGACAAGGCCGAGGCGCCCACGGGGCCGGGCCTGTGGTTCATGGATTCGTCCTCCGCCGCGGCCGAGATGGTGACGCTGTGCGCCGCCGCCGGGTTCGCGGTGCACCTGTTCCCGACCGGCCAGGGCAACGTCATCGGCAACCCGATCCTGCCGGTGATCAAGCTCAGCGCGAACCCGCGCACCGTGCGCACGATGTCCGAGCACATCGACGTGGACGTCTCGGGCCTGCTGCGCAAGGAACTCTCCCCCGACCAGGCGGGCGATAAGCTGCTCGAGTGCATGTTCCGCACCGCCAACGGCCGGCTCACCGCCGCGGAGGCGCTCGGCCACCGCGAGTTCGTCCTGACGCGGCTGTACGAGTCGGCTTGAATGCGCTGAAAGTCTCGGTCTGGCGGGGAGGCGCCGACGGCGTTTTCGAGGAGTTCGAAGTGCCGAGGCATCCGAGCCAGACCGTGCTCGACCTCGTCACGCACATCCAGCGCGTGCTCGATCCGACGCTCGCCTACCGCTATGCCTGCCGCGTCGGCATGTGTGGCTCGTGCGCGATGACCGTCAACGGCGTGCCACGCTGGACCTGCCGCACGCATGTCGACAAGGTGATTCGCGACGACAGGGTGGAGATTTCTCCTTTGAAGAACCTCCCTGTGATCCGCGATCTCGTGACCGACATGCGGGAGTTTTTCGACAAGTGGGCGCGCGCCAAGGGGCACTTCCGCGGCGGACGCACGAAGAACGAGGATCTTGCGCCAGTGCCGCCGGATTCCGAAGACAGGAAACGGGTCGACGCGGGCATCGAATGCATCGGCTGCGGCGTGTGCTACGCCGCCTGCGACGTCGTGAGCTGGAATCCGGACTACCTTGGGCCGGCGGCGCTCAACCGGGCTTGGACACTGGTAAAAGATGAAAGAGACAAGAACTTCCTGGAGCGACTGCGCGCGGTCGCGGGCGATGCCGGCTGCCATTCTTGCCACACCCATATGAGCTGCACCGAGCGCTGCCCGAAGCATATTTCGCCGACGGCCGGAATCGCGGGATTGAAGCGCGCCGTGGCGAGAGCCGCCCTGCAGGGCGAGCTATGAGGACCGAAACCATGCTCTGGATCGCGCAGCGGGCGAGCGCCGCGGTTCTGGCGTTGTGTGTCCTGGTGCACCTCGCCACCATCATCTACGCGGTGCAGGGTGGCTTGACCGCCGCCGAAATCCTCGGCCGCACGCGCGGCAGCGTCGCCTGGTTTGCGTTCTACGCGCTGTTCGTCCTGGCGGTGACGATCCACGCGCCGATCGGCCTGCGCGCGGTGCTCGGCGAGTGGCTCGGCTGGCGCGGACCCTCGCGCGATCTGTCTCTTCTTTTCTTCGCTGCCGTGCTGGCGTGGACGGGCCTGCGCGCGGTGGCGGGGGTTTTTTCGTGAAGCGGGAACCATCCTACTGGGTGTTCGTCGTGCACCGCGTGTCCGGGATCGCGCTCGCGCTGTTCCTGCCAGTCCATTTCTGGGCGCTCGGCAAGGGGCTGGAGATGGCCGGCTTCCTGGAATGGACCGAGCAGCTGCTGGTCAAGTTCGCCGAATGGGGGCTGGTGGTGCTGCTCGCCGCGCACCTGGGCGGCGGCCTGCGCGTGCTGGCGCTGGAATTCCTGCCGTGGCGGGACTGGCAGAAGAGCCTCGCCGCGCTGGCGGCGGCCCTGGCTGTCGGCGTCGGGCTGGCGTTCGCATTGGCGCTGTAGAATCGGACCAGGAGGAAAATATGACCCTACGCAAGCTTGTCGCGTTCGCGCTCGGCGCGCTGTTCGCAATCACCGCCTGGGCGCAGGGCTGGCCGCAGAAGCCGGTCAAGTTTATCGTGCCTTTCCCGCCGGGAGGCGCCACCGACATCTCGGCGCGCCTGCTCGGCGAGAAGCTGTCGCAGATCTGGGGTCAGAGCGTGATCATCGAGAACCGCGGCGGGGCGGCCGGGGGCGTCGGCGCCGCCGAGGCGGCGCGCGCTGCGCCCGACGGCTACACGCTGTTCTTTCCTTCGGGCTCGGTAATGACCGCCAACCAGCACGTTTATCCCAAGCTCAACTACGACCCGGAAAAGGACTTCGTGCCGGTGACCAACGTGGTATCGGGCCCCCAGGTGCTCGTGGTGTCCAGCAAGTCGCCCTACAAGACGGTGAAGGAGTTGATCGATGCGGCGCGGGCGAGCCCGGGCAGGCTGACTTTCGGGCACGCCGGCATTGGATCGCAGACCCATCTCGCCGCGGAGAATTTCGTCGCCAGCGCGAAGCTCGACGCGGTGCAGGTGCCCTACAAAGGCGAGGGACCGGCGCTCGCGAGCCTGATCGCGGGGGACATTTCTTTCGTCCTGACCAACATGGCGGCGGCGCTGCCGCATATCGGTTCCGGTCGGCTGCGCGCGCTGGGCGTCACCAGCAAGGTCGAAGCGCGGCAGCTTCCCGGGGTGCCGCCGATCGCCAAGACCCTGCCAGGCTTCGAGAACATCGGCTGGTTCGGCATCGTCGCGCCGACCGGCACGCCGAAGGACATCATCCAGAAGGTCTATCGGGACACGAAGAAGGCGCTCGAGGCGAGCGACCTGAAGGGACGCCTGTACGTGCAGGGGCTCGGGCCCGTCGGCAACACGCCCGAGGAGATGGCGAAGGCGATGAAAGAGGAGAGCGCGCTCTGGGCCCGTGTGGTCAGGGAGCGGAAGATCCAGGTCAAGTGAAAGTCGAGCCCGGCCAGATCGAGGAGGCGGCCAAGGAGCTCTACATCCGGGCCCTGAAGCTGCTGCCGCCGGACGTCAAGCAGGGCTTCGACGCGCTCGCCGCGCGCGAGACAGATTCCGGCGCGAGGCGCATGCTCGGCACCATGATTCGTAACATCTCGGTCGCCGAGGATACCGACAATCTGCTGTGTCAGGACACCGGTATCCCGGTGTACAACGTCTGGATCGGGCGCGGCGTCGAGGTCGACGGCATGGCGCTGAAAGAGGCCATCCGCGCGGGCTGCGCTCGCTCGACGCGCGAATACTCGTTTCGCTCCTCGATCGTGCACCCCACCACGCGGGTCAACGAGCATACGTCCACCGGCCGAGGCATTCCGGTGATCAACGTGGATTTCTCCGATGAGGAGAGCCTGGTCATCGAGATGATCCCCAAGGGCTCGGGCTCGGAGAACAATTCCTGGCTGCGCATGGCGGTGCCGGCCGAGGGCGTGGATGCGATCAAGACCTTCGTGGTCGATTGCGTGCTCGAAGCCGGCGGCAAGACCTGCCCGCCCACCATCGTCGGCGTCGGCGTCGGCGGGACCGCGGACCTGTGCGTGCATCTGGCCAAGATCGCCGCGACGCGACCACTGGGCACGCGTTGCGCGGACGCCGAAGGGGCGACGCTCGAGGCCGAGCTCACCGCGGCGGTAAACCTGCTCGGCGTCGGCCCTCAGGGCCTGGGCGGCGATTCCACCGCCTTTGCGGTGCACGTCGAGACTGCCGCGACGCATATCACGATGAACCCGGTGGCCGTCAACATGCAATGCCATTCCGCGCGGCGCGCGCGGGTCACCTTCCGCCCGATGGGAGTCGAATATGGTTTCTAGAATAATCCTCATCCTGATCTTCGCTTCTTCGGCATGGGCTGCGGAGGTCGCCGGCGTGAAAATCGACGACCGCACGAGGGTCGGAGCGAGCGAGCTTGAGCTGAAAGGCGCCGGCTTGCGCAAGCGCCTGTTTTTCCAGGTCTACGCCGTCGGCCTGTACGTTGCGGACCGCAAGGCGGATCCTATCTCCCAGCCGGGGCTGAAGCGCGTCGCCATCCACATGCTGCGCGACGTCGGCGTGGACCAGTTTAGCGAGGCGCTCGCCGACGGTATCCGGGAAAACCATTCCGCAGCCGAGGCAAAGGCGCTCGAGCCGCGGGTGAAGGAGCTGGCCGCGACCATGGCCGAGATCAAGGAAGCAAGCAAAGGCATGGCGATCTCGCTCGACTGGACCGGCGCGGGCACGCAGTTGCTCGTCAACAGTAAGCCGGTCGGTCGCCCGATCGCCGGCGAGGACTTCTACCACGCGCTGCTGCGGATCTGGCTCGGCGAGCGGCCGGTGCAGGACGACCTGAAGAAGGCGCTGCTGGGTGGGTGATGGTGCACCACGAACTAAATGGTCCTATTTCAGAAGGCCAGGCAAGAGCGCTTCGTGTCAATGACACTGTCACGCTGCAGGGCACTCTGTACGGCATCCGCGACGCGACGCAGATTCATATGTTCGACCGCGGGCGCAAGACGCGCTTCAATCTCGCGGGGCACGCGGTGATCCACACCGCACCCAACGTGAGGAAGGTGGCGCAGAGCGCCGCGCACCCGGCCGGCTACGTGCCGCTGTGCATCGGCACGACGACCAGCGACCGCATGGAGCGGTTCACGCGCCCGCTGATGCAGCAATGCGGCGTGCGCGTCGTGATCGGCAAGGGCGGTCTTCGCGCCGATTCCCTGAAAGCCTTCGCCGATCTGGGCGGCGCGTACCTCGCCGTTATCGGCGGCACGGCGGCGCTGGAGACCACCTGGATCGAATCCATCGAGGACGTGGACCTCGACGACCTGAATCCCGAGTCGCTGTGGAAGTTCCGCGTGCGGGGATTCGGCCCGCTGCTGGTGGCGATGGACAGCCACGGCGAGAGCCTCTACTCCCGGGTCAACGCCGACGCGCGAGCCCGGCGCGCCGATGCGCTGAAGCGGCTGGGCGTGCGGTAGAATTTCGGGATTCAAGGGAGGAGACGATGAATTTCATGATGCGAGTCCTTGTGCTCTGCACGGTCGCGTTTTCCGTGCAGGCACAGAACATTTCGATCGCGACCGGCGGCACCGGCGGCGTGTACTATCCGCTGGGCGGCGGCATGGCCGCGGTGCTGTCCAAGTATGTACCCGGCATGCAGGCGACCGCGGAGGTCACCGGCGGCTCGGTCGCCAACCTCCAGCTCATCGGCACCGGCAAGCCCTACCTCGCCATGACCATGGCCGACGCGGGCCTCGATGCGCTGAAAGGCCAGGACAAGTTCACCGGCAAGCCGGTGCCGGTGCGCACCCTGATGGTCATGTACCCGAATCGCATGCACGTGGTGTCGATCGAGGGCACGGGCGTCACCAGGATGTCCGACCTCAAGGGCAAGCGCGTTTCCACCGGCTCGGGCGGCAGCGCGACCGAGGTGATGGCGTTCCGCGTCATCGAGGCGGCCGGCCTGGACAAGGACAAGGACATGAAGCGCGAGCGGCTCGGCGTGGCCGAGTCGGTCAACGCGCTCAAGGACCGCAAGATCGACGCCTTCTTCTGGGTGGGCGGCCTGCCGACCGCGGCGATCACCGACCTCGCCAACAGCATCGGGGTCACGATCAGGATGATCGACCACGCCAACCTGGTTGCCGCGATGAACAAGAAGTACGGCAATCTCTACGTGCAGGACCGCATCCCGAAGGAAGTCTACAAGGGGATGAAGGCCGACAACCAGCAGGCCACCGTCATGAACCTGCTGGTCGCGCACTCGGGCATGGACGACAAGACCGCCTACAACATCGTCAAGGCGGTGTTCGAACACCGCGACGAGCTGATCCGCTCCCACAAAGAGGCGCAGAACATCACGCTCGAGGGCCAGAAGGCGGCCGCCTCGTCGCTGCCCTGGCACCCCGGCGCGGTGAAGTATTACGCGGAAAAGGGCATCAAGATCAACTGAGACCCTGGTAACGAAAACGGCCCCGTCCGGAATTCCTCCGACGGGGCTTTTTCTTTAGGGGCAGCGATGAGCGAAGAAGCCGTCCGCATCCATCAGCCCGCGGCGGAGATCAGCACCGAGGCGCTGGCGCGGGCCGAGGAGATGATCGAGCGCGAGGAAGGCGTGCACAACAAGCACGCCGGGTGGCTGGCCGCGATGGTCACCGCGGTCGCGGTCATCATGTCGCTGTTCCATCTCTATGCCGCCTACGCCATCGTGCGGCCCGAGCACCTGCGCGCGATTCACGTCGCCTTCGTCCTGTTCCTGGCTTTCATGGTATTCCCGTTTGCGAAGCGCTATCGCCATCGCGTCATGTGGTGGGACTGGCTGGTCGCCGCCGCCGCCATCGCGAGCACCGCCTATCTGATCGCGGGCGGCGACGAATTCTTCGACCGCTCGATCCTGCCGAACGACTGGGATATCGCATTTGGGTTGACATTGATCGTCCTGATCCTCGAGGCGATGCGGCGCACCACCGGCTGGATCCTGCCGCTGGTCACGATCTCGTTCCTGCTCTACGCCTTCTTCGGCCCTTACCTGCCCGCGCCCTGGACCCACAAGGGCTACGAGATACCGCGCCTGGTCGGCCACATGTACATGACTTTGGAGGGCATCTACGGCACCGCGATCAACGTCTCCTCGACGCTGATCATCCTGTTCACCATCTACGGCGCCTTCCTGCAGTTCTCGGGCGCCGGCAAGTTCTTCATCGATTTCTCGTTCTCGGCGATGGGCGGCAAGCCGACCGGCGCCGGGCGCACCGTCACGCTCGCCTCGTTCCTGCTCGGCGGGCCTTCCGGATCGGGCGTGGCTACCACGGTCACGCTCGGCGCGGTGGCCGCGCCGATGCTCGCCAAGGTCGGCTACAGCAAGGAGGAGGCGGGCGGGCTGCTCGCCGCCGGGGGTCTCGGCGCGATCATCTCGCCGCCGGTGCTCGGCGCGGCGGCATTCCTGATCGCCGAGTTCCTCAAGATCTCCTATCTCGACGTGCTGCTGATGGCGGTGATCCCGACCGGCCTGTATTACCTGACGCTGTTCCTGATGGTCGAGATCGACGTGCGCAAGTTCGGCATGAAGGACGTCACCTTCGAGAGCGTGGAGAGCGCCTGGAGCCTGTCGAAGAAATACTGGTATCACTTCCTGTCGCTGGTCTCGATCGTCGCCTTCATGCTGCTGGGCTTCTCGCCCGAGCTGTCGGTGTTCTGGGCGACCGTGGTGGCGCTGGCCACCAGCTTCCTGCGCCGCGACACCGCGCTCGTGCCCTATGATCTATTCCAGGGAAGAACCCCGGTCATTCGCGGCTTCGCGGACTCTGGCTTCATCAAAGCGCTGGAAGGCGGCTCGCTCTCGGTGCTGAACGTTGCGGCGACCTGCGCCGGCGCCGGCCTGATCGTGGGCGTGGTCACGCTCACCGGCCTGGGCCTCAAGTTCAGCTCGATCGTGCTCGCCTATGCCGGCAATTCGCTGCTGCTCACCACCCTCTACACGGCGCTGATCGTCTGGGTCGTCGGCCTCGCCGTGCCGGTGACCGCCTCGTACATCATCTGCGCGGTGATCGCGGCGCCGGCGCTGATCGCGCTCAAGGTGCCGGAGTTCGCCGCGCACATGTTCATCTTCTACTACGCGGTGCTCTCGGAAGTCTCGCCGCCGACGGCGCTGTCGCCGTTCGCCGCCGCGGCGATCACCGGAGGCGACCCCTACAAGACCACGCTGCAGTGCTGGAAGTACACCACGCCGGCGTTTCTCGTTCCTTTCATGTTCGTACTGGATCCGAGCGGGACCGGCCTGCTCCTCACCGGCTCGATGAAGACGCTGGCCGGCGCGGACTGGGGTTCGATCGCGCTGGTCACGTTTACCGCCGCGGTGGGGATCATGGCGCTCTGCGGCGGATTCCAGGGCTGGCTGTTCCGCAAAACGCCGCTCTACGAACGCCTGATGCTGCTGGTGGCCGGTGTGCTTTTGGTCTATCCCAAGACGCTGTTCGACGTGATTGGCTTCGGCCTGGTGGCCGTCGTAATCGGGCTCCAGCTTCTTGGCAAGAGACGTGATCCCGAACGTGAAGCGACTTGATACCGACATTCTGATCTTGGGCTCGGGCGGCGCCGGCCTGTTCGCCGCGCTGCACGCGCACAAAGCCTCGGCGGACCTCTCGATCACGGTGGCGGTGAAAGGCCTGCTCGGCAAATGCGGCTGTACGCGCATGGTGCAGGGCGGCTACAACGTCGCGCTGGCGCGCGAGGACTCGGTCGAGCGTCACTTCATGGACACCATCGAGGGCGGCAAGTGGCTGCCCGACCAGGAGCTCGCGTGGAAACTGGTTGTCTTGGCGATTGAAAGAATAAAAGAACTGGAAAATGAGTTGGGGTGCTTCTTCGACCGCAACCCCGACGGCACGATTCACCAGAAGGCCTTCGCCGGCCAGACGTTCGACCGCACGGTGCACAAGGGCGATCTTACCGGCATCGAGATCATCAACCGGCTCGCCGAGCAGGTCTGGGCGCGCGACATTTCCCGTCTGGAGGAGCATCGCGCCGTCGAGCTCATCAAATCGATTGATGGAGAAGGCATCGCCGGGGTGCTGTTCATCGACATGCGCACGGGCGAGTACGTGCTCGTGCGCGCGAAAGCGGTGCTGCTCGCCACCGGCGGCGGGCCGACCATGTACAGGTACCACACGCCCTCAGGCGACAAGAGCTGCGACGGCCTCGCCATGGCTGCGCGCGCCGGCCTGGCGCTGCGCGACATGGAAATGGTGCAGTTCCATCCCACGGGACTGCTCGCTGGCGCGCACACGCGCATGACCGGCACGGTGCTGGAGGAAGGCTTGCGCGGCGCCGGCGGCCATCTGCTGAACGGGGCGAAGCAGCGCTTCATGCCTCAGTACGATCCGAAGGCCGAACGGGCGACTCGCGACATCGTGTCCCGCGCCATGTTTGCGGAGATTGCGAAGGGCAATACCAGCCCGCATGGCGGCCTCTATCTCTCCATGGCTCAGCTTGACCCCCAAAAAGTCAAAAGCGATTTCAAAGGCATGGTGGAGCGTTGCGCCGACTGCGGCTTCGATCTCGCCGGCGGCCTGGTCGAGGTCGTGCCGACTGCGCACTACATGATGGGCGGCGTCGAGTTCGCCGCCGACTGCAGCACCGCGCTGCCGGGCCTGTTTGTCGCGGGAGAGGACTCCGGCGGGGTGCACGGCGCCAACCGGCTTGGCGGCAACGGCGTGGCGAACTCGACGGTGTTCGGCGCGGTTGCCGGCGACACGATGGCGCAATGGGTCTCCGGCAGGGAGTTTCTTCAACTGGATACAGGCGGGATCGAGGCCGCGATCGCAGCCTGCGAACGGCCGCTCCGCAATGCCGCGAAGGGAAACCTCCAAGCGGTGCGCGAGAAGCTCTATGGCACGATGTGGGAGAAGGTCGGGATCATCCGCGACGCCTCGGGCCTGGCCGAGGCGCAGCAGGAGCTCGCCCAGCTCGAGCAGGAACTGGATTCCCTGAAAATTGGAGGTGGAAATCGCGCCTTCAATCTGACTTGGCACGACTGGCTGAACCTGAAGAGCCTGCTCGCCGTGAGCCGCATCATCGCGGCAGCCGCTGTCGCGCGCGAGGACTCCCGCGGCGCGCACTACCGCTCCGATTTCCCCGACTCCGGTCCGCTGGAAGCGTCTTCCTACACGAGCGTCCTCGATTCCAGGCTGTCCATGAAACCGGTCGCCTTCACGCGCGTGAAACCCGGCCAGACGCTCCTGAAGAATGCCGTCTAGAGGCTGGGCCGACGAAGTCCACCAGGAGCTCACCGCCGGCGGCGTGCGCGTGGTCGGCTACGTGCCCGATGCCGGCCACAAGCGCCTGATCGAGCGGTGCCACGCGGACCGGAAGATGCGCGTGGTGCCGCTGACCACGGAGGAAGAGGGCATCGGCCTCGCTGCCGGCGCCTGGCTGGGCGGTGAGCGCAGCGTGCTGCTGATGCAGTCGAGCGGCGTCGGCAACATCATCAACGTCCTCGGCATGGTGCAGGTCTGCCGCTTTCCGCTGGTGATGGTGGTCACCATGCGCGGCGAGGCGGGTGAGTTCAATCCCTGGCAGGTGCCGATGGGCGAGGCGACCGCGCGCGTTCTCGAGGCGATGGGCGTTACCGTGCGGCGAGTCGACGCGGCAGAGCAGATCGCCCCGCTCGCAAGGCAAAGCTTGCGATCCGCATTTGAAGAAAATTCTTCTCAAGCGATTCTTGTGGCGCAGCGCGTCATCGGAATCAAGAGCTTCCAGGAGCAGAGGAGCCAATGACGCTGCATCGGCGCGACGTGGTAGCAAGACTTCTGGAGAAGAGAGGAGCGCTGCTGCTGGTCGCCGGTCTGGGCTCCACCGCGTGGGACATCACGGCCGCCGGGGACTCGGATCTGAGCTTCCCCCTGTGGGGCGCGATGGGGCAGGCGGCGATGATCGGGCTCGGTCTCGCCCTCGCGCAACCGAAGCGCCGCGTCCTGGTGATCACCGGCGATGGCGAGATGCTGCTGGGCCTGGGCGCGCTCGCCACCATCGGCGTGCAGCAGCCGCCGAACCTCGCCCTCGTGGTGATCGACAACGAGCGCTACGGTGAAACCGGCATGCAGGCGACGCACACGGCGCACGGCGTGGACCTTGCCGCCGTAGCGAAAGCGTGCGGGTTCAGGTCTTCAAGAACATTTAGATATAGGAAAGACATTGCAAAGCTACGCGGTGACATTCACAGGCGTACCGGCCCGCTTTTCGCAGCAATCAAGGTAATGGAGGAAACGCTGCCGCTCGTGCTGCCGCCGCACGACGGCGTGATGCTCAAGACGCGCTTCCGCCGCGCGCTGCTGGGGAATGTGAGGGAAAGGGGAACCAAGGTTCCCCCTCAGACCCCCTCCTAGCCGACGTGCTGGCGGAAAAAGGCTAGCGTCCGCTCGCGCGCCTGCTTCGCCGCGGGCGCGTTGAAGGAGCCGCGATGGTCGCAGTTGAAGCCGTGGTCCGCCGCATAGATGAAGATCTGATGCTTCTTGTGCTTCTCGGCCAGCTTTCTCACGCCGTC
>Ga0209640_10004729_pt1 | contig 11943 bp, 11 predicted proteins | sample RifCSP10_1_FD_184018 | JGI IMG/M metagenome (GOLD analysis project Ga0209640, IMG submission 184018) | Soil microbial communities from Rifle, Colorado - Rifle CSP2_sed 10_1 (SPAdes) (version 2) | ecosystem: Environmental > Terrestrial > Deep subsurface > Rock core/Sediment | place: Rifle... | reverse complement strand
TGCTGCAGGCGATCGACTACAAGACGGGCAAGGTCGCATGGGGCCACAAATGGACCGGCAGCAGCAGCGTGCGATCGGGGCTCCTGACGACGGCTGGTAGCGTGCTCTTTGCTGGCGACTCGTCGGCCAACGTCGTCGCGTTCAACGCCGCGACCGGCGCGCTACTGTGGCACGCGGGGTTGCACACCTCGATCACGAACGGGCCGATCACCTACGCACTCGACGGCATACAGTATGTCGTGGTCGGCGCCGGCGATAGTCTCTACGCGTTCACCTTGCGGACCCGCCCGTAGCGGCGATCACGTCACCACGGGGGCTCGGACACACACAGGAGAAACCGATGGTCATCAAAAGCGTTGGCCCAATGTCGTGCGCGAAGGTCGCGGGGATGCTCTACGTCGTGATTGGACTCGTGGTCGGAGCCCTTATCTCCGGAGTATCCCTGCTCAGTGGGTTCGCGGGTGGCAATACCGGCATCGGCGCGTTTGGCGCGCTCTTCGGAGCAGCGGCCATTATCGCGCTCCCCGTTCTCTACGGCTGCATCGGGTTCGTATCAACCCTCGTCATGGCCTGGCTGTACAACGTCGTCGCGGGGATGGTGGGCGGCGTGGAGCTGAACGTGCAGTAGCCGGACGTGATACCCCTGACCTGATGCCCCTACCTCTGTTCCGCGCGCGACTCCTCGGACTGGTCGTCGGTGTGTGCGTGGCGGCGACTTGCTTCAGCGGGACGGTGCGCGTCAGCGCGGCGCAGACCGGGCGAGGCCAGGCGAGCCCAGCCGCGCAGTCGCCGCCGCAAACGAGCACGCCGCAACAATATCCGCGTGAACAGGTGGAGACTGGTCGAGTGCGATTTGCCGCCCAGTGCGGCTTCTGTCATGGCCGCGACGCGGCGGGCGGCGAAGGCGGCACGGACCTGACACGGTCCGCGCTCGTGGCCGCCGACGTGCGCGGCAGCCGCATCGGTCCCCTCCTGCGCAGCGGACGGCCCGACAAGGGCATGCCGGCATTCACCCTCTCCGACGCCGACCTCACCGCCATCGTCGCCTTCATTCACGACCAGAAGACGCAAGCCGAGTCCGCGACAGGCGGTCGGCGAGCGGTGGATGCATCAGATTTGCAGACCGGCAACGCCGACGCGGGACGGCAGTACTTCGCCGGCGCCTGCGCGACGTGCCACTCTCCGAGCGGCGACCTGGCGGGGATCGCCACGCGGCTGCAGGGACTGGCGCTCCTCCAGCGCATGCTCAACCCGGCATCGGGCGGCCGAGGCGCCGGGCCGACCCCCGCCGCGCCGACTGTCACCGTCACGATAGCGTCCGGGCAGATCGTCACGGGTCGGCTTGCCTATCGCGACGAGTTCACGCTTGCCCTCACGGATGCATCTGGCTGGTACCGGTCCTGGCCCACCGGGCAGGTGAGCTTCACCGTGGACGATCCGCTGCGGGCGCATGTCGAGCAGCTTGGGAAGTACACAGACGACGACATGCACAACGTGTTGGCGTACCTGCAGACACTTCGATGATCACGGGAGTCACCGAATCATTTGACTGTAGCGCGCAGGCTTCAGCCTGCGCCGGCAGGACACACCCGTCTGGCACGCGGGGGCTAAAAGCCCCCGCTCTACGAGGTTATGAATGTGTACTAGGCACACACCGACGACGCTTACACTCGGACGGCGCGGCATGGTCGTGCGCAAGGCGGTGACGAGTCTCGCGACCAGACTCGCTATCATGCTTGCTCTCTCTGGCTCTGCGATCGCCCAGGGGCTGGACCCCGCTGCCCTGCTCAACCCGCCCAAAGACAGCTGGCCGACCTATCATGGCGACTACTCCGGCCAGCGCCACAGCCGCCTGACCGAGATCACGCCGGCCAACGTCCACCAGATGACGCTGGCCTGGGCGTTTCAGACCGGTCAGACGCAGCAGATCAAGGCGACACCGATCCTGGTGAACGGCGTCGTCTACATCACGACGCCCGACAACCTCTGGGCGATCGACGCGCGATCGGGGCGGCAGATCTGGCGCTACACCTACCCGGCCAACGACGGCTTTCACATCGGCCACCGCGGCGTGGCCGTACACCGAGACCTCGTCTACCTGACCACGCCCGACGCGCACCTCCTCGCGCTCGACGCCAGGAACGGCACCGTCCGGTGGGACGTTGTGATCGCTGACGCAAAGAAAGGCTATTGGTCCACCAACGCGCCGCTGGTCATTCGGAACCACCTGCTCGTCGGCGTGTCTGGCGACTTCGACAACCTGCCTGGCATCCTCAGATCATTCGATCCCGAGACCGGGACACCACAGTGGACCTTCTACAGCACGCCGCCGCCGGGAACGGACGACTCGCTCAGTGGCGGTGCCACGGGCGGCCAGATGTGGATGACCGGCACGTACGACCCAGATCTGAACCTGGTGTACGTGGGGACCGGAAACCCGACGCCCGTCCTCAACGGACCCGCGCGACCCGGCGACAACAAGTGGACCGGCAGCATCGTCGCGCTCAACCCGGACACGGGCGCACTCGTCTGGGGGTTTCAGGCCTCGCCACACGATACACACGACTGGGACGCGGCCGAGGTGCCCGTTCTGGTGGACGCGGACTTCGGCGGCGTCCCGCGGAAGCTGCTGCTGCAGGCGTCGCGCAACGGCTATTACTTCGTGCTGGACCGCACCAATGGAACGAACCTGCTCACGACTCCGTTTGCGACGGTGAACTGGGCCAGGTCGGTGGACAAGGAGGGCCGTCCGATTCCCGGTCCCGACAAGGAGCCCGCACGCGACGGGCGTCTGGTCGCGCCAGACGAGGCGGGAGGCACGAATTATCGTTCGCCAAGCTTCGACCCGGCCACGGGACTCCTGGTCGTGAGCGCGGCGGACGCCTACGGGATCTACTTCTTCAAGCCCGAGCACGGCAAGTACGGATGGGCCGGAGCCGACTACACCGTGCACAGCCGAGGCGTGCTCCGCGCGATCGACTACCGCACGGGCGCCATCAGGTGGAGCCACGACCTCAGCGGCGGCGCCGGCGCAGCCGGCGTGCTCACCACGGCGTCGGGTCTGACCTTCACCGGCGATTCGGCGGGCAGCGCGCTCGCCCTTCGCACGAGCGACGGCACGACACTGTGGCACTCCGGCATCGGGCGCGTGGGCAACTCACCAGTGACCTACGAGCTCGATGGCCGCCAGTACGTGCTCATCGGCGGCGGGAGCGCGTTATATGCGTGGACTTTGGCGAGGCAGCAGTAATGCAGAATGTAGAAGTCAGAATGCAGACAGAACGTGCCTCGGCCTTCTGAATTCCGAATTCTGAATTCTGCATTACACGCCGTCAGGATCAGCTTGCCGGCGCGTCCACACCGCCCCAGAGATTCATCGTGCCCAACTCCTCGCGGCCGCAGGCCTTGAGGTACATGAACAACTGCGTGCGGTAGGCCGCGCACCCGCAGAGTGCGAGATTGATGATGAACGCACCGCGCGTGGTCTTGTTGCCGAACATGTCGATCTCGGCGCGGAAGTCCGCGTCGGACATGCCGCCAAGGAGCGTCGCGTAAGCGTCGGAGTGCGTGGCAATCACGGCCAGCGTCTGGTCGAAGTCCCGCGCGTCGGCGACCTGCGTCGCAGCGGTCCACACGGCTGGGTCGAACCCTCCGGCCTTGGCGGCCTGGACGATCCCTGGACCCATCACGCTGAGGTACCGCAGCAGTTCGATCGTGCTGCGCTGTTTCGGCGTCGGGCGATAGTCGAGTTTCGCGCGATCGATCTTGCTCGCGAGGTGAAGCAGGATGCGGACTTCGTTCTGTAAAGAGGCAATGAGCTCGGCTTTGGTCAGGACCATGGTCTCCTCGAGGATGAAATAACGGGAGGGCAGGATACCACGGGGTCCAGGTCACTCACGACCGGAACGCTTCCCGGCCCACTCCCTGCACGGGAATGCCCTGCGCGTTCAGCACCTCGTGCTGCAGGGCGTACATGCACGCGGCCGCTTCGTCGATGCAGCGGACGAAGGCCATCGATCCCTGCAGAATCGGCTTGAGCCGCTCGCGGTCCTGAGTCCGCGCTTTCGGATACTCGTGCTCGACAACGAGATGCGTGTTCGCCACGTCGATCGGCAGCAGTTCGCGCGCCGCCAGTTGATGGTCGAGCCAGTCCACGGTTCGGTTCTGCAGGTAAGCGAGCGGATCGTGCCGCGCGGTGCCAGGCAGTTCGTGCTCGCAGAGAACCGTCTGCTTCTTCCACGCGTGCACCTGGTCGGCCGGCGTGTCCGACGGCCTTCCCGACACCCAGTCGCCGCGCTCCATCGTCTGCCCGCCGTAGCCCCAGGCGGCGACGCCCCGTGAATCAATCACCTGCCCCTTCACGTGGAAACCGCCGATGAGGAAGCCGTACCCGGCGTCCTTCAGGTACTGAAAGATCGAGCGGGTGTCCTGCCCCATCAGAATCGCGTGCGATGGATCGTAGTGAATGCGGAACTGGTCGCCGACGCCGTGCTTCTCGCAGATCCGGTGCAGCGCAATCCAGGCGCCGGGAGTGTACGCGATGTTGTTGTGCCAGTTGTCGCCGGTTGTCCAGCCGGGCATCGGACATTGCTCGACGCGATAGCTCAGACCCCGCGCTTTCGCGGCCTGCAGCAGCGGCACGAAGTGCTCCTCGAACTCAAGGAGGTTTTCGTCCATGCTGCGCTGCTGGTTTCGACCGACGAAGCCGCACACGGCGTTCACGCCCATCAGCACTGCGGTATCGAAGACCCTGAGCAGGAAGTCGTGCTTCCTGCCGCGCGTCGCCGGGTCGTGATGGAGGAGGTTATCGAAGTAGGCCAAATCTGATAAACCGACTCCCGTCGACTTCGCCGCCGCCTCGATGCGTCGCGCCCTCGTCCGGTCGAAGGGCCGCCGCAGATCAAGCGTGTTGGCCACCGGGTCGAGCATCGCTTCCGGCGACACGTCCGACTCGGACGGGTGGAGCGCCGCCGAGAGCTGAATGAACCCCGCTCCCAACTCGCGCGCGAATGCGAACCAGTCCTCGATGGCGCGGTCCGGATCCGCGTCGCGCACCGCTCGCGGCGTCAGCTCCTGGAGCGCCGCCGTGAGCACGCCCACTTTCATGAACTTCGGTTCGAACGCTGTGATGGGCATGGAAATACCACGAACCACGGAGGCACAGAGAGACAGAGGCAGGGAAGCAGGAAGATCTTCAAGTACATCCTCCTCCGTGACCCCGTGACTCCGTGGTTCGTCTCCTCATCGAAACGAAACAGACTCTAGCAACTTACTCTCTGACCGCGGTCCAGACGCCGCCCTTCCGCGCGCTCTCGAGGATTGCCTCGACGATGCAGTTCGCGCGGTAGCCGTCCTCGAAAGTCGCGACGGCCGGCGGCAGCGGCCGGTACGGTTTCCCTCCGGCGATGCAGCCATAGATGTCGCGCATGACGTTGCAGAACGCATCCGCCCACGCTTCCTGGTGCCCGCCCGGCAGCCGCGCGTAGCCCCGCACACGCTCGTCGATGAGTGAAGGATCCTTTTGAAGCAGCTCGTTCGGCCTGTCGCGGTGCCCGATCCACAGTTCGTTCTGGTGTTCCTGCCGCCAGCGAACCGACGCAGTCGAGCCGCAGACTTCGAGAACGAGATCGTTCTTGTGTCCTCCGCACACCTGGCCGACCGAAACACTCCCCTTCGCGCCGTTGTCGAATCGCACCAGTACCGAGGCCAGATCCTCGACCGTGATGTCCACGAGATCAACCGCGTTGCCGCCGCCGGCCTGAAACGCCTCGCGTGATCCCCGCGGCTTGCTCCGTCGAGGGACGACCGTGGTGATATCGCCGAGCACGTGCGTGATGGCGAGCCCCGTGACGTGCTGCGCCAGATCGCACCAGTGCGAGCCGATGTCGCCCAGCGCGGACGAGGCGCCGCCCTTCGCCGGGTCCAGGCGCCACGAGTAGTCGGTGTCCTTGAGGAGCCAGTCCTGCAGGTAATGACCGTGCACGAAATGAGGCACGCCAATGTCACCGTGCGCGATCGACTGGCGGGCCTGCTGAACCAGGGGGTTGCCACGGTAGTTGAAGGTGACGGCGGTGACGACCCCGGCGAGCCGAGCCTGCTCGACTAGGCGCCCGGACTCGGCGGCCGTCATCGCAAGCGGTTTGTCGGAAACGACGTGCTTGCCTTTGGCCAGAGCGGCGGACGTCACCTCGTAGTGCAGGTAGTTCGGCGTGGCATTGTGGACCACGTGCACGTCCGGATCGTCGATGAGCGCCTGGTAGCTTCCGTGACCCCTCCGAGCCCCGAGCGCTTCCGCCTTCCGGCGCCCCGACTCCTCGCTGCTGCCGGCCACGGCCACGACGTCGACAAAGCCCAGCCGCCGAACCGCGTCCACGTGATGCGGCCCGACAAAGCCAGCCCCGACAAGACCCATCCCGATCCGTGTCTGCATTCTGAATTCTGAATTCTGAATTGACGCTGCCCCCCAGATAATAGCGTGCACCACCCCCGACGCCTCGGGTAGAATTCGCGTTCATGAGGTACTTTCAACTCTCGCTCGTTGCGTTGCTCGCCGTCACGGTGTCGGCTCAGACCGACACCTCTCGCGACGCACTCTTTGCGGCCATCCACCGTGGATCGGCTTCCGAAGTGGAGCGTCTCGTCACGTCCGGCACACGCGCCAACCTGGTCGATGCCGACGGCACGCCGGCTCTGATGGCGGCGACGCTCGTTGGCGCTGCCCGCATGGTGGAGATGCTGCTCGAGCGGGGCGCCGACCCGAACCAGACTGGCATCGGTGGGACGACCGCGCTGATGTGGGCTGTCCCCAACGTGGAGAAGGCCCGGCTGCTCCTCGCAAAGGGCGCCAACGTGAACGCGCGGTCGGAGACCGAGCGGACGGCCCTCCTCGTGGCCGCGAGTTACCCCGGAACAGTCGAACTGCTCCGGCTGCTCCTCGACCGCGGGGCGGACCTCCGCGCGCAGGACCGAGCCGGCGCCACGGCGTTGTCGCTCGCCGTGCGATCGGCCGATGTCGATGTGGTTCGTTTCCTGGTCGAGCGAGGCCTCGACCCGAACGCTCTCGCACCGGGGGCGCGCCGCGCAGCGTTCGCCAGATACGACCTGCCAACCACGGACTATCTGATGGCGAAAGGCCTGAACCCCAGCCCGGATCTGCTCCTCACGGCCGCCCAGTGGCAGCCCACCTCGCTCCTCGCTCGCTGGATCGAGGCGGGGGCAAACGTAAATGCGACCAATGCGGGCCAGTACAACAGAACCGCGCTGATGACGGCGGTCACCTCCGAGGCTGAAGGCCCCGAGGTGCTCAAGCTGCTGCTCGATCGCGGGGCCGATCCGAACGTGAAGACGACCGAGGGGGAGACGTCTCTCGACTGGGCGATCTACAAGGGCGACCGGGCCAAGATCCAAGTCCTGGAACAGTTCGGCGCCACCCGCGGTAACGGACCGCGTCGGGAGGACATTCCGCCGCCCGCGCGTGGCGGCAGCTCCGATGCGCGCAACTCACTTGGCAGAAGCCTCACTCGACTAATGGAGGCCGCCCCGAAGTTCCGCGACACGGCCACCTGCGTGTCCTGCCACCACAACGCCATGCCCGCGCTGGCCGCGGCCGCCGCCAGGCGCAAAGGCATCGAAGTGGACGAGGTGAGAGCCGCCAAAAATCTCAACGACATCATGACGTTCTTCAAGGGCAACGTCCCGCGGATGATGCTCGGGGATCCAGCCGTTGGTGGTGAAGCGCTGATGGCAGGCTACGCGCAGATGGCGCTCGCTGCCAACGGGCACCCTGCGGATACGACGACGGCGGCCATCGCGCACTGGATCATGGCCCGGCAGATGCCGGACGGACGATGGCTCGGCAACGGCCTCAACCGGGCGCCGTCCGAGTACAGCCTGATCAGTCACACCGCGATTGCGGCCGGGGGGTTGACCGCCTACAAGATCCCCGGCCTCGAGCGCGAAACGAACGACAGCCTGCGGCGCGCGAGGCAGTGGCTGCTGGCTGCCGAGCCGAAGTCGGCGGAAGAACGCGCGATGCATCTGATGGGGCTCGTCTGGACCAGTGCGCCAGCCGCCCGGGTGCGGGCTGCCGTGGATGCGGTGCGAACCAACCAGGAGATCAATGGTGGGTGGTCTCAGTTTGGCCGGACCGGACCGGACGCCTATGCGACAGGGCTTTCCCTGTACGCCATGCACGTCGCAGGCGTGCCCACCTCTGACGCGGCGTACCGCAAAGGCCTCACGTTTCTTTTCGACACGCAGTACCAGGACGGAAGCTGGTTAGTCAGGACGCACGCCTTCCCGGTGCAGCGCTACTTCGAAAGTGGCTTTCCCTACGGCAGGCACCAATGGATCTCATCGTCGGGCACGAGCTGGGCGTCGCTCGCCATCGCGCAGACACTGCCGGACGCGAGGCCCGGGCAGATCGCGCGAGGTCAGTGAAACGGATTCAGCAGGAACCCCTATGACGAGACTTCTTCAGACGGCACTGCTTGCCGCGATGCTCTTGGTGGCGCAGGGAGCGCCGGCGGCGGCCCAGGAAATCGACTTCACCGGGGCGTGGATGCCGATCTACCACGAGGACGGCCCCGAACGCCTTCCTGGCCCTGAGCTGGCTGACTACCTCGGGCTCCCAATCAATGACGCAGCCCGGCTGCGGGCCGACAGCTACGACGCCGATCGCATCTCGGCCGTGAGCGAATACCAGTGCCGGCAACACGCCGCCGACTACGGCGACCGCGGCCTGGCGAACATGCGGATCACGACCGACTTCGAGCCGATCACGCAGCGGATGTCGGCCATCCACACCCGCATCAACTTCCACGACGCCGAGCGCACGATCTACCTCGACGGGCGCCCGCATCCCTCAGCGAACGCACCCCACAGTTGGAGCGGGTTCTCGACCGGTGTGTGGATGGGCAACATGCTGCGCATCAGGACCACCCACCTCAAGGCGTACTACATACGCCGGAACGGCGTACCGGCGAGCGACAAACGCACGCTGACCGAGTACTGGGTCCGCCACGGCGACTACTTCACGATCGTGTCCATCATCGACGACCCGGTCTTCCTGACCGAGCGGCTCGTGCGGAGCCAGTCGTGGACGGTCGATCCGGGACAGCGACTGGGCTCGAACTGGTGCGACTACGGGCCGGAACTGCCGCTCGGCGAAGGCGTCGTGCCCCATTGGCTTCCGGGCAGCAATCCTTACCTGAAGGAGTTCTCGGAGTGGTACGGGATTCCGTTCGAGGCTACCCGGGGCGGCGCCGAAACGATGTACCCGGAATACCGGTTGAAGATGCAGCAGCCGTCCTCCACGCTCGACCGTTGCAGCCGGTACTGCACGTGCTTCAACGCGAACTCAGGATGTGACCTCCGCTGAGGCACACATGAAACAACTGCTCGCCGCTCTCTCACTCGCGTTCGCGACCGCCGCGGCTGTGTACGCCCAGCAGCCCGCCGGGCAATTGAACGTACTGCCTGTGCAAGGAAACGTTCACCTGATCTCGGGCGCCGGCGTGAACCTCATCGTCCACACGGGCAAGTACGGCGTACTGCTCGTGGACACTCCGCCGCCCGCGATGGTGCCTCAAGTGATGGCGGAGATCCGCAAACTCTCGCCGCTCCCCCTCCGCTTCATCATCAACACGAGCGTGAACCCAGACTACGTGGCGGGCAACGCGGCGCTCGTCGCCCCGGCCGGCGGCGGACGTGGGTCCAGGGGCGCGCCCTTTGGTTTTGTCGGCCTCAATCGCCCGTCGATCGTCGCACATGAAAACGTGCTCAATCGCCTGGCCAGTCCGCCAGCGGGCGCGCCGCAGCCACCGCCGGACGCGCTGCCGACAACCCCCTACTACCAGCCGACCACGGACTTCTCCAATGGGGAGGCGATCATCCTCTACCACCAGCCGGCCGCGCACACCGACAGCGACACGGTGGTGCTCTTCCGCGGCTCGGACGTGATTGGCGCCGGGGCGATCTTCACGCCAGGTCGATACCCGGTGATCGACCTGACACGGGGTGGAAGCGTGCAGGGCCTGATCTCGGCGCTGACGAACATCCTGGCGCTGGCCGTGCCCGAAGGATTTGCATCGGGCGGCACGAAGATCGTGCCCGGACGCGGACGGATCAGTGAGGAAACCGATGTGGCCGAGTTCAGGGACATGGTGGTCATCATCCGCGACCGCGTGGAGGACTCGATCAAGAAGGGCCTCACGCTCGACCAGATCAAGACGACCAGGCCGTCGCGCGACTACGATGCCGAGTACGGCGCCGGCCCCGCCGACGCGGATCGCTTCGTGGACACGATCTATCGCAGCCTCACGCAGAAGCCTGGAGGACGGTCGTGACTCGCCGTGTCGTCGACGTCTTCGCCTTTGCACTGACCCTCTTCATCGGGTCCGCCACGACGCTGCTTGCGCAGCCGCCTCAAGGGCGCGGCGGACGCGGAGGCCCGCCCCCGATCCCGCGCGCGGCCGCGCCGGTGGACTTCACGGGGAACTGGGTGTCGGTCGTCAGCGAGGACTGGCGCTGGCGCATGATCACGCCGCCGAAGGGCGACTACGCCAACATCCCGCTGAATGCGGCAGGGCGGAAGGTCGCCGACGCCTGGGACCCGGTCAAAGACGACGCCGCGGGCGAACAGTGCAGGGCCTACGCGGCGCCGGCCATCATGCGCGAGCCGACGCGCCTGCGCATTTCCTGGCAAGACGACTACACGCTCAAACTCGAAACCGACGCCGGCCAGCAGACGCGAGTCTTCCAGTTCGCTCGTCCAGGGGCACCGCCAGAGACGTCAGCAGTGGCGTCCCCAAGCCAGCGCTCGTGGCAAGGCGTGTCGGTGGCGCGTTGGGAGCCGCCACCAAGCCCGACTGGCGGCCGCGGATTCGGGTTGGGCGTGGCGCCGCGAGCCGGCACGTCGGGCCGGTCGCTCGAAGTGGTGACCACCGAAATTCGTCCGGGCTACTTGCGCAAGAACGGCGTGCCCTTTAGCGAGAACGCCACGGTCACCGAGTACTTCGATCTGTTCAACGAACCGGAGGGCCCCGACTGGTTTGTCGTGACGACGATGGTCCGCGATCCCCAGTATCTGGGCGAGGCGTGGGTCACGAGCACGAACTTCAAGAAGGAGCCAGACGCCTCGAAGTGGAACCCGACACCGTGTCGGGTCCGGTAGCAGAACACGTGAGTTGAATGAATTCAGCCGTCTCGAAAGGAGCGGTCTCATGTTCCGACTGCGCCCTGCGCACACCGTGATTGTCGCGGTCCTCGGAAGCCTGCTCGCCGCCGCAGTCGCGGCCGAGACCCCCGCTCCTCGCTTCGACGGTCGCCCCACGTTCTCTGAGGGAAAGGCCCTCGGCTACTTTGTGTGGCGCGAGGGTGACACGTGGAAGGTCCGGTGGACGACATTTGGCGCCGAACATCGGTTTGGCGGCCGCGTCGCGGTGGAGGATGGCGAATTCGAGTCGTTCAAGCGCGTCGATGTGGATACCGAGCGCAGGGTCCTGGCTCCCGGCCGGCCTCCTCGTGTCGTACGCGGGCCCGCGGGACGCCCACGCGCGATACGGAGTGGCCGCGCGCCCGTCGTGGCCAGTCGCGAGGAGGACCGCATCGAACGTGAAGACGAGCGACTGATCGTGTTCAACGCGCGCACCGACGACGACATCGACGGCTTCGATTTCAAGGTCAAGCCTGGCGCGCGGGGACTGCGCCTGATCCTGACGATCGATGGAGAGCCACGACCCGAGGAAGTCGAGGTGGGACAATCCAACTTCAAGCCACGGGAGAACCCCCTGGTCGTCACGCTGAGGTAACGGGCGGGAAGTAGGCCTCCTCGGAGTCAAACCCGACCAGCGAGTGCTGGTCGCCTCATCGCACGTACAAGGCGAGCCTCGGGAAGGCGAACCGGCCTGCGACCTCGTCGATGATGTTCACCTGGCAGGTGTA
>Ga0209640_10004728_pt1 | contig 11944 bp, 8 predicted proteins | sample RifCSP10_1_FD_184018 | JGI IMG/M metagenome (GOLD analysis project Ga0209640, IMG submission 184018) | Soil microbial communities from Rifle, Colorado - Rifle CSP2_sed 10_1 (SPAdes) (version 2) | ecosystem: Environmental > Terrestrial > Deep subsurface > Rock core/Sediment | place: Rifle... | reverse complement strand
TCGAGGCGCTGGAGGACCGGCTGCGCAACCGGTTCGAGTGGGGCCTCATCACCGACGTGCAACCGCCCGACCTCGAGACCCGCATCGCGATCCTGCGCAAGAAGGCCGCCATGGACCGGCTCACGGCACCGCCGGACGTGCTCGAGTTCATCGCCTCCAAGATCCAGACCAACATCCGCGAGCTCGAGGGCGCGCTGATTCGCGTCACGGCCTTCGCCAACCTCAACCGCCAGGAGGTCGACATGACCCTGGCCGAGATCGTGCTCAAGGAAGGGCGCACCCTGACCCCGCAAGAAGTGAAGGCCCATTGCCGCAGACATTTGGAAGACTTCAAAGTGCCGCATGCCGTCGAGTTTGTCCCATCTCTTCCGAAAACGCAAGGAGGGAAGATCAAACGGAGCGGGTGAGTACCCTTCCGGCCCCGTCACTGCCTCGTTTGATTACTGTTCCTCTGCCTCTCACCCGTTTCTCTTTAGCAACAGGGTTCCATTTGACTCAAGAATTCGGTACGTTGATCCGGACCACTACTTCTCTATGCGCGTCGCCATCATTTCGGATATTCACTCGAACCTCGAAGCACTACAGAGTGTCCTCTTTGCCATCGACGACCTCCGGCCCGATTCCATTTATTGTCTGGGTGACATTGTGGGCTATGGTCCCTACCCAAACGAGTGCGTTGCACTGGTGCGTGAACGGTGTGCAGCAAGCGTGAAGGGGAACCACGACAGCGGCGTCCTCGGCGAGACCCCACTCGCATACTTCAACCAATATGGCAGAAGAGCAGTTGAGTGGACCAAAGATCGGATCACGTCGGGGAATCTTGCATACCTTGAACGCCTTCCCCTGACGCAAGTGATCGACGATATCACGCTTGCACATGCCTCACCTATGAAACCCGAGCAATGGAACTACGTTTTTGCCTGGCCGGAGGCGAAGAAGGCCTTCAGGGCATTCGCGACCACACTCTGCTTTATCGGGCACACGCATGTCCCGGTCATGGTTGGCGAGGACTCAAAGATTAACATCTTCCGAAAGAACTGTCGCCATCTCATCAATATTGGAAGCGTGGGGCAACCCCGCGATGGGAACCCGCGAGCATCGTTCTGCCTCCTTGATACCGAAGCATGGACGTGCGAGATCCATCGGGTGGAGTACAACATCGAAAGAACCGCACAGGCCATTCTGGATGCGCACCTGCCGGAGTTTCTCGCGCGACGCCTTTTTCAGGGGATATAGAGGAAGGTTGCAAAGAAAGATCGTTTTTTGTATCCTTCAGCGGTTTTTCCGGAGGGACACCTTCGACACTGGACCGAGACTCCACCACCTGACGCATCCTTGATGATACCAATCCGCAGCTACCTGAAGCTCATCCGCCCCAAGCAGTGGCTGAAGAACTTCTTCATCTTTGCCCCTTTGATTTTTGCAAAAGAGCTGTTCCAGGAGAAACCCCTGCTTGCAACGCTGGAGGCGTTCTTCGCCTTTTGCTTTACGGCAAGCGCTGTCTACATTATTAATGACATTGCCGACATTGACGCAGACCGCGCCCATCCGGAGAAGCGGCACCGTCCCCTCGCCGCGAGGGCAATGCCGCTCGCACATGCGTATGGTTTAATCATTGTGCTTCTCGGCCTCGTCGTTGTGCTCGCCTTACAGGCCCGGTTCCAGTTTGTGGTCTGTCTTGGAGCGTATTTCGTGATGAACCTCGCGTATTCCTTCAAGCTAAAGGAAGTCGTTCTGTTGGACGTATTTATTATCGCCACGGGTTTCATGTTGCGCGTTCTAGGGGGAGCATACGCAATTGATGTGGAAGTATCAAGCTGGATTGTTCTGTGCACACTCTTCGTCTCGTTGTTCCTGGGGTTTGCAAAGCGACGGGGGGAGATTCTACTCAACCAGGAGATCGCACCTTCCACCGAGCGGACAGTGTTGTTTCACTACCGGGTCGAGTTCATCGATCAGATGTTGACGATTGCCGCAGCCGGCACTGTGATCTCATATGCGCTGTACACCGTTGCACCGCGGACGCTGGAATTATTTGGGACGGACAAGGTAATCTATACAACGATGTTCGTCATCTACGGAATCTTCCGTTATCTTTACCTTATTCACACCACCAACTCCACCGAAAATCCCACAAATGCCGTTACAGCGGATCTCCCCATCCTGGCCACGGGAATCCTGTGGATTCTCTGCTGCGTGCTGCTCATATACTATTACGGACACTTGATCCCGGGAAGCTGAATGTAGCTTTCATTTGGAGAGTTGAGGAGGGGGAAAAGAAAGAGGAGATAGGCTCTAGTGTCTCGATTCGCGGACTACCGGTAGCTTCTCTGTATTCCACTTGAGCATACCTCCTTCCATGTTCATTGCACTGAACCCTTTCCTTGTCAAGATTGCGGCCGCCGTGCCGCTCCGGTTGCCCGAACGACAGTATGCAATGATCGTCCTTGCTTTGTAAGGAGCCAGTTCATCGATTCGCTGCTCAAGTTCCTGCAACGGAACCAGAACGGAATTCTCCAGGTGGCCGGATTCACCGCGGTATTCATCAGCGGTGCGAACGTCAAGCAGTAGAACCGATGAATCCCTGCGGACAAGCTCCAGTGTTTCCCCAGTAGAGATGAGTTTGCAGGTTGGAGCGTTGTGCGTCGGCATGGCGACTCCTCTGTTTTCAGGTCGTTCTATACTTGTGTTTTCAGCGTGGGTCGTTTGACGACCGGAAACCCGCTCCTGATCCATCCTGCGGTTCCGCCAGTAAGATTGAAGACGCGTGGGTATCCTCGTTGTTGCAGCAGGTGAGCTGCCTCCAAAGAGCGACTCCCGCTTTGACACACAACGATGATATCCCTCTGGGCATCATTCGGTATTTCAGCGATCCTGGCAGGTAGCGAACCAAGCGGGATGTTCATTACGTCTTCAATGGCCCCGTGCATTATCAGCTCCGACGGCTCGCGGACGTCGAGAATGATTGGCCTCGAAGAACTCCTGAGCATATCGAAAAGCTGTGCCGGCAGCACGTTGTTGATTGTGTTGCCCGGTTGAGGAACGCGCTGGACCCCGCATTGGAGCGTCATCTTGCCACCGGATGCGATTCCTTCCGCCAACGGAGGGAAAAAGTCCTTCACAAATTCAACATACTCCTTCTTTGTCCGCTGTTGCAGAAACGGGTTGGTCAAACGCTCATCACGAAGGTACGCATATTCATTGCCCGCATAGTCATGGCCCGGGAAGACCCGCATGTGATCAGGAAGCGGAAGAATCTTTGAGAAGAGACTATCGTATTGCTCCTCTGCATTTCCACCCGGGAGGTCACTTCGCCCCGCTTGACCGATAAGCAGCAGGTCCCCGGTAAACACTGCATCCTCGACGGCAAGAGTGATATGATTGTCGGTGTGGCCGGGAGTGAACAGAACTTGGACATCAAGAGGGCCTGCAACGATGGTATCACCGTCCTGGACATAACGGTCGACGGGAATTGCTGCATTCGCCCGCAACGTGTCACCGATACCGAACTTGTCCCCTTGATCCACCACCTTCCATTTGTTTTTTGTATTCTCATGCATAACAACTTCCGCATCGAACAACTTCTTAAGTTCTCCGGCTGCAGAAACATGGTCTGCATGGGTGTGTGTGTCTATGACGTGAATACGTGTTGGCCCGAGTTCCACGATTCGCGAACGGAACAGAGAGAGGTCTTCGATATTCGGGTCGATGATAATGGCGCTACCGCCTGGAGAATCGGCAAGTACATAGGAGAGGGTACCTGTACCATCGGTGGAGCGAACCTGTTGAAGTATCATAGAGCATCTCATGATCGTGGTGTCAACACTTATCCCACGGTCCACTGATGACCATGAAAGAAGCCAGCAAGATCGTGTGAGTTTGGTGAATAAAATACGCAATAGGAGTGAAGTCGTCAAGTGACATCGACTAAATGTTCCACTCACAATATCACACAGCGGCCACCGGCATTGACGAAAGTGACCAGAACCAAGTACCAAAGCCCCTTTTTCTCATTGACTTACCTGGCCGATTTCTTTATATTCTGCCAGAACATTCAGGGTTTTTCGTGGCAATTAGAGGAACTAGCAACGCTCCCAAAGGGGTTATTATTGATAGCAATGGTGTTCCTACTTAGCAGTTCACGTTTATACCCATACATGAGGAACCAGGATGGAAGGCAACTTCTCTAATCGAGTTCAGGACGTCATTCGCCTCAGTCGTGAAGAGGCTCTGCGGCTCGGTCATGACTACATTGGGACGGAACACCTCCTGCTCGGTGTAATCCGCGAGGGCGAGGGAATTGCCGTCAAGATCCTGAGGAACCTCGGGGTGGACCTCTACAAATTGAAGAAGGCCATTGAGGATACGGTGCGGACATCGGGAGGGACCCTGACCATCGGGAACATTCCCCTCACGAAACAGGCCGAGAAGGTCCTGAAAATTACCTACCTGGAAGCGAAGCTTTACAAGTCTGACGTGATCGGCACCGAGCATCTTCTCCTTTCCCTTCTCCGGGATGATGATAATATCGCGGCACAAATTCTGCATCAATTCAACATCCATTATGATGTGGTACGGGGGGAACTCGACAATATTATCAGTGGCAAACCTTCATCCCCGGCGCACGCGCAACCCGCGGAAAAGAAGCCCGAGAAATCCAAGACACCCGTGCTGGACAACTTCGGGCACGACCTGACAAAGCTGGCGGCAGAAGATAAACTGGATCCCATTGTGGGACGGGAGAAAGAGATCGAGCGCGTGGCCCAGGTACTCAGCCGCAGAAAAAAGAACAACCCCGTTCTCATCGGCGAGCCCGGCGTCGGCAAGACCGCAATCGCCGAGGGTCTGGCCATGAGGATCGTTCAGAAGAAAATCTCCCGCATCCTCCACGGGAAACGCGTGGTGACATTGGACCTCGCCGCACTCGTTGCAGGAACGAAGTACCGCGGCCAATTCGAAGAGCGGATGAAAGCGGTCATGAACGAATTGGAGAAGGCAAAGGATGTCATCCTGTTCATCGATGAGTTGCATACTATAGTGGGAGCTGGTGGTGCCTCGGGCTCGCTCGATGCCTCCAACATGTTCAAACCGGCACTCTCCCGCGGCGAGTTGCAGTGCATTGGCGCAACCACACTTGACGAATATCGTCAGTACATCGAAAAGGACGGTGCTTTGGACCGGCGGTTCCAAAAGATCATGGTCGATCCCACAACTGTCGATGAGACGATCCAAATTCTCGCCAACATTAAGCACAAGTATGAAGAACATCACGGGGTCCGGTATGGCACAAAGGCCATTGAAGCTGCCGTGAAGTTGAGTGACCGGTACATCACCGACCGGTTCCTTCCGGACAAAGCGATCGACGTCCTCGATGAATCCGGGTCGAGGGTCCATCTGGCGAACATCCACGTCCCCAAGGAGATTCTCGAACTAGAAGGTGAAGTTGAGAAGATCAAGCAGTCCAAGAACCAGGTGGTGAAAAACCAGAACTTCGAAGAGGCGGCGCGCCTCAGAGACCTGGAAAAGAAATTCTTGAGCGACCTCGAGATCGCAAAACGGGAATGGGAGTTGAAGGCGCAGGATACGGTGCACGAAGTGACCGACGAGCATATTGCTGATGTCGTTTCCATGATGACCGGAATACCTGTCAATAAGATCGCACAATCTGAATCCGAGAAACTCCTCAAGATGGACGTTGTGCTCAAGGACCAAGTGGTGGGCCAGGACGAAGCCCTCAAGAGCCTGACCAAGGCAATACGACGCACACGTGCGGGCTTGAAGGATCCCTCCCGGCCAATCGGCTCGTTCATCTTTCTTGGGCCGACCGGCGTGGGCAAGACCGAGCTCGCGAAAGCCCTGGCTCGGTATCTCTTCGATACGGAAGATGCCTTGATCAGAATCGATATGAGCGAGTACATGGAGAAGTTCAGCGTCTCACGTCTTGTGGGAGCACCGCCCGGATACGTTGGGTACGAAGAAGGCGGCCAGTTGACAGAAAAGGTGCGAAGGAAGCCGTATTCTGTTGTCCTGTTGGACGAAATCGAGAAGGCTCATCCGGATGTCTTCAATATTTTGCTGCAGGTTCTTGACGATGGAATATTGACCGATAGTCTGGGGCGAAGAGTGGACTTCAAGAACACCATCCTGATCATGACATCAAATGTTGGGACGCGTGACCTCAAGCGCGGAGGGGGTTTTGGATTCGGAACGGGAAGCAGCAAGGACGACTATGGCAACATGAAGTCAACCATCGAGGAAGCCCTGAAGCGGGTCTTCAATCCGGAGTTTCTGAACCGCATCGACGATACGATTGTTTTTCATCAGCTCGAAAAGCACCATATTTTGGAGATCATCCAGATTCAGATGCGCGATCTCATGAAGCGGATGGAGAGCATGGGCATCACGGTCGAGCTGACCAAACAGGCGCGGGAGTTCCTTGCGGATAAGGGGTTTGATCCTGCCTTTGGCGCCCGACCACTCCGCAGGGCACTTCAGAAATATCTGGAGGATCCAATCGCTGAAGAGTTACTCAAAGGGAAGTTCGGCGAGAAAACCAAGATCCGGGTGAAGTTGAGTAAGAGGACCGGTGAACTCAAGTTCGCAAAGACCGGCATACAGAAGAAAGGTGACACGATCACCGAAGAGGAAAAACCTGCGGACGTTACATAAAGACGACCTTGCAGGTTAAGAACGACAGAAGGTCTCGCACGCGCGAGACCTTCTGTGTTTATCAGCAGTGGATCCCGATCAGACCTTCTTTCGAATGCTGGGAAGTCCGAACTTCTTCAACCGATACCGGAAGTTTGCCTCGCTGAGGCCAAATACCTGGGCCGTCCTTGACTGATTGTACATGAAGTGCTTCAGTGCACGCTGAATGATGAGTTTCTCAATCAGATCGAGTGATTGATCGAGGATGAAGATTCTTCCCGAGTGAATGTTGGCAATGGCATCCGCGAGATGCTGGTGTTCGTCCAGGAAGTCCGGAGGAAGCTCCAGGTTGTCACCGTGAGAGATCATCACCGCTTTCCCGATCACTGCCACGAGTTGCTGGAGATTTCCAGGCCACTGCCCCTGCGAGAGAATGTGGCTGGTGTTGGGGCTGATTTCCTTCATTGGTTTTCCAAGACTTGCACACAATTGTTTCGCAATGGACGTCGTGAGCGAAGGGATATCTTCGACTCGTTCCCGCAACGGAGGGACTTCGACCGACTCGAACTTCTCAAGGTGGCCAACAAGATCCGCCGCGAACACGCCGCTCTGGGCAAGTCGCTCCAACGGCTGTTGCGTGGTCACAATCACCTTGATACCGCCGAATTTCCTCCTCCCTTCCTTTAGAAAGGAAGAGACGAGAGCTTGGTTGTGCGGAGCGAGCAAGTCTGCGTCCGCCACTGTGACGGTGGCGTTGTCGCTGATGGCAGCAGGCTTTCGGCCCGCCAATGATTCTGCCGATTCAAGATCCTGACCCGTGAAGGTTGCGCGGATTTCCTCCGTCGTCATGGATCTTGCGTCAATTAAAACGTACGGCTTCTTCCTCCCTTTGGCATTGTGAATTTCCCAAGCCACCGTTCTTCGTCCTGAACCGGCCTCGCCCATAATAAAGACGTCTTCGCGTCCTGGACCGAGCTTGGCTACCTGCTTGACGATTCGCTTTGCAAATGAACTGGTACCAACCAATCGTAGTTCCTGCGTCATGGGGTCTAGTACTCCGGAGTGAATGTGTGTGGTGGCTTTTGGCAAATTGATTACTTATGTAACCCGTTAGAGTATAAGACGATTTGACGTAGGAAACAGTTCATAATGCGGCACCGGAGTCCATCAAGCGGGGCATGACATCCTGCACGAGACGAAAGCTCAGTCCAACGACACAATTAATCGTAGGTGGCTGCGATTGGTCGGGGGAACATCTGGAAGGTGCTGGCGTTTTGCACGACAGCAGAGATATGAACAAGACAGGTGAACAGGATGTGTTGACAACCGAGGGCTGTCCGGAATTCGAGATCCTTGGATTCTCGAGATTGCGACTGCTCATGTGGAAATGATTCGCTCGGCGGACTATTGGAATAAATCCACCATTTCGTGGGCATTGGAGAAGAACTCCGCGTGCAGTGCCTCGACAGCAGTCCGGATCCCCTCTTCACGGATCACCAGTGTCAGGTTGATTTCTGATCCGCCGTGCGAAATCAGTTCAACATTCACTCCCACACGATCCAGGGCGGTGAACACTTTCGCTGCAATGCCACGGGTGTATTTCATGTTCTCCCCCACCACACACAGGACGGCCCTGTGAGGCTGCACAGTCACTTCCGCTACTTCCCTCAAGGTGTGAACGATCTCGTCAAGTCCTGAGCTATCGTCCACGGTCAGCGACACACCGATTTCCGACGTCGCTATCACATCAACCGGTTTCCGAAATTGTGCGAACACCTCGAAAAGACGAGCAAGGAATCCGTGTGCCATGAGCATCCGGGTACTTTCGATTGACACAAGGGTAATTCCCTCCTTGTAGGCAACGGATTTCACAACACACCCGGAAGGCTCGGGTGAGCGGGCCGTGATGAGCGTCCCCGTCGAATCGGGTCGCCGCGAGTTGAGCACCCGCACCGGGATTCCCTTTTCCACGGCAGGCAATATGGTCTTCGGATGGAGTACTCGCGCGCCAAAGTAGGCAAGCTCTGCCGCCTCGCGAAACGTCATCTGCTTGATCCGAAACGAATTGGGGAGAATTGTAGGATCGGCCGTAAGGATCCCATCCACGTCCGTCCAGATCTGTATTTCCTCTGCATCGAGAACTGAACCCAGAATTGCTGCCGAGTAATCCGACCCCCCGCGGCCTATCGTTGTTGTTTCTCCCGAGATGGTTGCGCCTATGAATCCCTGTGTCACTAGAATACTCCGGGGACTAACGAGCGGCAATAAGAACTTCCTGGCATTGCGTGCAGTGAGCTCAAAGTCTGGTATGGCGCTGGTAAACTCGTCGTTTGTGACAATGATTGTCCTTGCATCGATGAGATGCACCGTTATCCCCTGCTGCAACAAGTATCTTGAAAAGAGAAGGGTGGAAAGCCGTTCCCCAAATGAGGTCAACTGATCAAGCAGACGTGGAAGATTCACCGGGCGAGCGAGGAGCGGTCCTGCATGGGCCTGTAACTGATCACATAACTCATTCACTTCTGATTGTACAGAGCTACCATTAGTGAACAGATCAGCAGCAATTTTCAAATGCCGGTTCCGAATTAATGTAAGCAAGGAATTTGCCTCTGCTGATGATCCTTGAGCGCTGAGCTTTGCGGCACGGACAAGCGCGTTCGTCACCCCCGCACATGCAGAGAACACAACAAGCGGTGCGCGATCACATTCTCGCGTAACAATCCGTCCAATGTTTTGCATTGCCGCGGCGTCTTCAACCGATGTGCCGCCGAATTTCATGATGAGCATGATGCTACTCCCAATTCGTGATTGAGACTCTGGTTCCCGAAACCAATGAACCGTCCTTTCTGGAAGTTCAACTTCTTGGACCTAGGTTATGCTTGATTTGGTACGCTTTTCTGAGCGATTGTCGAGTAGACAGGGAATTGCTAAACTCCTTCAGACTCGGGAGGAAGCACACATCGAATAAATGAAGATTACCACGCACAGAAGAGAAATGCAACCTCGAAGAGGGTTGTTCCACTCACTGTCATACCATCTCTGCTGTTAAAGTAATTCGCACCTGAGGATTAACGTAACAACACCGTCGGCAACTTTCTTTTGGCATTTGCGTATTGAAAGGAAAATGAGAGCCGGGAGGACATTATGGAACCCTCAGTATTGCAACGATTGAAAGAAAACCTCGTCCAGCAGCGACAAAACCTTGCCGGGTGGCTGACGGGTACTGAAGCGCAGAAACGAGAACTCAGATTGGGTCCTCTGGGGGAAGGGGCTTTGGAGGATCACCTCCGCACGTTGGACACCGCCCTCCAGAAGGCCGATGAAAACACGCTCGGCCTGTGCACGGTGTGTCATGACTTCGTAGAAACCAGTCGTCTTGAAATGGACTACACGGCATGCGTGTGCATCGAGCACCTGACGGGTGAAGAACGTTCACTCCTGGAAAGCGAACTGGAGTTATCGCAGAAAGTGCAGAGGGCGTTGTTGCCGCTCCACGTTCCACAGATCCGCAACCTGGAAGTGGCGGCGTTCAGCCAGCCGGCGCACATCGTAGGAGGCGACTACTTTGATTTCCTGCGTCTCAAGGATGGCTCTCACGCACTTGTGATTGCCGACGTCATGGGCAAGGGAATGCCTGCAAGCATGTTGATGGCAAGCCTCCAGGCTTCGTTGCGAATAATCGCGCCGGAGAACACAGAACCTGCGGATGTTGTTGCACGCCTGAACCACCTTTTCTGTCACAACATCCGGCTGACCAAGTTCGTTACACTGTTTCTCGCCCGGTACGATGAGAACACGCACCAGTTGACATACTGCAACGCGGGGCATAACCCGCCTCTCCTTCAACGGCGCGAGGGCTCCATCGAGACTCTCCGCCCAACCGGCGCTGCAATCGGACTCGCGGAGCAAACACTCTTCCACCAGAATGCTACTTCACTGCGGCCAGGCGATCGCCTGTTGTTGTATACAGATGGTGTGGTGGAGTCTGTGAACTCTGCAAAAGAGGAATTCGGGGAGAACCGACTCGAAGACTTACTACGGGAAACGATGGGACGATCACCTCAGCACTTTATTACAACACTCAGGGAGCGCCTCCAACAATTTACCGGCGCTGCAACCCCGGCCGACGATACGACGATCATTGCCGTAAATGTTGGGGACTGACGGACGGATCGAATGAAAAGGGCGACCCATGGATCGCCCTACAAATGAGACTTGTACTCAACTCTTACTACTCCAGCTTCCGCGCATCCACTGCCAAAACACGAACGGGCACTCGATCGAGTGCCCGCTTTGTGTTCATTGAACTTCTGCTTTCTTCATTTCAGTAGTAAGAGTCTCTTCACACCCACAAACTCACGCGCCTGCCCGCCGACGCTCGAAGAGCTTGGGCGGGCCTGAAGTCTGTAGAAGTACACGCCGCTTGCGAGCCCGGTCCCCTCAAACTGTACCGATTTGAATCCCGCCTCCTGTACTCCATCCGTAAGCGTGGCAACCTCCTCACCGAGCACATCATAGACCTTGAGAGTTACTTTCGACGGAGTTGGGAGTGCATATCGAATCGTCGTTGTCGGGTTGAAAGGATTCGGGTAGTTCTGCAAGAGTTCAAAGGTCTTCGGCACATCTTCCATTTGTTGGACGGAGGTAGTCCCCACGGCAAAACCTCTTGAGAACTCGGATGTATTGTTCGCTGTATCTGTCGCGGTTGCGGAGATTGAGTGACCTGTAGGCACGCTGACAGGAAAAGTAACGCTGAAGCTCGCTGCACAACCAGCATTCGTAACCACATCCGCGGAACCCAGGAATGTCTTCCCTTCGCCGTATTGCGTTGAGTCGGATTGGGGGCTTGAAAAGAACTCGATGCGATAGGCTTGATATGGCTTACTGTCAAGCGTCCCCCCGATGACAGTATTCCCTCCGCTTGACTGTGCGGATGTAAGCACTGGAAAATTCTGGTAGTTGTTCGGCACAAGGGTATCGGCATCACAGGGATCATTAGCCGTAACGCCATCTGCACCAAACACTCCCAGGTCGATTCCGAGGCCGACGTTCGAGAAGATGGAATTGCCGAGAATGGAGTTCCGTTGAGCGTTTCCGGTTACTGCTACTCCTGCATGCACCCCCGGATTCGTTCCGTTGAACGCAATAGTGTTTCCTTCCCCTGGCGCTGTTCCGCCCACTCTCACCCTGTGGGCAGTGATCGTCACGCCCGTGCCGCGGTTACCAAGTGGCAGCGTACCGCTCGTGTCTGTGCCGATGTAGTTGCCCTGCACCGCACTTCCGTCTCCCGAGAAGA
>Ga0209640_10004727_pt1 | contig 11944 bp, 8 predicted proteins | sample RifCSP10_1_FD_184018 | JGI IMG/M metagenome (GOLD analysis project Ga0209640, IMG submission 184018) | Soil microbial communities from Rifle, Colorado - Rifle CSP2_sed 10_1 (SPAdes) (version 2) | ecosystem: Environmental > Terrestrial > Deep subsurface > Rock core/Sediment | place: Rifle... | reverse complement strand
CGGCTCCGACATCCTGAAGATCAACGCGGCCGCCGCCGAGCCGGCCGTGCTCGGTCACGAGGTGGTGGGGCAGGTCGCGGCGGTCGGGCCCGGGGTGCGCCGCTTCGCCCCCGGCGACCGGCTCGTGGTCGCCCATCACGTGCCGTGCTTCGAGTGCCACTACTGCCGGCGGGGCAGCCCGTCCATGTGCCGGCACTTCAAGCGCGTCAACCTCGATCCGGGGGGCTTCGCGGAGCTGGTGCGCGTGCCCGCTCCGAACGTCGAGCACGCCGCCTTCCGCCTCCCCGCGGAGATGGCGGAGGAGACGGCCTCCTTCACCGAGCCGCTCGCCTGCTGCCTGCGCGCGGTCAAGCGCAGCCGGGTGGCCGCGGGGGACACCGCGCTCGTGGTGGGCCTGGGCTCGATCGGCTGCCTGCTCGCCCAGCTCCTGGCCCTCCACGGCGCGCGCGTATTCGCCTCCGACATCCTGGAAAGCCGGCGCGCTCTGGGCCGGCGGATGGGCGCGGAGGTCCCGGACGCCGACGTGGCGCTGGAGGCCGCGCTGCGTGAGGCGACCGACGGCCGGGGCGCGGATCTCGTGATCGTCACCGCGGGCGGCGCCGCGGGGCTGCCCGCGGCGGCCGCGCGCGTGCGGGATGGCGGCACCCTCCACTACTTCGCGGGAGGCGGGGGCGACAGCCTGCCGCTGCCGCTCGCCGCGCTCTACCATCGCGAGCTCACCCTCACCGCGACCTATTCCTCCTCGCCGGCCGAGCTCGCCGAGGCCTTCGCGCTGCTGGCGCGGGGCCGGATCCGCGTGGAGGGGTTGGTCAGCCACCGGCTGCCGCTCGGTCGCCTGGGCGAAGGGGTGGAGCTGATGCGCCGCCACGAGGCGGTGAAGGTCTACGTGACCCCCTAGCCATGCGGGCCCAGGTGTTCTACGGTCCGGGCGACCTCCGCTTCGAGGACGTTCCGGTGCCCGAGCCGGAGCCGGGCGGCCTCGTGGTGAGGGTGGAAGCGGCGCTCACCTGCGGCACCGACGTCAAGACCCTGCGCCGCGGTCACCCCGTGATGATCCCGCACGTGCCCACCGTGTTCGGCCACGAGCTGGCCGGCGTGGTCAGCGCGGTGGGGCGCGGCGCTCCGGGGGTGAGGGAAGGGGATCGCGTGGTGGCCGCCAACTCGGCCCCGTGCGGCCAGTGCCGCCTCTGCGCGGCCGGGCGGCCCAATCTCTGCCAGGACCTGCTCTTCGTCAACGGCGCGTACGGCGAGTACATCGCGCTGCCCCCACGCCTGGTCGCGCGCAACGTGGTGCCGATCAGCGCGCGGCTGCCCGCCGCGAGCGCCGCCTTCGCCGAGCCGCTGGCCTGCGCCCTGCTCGGCATCGAGCGGGGCCGGGTGGAGTCCGGCATGACCGTGGTGATCTGGGGGCACGGGCCGCTCGGCTGCCTGCTGGCCATGGCGGCGGGGCAGCGGGGGGCCCGCGTGGTGATCGTGGGCAAGGGCGGATGGCGACTGGACCGGGTGCGGGGCTTGGCCCTGGGGACCTGCCTGGACGCTCTGGCCGTCCCGGACATGGTCGGTCACCTGCGCGAGCTGACCGGCGGCCGGGGGGCCGACGTGACGGTGGACGCGACCGGTCGGCCGGAGGTCTGGGAGCAGGCCATCGATGGCGTGGGCCGGGGCGGCACCGTGGTGCTGTTCGGGGGCTGCGCTCCGGGCACGTCGGTGCGGGTGGACACCCGCCGGGCCCACTACGAAGAGCTCACGCTGGTGGGGGCCTTCCACCACACCCCGGCCATGATCCGGCGCGCGGTGGAACTCCTCGAATCCAAACAGATCGAGCCCCAGGGGCTCCTCACCCACCGCATGGGGCTCGCCCAGGTGAAAGAAGGGCTGGCCCTCATGGAGCGCGGTGAGACCATGAAGGTGCTCGTGGATCCCTGGCAATGAGCCTGCGCGTACGGAACTGCCTCGCGCCCGCAATGCGCTATCATCTGACCGGGCGCTCAACCTGAGCTAGCGCTCTCAAGTGAGGGCATCATGACCACGCCGCTTCCGCTGCAGCAGATCGTGCTGGCCGGGCCCCGGGGCTTCTGCGCCGGGGTGGACCGCGCCATCGACATCGTCGAGCTGTCCCTGCAGGTCTGCCCGCGTCCGGTGTACGTGCGCAGGGAGATCGTGCACAACCGTCACGTGGTGGAGGCCCTGCGCGCCAAGGGCGCCCACTTCGTGGACGAGCTGGACGAGGTGCCCGACGACGCCACCGTCATCTTCAGCGCCCACGGCATCTCGCCGGCGGTGCGCGCGGAGGCGCACCGCCGCGGGCTGCGGGTGATCGACGCGACCTGCCCGCTCGTGACCAAGGTGCATCTCGAGGCCGTCCGCTACGCGCGCGAGGGCTACTCGATCATCCTGGTCGGCCACGCCGACCACGACGAGGTCGTGGGCACCATGGGCGAGGCGCCGGACCGCATGTTCCTGATCGCCCATCCCGAGGACGTGGACAAGCTCGACGTGCCGGATCCGGACAAGGTGGCCTATCTCACCCAGACCACACTGTCGGTCGACGACACCCGGGACTGCATCGAAGCCCTGCGGCGCCGCTTCCCCAAGATCGTCGGGCCGGCCAAGGACGACATCTGCTACGCCACCCAGAACCGCCAGGCGGCGGTGAAGACGGTGGCGGGCGCGGTGGACGTGCTGCTCGTCATCGGCGCTGCCAACAGCTCCAACGCCAACCGTCTGGTCGAGGTCTCCACCGTGATGGGGACGCCGTCCTACCTGATCAACGACAAGAACGACATCCGGCCGGAGTGGCTGGAGGGCATGGGGCGCGTCGGGGTGACCGCGGGGGCCTCCACCCCCGAGTTCCTGGTCACGGAGGTGGTCGAGGAGCTGCGCCGCAAGCGCGGCTCGAACGTCCAGGAAGTCCACGTGGTCGAGGAGGACGTGCGCTTCGGCCTGCCCCGCGAGCTGGAGGACATCGCCCGCGCGGCGGGCAAGACCCTGCCCCCGCGCAGCGGCGCGGTGGCGGTGAGCGGGTAGGCCCATGCGCCTGGTCACGTTCCGACGCGGGCGGGGCGAGCCCAAGCCGGGCGCGCTCTGGCAGGAGCACGTGCTGGACCTGGCCGGCCTCGCCAAGGATCTGGCCACGCAGCGGGGCACCGTGCGCCGCGGGCGCGGCGGCTTCCCGCGCACCGTGCTGGAGATCGTCCAGGGCGGCGAGGCGGTGACGGCGCTCACGCGCGAGGCGTGGGAGCACGGCCGCGTGCTCGTTGGCCAGCGCGCGGCAGAGGAGCTGGCCCAGAGCCGCCTCGCCTACCCGGCCAAGCGGGTGCGCCTGCTGGCGCCGATCCCGGCGCCGGCCCGCAACGTCTTCTGCCTCGGCCGCAACTACGCCGAGCACGCCGCCGAGCGGGGGGCCGCCGCCCCCGAGCATCCGGTGTACTTCACCAAGCCCGGCACCGCGGTGGTGGGGCCGGGGGACGACGTGGTGCACCACGCGATCACCAAGGAGCTCGACTACGAGGTCGAGCTGGCGGTGGTGATCGGCACCGGGGGGCGCGACATCGCGCGCGCGGACGCGCTCCGGCACGTCTTCGGCTACACCATCATCAACGACGTGACCGCGCGGGATCTCCAGAAGCGGCACCAGCAGTGGTTCAAGGGCAAGTCGCTCGACACCTTCTGCCCGATGGGCCCGGTGCTGGTCACCGCCGACGAGTTGCCGGACCCGCAGGCCCTCGCGATAGCTTTGAGAGTGAACGGGCAGATCCGCCAGTCCAGCCACACCTCCAAGATGATCTTCCCGGTGGCCCAGTGCATCGAGGTGCTCTCGCAGGGCATGACGCTCCTGCCCGGGGACATCATCGCCACCGGCACCCCCGAGGGCGTCGGCGCGGCCAGCGGCAACTTCCTCAAGGCGGGCGACCGCATCGAGGCCGAGGTCGAGCAGATCGGCATCCTGCACAGCAAGGTCGTCCGGCCCTAAGCTCGGAGGGGGGCTGCGCCCCCCTTCCGACGGTCGTCGCGCGCCTCGCGGCGCGCTCCTCCCTGCCTCCCCCCAAGACCCGAACGCGCAGGCGGAGCCTGCGCTCGAAGCGGAACCGTCATTGCGGGAGGCGTCTCGGGCGGGCTAGCATGCGGGACCGGGAGGGTCTGGGCATGCGGACGGTGATCGAGGGCGGGTGGGTGGTGGCGTGGAACGGGCGGAGCCACGAGGTCCACGAGCAGGGGAGCGTGGTGTTCGAAGGAGACCGGGTCGTCCACGCGGGCGGCGCCTGGACGGGGACCGCGGACGCGCGCATCGCGGCGCGCGGCAAGCTGGTCTCTCCCGGCTTCATCAACACCCACGTGCACACCGCGGGCGGAGGCGGCGACTACCTCCTGCTCGACATGGCCAAGAACGACTACCGCACCGCGAACTACATGAGCTTCGCGGCGCCGCTCAAGGGCAAGATGACGCCGCCTCCCGCCGAGCCCACCGCGGCGATCCGCGCGTTCACCTTCCTCCACGCGCTCAAGAACGGCACCACCACCGTCATCGACGTGGGCGGCCTGCGCGGCGACTGGGAGGGTTACGCGCGCCTGGTGGACGATCTCGGGGTGCGGGTCTACGGCGGGCCGCCGTTCCGCGACCGCGACACCTACACCGACGCGCGCGGCCGCCTCTACTACGAGGAGGACGCGGGGATCGGCCGGGCGCGCCTGCAGGAGGCGGTGGACTTCGCGCGGAAGCTCGACGGCGCCGCCGGGGGCCGCCTGCGCGCCCTGTTCAACGCGGCTCAGGTGGAGACGTGCAGCGAGCCGCTGCTGCGGGCCGGCAAGGACGCCGCGCGCGAGCAGAACGCGCCCATCCACACCCACGCGGGCGGCAACCTCGTCGAGTTCCAGCGCATCATGGACGAGTATCGCAAGACGCCGATCCGCTTCCTCGCCGATATCGGCTTCCTGGACGAGCGCACCCTGCTCGGCCACGTCGTGTTCACCACCGGGCACGAGTGGACGCGGTATCCCTTCGGCGACGACCTCCGCGTGCTGGCCGAGCGCGGCGTCACCGTCGGCCACTGCCCGTACAAGTACGCGAAGATGGCGATGACGCTCCACTCCTTCCAGCGCTACCTGGACGCGGGGGTGACGCTCGCCCTGGGCACCGACACCTATCCGCTCGACATCGTGTCGGAGCTGCGCTGGGCGTCCATCCTGGCCAGGGTCACCGACGGCAACTACCAGGCCGGCCGCGCCCGCGACGTCTTCAACGCGGCCACCGTGGGCGGCTGCCGCTTCCTGGGCCGCGAGGATCTGGGGCGCCTGGCCCCGGGCGCCCGGGCCGACCTCCTGCTGATCAACCTCGACCACGTGGGCGGCCTGGTCTACGCGGACCCGATCAAGGCGCTGGTGGACGGGGCCTCCGGGCGCGACGTGGACACCGTGATCGTGGACGGCCAGGTGCTGGTGCAGGGCGGCCACGCGACCCGCGTGGACGAGGACGCGGTCTACGCGAAGGCCCGCGCGGCGACCGAGCACTACTGGGGCCGGGTGCCCGCGTGGCGCTGGGACGGCGCCGGCGTCGAGCAGATCATCCCGCCCGCCTTCCCCATCCACCGGGCGTCGCGCTGATCGGGCGGCGGCGGCCAGGATGACCAAGCGACAGCGGGTGATGGCGGCCCTCCGGGGCGAGGCGGTCGACCGCGTCCCGCTCGCGTTCTGGCTCCACAACTTCGTCACCGAGAACTCGGCCCGCGGCCTGGCCGACGAGACGCTCCGGCTCGCGCGGGTCTTCGACTGGGACTTCCTCAAGCCGCAGTCGCGCGCCCAGGGCTTCGCGGAGATGTGGGGGCTCACCTATGCCCCATCGGGGGAGAAGGCGAAGCCGTACACCGTCACCCACGCGCCGGTGACCACCGCCGACGACCTCGCGAGGCTGCCCGCGACCGATCCCCGCGAGGGCGCGCTCGGCGAGCAGCTCGAGGCCCTCCGCCTCATCCGCGCCGCCGTCGGCCCGGACGTGCCCATCATCTGGACCGTGTTCGCCCCGCCCATGATCCTGCCGATGCTGGCCCGGGGCGGGCGCGAGCAGGCGCTCGAGCTCCTGCGCACGGCGCCCCGCGAGACCGCGCGGGCCTTCGACGCGATGGCGGAGACGCTCCGCGAGTACGCGCGGCTCTGCACCGCCGCGGGCGCCGACGGGCTCTTCTACGCCACCAACGTGGCGGCGCAGGGGCTGCTCACCGCGGAGGAGTGCCGCCGCTGGCAGCGCCCCTGGGACCTGCGCATCCTGGGCGCGGTCGAAGGGGCCCCGTTCAACCTGTTGCACGTCTGCGGCGCGGGCATCCGGTTCGACGAGTTCGCGGACTATCCGGTCACCGCGTGGAGCTTCGCCGCCGTCCGCGGCAATCCCACTCTCGCCGCCGCGCACACGCGGACCGGGCGGGCGGTGGTGGGCGGGCTGCCGGCCAAGCCCGAGATCGCGGGCATGACGGAGGCCGCGCTCGTCCAGTGCGCCACCGCCGCGAGGCGCGAGATGGGCGGTCGCTGGCTGCTCCTCGGGCCCGACTGCTCGATCAATCCGGAGACGCCCGAGCGGCTCCTCCACGCGGTCGGCGCGGCGGTCCGGAGCGCCGCGTCCTAGGGGCTGGAAGCCCCGGGAGCGCTGTGGTAGCATCCCCGCCACACCTTCTCCTTCTCAGGAGGCGGGCATGGCTCTGGACATCGCCAGGATTCGCAACGTTGCGTTCGTCGGCCATGGCGGCGTGGGCAAGACTTCCCTCGTCGAGGCCATCCTGTTCGCCTGCGGGGCCAGCAGCCGCCTCGGCCGCGTCGACGACGGGACCACCACCACCGACTTCGATCCCGACGAGATCAAGCGCAAGATCTCGCTGAACACCGCGGTGGCCTTCTGCGACCACCAGGGCCACCGGCTCAACCTCATCGACACCCCCGGATACGGCGACTTCGTGGCCGACGCCCGCGCGGGCCTGCGGGTGGCCGGGGCCGCGGTGGTGGTGGTGGACGCGGTGGCGGGGGTGCAGGTGCAGACCGAGAAGGTCTGGAAGTTCGCCAACGGCTACAACCTGCCGCGCGCGATCGTCGTCAACCGGCTCGACCGCGAGCGCGCGGACTTCTTCCGGACGCTCGAGTCGCTGCAGAAGCGGCTCAAGGGCCGCCTCGTGCCGCTGCAGCTGCCGGTCGGGAGCGAGAGCGGCTTCACGGGGGTGGTCGACCTCATCGCGATGCGCGCCCTCGTCTGGGCCGACGGCAAGGTCAAGGACGTGGAGATCCCGGGCGATCTCATCGAGAGCGCCAAGTCCTACCGCGAGAAGCTGACCGAGGCCGCCGCGGAGACCGACGACGATCTCCTCACGAAGTATCTGGAGGAAGGCTCGATCGGCGAGCCGGAGATGCTGGCCGCGCTGCGGAAGGCGATCATGTCCGGCGACCTCGTGCCCATCCTGGCCGGCGCGGCGACGCGCGGCATCGGGGTCGGGCCGCTGCTCGAGCTCATCGTGAAGGAGTTTCCGTCGCCCGCCGACGCCGCCGAGGTGGAGGGGACGGACCCGCGCACCAAGGCCGCGGTGAAGCGGGCCCCCGATCCCACCGCGCCGCTCAGCGCGGTGGTGTTCAAGACGATCTCGGACCCGCACGTGGGCAAGCTCTCCGTGTTTCGGGTCTACTCGGGCACGATGCGGTCCGACAGTCAGGTCCTCAACGCGAGCCGCGACAGCCGCGAGCGGATCGGCCACCTGGGCTGGCTCTCCGGCAAGTCCCAGAAGCCGGTGGAGGCGCTCGGGCCGGGCGAGATCGGGGTGGTGGCCAAGCTCAAGGACACCCTCACTGGCGACACCCTGTCCGACGAGGCGCATCCGGTCGTGCTGCCCGGCATCTCCTTCCCGGAGCCCGCGATCTCCTTCGCGATCCAGCCCAAGACGCGCGGCGACGAGGACAAGATCTCGACCGCGCTGCACCGCATGGCCGAGGAGGATCCCACGCTGCATCACCACTACGACCCGGAGACCAAGCAGCTCCTGGTCTCGGGCATGGGCCAGCTCCACGTCGAGGTGGTGGTCGAGCGGATGAAGCGCAAGTACAACGTGGACGTCTCGCTGCTGCCCCCGCGCATCCCCTACAAGGAGACGGTGAAGGGCCGCGCGGAGGTGCAGGGCAAGTACAAGAAGCAGACGGGCGGGCGCGGCCAGTACGGCGACACCTGGCTCCGCATCGAGCCGCTCTCCCGCGGGAGCGGCTTCGAGTTCGTGGACGACATCTTCGGCGGCGCCATCCCGCGCAACTTCATCCCCTCGGTGGAGAAGGGGGTGCGCGACTGCATGAAGCGCGGCATCCTCGCCGGCTACCCGGTGGTGGATCTCAAGGTCACGCTCTACGACGGCTCCTATCACGACGTGGACTCCTCGGACATGGCCTTCCAGATCGCGGCCTCGATGGGCCTGCAGAAGGGCTTCCTGGAGGCCAAGCCCTGCCTGCTCGAGCCGGTGATGAACGTGGAGGTCACCGCGCCCGCGGAGGGTGCGGGCGACGTCATCGGCGACCTCAACGGCCGCCGCGGGCGGATCGTGGGCATGGAGCCGGACGGCGACGTGGTGGCGGTGCGCGCCCAGGTGCCGATGTCCGAGATGCTCACCTACGAGTCGAGCCTGCGCTCGATGACCGGCGGCCGCGGCGGCTACTCGATGGAGTTCTCCCACTACGAGGAAGTGCCGAGCCAGCTCGCCGAGAAGGTCGTCGCCGCTCACCGCGCCGAAAAAGACAAGCACTAGGCCGCGCCGATCGACGTGCCGCCCCAGACCCGATACGCGCGGAGCGGTGACGTCAACATCGCCTATCAGGTGGTGGGCGACGGCCCGCGGGATCTCGTCCTGGTGCCGGGGTGGGTCTCCAACGTCGAGGTCTTCTGGGAGCACCCGGCGGCCGCCTCGTTCCTGAACCGGCTCGCGTCCTTCTGCCGGCTCATCCTGTTCGACAAGCGCGGCACCGGGCTCTCCGACCGCGTGGACATCCCGGGCATCGAGACCCGCATGGACGACGTGCGCGCGGTCATGGACGCGGCCCGGTCCGACCGGGCGGTGCTCTTCGGCTACTCTGAGGGCGGCCCGATGTGCGCCGTTTTCGCGGCCACCTATCCGGCGCGGGCGGCCGGGCTCATCATGCACGGCTCCTACGCCCGTCGCGTGCGGGCGGCGGACTACCCGTGGGGCGTGCCCGCGTCCGACTGGGAGGCGTTCATCGAGACGACCTCCCGGGATTGGGGCGGCCCGGTGGGCCTCGAGGCGCGGGCGCCCAGCCTGATCAACGACGAGGCGTTCCGGCAGTGGTGGGCGCGGTTCACCCGCATGAGCGCGGGGCCGGCCGGGAGCGCGGCAATCCTGAGGATGAACGCCCAGATCGACGTCCGCCACGTGCTGCCGTCGATCCGCGTGCCCACCCTGATCCTTCATCCGGCGGGTGATCGGACGGTCCCGGTGGAGCTCGGCCGCTACCTGGCCGGTCACATTCCGGGCGCCCGCTACGCGGAGATACCCGGGATCGATCACGTTCCGTTCGGCGACACCGCCGATCGCACCCTCGCCGAGACCGAAGCATTCGTGGCCGGCCTCTCCCGCGAGGCGGAGCCCGACCGCGTGCTCGCCACCGTGATGTTCGCCGACATCGTGGGCTCGACCGAGCGGGCGGCCGAGCTGGGCGACCGGCGCTGGCGCGAGCTGTTGCAGGGCTTCCACGCGACCGTGCGCGGCGAGCTGGCCCGGTTCCGGGGGCGGGAGATCGACACCGCGGGGGACGGCGTCCTGGCTGCGTTCGACGGGCCGGCCCGCGCGGTCCGCTGCGCCTGCGCGGTGGGACTCGCCATCAAGCCGCTCGGTCTCCGGGTGCGGGCGGGCATCCACACCGGCGAATGCGAGGTGATGGGCGACAAGCTCGCGGGCATCGCGGTGCACATCGGGGCCCGGGTGGCGGCGGCGGCGAGCGAGGACGAGGTGCTCGTCTCCAGCACGGTGCGCGACCTCGTGGCCGGGTCGGGCCTGCAGTTCTCGGATCGCGGCCGGCAGTCCCTCAAGGGGATTCCCGGCGACTGGCAGCTCTACGCGGTAGACCAGAAAGGCGCCTAATGTTCGTGACCCATATCGAATGCACGGTCTGCGGCCGTCGTCACGAGGCGGGCCGTGCCCTCACCGTGTGCGCCGGGTGCGGCCAGATGCTCGCGGTCCGCTACGACCTGGCCCGGGCCGCTGCCGCCGTCACGAAGGATGAGCTCCGCCGGCGCCCGCCCGGCATGTACCGCTTCCGCGAGCTGCTCCCGCTGGCCGCCGCCGAGGCGCCGGTGACGTTGGGCGAGGGAGGCACGCCGCTACTCGAGCTGCCGCGCCTCGCCGCGCATCTGGGACTGCGCCACCTCTGGGCCAAGGACGAGGGCCAGAACCCGACCGGCACCTTCAAGGCCCGCGGCCTCGGCATGGCGGTCACCCGTGCGCGCACCCTGGGCGTCAAGGGCCTCATGATCCCCTCGGCCGGCAACGCCGGCGGCGCCGCCGCCGTGTACGGCGCCCGCGCGGGCATCCCCGTCGCGGTGGTGGTGCCCCGTGACACCCCGGAGGCCGCGGTGGCGGAGGCAGCGCTCGCCGGGGCCCACGTCTTCACCGTCGACGGCACCATCGCCACCGCCGGCCGCGTCATCGCCGCCGTCGCGCCACACATCGGCTGGTTCGATCTGGCCACTCTCAAGGAGCCGTATCGCCTCGAGGGCAAGAAGACCATGGGCCTCGAGCTCGCCGAGCAACTTGGGTGGGACGCCCCGGAGTGGCTGATCTATCCCACCGGCGGCGGCACCGGGCTCGTGGGCATCTGGAAGGCCTACGAGGAGCTCGCCGCGATGGGATGGATCAAGCCCGCGCAGCCGCGCTTCGTCGCGGTGCAGGCGGAGGGCTGCGCGCCGCTGGTGCGCGCCTGGGAGGACAAGGCCGAGACCACGACGATGTGGGAGAACCCGTTCACGAACGCGCCCGGCCTGCGCGTCCCCGGACCCTTCGCGGGCCGGCAGATGCTGCGCATCCTGCGAGAGACCGGGGGCTTTCCGTGGGGAGTCAGCGAGCAGTCGATCGTGGATGCCCAGCGCCTGATGGCCCGGGTCGAGGGGATCTGGACAGCCCCCGAGGCCGCCGCGACCCTGGCCGCGCTCCTCCGGATGCTGGACGAAGGGCTGGTCGACGCGACCGCCCGGGTGGTGCTGGTCTTGACCGGCGCCGGGATCAAGTACCCGCCGCCTCCGCTGTCGCCCGCAGTTCACCTCCAGGGGACGCCCGAGGAGATCCTGGCCCGGGTGAGGCAAGCGCTTGGAACCGGGTAATTTGCTTGACAGCGCGGGATGGCCTCTGTAGGTTCTCACCCATCCCGGTCAAGAACTGTATATTATGCGGCGGCGATGGAGGGCGGACATGAGCGCGGTCACTCGCAGGCGATTCCTCAAGACGTCGGGCCTGGGCCTCGGCGTGCTGGCCGGCTCGGGTCTCGTCGGGTGCGCCGCAACCATGAAGGGCGATTTCGCCCCGAAGCGCGGCCCGCGCGCGGTGGTCATCGGCGGAGGCTGGGGCGGGGCCACCGCAGCCAAGTACGTGCGCCTGCTCGACCCGGCGATCGAAGTCATCCTGATCGAGCCCAACCGCGCGTTCGTCTCCTGCCCGCTCAGCAATCTGGTCCTGGCGGGCCTGCGCACGATCGACTCGCTCACCATGGGCTACGACGGCCTGCGCAAGCACGGGGTGCGCATCATCCACGACACGGCCACCGCCATCGAGCCGGCCGCCAAGCGGGTGCGGCTGGGTGAGGGATACCTGCAGTACGACCGCCTGATCGTCTCGCCGGGCGTGGACTTCCAGTGGGAGCAGGTGGAAGGGCTCGCCCAGAACCAGGACAAGGTCCTGCACGCGTGGAAGGCGGGGCCGCAGACCGTCCA
>Ga0209640_10004726_pt1 | contig 11945 bp, 11 predicted proteins | sample RifCSP10_1_FD_184018 | JGI IMG/M metagenome (GOLD analysis project Ga0209640, IMG submission 184018) | Soil microbial communities from Rifle, Colorado - Rifle CSP2_sed 10_1 (SPAdes) (version 2) | ecosystem: Environmental > Terrestrial > Deep subsurface > Rock core/Sediment | place: Rifle... | reverse complement strand
TGGACGCCGACGGCAGGATCTACCGCCAGCTCTACGGCGATTCGTTCCCCGCGCCGCAGTTCACGGGTCCGTTGCTCGAACTCATCGCGAACGCGCCGCGCCCCGCGGGCGACTTCGGCGCGCTGATCGAGCAGGCGAAGCTGCTTTGCACCGTCTACGATCCTGCATCGGGCAAGTACCGCGTGAACTACGCGGTAGTGATCGAGATCCTGGTCGGCCTTTCCATCTTCCTCGTCGGAATTCCAAGCCTCGTCATCGAGTGGCGCCGCAGGCGCCGCGCGCCCCCGACCGGTTGACGCATGTCAAAGGTGGGGACCTGCGCGCCCGTTAGATTGCGCAGGTGATCCAGCGTATACACGCATTCGGGCAGTGGTTTTTCCTCAGGGCCGAGGCGCTGTTCAACCTCGCCTTCGGAGAGCGCCTCAACCCGCTTTACTACCTCGGGGCGATCTCGTATTTCCTCATGTGGCTGGTGGTGGGAAGCGGCCTGTACCTGTATGCATTTTTCAAGACCAGCGTCACCGACGCCTACGCCTCGGTCGAGTACCTGACGAACGGGCAGCCCTACGTCGGCGGGGTGCTGCGCAGCATCCACCGCTACGCTTCGGACGGCGTGGTGATCACGATGCTGCTGCACCTTGCGCGCCACTGGACGTTCGACCGCTACCGCGGCTTCCACTGGTTCTCCTGGTTCACGGGAGTGGCGCTGCTGTGGCTGGTCTACACCGCCGGCATCAATGGCTACATGCTGCCCTGGGACCGCGTGGCGCAGTTCGTCACCATCGCCACCGCCGAGTGGTTCGACTGGCTGCCGGTGTTCAACGGCACGCTGATCCGCAACTTCATCTTTCCCGAGGCGGTGAACGACCGGCTGTTTTCGCTGTTTTCCTTCATCCACATCGGCGTGCCGCTGATCGTGCTCGCGGTGCTCTGGGTGCACACGCATCGCGTGCCGCACGCGCGCACCAACCCGCCGCTGCCGATCGCCCTCACATTGACTTTCAGTCTCATCGTGCTCTCGCTCGCGAAGCCCGCGCTCAGCCAGGGCGAGGCCGATCTCTCCAGGGCGATCACGACGATCGAGTTCGACTGGTTCCTGCTGCCGGTATACGCGCTGCTGTACCGCTGGTCGCCGGGAGAGGTCTGGGCGCTGGTGGGAGGCGCGAGCGTGCTGTTTGCGCTGCTGCCGTGGCTGCCGCCCAGGCGGCGCCTCGGTCCGCAGGAGGGCTACCACATGCTGGTGCGCCCGGACAACCGCATTCTCGGGGTGCGCGAGGGCGAGACGATTCTCGACGCGGGACTGCGCGCCGGAGTGCCGTTCCCGTTCGACTGCCGCGGCGGCGGGTGCGGCAAGTGCAAGTCGAGGCTCGCCTACGGGCATGTGGATTACGGCGTCTATCAGCGCTCGGTGTTCAGCGACGAAGAGCGCGCCGCGGGCAAGGTGCTGCTGTGCTGCGCGACGCCGCTCTCGGATCTCGAGATCGAGTACGAGCCCGTCGAGATGCCGGGAAGAATCCCGCTGCGCGAATGGAGCGCGGCGGTCCAGAGCATGGAACTGCTCGCGCACGACGTGATGCGCGTGATCCTGAAGCTCGAGGGCGGCAAGGCGATCGAGTTCTACGCCGGCCAGTACATCGACGTCGTGCTCGAGAACGGCGAGAAACGGAGCTTCTCCTTCGCCACCGCGCCCCAGGTGAGCGACCGCATCGAGCTGCAGATCCGCCGGATTCCCGGCGGGCGCTACACGACGCACGTATTCGAGAAGATGAAGGCCGGCGACGTGGTGCGCTTCGAAGGCCCGCTCGGATCGTTCTTCCTGCGCGAGGACTCCGAGAAGCCGATCATCTTCGTCGCCGGATCGACCGGGTTCGCGCCGGTGAAGAGCATGATCGAGTATGCGTTCGGCCGCGGCCTCAGGCGCCGGATGATCCTGTACTGGGGGGTGCGAAAGCTGATGGACCTTTACCTGGCGGAGCTGCCGCGGCAATGGGAACGCGCGCACGAGAACTTCAAGTTCGTGCCGGTGCTCTCGGAGCCTGCGCCCGAGGACCGCTGGACCGGCCGGACCGGCCTGGTGCACGAGGCGATCCTCGCCGACTTCCCCGACCTCTCGGCCTACCAGGTCTACGCCTGCGGCTCGGCCGGGATGGTCGAGGCGGCGTACCCGGCGTTCAAGGCGCACGGGCTGTCGCAGGACGACTGCTTCTCGGACGCTTTCCGCCTCGCACCCAAGATTCGCACCGCGCACGTCGAACTCGCCAAGCTGGGGGGCGCGACATGAGCCAGGCGCTGAGAATCCTGTTCCAGCTCGCGCTGTACGTGCCGCTGATGGTTCTCATCGGCTATTTCTCCTCCTATCCGCGGTTCACGGAGGTGCGCGAGGGCGAGGCGCTGGTGCGCCTGTCGCTGGTGCACGCCGCGCAGCGCCTGCAGGAATGCCGCGAGCGCACGCCCGAAGAGCTTGCCAGGCTCGCGCCCAACATGCGCGCCGCGCTCGACTGCCCGCGCGAGCGCTCGCCGATGCTCGTCGAGCTGGAATTCGACGGCAAGGTGGTGTACCGGCGCGACGCGGCGCCGGCCGGGCTGCGGCGCGACGGCGCGGCGGCGGTCTATCACCGGATGACGGTGCCGGCCGGTTCGCACCGGATCGTTGCGCGCCTGCGCGACCGCGCCTCGGGGGACTTCAATTACGTGCGCGCGGCGACGCTCGACCTGGCGCCGGGCGCGAGCCTGGTGATCGATTTCGCCGCCGCCCAGGGCGGGTTCACGTTCAGGGGCTGACCGTGTCGGCGACCCAGCGGAGCTGACTGTGCTTGCCATCGAGCGCGCCTTCGACCGCGCCTTCGGCGCCCGCGCCAATCCCTGGCGCAACCTCGGCGCGCTGGGGTTTCTTTTTTTCTGGGTGCTCGCCGCCACCGGCATCTACCTGTTCATCCGCTTCGATACCAGCGTCGGCGGCGCCTACCGGTCGATCGAGCACCTGACGCGCGAGGAATGGTGGCTGGGCGGCTTCTTGAGAAGCGTGCACCGCTACGCGACCGACGGCTTCGTCGCGGTGACTTTGTTGCATCTCATCAAGGAATGGGCCGACGGGCATTTCCGCCATTACCGCACCTTCTCCTGGGTCTCGGGCGTGCCGCTCGTGTGGCTGCTGTTTGGCGCCGGACTGATCGGCTACTGGCTCGTCTGGGACGCGCGCGCGCACTTCTCGGCGCTCGCCACCGCGGAGTGGTTCGACTCGCTCGGGATTTTCAGCGAGCCGGTGGCGCGCAATTTCGTCTCCGCGCAAAGCGTCAACGATCGCCTGTTTTCGCTGTTCGTGTTCCTGCATCTCGGCCTGCCGCTCGCGCTGCTCGCGGGAATGTGGGTGCACGTCAAGCGCCTCGGTTACCCGAGAAACCTGCCGCCCGCGTCGCTTTCGCTCGGAGCGCTCGCGATGCTCGCCGCGGCGGCCGCGCTCTTCCCCGCGCGCTCGCATGGACAGGCCGATCCGGCACGCCTGCCGAGCGCGATCGACCTGGACTGGCTGCTCATGTTCGCGCACCCCTTGCAGTACGCCACCTCGCCGCGGTTCGTCTGGCTGCTCGCGGGCGGCGCGACGCTGGTCCTCACGGCGTTGCCGTGGCTTTCGCGGCGCGCGGCTCCGATTGCGGCCCGGATGAGCCTGGAGAACTGCAATGGCTGCGGCCGCTGCGTCGCCGATTGCCCCTTTGCCGCAGTCACCCTGGTTCCGGCCGCGAACAGGACGGGCAGGCAGGCGCAAGTGTTTGCGGACCTGTGCGCAGCCTGCGGCATCTGCGCGGGCGCATGTCCTTCCTCGACCCCGTTTCGCACCGCGAGCACGATCGTCTCCGGCATCGACGTGCCCGAGTTCACGGTGAACGACCTGAGACAGCGCCTCGAAAATGCGCTGTCGCGGCTTGCGGGCGCGATCCGCGTGGTGGTATTCGGCTGCGACTGCGCGGTGCGGGTCACCGCGCTCGCCGATCGCGCGACCGCGGCGATCAGCCTGCCGTGCACCGGAATGTTGCCCCCGTCGTTCGTCGAATACGCGCTGCGAAACGGCGCCGACGGAGTGCTCGTCACCGGCTGTCGCGAGGGCGAGTGCGCCTATCGGCTCGGCACTGAGTTGACCGTCGCGCGCATGGCGCGCGAGCGCGAGCCGCACCTGCGCGCCAGCGTGCCGCAGGAGCGGCTGCGCTTCGCCTGGCTCGGGCGAAGCGAAGAGGAAGATTGCGCCGCGGCACTCGCGAATTTCCGCGAGGCCCTCGCGGCGGCTGCGGAGCGGCAGGCGCGGCCGACCAAACGGATGATCGCCCATGCGTAGCGCGAAGATCCTCGGCCAGGTGCTCGTGTACGCGGCGTTCGGCGCGGCGCTCGTGCTCGCATCGAGCGGGCCGGCCTACCGTCCGCTCGCGCCGGGCGGCGCGCTGGTGCTCCTGAGCGTAGCGCACCCGAGCAGGCCGGACGGCGCATGCAGGCGGCTCGGCGAAGCCGAACTCGCCGCGCGCGCGCCGAACATGCGCGCGCCGGTCGAATGCCCGCGGCGCCGCGTGCCGGTGCGCGTGACGCTGGACTTCGACGGCCGGACGCTCGTCGACGAAACCGCGCTCCCCTCCGGCCTTGCGCACGATGGCAGCGCATCGATCTACCGGCGCATCCCGGTCGGGGCCGGACGCCACCACGTTCGCGTGCGCATGCTCGACGAGGAGCGTTCGGCGGGAATCGTCCTGAGCGCGGGGCAGGTGCTGCGCATCGAATACAGGCCCGCGCAGGGCGGGATCGTGATCCTGTGAACGCACGGCCCGCCGCGCGGTTCGATCTTGCGTTGCCCGCGGACGCGCGGCTGCGGCTCGCGAGCGGCTGGCTGCTGCTTGCGCTCGTCTCGCTCGCCCTTTCGGGCGTGTTCTCGGTGCTGCTGGTGCTCTCGCGCGCGCCGGTCGCCAAGGACTGGTTTCCGCTGGTGGATTTTTTCCAGGTCGCGCTGGTCGTGCACGTCGACCTGTCGGTGCTGGTCTGGTTCGTGGCGTTCGGCGGCGTGTTCTGGAGCCTGAACAGCGCGCCGCGGCTTCTTGGCCTCGGATGGACCGCGCTCGGCACCGCGGTTGCCGGTGCGGCGCTGATGTCGGTTGCCCCTTTTGCGGGCGCCGGGCGGCCGATCATGGCCAACTACATCCCGGTGCTCGACGAGCCCGTGTTCCTTTCAGGGCTGATCCTGTTTGCCGCGGGCGTCGCGCTGGTCGTGCTGCGGGGGATGGCGACCGTGCCGCGGGTCGGCGTGCGGCTCGACGGCGCCGGCGCCCTGCGCTTCGGCCTCAATGCGTCGCTCGTATCCGCGGCGGTGGCGTTGATCGCGTTCGGCTGGTCGTACCTCGCGGCCCCCGCGGGGCTCGACCCGAAGGCGTACTACGAGCTGCTGTTCTGGGGCGGGGGCCACGTGCTGCAGTTCACCTGGACACTGCTCATGTTCGTGGCCTGGCTGTGGCTTGCGGACGCCGCAGGCGCGCCGGCGCCGCTCACGCCTCGCACCGCGGCGCTGCTGTTCGGCATCGGCCTGGCCTCTGTGTTCCTCACGCCCGTCATCTATCTTGCGTACGACGTCGGAACCGTCGAGCACCATCGCTGGCAGACGTGGCTGATGCGCTTCGGCGGCGGGCTCGCGATCCTGCCGTTCATGCTTGCGCTCGCGCTGGGCCTGGCCCGCGCGCCGCGTTCGGACGAGCGCGAAGGCGCACTGCGCGCGGCTCTGCTCGGTTCGCTCCTCGTCTTCGGCGTCGGCGGCGTGATCGGCGCGATGATCCATGGATCGAATGTGAAGGTGCCGGCGCACTACCATGGCAGCATCGTCGGGGTGACGCTTGCGCTGATGGGACTCGCGTATTACCTGCTGCCGAAATTCGGCTACGCGGAGGTGCGCGGCGCGCTCGCCGCGCGCCAGCTCTGGCTCTACGCCGGCGGCCAGCTCGTGCACGTCGCCGGGCTCGTCTGGTCGGGGGGCTACGGAGTGCAGCGCAAGGTTGCGGGCGCGGCGCAGGCGCTGCGCAGCAGCGAGGAAATCGCGGCGATGGGTTTGATGGGGCTGGGAGGCCTCATCGCCGTGATCGGCGGCGTGATGTTCCTGGTGCTGGTGTTCCAGGCCATGATGCGCGGCGCGCGGGAAGCCGGCTATGCGCGCGGCTAGCGCGCCGCCGCCCGCCGCGCACGATCCCGGCCGGTTGCGGACGGAGGAATAGCGCGGCCATGGAAATCGTCTGGTTCACGATCATCGCGATCGCGCTTTACCTGCTCTCGGATCGCCTGCTCGATTTCATCGAACGCAAGCGCGGCCGGCGCTTCGAGGAGAACCGCCCGTTCGTATTCTTCGCCATCATCGCGCCGCTCGCCCTGGCGACGTTCTGGTTCATCCGCACGTTCTCGGGCGGATAGTCTTACGGCACGCCGCCGGTCTCCCGGCACGCCGCTATTCTTCCCGGCGGCGCAGCTCGCGCAGCAGCGCTTCGAGCTCGCGCCGGGTCCTGGCCCACAGCAGGCTTGACGAGCCGGATTCCTTGCACATTTCGGCGAGCTGCAGCGCGGCCCGTTCGGATCCGGCAAGCGCGGCGATGATGAACTCGGCCTCCGCGGCGGACTCGAGCAACTGCTCGGGCAGCGAGCCGCGCGTCACCTCGAACGTCCACCTGAGCGGCGTGCGCTCGGCAAACAGTTCGACGCTGCGACGCGCCTCGTCCGCGAACAGGCGCATGGTTCGTTCCATCGCCGGGGCGTCGATGCTGCGCCGGATCGCCGAGGGATATCCGATCTCGCGCGCGAACGGCAGCCCGGCGAGATGGAGCAGGTTGATGTCTTCGACGAATACCGCGACCAGTTCGGCGTCGAGCCGCGCCGCAAGTGCGGCGGCGGCTTCCAGTGCGGCCTTGCCGGGGGCGCTTGCGTCAAGCGCCACGACGACGCGGCGCACTTTCACGGCTGCGGGCGCCGTCGCCATGCTTTCTTGGGCCCTTCGCCGGCGGCCGGGGCGCGTGCGCGACTGGCGAAATCGAGCAGCCGCTCCTCGACCCGGCGATTGAGGATGTCCGCCGGAATTCCGGTCAGGATCTCCATGCCCTGATCCACGTTTTCGACTGCATACAGATGAAAGCGCCCGGCGGCCACCGCCTCGACGAGCTCGTCGCGCAGCATCAGGTGCTGGACGTTCGAAGCCGGAATCAGGACGCCCTGCGTGCCATCCAGCGCGCGGGCCCGGCACAGGTCGAAGAAGCCCTCGATTTTTTCGTTCACGCCGCCGATCGCCTGAATGTCCCCGTGCTGGTTGACCGAGCCGGTGACCGCCAGCGACTGGCGGATCGGCGCCCCGGCGAGCGCGGAGAGCAACGCGTACAGTTCCGCCGACGAGGCGCTGTCGCCCTCGACGCCCGAGTAGCTCTGCTCGAACACGAGGCTCGCGGCGAGCGACAGGGGCTGGCGCACCGCGTAGCGGCCGGCGAGGAAGCCCGAAAGGATCAGCACGCCCTTGGAGTGAATCGGCCCGCCCAGTTCCGCCTCCCGCTCGATGTCCACCACCTTGCCCCCGCCCAGGCGCACGCGCGCGGTGATCCGGTTCGGCATGCCGAAGGCAAATCCGCCCAGTTGCAGCACCGCCAGGCCGTTCACCTGCCCGACGCGGGCGCCCTCGCTCGCGATGAGCAGCGTCCCGCGCAGCACCTCCTGTTGCAGCCTGTGCCGGATGCGATCCTGGCGCCGCTCGCGCGCATCGATCGCGCGCTGCACGTCTTCGGCGGTGGCGAGCGCACGCCCCGCGGTCTGCGCCCAGTAGTCGGTTTCGCGCAGCAGGTCGGCGAGGCCGCGCAGGTGCAGCGAAAGCCGCTCGGCGTCGCCCGCGTAGCGCGAGCCATGCTCGATCATGCGCTCGACCGCGGCGCGGTCCAGGGGGCGCAGCTTTTCGCTGCGCACGAGCATGGCGATCGTTCGGGCTTGCGCAAGCTCGCTGCTTCCGGTGCGCTCGATGATCTCCTCGAAGTCGCTGGCGACCTTGAACAACTCCCGGAACTCGGGATCGTACTCGTACAGCAGGTAGTAGATCAGCCGCTCGCCGACCAGCACCACCTTGACGTCGAGCGGAATCGGCTCGGGCTCCAGCGACACGGTGCTGATGAGGCCCAGCGCCTGCGCGGGCGACTCGGCGCGGATTTCGCCGGAACGCAGCGCGCGCTTGAGCGCGTCCCAGGAAAACGGGTGCGTGAGGACCTTGAGCGCGTCCAGGATGAGGTAGCCGCCGTTGGCGCGGTGCAGCGCTCCGGCCTTGATCAGCGTGAAGTCGGTGACCAGCATTCCCATCTGGGCGATGTGCTCGATGCGGCCGACCAGGTTGCCGTGATTGGGATTGTCCTCGTAGACGATCGGCGCGCCGTCGGACTTCGAGTGCTCCACGAACACGTTGACCTGGTAGCGGCGCAGGGGCGATTCGCCGGGCTCGGGCCGGGCCAGCGGAATGCCGAACAGCGTCGGCTGCTCGCCCTCCTTGGGCTGGCGAAAGATCTCGGCGTGATCGAGTACATCCTCCTGCACTTTCGCCAGGTACCGGCACACCTGCGCCAGCGCGGCGTACTGGGCGGTGAGTTCCGCGATCAGGCTGCTGACTGCCGAGAGGGTGACCTGCCGGTTCAGTTCGCGCATCTTGCGCTGCGCCTCGCGCCGCCATTTCGGGACTTCCTGGATGACGACTTCGAGTTCCTCCTGGAGCGCAGCGATCGTCGCTTCGATGCGTTGCCGCTCGGCCTCGGGGAGAGCGCGGAACTGGTCCGGCTCCAGGACGCCGTCCTTGTGCATCGGCGCAAACGCAAATCCCGCCGGGGTGCGCAGCAGCGCGATGCCTTCCTTTCTGGCCTTCTCGCCGATCGCGCCCATCGCCTGCTGCTGGCGATCGTTGAATTCGGTCTCGATCTCCTGCTGGCGCGCCCGGTACTCGTCGGTCTCGAATACGGCGGGAATTCCGGCCCGCAGGCCCTCGACCAGGCGCTGCATGTCCTGCTTGAACTGGATCGCCCGCCCTGCCGGCAGGTCGAGCCGTGCCGGCTTGTGCGGCGTATCGAAGTTGAAGACGTAGCACCAGTCCTGCGGCAGCGGTTCGTGCGGCGCGCGCTCGGCGAGCAGCCGGCGCACCGTGGTATGGCGCCCGTGGCCGTCCGGGCCCATGGCGAACAGGTTGTAGCCCGCGGAACGGATTCCGACGCCGAAGCGGATCGCCTCGACCGCGCGCGGCTGCCCAACCAGGTCGGTCGTATCGGGCAGCTCGTCGGTCGTCGCGAAGCCGGCCTCGGCGAGGCTGCACTTGCGGCGCAACTGCGCGGGCGCGAGACGGCGCCCTGAAGCGGCCAGTGGTTCGCTCATCCGCGCGACCAGTTGACGCGGACCCGGTATTCGTCCGGACTGTAGCGGACCTCGAGGGTTCCCCGAAAGGCGTTGCACACCGCATCGCCGATTCGCCGCGCGAGGTGCACGTCGGTCGTCGTGACTTCCACCGCCCGGCGCACGTCGCGAATCGCGATGATCCGCTGCAGCGGATGGTTCTGCTTCTCGCGAGCTTCCTCGTTGCGCACGAGCCGCAGTACCTCATCGCGGTTGCCGGAGAAAAAGGGCCCCGACAGGCGCACGGTTCCCGCCGGCTGCCGCTCGCGCACCCGGCGGCACGCCGCGCACAGGTGCGGTTTCGCCGTTTCCGGGGCCTGTCCCCACCGCCAGCGGCCTCGCACGAACACCGCGCCGCAGTCCGGACACACCGCGGGCCCGGCGGGCTTGCCCTTGGCGAGGTAGGGATCGTGGGTCACGCTCTCGAACGAGCGGTCGATGTGGCGGCGCTGGCGCTGGCGCGGTTCGCGACGTTTCATGATGGCTCCGTCTGTAAATGGGGTCAGAGTAACTTTTTCGGCAACACGCGAAATGGATCAAAAAAAGTTACTCTGACCCCGTTTTGCAAAGAGTGTCGCGACGGGCGAGTTGCAGTGTTGATCCGGATCAACCGCGCGCCGCTCGCCCGCCGCTAGGCTGAACGACGTTTCCGGGAGCTTGATCGGCATGGCCAGCAGCCGCTGGGAGCATTTCCCGCACATGGCCGACATCGGCGTGCGGGGCCTGGGCGCGACCCGCGAGCAGGCCTTCGAGCAGGCGGCGCTCGCCATGACCGCGGTGATCACCGAGCCGGCCGGCGTCGAACCGAGGCAGGCGGTGGACGTCGAGTGCGAGGCGCCCGACGAAGAGCTGCTGCTCGTGGACTGGCTCAATGCGCTGGTGTACGAAATGGCGACCCGCCGGATGCTTTTTGCCAGGTACGAGGTGCGCATCTCGGGAAACCGGCTTCATGGGCGCGCCTGGGGCGAGCCTGCCGACGTGTCGCGCCACCAGCCCGCGGTCGAGGTGAAGGGCGCGACTTATACTGAATTGAGCGTTTCGGAACTGAAGGACGGCACGTGGGTCGCACAATGTGTCGTCGACGTGTGAGCCGGTAAACATGGACCTCTCCCGATTCAAGCGACGCTCCGAACACGAATGGGAAATCGAGCCCCACGGCGCGATGCGGGTGCCGGGCGTGATCTTCGCCACCGAGGCGCTGGTGCGCGACATGGACGACAAGGTGTACGAGCAGGTCGTGAATGTCGCCGCGCTGCCCGGGATCGTCAAGGCCTCGTACGCCATGCCCGACGCGCACTGGGGCTATGGCTTTCCGATCGGTGGCGTGGCCGCGTTCGACCCTGACGAAGGCGGGGTGGTGTCGGCGGGCGGCGTGGGTTTCGACATCTCCTGCGGCGTGCGCTGCCTGCATGCGGGCGTGGGCGCGCAGGACATCGCCGCGGTGCAAAAGCAGCTCGCCGACCGGCTCTACCAGCGCATCCCGGCGGGCGTCGGCAGCACCGGCGCGATCCGCCTCGGCCCGCAGGAAATGGACGAAATGCTCTCGGGCGGCGCGCGCTGGGCGGTCGCGCGCGGCTGGGGGACGGAGGCCGACCTCGAGCGGGTGGAAGAGCGCGGGCAGATGGCGCACGCGAAGCCCGGCAACGTGTCCGAGCACGCGAAGAAACGCCAACGCGACGAGATGGGCACGCTGGGGAGCGGCAACCATTACCTGGAAGTGCAAAAGGTCGTGCGGGTGTTCGATGCGCGCATCGCGGCGATCTTCGGCCTTCGCGAAGGGGACGCGGTGCTCGCGATCCACTGCGGCTCGCGCGGCCTCGGGCACCAGATCGGCACCGAGTTCCTGAAGCGCATGGCGATCGCCGCCTCCCAGTTCGGCATCCGGCTTCCCGACCGGGAACTCGCCTGCGCGCCGATCCGCTCGCCGGTCGGCGAGGAATACCTCGGCGCGATGCGCGCCGGGATCAACTGCGCGCTCGCCAACCGCCAGATCCTCACCCACCTGGCGCGCGAGGTGTTCGCCGAAGTCCTGCCCGCGGCGCGGCTCGATCTCCTCTACGACGTCTCGCACAACACCTGCAAGGTGGAAGAGCACGTCGTGGACGGCGCGAAGCGCAAGCTCTACGTTCACCGCAAGGGCGCGACGCGCGCGTTCGGCCCGGGACACCCCGACGTTCCGCAGGCGCTGCGCGAGGCCGGCCAGCCGGTGCTGATCGGCGGCTCGATGGGTACGGCGTCTTATATCCTCGCCGGCGTGGAGGAGGGCGAAGCGCGATCCTTCGGCTCGGCCTGCCACGGCGCCGGCCGCGCCATGAGCCGGCATCAGGCGCTGCGCAACTGGAAGGGGCGCCAGGTGGTCGACGAGCTGGCGGCACGCGGGATCCTCATCCGCAGCCCCTCGCAGCGCGGCGTCGCCGAAGAAGCGCCCGGCGCCTACAAGGACGTGTCCGCCGTGGTCGATGCGGCCGAGGCGGCGGACCTGGCGAAGAAAGTCGTCCGGCTCGAGCCCCTGGTCTGCATCAAGGGCTGAGAAAATGGGG
>Ga0209640_10004725_pt1 | contig 11949 bp, 12 predicted proteins | sample RifCSP10_1_FD_184018 | JGI IMG/M metagenome (GOLD analysis project Ga0209640, IMG submission 184018) | Soil microbial communities from Rifle, Colorado - Rifle CSP2_sed 10_1 (SPAdes) (version 2) | ecosystem: Environmental > Terrestrial > Deep subsurface > Rock core/Sediment | place: Rifle... | reverse complement strand
ATGCGCTCCAGCGATGACCCCATGCTTCTTGCAGGCCGCCAGCACCTTGGCGAGGGCGGCTGTGAACTCGGGCGCTTCCTGGTCGGACGCCGGGGGGAGGCCCAGCGAGACGCTGAGAAACTTGCCGCTGCCGGACTCAAGTCCAAGGCAGACACGCTTCTCAAGATTCTTCGGGTCAATCTCTTCCAAACCCATCGGCGCTAAAAAACTCGTTGGCGATCTGACCGGCGTCTATTCACGCCGCATCACCATCCAGCACCGACTCGTCTATCAGGTCTTGGAGAGAAGGAGCGTGTGGTGAAAGTATCTTGTCGCTGGATGCAATACGAATCGATCAAGCAGGAGCAGCGGGGGGTTACCCGCCGGAAATGACCGGTCGGATTTCGATCTGGTCCTTGTCGGAGAGCATCTCGTCTTCGGTCACCAATTCATCGCCGCGGATAACCAAGTGTGCTTCGACCACGAGATTCAATTCGCGCAGGAGATCCTTCGCTTTCTTCGGACCTTTGATGTCTACGCTTCGCGCGGGGTGGCTCAGTTGGACGTGCATGGGGCGATCATAAGCTCCCGATACACCAGCGGGCAAGGGGCTGTGAATAGCTAAGAAGTACAAAGGCAAAAGTAAAAAATGAAGAAGGAAGAAGGAAGAAGGAGAAACCGATTAAGGCAAAGAGGCAAGCTTGCTCTTTGCATACGTCAGACCTTCGTCGAGGGTGGAGAACAATCCATCCAGTTGAGCTTCGTAACATTCATCGAGCAGCCGTCCCATATCAGGGCCTGGCTGGACTCCCGATTCCAGCAGATGGCGGCCCATCACGATGGGAGTGGGAGCTTGGTCTTCGACGTCAAATTTTCGCGCACGTTCCAGCAGCCACTCGCCGGCGGGAAAACCGTCAAAGGGTTTCGGCGGACGGCCCGCATGATCGGCCCGCGCGACGCGCACCAGGCGGTCGATGCGTCGAACCTGTCTGGCGAGTCGACGAACCGCGCTGTCTGAGGCTTTCACGTCATAGAGTGCACGGGGGCGGAGGTGGTACAGCACGAGGGGGATCACCTCGTTGATGAGATCTTCTTGGTTCGTCAATCGTTCGAGGAAGCGCCTCGTCGGGGCCTCTCCTTCCGGCTCATGGCCGCGTGAGGTAATGCGCCCAAAGTCAGTTGTGGTTGTCGCAGGTTTGCCGAAGTCGTGACAGAGTACGCCGAGGCCGACGATGAGATCGTCGTTCTGGTTGCCGGTTCGTTCCATGGCGAACCAGTCTAAGCAGTGAAGCGTGTGAATCCAAACATCACCTTCTGGGTGCCAAGTGGGATCTTGCTCGCAGCCTTGGAGCGTCGCCAGTTCAGGATAAAAGCGGAGCCAGCCGCAGTCGCTCAAGAATTGTAGACCCAGTGATAGCTTGGTGCCTTGGAGGATGAGCTTCTTCCATTCTTCCCAGAGACGTTCGCTCGGCTGTCCGTCCTGCGTCAGGGTCTTACAGCGCGCAACTGTCTCCGGCGCGGCGGTCAACTCGAAACGTGCGGCCAGTTGCATGCCGCGCAAGACGCGCAGCGGGTCTTCAGCGAACCGTTCCGACACGTGGCGCAGCACATGAGCATCGAGGTCGGCCCGGCCGTTGAAGGGATCGCGGAGTTCCAACGTATCGGGGTCCCAGGCCATCGCGTTCATCGTGAAATCGCGCCGCGCCAGGGCCTCGTCGATGTCCATGTCGGGATCGGCCTGCCTCAGCTGTCCTGGGACAGACGCGTTCTCGGTGAGCATGCGTGAGGGAATGGAAATATCGACGGGTAGGCCTTGCAGCTTGAACACGCCGAAGGCCTTCCCGACGAACTGCACTGAGAAGTATTCTCCGAGCACCGTGTGGACCTGGCCAGGCGGGAGTCCGAAGATTTCAAGGTCTAAATCGCGTGGCTGCCGACCAAACACGAGGTCGCGTAGGCAGCCGCCCACGAGCCATGTGCGACCGCCGGCGCGACGAATGAGTTGTTCAATCTGGCGCAATGGCCCCGCGAGCGCGGGGTCTTCGATGCGAAAGCGAACCGGCACCTATGACTCCCTGTCTTGTAGGAACGTCACAGACATGATGCGATGGTAAGCCCAGGGAAGGGGAGGGGGCAAGAGGTGATGCGGTGAAGCGATCGTGTAGAAGAGGAAATGTCACGCAGGTGGTCATGCCTCACGATTCGTTTGGCCATGATCGGGCTCGCTCTCCGCTCGAAGAATGACTTCCAAGCTTCGTTCATTCAGATTGGCGCTCGAAACAGTTCGACATCTTTAACCCAGATCTGTCCGGCTCCTTCGAAGACCAACTTCACCTGGAGCTCTGCGCACGCTTCCGTGCCGCGAAGATAGAAGGGGGTTTGGTGCCATCGCCAATTTTGCGTGCCGACCACAGCGTCTTGCAGGGCTTTAGAAAAGTATGTGTCCTTGCCCGCAATCGTACAGTCCATTTCGAGGTAGGCCTTGCTAGTGACTCCCTTGCTCTGCACTTATGCCCGGAGAAGAAGAACGCAGTTTCGAAAGTTGACGTTCTTTAGCTGAAATAGCGGAACTTCGGCCAGCCCAGAAGTCGATGCGCGAATCATGTTACCCTCTAGTGAACAAGCTGACGCCGGCACGGTGTCCGCTGACGAGAACCGGTGCACAGATTCGAAAGGTCCTTTGGGGCAAGCGAGAGGAGCAGTGCGAGAGAGTTGGAATCCAAGTAAGGGAAAGAGGAGAAACACCCACCAATAGGTAGCGAGAGGATACCCGACCCCACCTGCCAAATCGGCCAGTGCAAATGATACAAGCCCAGCAAGGCCCGCCATCCCCACCGCCACGTGCATGGCAACGCCATAAGCCACCGAGTCCTGTTTCGTCCAGAGATACCATGCGAAACCGGTGACCGTCAGTCCTGCAGCAAGGCACAAACTGCTGTACAACAGAGATCCGGTTTCAGAGGGAATCACGACCGCATAGATCCCGATCCACAACACGCTTCCCAACGTTCCTCCAAACCAACTTGCGGCATGCCACTCTGGCCTCAAAGTTGGAATTGCCGGCGCTTCGTTCATGACTCCCCTCCGAGTGCTACAATGCAATGATAATGAGGGACCAGACGACACTCAAACTGAAAATCCTCTCGCTGCTCCTCCTGCTCATCTGCGGATACTACTTCGTTGGCTATCTGTCTGACCCAACCGAACTTTTTCACTTCAGCGAGACGAATCGCACAGAGGCGATGTTTCGATTTATCTTTCTCCTTGCCATGTTGTTAGCCATCCTGGCAGCTCCTGGTCTCTACATGCTTCGAAAATGGGCGGCGCAGCTGGCAATTGCAGGCGGAGCGCTCCTGAGCCTCCATTTGGTATATGTGCTCGCGGAGTCATTCAGTATCTCAACGATCAGCGAATTGCCCTTCTCGTTCTTCTCATTGATATTCTGGCTCATGCTCTACAGTGCTGATCTGCTCGGGCCGGTGCTCCTCGCATTTTTGACCCGACCCTCGGTGCGAGCCTTGCTTCATTGAGACGTCACCGCCTTGATTTCTTGTGCCTTGGTGAGGATCGCCAGCTTCAACCGCTCATTGAAGCGCGGGTCGTAGTGCACGCCATCCCCAGTCCAATGAGGAAAGAAATTCAGCAGACCTGCAACCCACCCAAGAACCGTATAGCCTCGATGAACGTATTCCACGATTACCACCGGTTCCGAGGACTTGAGTGACCGGAGGGAAAACGAGTATCCATGTTCTTCCTCGGTCACAGTGGGGATCAAACCCAAGGTTATTAGGGAGAGGATCGGGATCACCGCGTTACCGGTAATGGGTCTTTCAACCCGAACAAGCAGATCAGGCCCTTGGACTTTCTCCGCCGGTTGGACTTCGCGGAAGAGTTTGGTCTGCCGCAATGCGCGGAGCAGAGTTTGCGCGTACACGGGCGGCGTTGAAGGCTCAACACCAAGCGACAGTCCAAAGCCATTCGAGCTAAGCAGCGTTTGTTCACTTGAGTTGAGAGGTAGCGGCCGTTGCTCGCTGGCACAGCCCTTCAGTAGCCCGGCAACGACAACCGCGCTACACACAATACATACGGCTACAAGCGTTTTCCTCATTCCTCTCCCCAGAAGCGAGCGAACAATCCTTGCATCGATCGCTGTCTTCTCTCAGAGGCTACCGCAACGCGGCAACAAGTCAACTTGTTGTACGATTGGAGATTACTGAGTGGGCACTGCTAGTCGGGATGCTTTGTGATTGGGCTATCACGGCGCTGGAGGTATGCGCCAGCCGTTCGCGATTGAATTATATCTCGGCCTTCAACTGTACTCCCTGCTGCTAGAGTTCTGCTTCGCGGAGATTCTTGGCCGACTCTTCCGGCGAGACCGGGTTGATGTAGAAGCCGGTGCCCCATTCAAAGCCCGCGACTTGCGTGAGCTTGGGAATGATCTCCAGGTGCCAGTGGTAATACTCGCCGGTTCGTTCATGCAGGGGGGAACTGTGGAGAATGAAGTTGTAGGGCGGCCTGGCCAGGACCTTGTCCATGCGCCGGAGGCATTCGGACAGGATCGGCGCGAGGAACTCGAACTGCGATTTCTGGCTCTCTTCAAAGTAGGCCGCGTGGCGTTTGGGGAGTACCCACATTTCGAAGGGAAACCGTGGCGCAAACGGCGTGAGGCAGATGAACTCGGAATTTTCTGCCACGATGCGGTCGCCGTCCGAGAGATCCTGTCGAAGAATATCGCAATAGATGCAGCGCTCTTTCTGCTCGTAGTGGGCCCGGCACCCGTCAATTTCTTCTATTACACTGGTGGGCACGATTGGCAGAGCGATCAATTGCGAATGACTGTGTTCCAGTGTGGCCCCGGCTGCGGCCCCGTGGTTCTTGAAAATGAGGATGTAGCGGAATCTGAGGTCTTTCTTGAGGTCGATGATGCGGTCTCGATAGGCCCAGACCACGTCTTCGATCTTCTTCGGTGGCAGGTCCGCGAGGCCTTCCGTGTGGTTGGGCGATTCGATGATGACCTCGTGTGCGCCAACGCCGTTCATCCGGTCGTACAAGCCTAACCCTTCGCGCCCCATGTCCCCTTCCACTTGCAAGGCCGGAAATTTGTTCGGTACGACACGTACGGTCCAGTTCGGCGAGTTGGGCTCGGCAGGCAGCGGACGATAGGCCATGATTTCTTTCGGAGTCAGCCGCTCTTGCCCGTGGCAGAACGGACAGATGGCTGTGGAGATCGGCCTCACCGGCTGCAGTTGCGCAAAGTCATGCGGGCGGCCACTCCGATCGGTTGAAATAATCACCCAGCGGCCGACGATCGGATCGCGCCTTAAGTCGGGCATAGCGTCTCCTGAAGAATGGTGAATGCTAAATGTTGAATGTTGAATTGACCAAGAAGATTCGCCTGGTGCATTCAGGAGCTCCGCTCTTGGGATTCATCATTCAACATGGATCATTCAGCGCTACGCGCTGCTCACACTCGCCACAGGCCTGCTTCAAATTCCGGTCCTGGGACGGTCAAGACCGCTGGACGCTGATGCGGGTAGCGGGCCACTTCGAGACCATGTTCCAGCACCACAATCGACATCCGAACTTCTTGTCCTTGCTCCAGATGAAGATCTTTCCAGGGGAGGGCCAATTCGAGAATGGTTCTTCGACAGATCGAGCGATAGGGTCCGAACTCCTGCCAAGCATCCGGTCCAGTCGCTTGAGACAACAGGAATTGTTCTGGGCCGGATGGGGCGAGGGAAAACGTGAGCCGAAACGTATGCTGAGGGCCTAGCAATGTGATCTCCACGCTCATGCCGCTTTGCCTGACGTGTGTCGTCTCGTCGGGGTCGAATCTGAGGGAGAACTGATCCAGGCTCCAGCCGAACTGGATGGATGTGAACAGACCATCGGCTTTCCACATAGCACCGAGCGGCGGCTGTGTGTTGATGGAGCCGGCCCCGCGCCATTCAAAGAAATCCGTCACCAGTCCATCAATCGCCGGGGCGAGCAGCACGAGCGGCTGGGTCACACGATCCGCTTCGGGTTGCCCCACCACGGCGCAGATCGGCTGGTTCAGCTGATCGGGCGGAGTCACGCCCATGTGCATCCAGACATTGCGGAGATGAGTTCTGAAGAGCCGGTCGAACTCCGGCTTGAAATCGGTATCGAAATCGTCGCCGTACCACCAAAACCAATCGCTGCCTTCCGCGGCGTAGAGTTCGTCCCACGCGGCCCGTGCGCGATCCGGCGGAAGATTCGGCGCGAAGTCGGTGAGACACGTCCTGGTATGACCAAGGAGATCCCAGCCGCGATTGTCCTCCTGATGCCCGATCCAGATTTTGTAGTCAGAATTGATCCACGAGCCCGAATGCAGATAAGGCAGGTGCTGCGTGGGCGGAACGGCTATGATCGCTTCGGACACAGTCGAGGCATGGACTTCGATGTTGTCCCCTTGATTCAGGTCGTGTTTCGTCAAGGCCGAATAGAGGAGCGAGAGGAACCGTTCGCCGCCGTCGTGGTAATGCTCCCAGGGATTTTCGCCGTCCAGAATGATAGCGATGACGACCTGATCTTGTGGCGCGTCGTGGATAACGCTCCGCAGCCTTCGGATCACATCGTCGGCTGCGGATTCTGGTGTCGTTTTGTGATAAACAAATCCGAAAGCGTCCGAAATGTCTCGGTCACGGAACAGCATAGTCAGATCTTGTCCAAACTCACCGACCCGATAGGGTTGATAGAGCGCTGTGTGTCGATGCCAAGGACGGCCGCACATATCCAGGGATCGCGCGAGGATGCCCTCATCGGTGGCCAGCCAGCGGAGGCCGACTCGATGAACGATCGGGAGCAGTTCAGGACAGACGGACCCCTCTGACGGCCACAAACCGGTGGGCGGCTGACCGAACGTCTGGTGATGGAACTCGACGGCCCGTTGGAGCTGGGCTTCGGCGTCTTCAGGCGCACGGAAGCGAGCCGGCAACGGGAGGTCCGGCCTGGCGCGCCGGTTGATTTCGGTGTCGATGACCAGCGGCAGAATCGGATGGAAGAAGGGAGTCGTGGTGAGTTCGATTTGCCCCCGCTCCATGAGCTGTCGATAGAGAGGAACAATTTCCTGCACGGCGACGCGTTGAAACGCCAGCACTTCCTGCTTGTCTTCTTCCGTGAATCCTCGATTCTTATTGCGCAGGGCGGCCAGGCGAGGATATCGATGGATGGTGCCGTACCCAAACCAAGCGAGGTTATGCCAGATCTGCAGATCCAGGAAATCCTGGGTCGAAAATTGGCGGGCGATGCGCTGGAGATCCTGACCATGCGCCTCCAAGCCCCGTCTCACCAGCAATTCATGGTAGCGCGGGTAGGGGCGCACCATCGTGGCCCAGTTGGCGGAAAAGAAATGGCGAATGAGAAAGGCTTGTTCTTCGGCGGTCAGGTCTGCCGCCGGTCGTTGCGTGTATTCGAGAAAGAGATCGCGAACCGTGCCTGCGCCGATCTCTTGCAACTGCAAGAGGAGCGACGGGGTGAAGTTGAACGTCGAGTGGACCGTTGGAAATTTCTCCAGGAGAAAAGCCATATCGTAGTAGGCCTTGGTCGCATGGAGCCGCACCCAGGGCATACTGGCCGATCCTGCCACCGGATCGGTGTAATAGGGCTGGTGCATATGCCAAAAGAAACAGACGTGAACGTTCTTCATTGGCGCGTGATTTCTGTCATTTTTTCAAGTATGTCATAGGGGTAGGGAGCATGCAATCAACCGCGAGATATGCTCACGCTTTCTCGAGTGAGAGGAGTTGAAGTGGTGACATTCATACGATACTGGGGGCCGGTGTGTGGATACACCGGATTGATCTTTTTTCTGTCGTCGCAGCCCCATCCCGAGCAGGACCTCCCGTCGTTCGTAAGTCTCTTCAGTGATAATGTACTGCACGCCATCGAATACGCCGTGTTGGGGGGACTGTGCTACCGGGCGTTCCATTGGGGCACGAATGAATCGTGGCGGCGGCGGGCCGTGCCTTTGGCCATTCTCCTGGCCTCTCTGTATGGGATCAGCGACGAGGTACATCAGGGGTTCGTTCCCTTCAGAGACTCGAGTTGGCACGATTGGCTGGCAGATACTATCGGCGCGACGATCGGAGCAGTGGTGGTTCGTCGAATACACAGCTTTTGGCGGACGAACTCTGTTCGTGAAGTGCTGGACGAGCCCTGATCAATTCGGACGGCTTCGTGACAAGTTGGGGAGCACTCGCTATAATTCCCCGCGTATGTCCACTGCGAACCCCGCTCCATTCAAAGCCTCATTGTCTCCGCCTGATCAAACGTTCGTAGCACGGACCATCGAGGCCCATCTTCCACCCGGCTTGGTCTTGCGTGGGTTGACACTGTTGACGGGAGATGCCTCCAATCGACGTTACTATCGGGCCGCGGTGGCAGGAGGGCCGCCGCATTCCGTCATTCTGATGCAGCTGGCTGAGCCTGAAGGATTCAAACAGTCCGAGGAAGCCGTGAGCGGTGCCACGCATCAGATTACCGAGCTGCCGTTTCTGAACATCATGTCGCATCTGGCGAAAGCCGGCGTGCCGGTGCCGGCACTCCACTATTACGATCAAACCTCCGGACTCCTGTACCTGGAAGATTTCGGCGATGTGACGTTGGCGGAAACAGTCAGCCAGACTGATGTCTCGAATCTGGAATCCCGCTACAAGCAGGCCATCAATGTGTTGGTACAGATGCAGGTGAAGGCGACGACACCGGCCGATCCAGGATGCCTGGCGTTTCATCGCAGTTTCGACGTATCGTTGCTGATGTGGGAGTTCGATCACTTTCTCGAGTATGGCATCGTGGCGCGTCGCAGCAAGCCGATGTGCGCAGATGATTGGATGCCGATTCGGCACGAGTTCGAAAATATCTCTGAAATTCTGGCGGGCCAGCCTCGCGTCTTCACTCATCGGGATTATCATTCGCGCAACTTGATGGTGGATGGGCTGCGGCTTGGTGTCATCGATTTCCAGGACGCGTTGATGGGGCCGGCGACCTACGATCTTGCCTCGCTCCTCAGGGATGCCTATATTCAGCTCGACGAAGCGCTGGTCGACGATCTGGTAGCCTACTATCTTGATCAGCTGGCCGAGCGGCGCTTCGTGTGGACCAATCGTGCTGCGTTCCGCCGCCTCTTTGATCTCACGAGTATCCAGCGCAATCTCAAAGCGGCTGGGCGATTCGTCTACATTGACCGCGTCAAAGGCAATCCCAAGTTCCTGGCGGATATCCCCAGGGTCTTGAGCTACGTCAAACGCAATCTTCAGAAGTATCCCGATTTGGAAACGCTCCGGAAGCATCTCACCCCCTACGTGCCGGAATTGCAATAGGTAAGTAAGAAGGCAAAAGTAAAAAGTTAAAAGTTAGCGGGGAAGACAATGCCACTTTTACCTTTTACCTTGGTACTTCTGACTTGCGCGCATGTAGACATGTCATGCGCGCCATGATCCTCGCGGCGGGGCTCGGGAACCGCCTCAGACCGCTCACCACCACGATCCCCAAGCCGCTGCTGCCTGTCGGGGGGACCCCGCTCATTATCTGGAACTTGCTGCTGCTGAAACGCCATGGGTTCCACGATGTGGTCATCAATCTGCATCACCTCGGTCCCATGATCGAACAGGCACTGGGCGACGGCTCGAAGTTCGGTCTTCGGATTATCTACTCTCAGGAGCCGATGATCTTGGGGACGGGCGGCGGGATCAAACAGGCGGAGCCGTATTTTTCAGGGGAACCAGTTCTGGTGCTGAACGGGGACACGCTCTTTGAATTGGATCTGGAGGCGCTCTGCGCGTTTCACCGGACACGTAAGGCCGCGGCGACGCTGGTGTTGCGAGAAGATCCCGATGCCGCTCGCTGGGGATTGGTGGAGGTGGGGGCAGACGATCAGATCGTGCGCATAACGGGAAAAGGCTTAGCGAGTGCTGTCCCCACGATTCCGCGCATGTTTGCCGGGGTGCACATGTTGAGCCCCCGGCTGTTGCGGGATGTACAAAAGGGCGTGGCGTCGTCGATCATTGATCCCTACGTGGCGGCCATCGAGCGAGGTGAAGCTGTGCTTGGTTACGACCTGCAGGGCTACTGGTCGGATATAGGAACTGCCGAGCGCTATGCGCAGGCAGAACAAGATGCCCGGGCCGGGCTCATTCGCTTGGAGGATCGTCGTCTCGCAGGCGATCGTACTCTCTAACCGGTGCGAAGACGTCCGCACGCTGCCTGAATTCAAACTCATCACCCATCGCTTTCCGGTACTCGTCCGTCCTGCTTCTCTTTTTGCTGCTTGATAAGTCGAGCCAGGTACGTCCGTTGGAGCCGGAGGGATTCGGCGGCCTTGGTCTGATTGCCGTCGGCTCGTTCGATGGCACGCGTGATGAGATATCGGCTGTGTTGGTCCATCGACTCATGGTAGGGCAGATCGAGATAGGGCAGCTGGATGTCCCCTCTGCGGAGGAGGCTGGCGTCATCGGGCATGAGGGCCAGCATTTCCGGATCGACAGTGTCTTTCGGGCTGAGGACGACGGCACGGGCGATGACATTGTCCAATTCGCGGATGTTCCCCGGCCAGGGATAGCGGGTAAGGGCATCCATGGCGCCGGCACTGAGTGTCATGCCGGGGCGTTTCGCATCCTTCGTATGCCGGTCAAGAAAGAACTGGGCGAGAGCCACGATATCCCCTCGACGCTCGCGAAGCGGCGGGAGCGTGAGGGTAATGACGTTCAGCCGAAAATAAAGATCTTCGCGAAACTGGCCGGATTTCACCGACTGCCGGAGGTCCTTGTTCGTTGCGGCGATGATGCGAATGTTTACCGAGACTGTTTTGGAGCCGCCGACGCGGTGAAACTCACGGTCTTGCAGCACGCGCAGGAGCTTTGCTTGTAAAGGCAGCGACATGTCCCCGATCTCGTCGAGGAAGACCGTGCCGCCGTCGGCCATTTCCAATTTACCCTTCTGCTGCCGGTCTGCACCGGTGAAGGCGCCGCGCTCGTGTCCGAAGAGTTCATTCTCGAGCAGCGTTTCCGTCAACGCCACACAATTGATGACGATAAGCGGCATGGCGTGACGATGGCTCCACTGATAGATGGATCGGGCGAAGAGTTCCTTACCGGTCCCGCTTTCGCCAAGCAGGAGGACGCTTGCGTCGGACTTGGCGGCCCGTTGCGCTGCTTCGACCACGGATTGAATGGACGGACTGTTCCCGACGATGGAGGCGTAGCGGCCGGCGACTTCAGAACGGAGATAGGCGACTTGCCGTTGCAGCGAGTCCCGCTCCAATGCCTTGCGAATAACGATGAGCAGGTGATCCTTCTCAAGGGGCTTGGTCAGAAAGTCGTAGGCGCCTTCTTTCATGGCTTCGACCGCGGCATGAATCGAGCCGTGGGCGGTCATGACGACGACAGGAAGGCCGTCCGCTTGCTTTAACTGGGAGAGGCGCTTCAGAACGTCAATGCCGGAGAGTTTGGGCAGAGTCAGATCCAGCAACACAAGGTGAGGCGACTCTTGCGCGATCTGTTCAAGCGCCTGCTGCCCGTCCCGCGCGATCACCGTGTTGTAGCCTGAGGCCTGCAAACGGTCCTCCAGCATCGTGACAATATCGGCGTTGTCGTCGACAATGAGAATTTTGGCGTTCACTCTGCCTCCCCGCGATGCCAGTCATTGGTCAACGGTCAATAGCGAAGGTTCATAACAAGGAAAGGATTGGATGCCTCCCATTGACTAATGACGGTTGACCATTGACCTATTCGTTCTCCATCACATTCATGACTAAACCCGTCAACGGCTTGGGGGAAAAATACGTCGACTTGTGCGGCATGCGTTCGCTTGCTGTCGCGACCGCTTGGACTTCACTGACCTTCGCGGCATTGAGCAAAAGGGCTCCGGTTCCGGTTCCCTGGGCCACCCAATCCAAGGCTTCGTGATGGTCTTTCGTATAGCGGATCGCTTCTTGTTCCTGCTGCGTGGGGC
>Ga0209640_10004723_pt1 | contig 11950 bp, 7 predicted proteins | sample RifCSP10_1_FD_184018 | JGI IMG/M metagenome (GOLD analysis project Ga0209640, IMG submission 184018) | Soil microbial communities from Rifle, Colorado - Rifle CSP2_sed 10_1 (SPAdes) (version 2) | ecosystem: Environmental > Terrestrial > Deep subsurface > Rock core/Sediment | place: Rifle... | reverse complement strand
TTTCCCGCAGGGATGGGTAATTCCTTGATCTCGCCCTTCTTGGGATCGACCCGGCCGATGATGTTGGAGCGCCAGTCCGTGTACCAGACGAATCCCGTGTTGGGGTCAACCAGAACCGCGCGGGTGGTCGCGCCCATGCGGGGAATGTCGTATTCGGTGATGACGGCGCGGGTACGCTGTCCGGTAGCGCGGGGCCGGAAGCGGATCGGGAAATCGGGACTGTCGGGGCTGCGAAACTTTGTCAGCATGTCCGCAATGGCCTCATCGGAGATGAGTCCTTCTTCCGCTCCTGCATGACGCTGGCTGGGACGCGACATCCGGGTCGGAGGAGAAATGTCGCCGGCCGGGGTGGTTCGCTTCTGGTCGTCCATGGCGGCCACGACCAGTTCCCAGCTTTTGTGCGAGAAGCGGCTCTTGGCGATGTAGTAAGCGCCGTGGCAGTCGGCGCAGCGATGGTCGAGCGCGTCGCGCTCCTGGTCGGTGAGCGGAAAACTGTCCTGCAGGTCCGAGTTGCTGGCCTGTTCAATCAGCGCGTTGAAGTCCGTTTCCGGCGTGACCGCGAAGTCCGCCGTCGCTGCCCGCCCGGCCTGAACCGCAACGCTGTCCTTCGTCATATTGCGGAATCCCGGAACGCGGGTGAAGACCGCGTAGCTGCCGGGCTCCAGGCCGCGGAACTCGAACTGGCCGGTGCGGTCCGTCATGATGTAGGTGGTAAAAACCTTCCCGGAGGCATGGGCCGCCACATAGGCGCCTTCGAGCGGGCCGCCGTTGGCCGTGACCTTCCCTTGAATCGAAACCGGACGCTGTTGCGCAAAGGCGTGGTTCGCCTGGTTTATCCAAGCGACCGCCAAAAACGTTAGGATTGCCAAACGAGCGAAGTATGAAATGCGCATTCAAGTTCTCCTGAATAACAAAAAGCTCCGGGACGTGCAAGGCCAGCCCGCTGAATTACGGCTCGTACTCCTGAAAGCGGATCACGCGCCCCAGGCGCTGGTTGATGAACCAGACGGCCGGAGGGTTGACCGAAAGCTGAATGTCGATATTGCGAATTTCCTGGCCGTGGCTCGGCAAGGGCCACGCCGTCAACTGGCCCGTTGCGGCGTCGATTTTGATCATGTGATCGGTCACGTCCGGAACGCTCCAGCCGATCTTGGCCTTGGGATCGCCGATGGCGTTATACGGCCTGGCCCAGCGATTCACCGAAGCAACGGGAAACTCTTTGGTCATGCCCGTGGCGGGGTCGGTGTAAGTGACGCTGCGGGGGCCGCCGCCGGGACTCCAGCCGCCGTCCCAGGGGTTTACCTCAAGCGGATTCTGCTTGCACTGGGGCCGGCTGCCGCGGCCGACCTCGGTGAACTTGCCGGTCTCGAGGTCGAGCGTCCAGCCCCCGCTCATCGAGTAGGTCACAGTGCCGTCCGGATTGAGGCAAGGAGTGATCGCTCCGCCGCGCGGGGCCTGGCCTGCGCTGCGCTCCACGGGAGGCGCCCAGACGCCGGTGACCTTTTCGTTCCAGGTGTCGAAGCGGACCGTGCGGCCGGACCACATCTGCCCGATCCACATGATCCCTTTTCCCAGGGGGTCCCAGGTCGCCACGTTCCCCATGCCCGGCTTGAAGCGCGGCATGCCCGGCGGGGAGGGGTCTTCGCGGAAGGGGATGTCGTATTCCTTCACTTCTCCCGTGGCAATGTCGATCCTTCCGATGATGTTGGAGCGCCAGTCCGGGTACCAGACGTAGCCGCCGCGGGGATCGGCGCGTACGGAGCGGACAATTGCGCCGACCCTGGGAACCTGATACTCGGTGATGACGGCGCGGGTGCGGTCGCCGGTAGCGCGGGGAGAGAACTTGATCGGGAAGTCGGGGCTGTTCGGTCCTCGAATCTCGGCCAAAACTCGCGCGATTTCCATATCCTCGGCGCCCTCTACCTGGGGCAGAGCGGCTTTCTGCCTGGCAGGGCGGCCGTCGTGCTCGCTGAGAGGCGGACGCCGGTGATGGTTGGCGTTCGGAGAATCGGGGGGTTTCGAGATGTCGCCCGCGGGAGTGATCTTGCGCACGTCGTCCATGTGGCGGACGATCATCTGCCAATCGCGCGGCGCGAAGCGGCTTTTGGCAATATAGTATTCGCCGTGGCAGTCGCTGCAGCGAAAATCAAAGGCCTTCTTCTGGGCTTCCGTCAGGGGGAAGCTCTCGAGCAGCTCGGCGTTGCTGGCCTGCTCGACCAGTGCCAGGAAATCGGTCTCGGCCTCGACCGCGAAGTCCGCCACGGCGGCGTTTCCGGACTGCACGGCTACATCATTACGGTGAGCCGAGCGGAAGCCCGGAATCTCGGTGAACACGCCGTAGCTGCCCGCTTCCAAACCGCGAAAGGCGAAGTTCCCGGTACGGTCGGTCATGACGTACTTGGTGAACGTCTTCCCGGCGGCGTGTGCTCCGACGTAGGCGCCTTCGAGCGGGCTTCCGCCGCTGGTGACTTTCCCCCGGATCGAAACCGGGCTCTGCGCCCAGGCCGGGCTCATCCAGGCGCTTCCTGCCAGTGCCAGGAACATGATTCCAATGGTATGAATTTTCCAGGTCTGCATCGTGGATTCTCCGTACAACGCTCAGCGAGAATTGCGAAGCATGGGCACGTCGGACGCCCAGCCTTCTTTGAGAAACTTCAGGATCAGCTGAATCTGCTGCGCGTTCAGCGTGTACTGGAAGCCGGGCATGTTCGCGGTGCCCGCGGAGATGATTTCGGTGATCGTCTGGTCATTGACGGGCTTGCCGTTGGCGAGCGACCGGCCCTCGCGATTGTAGATGTCCTTCAGGCTGGGGGCGAACTTGTAATCCGCCCGGTCGAGATAATGACAGAGATAACACCGTTCCAGGACGAGCTGAAACGCCGCTTCCTTTTCGGTTGGCTGCTCATGCGTGGCCTGCGCCGGGCTGGCCGAGAGCATCACCGCCAGCAAGAGCGCCAGGCCGCAGGCAAAGCGCCAGCTCCGGCTTCGAGCCGTCTCTTCTTTCACTTCTTTCACTTCTTTCACTTCTTGCTCTTCTTGCTCTTCTTGCTCTTCTTGCGGAACGCGCAGGGCGCTCCGGTATGATGCAATGCGATCCACGAGATTCCTCCCCATTTCGCACAGATGAAATAATGCCAAAAACCACTTAAGAAGGTGCCTTGCGAGGACCATCTGAGCCATGCAGCAGCCGCTCCGGGCAAACCTTGCAAGGCAGTGGTGTTCGGGGGCTTCAACAGAAGCATTTATACCACAAGAACAGGCCTGTTTCACGTCTTTTCGGGGATGGCGGACGGACCACTGGAGACCACGGGAGGCGACTCTCGGTTGGGGCTGCGATGGCCGATAAGTGAAAGACGCAGCTCGTGGTAAGCCGGATACCGCATGGGTTGGATCGTTGGTTTGATCGTCGGGGGGGCTGGTTCCAGCAGCGGCGGCAAGAACACGATAGGACAGCTCGGGTTTCAGGAAGGGAACAGCGCCGTGAATTGGGGCGTACAGAAAAACATCCTGGCCGGCTTTGCCGTGGCTCTGATCGGGATCTTTGCGACCTTCGTGGTCTCCTACCGCAACACGGAGAGCTTGATTGAGACCAGCCAGATGGTAGTGCGGCGAGAGAACGTGCTGATCGAGCTCGAGAGGACACTCTCGGCGGTAAAGGACATCCAGAGCGGGCCGCGAGGCTATGTCCTGACCGGGCAGGCGGAGATGCTCGAACCCTACGAGGCGGGACGGGCCGCCATCTCTGAATCCATACGCGAGCTGCGAAGTCTGGCCGCGAATAACCAGGAAGAGCAGCAGCAGATCAATGCCCTGGAAGAAGTCATTCGGGAGCGAGTGGCGCTGGCGGAGCGAGTCATTGATCTAAGAGAGGCCGAGGGAGCGGAGGATGCAGCTGCCTTGATCGCGTCCGGGGAGGGACGCCGCCAGACGGAGAGAATTCGGGAGATGGTGCTCTCCATGGCAGCGGAGCAAAGACAGCAGCTCAATACCCTGCTGGACGAGGCAAGAGCCCGGACGCAGGCAGCCCGGATCATAACCGTGTTTCTGAATTTCCTGATCCTGGCGCTGTTTGTTCTGACGGCCGCAGTGTTCATCCGCCACATCCGGACGCTCAGCCGGGCTGAGCGGGAATTGGTGGAAAACGAATCGAGGTATCGCGATCTGTTTGAGAACGCGAGCGACCTGATCCAAAGCGTTTCTCCGGCAGGCCGCTTCCGGTACGTGAACCCCGCCTGGCGCAAGGCGCTCGGCTACAGCGAGGAAGAAATTGGCAAGATGAGTCTTCTCGACGTGGTCCACCCGGCGTACCGCGAGCATTGCAACGAGCTCTTCCGGAGGCTGATTGCGGGGCAGGACGTAGGGCGGGTCGAGGTGTTGTTTGTCATGAAAGGCGGGAGCCTGCTGCCGCTCGAAGGGAGCGTGACCTGCCGCTTCGAGAAGGGCCAGCCGGTGGCGACGCGAGGAATCTTCCGGGACGTCCGTGAGCAGAAGCGTATCGAGCAGGAAATGCGGCAGGCGAGAGATGCAGCGGAGGCCGCCAGCCGGGCCAAAAGCGACTTCCTGGCCAACATCAGCCACGAAATCCGCACGCCGCTCAACGGCATCATCGGGATGACGGAACTCACGCTGGGGACTCCGGTCACTGCGGAGCAGCGCGAGTACCTTTCTATGATCCGGTCATCGGCGGACACCTTGCTCGGCGTGGTCAACGACGTGCTGGACTTCTCCAAGGTCGAGGCCGGCCGGCTGGATCTTGAGTCGGTCGAGTTCCGGCTCAGCGAGTGCGTGGGAGACCTGATGAAGGGACTTGCCTTCCGGGCACACGGAAAAAAACTGGAGCTCGCCTACGAGATTCCGCCGGAGATCCCCGAGCTGCTGGTGGGCGACCCGACCCGGCTGAGCCAGGTCATCGTGAATCTGGTCGGCAATGCGATCAAGTTCACGGATCACGGCGAGGTCGTGCTGCGCGTGGAACTGGAGTCCCGGAGGGGATCGGAAGTCCGGCTGCACTTTTCCGTGGCCGACACCGGGATCGGCATTCCCCGAGAACGGCAGAAGGCGATTTTCGAGTCGTTCTCCCAGGCCGACGCTTCGACGACCCGCCGCTACGGGGGAACCGGACTGGGACTGGCGATTGCGTCCCGGCTGGTTGAATTGATGCATGGGACCATCCGGGTGGAGAGCGAGCTAGGCCGCGGCAGCACCTTCCATTTCACTGCCACAATGGGCGTGTCCGGGAGCCTGCTGCCGGAGCGGCGCAGCGAGAGGGACAGAAGCCTGGCCGGCGTGCGGGTCCTGATTGTGGACGACAACGCCACGAATCGCCGTTTCCTGGCAGAGCTGTTTGCCAACTGGGAGATGACTCCGACGACGGCCAGCGATGGAAAAGCTGCGTTGGACCGGGTGAGCCAGTCCGGCGCCGCCTTCGATCTTCTGGTAACCGATTTCCTGATGCCGGATATGGATGGGTTCGCGCTGCTCGAGCGCCTGCGAGCGAACCCGGCATTCTCCCGTCTCCCGGTCGTCATGCTCTCCTCCGCAGGCTCTCACCATGTGGCGCGGAGCCGGGAGCTCGGCGTGAGCGCGCACCTCATCAAACCGGCCAAGCAGTCGGAGTTGCGCGAGGCCGTTACGACAGCCCTCGGCAAATCTCGGGCCGCGGAGCCGGTGCCGTCAACGCTGGACGAGACAGCCGCTGCCAAGCACGCGCCGCTGTCTATCCTGCTCGCCGAGGACAACCCCGTGAACCAGAGGCTGGCTACCCGTGTCCTCGAAATGAACGGACATGCCGTAAAGGTCGCCGCGACCGGCCGGGAAGTCCTCGCAGCTTTGAAGTCCGGGACGTTCGACCTGATCTTGATGGACGTCCAGATGCCGGAAACAGATGGATTGGATGCCACGGCAGCCATCCGCGAGCAGGAGCGGCAGTCCGGCGGGCACATCCCGATCATTGCCATGACGGCCCATGCGATGGCTGGAGACCGGGAGCGCTGTCTGGCGGCGGGCATGGACGGCTATGTCACCAAGCCGCTGCACCTGGAAAGCCTGTGGAAAGCCATAACCGAATGCGTCCCGATTGCCTCCCGCCCGAGCGTCCCGAACGCAAGGAAGCCGGGTGGAAGTGGGAGCTTCGACGGACGCGCCCTGCTGGCTCATGTTGGGGAAGATCAGGCGCTGGGGCGCGAGATTGCGAAGTTGTTTCTCGCAGAGGCCCCCCGACAGATGGAAGCGATGCGGAAGGCCATTGAGCAACGGGACGGGAAGGGGCTTGAGTTCTCCGCTCATACGTTCAAGGGGGCCGCGGGCCACCTCGCCGCGCGGCGGGCCAGCGAGTTAGCCGCTCGGCTGGAAACGATGGGGCGTGAGGGGGAGATGGATTCTGCGGCAGGGTGCCACGAGGATCTGGCCCGGGAATTGGAGCTTCTTGCCGCGGCGCTGTCGGAGTACGCCGCCGCAAGAGATTCATGAAATTCCGGGCGGTTGCCGACAAAGTAATGACGTGTTCCCCGAACCAAACGGGGATAGGAATCGACGGATGAAAGTGTTGATCGCCGAAGACGACGCTGTTTCCCGCCGCATTCTGGAAGTGTTTCTGGAGAGACTGGGCTATGAGGTGGTAGTGGCCACGAATGGCGCGGAAGCTCTGGACGTATTGCAGAGGCCCGCAGCGCCGCGCATGGTTATCCTGGATTGGATGATGCCCGGGACGGACGGCCTGGAGGTCTGCCGACAACTCCGCCGGCGGGGTCCGGAGTCCTATGTCTATATTCTGCTGGTCACGGCGAAGACGCAGCAGCAGGACATCATTGACGGTCTCGAAGGCGGCGCCGACGATTACCTCACCAAGCCCTACAACATCCATGAGCTCAAGGCGCGGCTCCGCGCGGGGCTTCGCGTCGTCGAGTTGCAGGCACAGCTCATGGAGGCGCGGGACGGCTTTCAGTTTCAGGCCACCCACGATTTGCTGACCGGCCTGTTGAACCGGCATGGCATCCTGGAGCGGCTGGATGCGGAGCTGGCCCGCGCGGGCCGCGACCAGAAACCCGTCAGTATTGTGATGGCCGACCTCGATCATTTCAAGAAGATCAATGACGCCCACGGCCACCTGGCGGGGGATGCCGTGCTCCGGGAAGCGGCGAGCCGCATGCGCTCGGCGGTCCGCGTCTACGACGACATCGGCCGGTATGGAGGAGAGGAATTTCTGGTCGTGCTGCCCGGCTGCGCCGAAGAGGGAGCGCTGCAGCAAGCAGAGCGGCTGCGCGCGTGCATCAGCGAATCCCCGATCGTGACTCCCGAAGCGCTGTTGGCGGTTACGCTCAGCCTCGGCGTCGCTTGCGGAGTGCCGGGCCAGGACCAGAGAAGTCTATTGCTGGCGGCCGACGAGGCCCTCTATCGCGCCAAGCGCAACGGCCGCGACCGCATCGAAGCGGCGGCGTTTTCGGAATCAACCGGGAGTTAGTTACCGCGGCGCGGCGATGACGATATTGACGAGCTTGTTTGGCACGACGATGGTTTTCAGGATTTTGCTGCCATCCAGAATGTGGGCGATGCGGGGGTCGGCGAGCGCAACTTCTCTGAGCTCTTCCTGGGTCAGATTTTCCCGCACCCGGATCTTGCTCCGCAGGCGGCCGTTGATCTGCACGACCACTTCGAGCTCGTCCTCTTTCGCCAGCACCTCGTCGTAGGATGGCCACTCCACCTGGAGCAAGTCTTCCGGGTGTCCGAGCTCGATCCAGAGTTCCTGCGCCAGATACGGCGCGAACGGCGACAGGAGCTTCAACAACGCTTCCAGGGTCTCTCGCAAAACCGGCTTGCTGGTTTGCTCCTCGGACACGTAGAGCTGATTCACCAGCTCCATCAGCGCGGCAATGTCCGTGTTGAAGTGCCAGCGCCCTTCGAAGTCCAGGGTGATGCGGCGGATCGTCTGGTGCAGCTTCCGCAGAACCTGGCGGTCTTCGGTGCTGCCGTCCGCTGAGGCATTCCGCCCGCCAAGCGCGCTCGACGCCGCCACGCCTTTCAGCCCGGGGATGTGCTTGGTGGCGAAGCGGTACACGCGCGCCAGGAAGCGGTAGATTCCCTCGATCCCGGCGTCGCTCCACTCCAGGTCTTTTTCCGGCGGGGCGGCGAACAGGACGTACATCCGCGTCGTGTCGGCCCCGTATCTCTCCACCATTTCGTCCGGGTCAACAATGTTCCCCTTGTTCTTGGACATCTTGGCCCCGTCCTTGATGACCATTCCCTGCGTGAACAGGCGGGCCACGGGCTCGTCCACTTTCGCCAGGCCGAGGTCGCGCATCACCTTGGCGAAGAACCGCGAGTAGATCAGGTGGAGGATGGCGTGCTCGACGCCGCCGATGTACTGGTCAATCGGGAACCAGTAGTCAATCGCCTTCGGGTCGACGGGCAATTCCGCAAACCGGGGATTGGTATACCGGTAGAAGTACCAGGAGGAATCGACGAAGGTGTCCATCGTGTCGGTTTCGCGCTCCGCCGGTCCCTGGCAGCGCGGGCAGGAGGTCCGCAGGAACTCCGGGGAGTCCCGCAACGGCGAATGCCCCGCGCCGGTGATCTGGACGTTCTCCGGGAGCAGGATCGGCAACTGGTCGTAGGGGACGGGCACGAGTCCGCACTTGGCGCAGTAGAGCACGGGGATCGGCGTGCCCCAGTAACGCTGCCGGGAAATGCCCCAGTCCTTCAGGCGGTAGGTGATCTCCGTTTTCCCGAAGCCTTTCGCGGTGGCGTCCGAAGCCATCTTGAGCAGGGCTTCCTCCGAGGAGAGGCCGCTATAAGCACCTGAATCCACCAGCACGCCGTAGTCGGTGTAGGCCGCTTCCATGCGCTTGGCATCGAGGTCGCGGTCCCGATTCTGCACCACGACGCGCACCGGCAGGCGGTATTTCTGAGCGAACTCAAAATCGCGCTGGTCGTGAGCGGGGACGGCCATCACAGCGCCCGTGCCATACTCGAGAAGCACGAAATTCGCGGCCCAGATCGGCACCTGCTCGCCGCTGAACGGATTGACAGCGAACCGCCCGAGGAAGATGCCTTCCTTGCCGGCCTGCACGGGCTGCGCCGTGGCCTTCCGCGTCTGGAGCTTACGGACCGCGTTCAGAATGCTCGCCCCGCCCGCCATCCCTTCGAGCAGTTTCTCGATCAGCGGGTGCTCGGGCGAGAGCACCAGGGCCGTGGCGCCGAAGATGGTGTCCACGCGGGTGGTGAAGACCGTGATCGCCTCGCTGCGGCCCGCGATGGGAAATTGGACTTGCGCGCCGATCGATTTGCCGATCCAGTTCCGCTGCATGGCCAGCACGCGCTCCGGCCAGTCTTTGAGCTGCTGCATGTCTTCCAGCAGCTCGTCGGCATAAGCCGTGATGCGGAAGAACCATTGCTCCAGTTCCTTCAGCTCGACCGCCGTGGTTTCGTGGCGCCAGCAGCATCCGTCCACCACCTGCTCGTTCGCGAGCACCGTCTGGCAGGCCGGGCACCAGTTCACGCGGCTCATCTTCCGGTAGGCCAGATTGCGCTCCAGCATCTTCAGGAAGAACCACTGGTTCCAGCGGTAGTACTCCGGTTCGCAGGTGGCGAGCTCTTTCGACCAGTCGTAGGTGAAGCCGAAGCGCAGGAACTGGCGCTTCATGTAGGCGATGTTATCGAGGGTCCATTTCCGGGGATGGACTTTGTTCTTGATGGCGGCGTTCTCGGCCGGGAGGCCGTAGGCGTCCCAGCCCATCGGATGCAGCACGTTGCAGCCGCGCATGCGCTTGTAGCGCGCCAGGGCGTCGCCGATCGAGTAATTCCGGATGTGCCCCATGTGCAGCCGCCCGGAGGGATAGGGCAGCATTTCGAGTACATAGTACTTGGGACGATTCCCGCCCGGCACGGCCACCAGGTCCGTGCGCTGCGCCCAGGCTTTCTGCCATTTTTCTTCGATCGCTTTATGGTCGAAACTCATTCCAATTACCTTGCTCCTGCCGCGTGCCGGATCCGCTCGTGGGTGCTTCCCCGTTGGGGTCGTGCAACTCGCTCCGGCCCGCGAACGGTTCTCGGCTCTCTGCGGCCCCCATCAGTGGAAAAAAAGGCGGCGCCGCTCCCGGCGGAACGCAGCGACTGCAGCATCCGCAAATTCCGCTGGTCGTCGCCCGGCTTGTCCACCGGGGTCTCCAGGATAAACACTTTGTCCCGCAGCCCAGGGTCATTCACAATTCGCCGGAACCCCTCGCGCCCGATGCCGCCCCGTCCAATGTGCTCGTGCCAGTCCCGATGCGACCCGAGCGGCGACCGCGAGTCGTTCGCATGAATTACCTTTACTCTCTGCAAGCCCACGGTTGCGTCGACCTCGGCAAGCGCCTTCTGCAGGCCCTCGGGCGTGGCGACGTTCATGCCGGCCGCGAAGCAGTGGGCCGTATCCAGGCAGCAGTCAACGGGAAGCCCTTCGAGCAGCGCCAGAATCTCCTGAATCTCCGCGAAGCTGCCCCCCAGAGTGTTCCCTTGGCCGCATGTGTTTTCGATCAGCAGCCGCACGCCATCGGGCCGTACCCCATGGGGCGGCGTCTCCTGCATGGCCTCATGGCGCATTGCCTCGCGGCCCATTGCCTCATGAATGGAACGGGCCAGCGTCCGGATTCCCTGCTCGGGTGTCGCGTCCCGATAGCTCCCCGGATGCAATACCAGATACTGGGCGCCGAGCGCCGAGGCCCGGCCCAGCTCTTCGCGAAACGCCGCGATCGAGCGCTCCCGCAGCGCGGGGTCGGGCGAGGCCAGGTTGAGCAGATAATTGGCGTGAATGACGAGCGGATGCAGGCCGTATTCGCGGCGCAGGCGCGCCATCGAGGAAATTTCCTCCTGCCCGAGCGGGCGCGCCTTCCACATGCGCGGGCTGGTGGAGAAAATCTGGAACGCGGTGCAGCCGATCTGGTGGGCCTTCTCCGCAGCTTGAGCGAGGGAGCCGGCGATCGAGGTATGCACCCCGACCCGCCAGCAGGATGGTATTTCCGTTTCTTCTTCGACAGGGCTCATCGGATGGACTAGGCTGCCCTCCAACAGGCAATCTTCTATGTTACCAGAGCGGTTCCATCTTGGTCAACTGGCCCGGTCAACTGGTTGGGTTGAATGCCCTCCCGAAATTGCGAGCCATTGGTTGGAGATCAGCTTTTTGAGGTACGGGCTCAGCAGATACAAGCCGCAGGCGCAAGAATCCCCGAGCGCTGGTAGCGCGGCGACCGTGCAACAGGCCGGGCTATCCGGGATACTGGCCGGTAATGTACCCGTGCAGCTGGCTGATGGTGGCTTGCTGTGCGTCGATGATCCACTTCACGATGTCGCCGATCGAGAGCACGCCGACCACTTTGCCGCCCTCCACCACCGGCATGTGCCGGATGCGGTGATCCGTCATCAGGCTCATCACCTCGCCCACCGTCTCGTGCGACGTGACGTGGATCACCGGGCTGCTCATGATCTCCCGCACCTGGGTCTCCCGCGAGGACTTCCCCCGCAGGGTGACTTTCCGGGCGTAGTCCCGCTCCGAGAGGATGCCCACCAGCTTGCCATCGTCGATCACCAGCAAGGCTCCGATTTTCTTTTCCGCCATCAGGGCAATCGCATCGTAGACAAGGGTATTGGCCGAAACGCGCCAGATGTCCGAACCCTTATCGCGCAGAAGATGTTCGATTGTGTCATTCAGTTCCATGGCAGTTCTCTTCGCAGTCTTCTTCAATGATTTGGGATGATTCGGGGCCTCGCCCGCGGGCAGCAGTCCCCCTCGTTATTGCCTCCGGTCCCGCACGCCGAGCCGGGGGCGGCTCAACCGCGCGCGCACAATAGTCTAGTACCCCGACGGGCCGGAATCAACAAGGTTGTTGGGGTAGGAGATAGATGCCCTCAAAACCGCACCCCCGTACCCCTAGGACGTACTGGGGCTAGGATGGTTTCACAATGAGGCGGCGAAAGGAAT
>Ga0209640_10004722_pt1 | contig 11952 bp, 7 predicted proteins | sample RifCSP10_1_FD_184018 | JGI IMG/M metagenome (GOLD analysis project Ga0209640, IMG submission 184018) | Soil microbial communities from Rifle, Colorado - Rifle CSP2_sed 10_1 (SPAdes) (version 2) | ecosystem: Environmental > Terrestrial > Deep subsurface > Rock core/Sediment | place: Rifle... | reverse complement strand
TCGAGCGCGCCGGCCGCGTCCGGGGCCAGTCGCTGAAAGACGTTGACAAGGGTCTACGCCTCGTTTTGGCTCTGTAGGTACTGAAGCTGCCCAACGTTCGCGCTCAGCCGCGAGGCGCGCGGGCACGTTTTCTCGATTTTACCCCGGGCTTGCGCGCGCGGCTCGTCGGCTGCAGCGCGTGAGCCTGCCTTTTCGCTGTAGGCCGCTCATCTCCAAGGATAGGATACGTCCGGTACCCGCGCGAGCACACGGTCGAACAGCGCGGCGTTCCCCCGACGTCCTCGTTCCTCCAAGTAGTCGACTGTGAGCAAGGTAGCCGTCTTTTCTGCCACAGCCATGGCGATGAACTGGTTGATCGAAATGTCGTCGCGCTCGGCAAGCCCACGAATCTTTCGATGCAAGGATTCCGGCAACCGTAGGCTCAACGTACTCATGAACGTTCCTCGAGCTGGGTCAGAAACTCCGCGGGTGCCAGCACACGCGGCCGAAAACGCGACGCGCCGGCGAAGTCCCGAACGTTGTGGGTCACAATCGCGTCACACCCCGCGGCCATGGCCAGCTCCAGGATGAATTCTGGCAAATCAGGTTCTCGGTGTCTCGGTGCCTCGGTGGCCCGTGATCAGCGATGTCGTGAACCGGGGTCCCTGAGATTCATCAGCGATCGAATGACTCGCGCCGCGAGGACTCGGTCAGCTTGATGACGTAGCGGTCCGGATCCTTCCGGAACTTCTCCTGCATTTCCGCCAGGCTTCGCGCGCCGCTGTAGCTGATGGCGGAGCAGAGGTGCTTCAGCATGTCACGGATCAGCGGCCGCACGGAGCCGCGCGCGGGGACGCTGATCTCCATGCCCTCGGCCCCGAGCGCCTCGACGTCGGCCACATCAAGATCTTCGACGTCGAGCCGATCGACGATCGCCTCGAGAGACGCCATCCCGCGAAACACCTTGAACGGCACATGGACGGTCTTGTTCGACTCGGGGACGACCACCGGCTTCTGCACGGTGTCGCCCGGGGTTTCGGCGGTGCCGGCAAACATGCTGCCCAGCATCACCGCGTCGCCGCCGAACGTCAGCGCCTGCACCAGGGCGCCGTGGCGCCTGACGCCGCCGTCGGCGATTAATGGCACCCGGCCGTCCGCGGCGGCGCGGCACTCCGCCAGCGCCTGCACCTGAGGGATCCCGAAGTTCGTGTTCAGCCGGGTCGTGCACCCGCCGCCCGGACCGATCCCGACCTTGATCCCGTCGACCCCCTGGTCCAGCAGGAACTGCGCGCCGTCGGCGGTGGCGACATTCCCGGCCACAAGCTCGACGTCTCCAAACCGCTTCCGGAACGCCTCGATCGCGCGCGCCATCACGGCGGAATGCCCGTGGGCAATGTCGATGACGATGACGTCCACCTCGGCGCGCAGCAGTTCTGCCGCCCGCTCGAGATAATCGCCTTTGGCGCCGATCGCCGCGCCGACGCGCAGCCGGCCGTGCGCGTCCCTGGTCGCAAACGGCAGCTGCCGCTGCGAGACGAGATCCTTGGCGGTGATGAGCCCCCGCAGCGTCCCGTCGGCGTTGAGCAGCGGAAGCTTCTTGATCTTCTCCTTCCGCATCGTCTCTGCGGCCTGCGCTGTCTCCGGCTCGCCGGTGTGCGCGATTAACCGCTCGCGCGGCGTCATACGGGACGCGACGGTGCCCGCCTGATCGACGAACCGCAGGTCGCGGGTGGTCAGCAGCCCCTGCACGCGGCGCTGCGCGTCGACGACGACGAGGGTGCCGACGCCGGTCTCGCGCATTCGCGCGGCTGCGTCCGAGAGTGTGGCGTCGGGGCCGATCGTGTACGGATCGCTGATGACGCCGTGCTGCTTGCGCTTGACGATCTGGACTTCGCGGACCTGCGGGTCGATCTCGCCGCTGCGGAAGCCGCGGTCGATGACGCCGAGCCCGCCTTCTTCGGCGACCGCGATCGCCATCTCCGCGCGTGTCACCGTGTCCATGTTGGCCGAGACGATCGGCCGCTTGAGGCTGAGGCGCCGCGAGAACCGCGACGTCAGATCGATCGTCGCGGGATCGCGGCGCTCGACGACGCTGTACTGCGGAGTGAAGAGGAAATCGTCGAACGTGCAGCCACGGACAAGCGCGAGGAGATCTGACACGCGCTCAGGATACCCGAGACGCCAGCTGGTGATCACGGAACACCGAGCCACCGAGACACAGAGAATATTAGGCTCGGTGCCTCGGTGTCTCGGTGGCCCCGTGTCGGCGAATGTTCCTCGCTTACAGCCCGGCGGCGTACCGCGTCTTCGCCGCCGCGACAATCCGGCCGTACTTGGCCTGCATCAGCTCCCACTCGGTCTCGAGGAGCGACAGCCGCGCGTCGTTGAGCTCCGTCGCGGTGATGACGCCGTTCTCGTACGAGACCTCGGCGATCGACAGCCCTTCCCGCGCGAGCTCCACGGCCTTCTGCTGCGTCGAGACGATCTCGCGGGCCGCGTCGAGCTCGGTTGAGGCGGACGCCAGCTCGAGCCGCGCGCCATCCAGCGCCGCGTTGGCGCTGTGCTCCGCCTGCCGCACCCGCGCGAGCGCCACGCCCCGCCTGGCCGCCACGGTCGGCGCATTGAAGAGGGGCACTCGAATCGCCACGCCGAACTGATAGCTGCGGTTCGACCCGGCGAAGAGGCTGTCGAGGCCGTCCTCCTGGTACTGGAAGTTGCCGGCGAGGGTCACCGTGGGCTTCAGCTCGGCGCTCGCGAGCGAGAAAAGCCGCTCCGCCGCTTCGCGCTGCTGGCCGATGGCGCGAATGTCGGATCGCGCATTCACCGCCGTCAGGAGTGAGGATGCCGCCGGGAGCGCCGGCACCTCATCGAGCGTTCCAGAGAGCTGGAGTGGCTCGTTCTGCGGCAGCGAGAGGACTGTTCGCAGCGTCTGGTATGACAACTCGGCGGAGCTCCGGGCGCGGATCTGCCTGGCTCGCGCATTCGCCAGCTCCACCTCGGCGCGCAGGACGTCGAGCCGCGCCGCGGACCCCGCAGTAAACCGGGCCTGCGCCAGGTCGAGGTGACGCTCCGCAATCTCCACGCCTTCGGTGCTGACGCGCACGCCCTGATCCGCCATCAGCGCCGCGTAGAACGTTTCATAGACCCGCAGCGTCAGCGCCTGCTGCGCGCGCTCGAGGTCGAGGCGGGTAGCCTCCTGCGACGCGGCCTGCGCGCCGTAGGCGTGATTCAGGCGCCCACCCGTGTAGAGCGGCTGCGAGACGTCGAACCGCACGACGTTCTCGCGCACGAGGTTCGCGCGGAACGTCTGCTCGTTCGGCCCGAACACCCCTGCCGGGATCTTGAGCAGGGGCGAGGCCTGCGACGGCGTGTAAAGGAAGTTCAGGTCCAGCGAGGGGAGGAACGCGGCCCGCGCCTCGGCCACCCCCGCCTGGCTTTCGCGCAGCCGTTCCTGGCTGACCTTCAGCCCCTCATTGCTCGTCGCCGCGATCTGCAGCGCGCGATCGATGGTGAGAGGTTCGGCCTGCCTCGCCGAAGCCGGCGCAGCCGGCGTAGGCTGGGCGAACGCGGATGCAACGCTCAGGAACGCGCCCATCAACGCGAGCAGGATCAACACGCCCGCCACGCGCGCCGCTGTTCGCAGCCCTGCCGGCATCGGTTCCTGCCGCCATGCCTTGACGCGCGCCACCGCGCCTTCGAGCAGCAGGTAGGCGACAGGCACCACGACCAGCGTGAGCATCGTGGACGTGATCAGCCCGCCGATCGTCGCGATCGAGATCGGCGCGCGGAACTCGCTGCCATCGCCCGTCCCGACCGCCGACGGCAGCATGCCGAGAATCATCGCTACGGTCGTCATGACGATCGGCCGGAGCCGGACAGGCCCCGCCTTGAGCAGCGCGTCCTTCAGCGGCAGTCCCTCGCGGCGCAGCTGGTTCGTGTAGTCCACCAGCAGGATGGCGTTCTTCGTGACGAGGCCCATGAGCATGACCACGCCAATCATCGCGGGCATGCCGAGGTTCTTGCCGGTGGCGAGCAGCAGCAGGAGCGCGCCGACCAGCGCCAGCGGCAGCGACAGCATGATGATGAACGGCTGGAGGAACGACTCGAACTGGCTCGCCAGCACGATGTAGATGAAGGCGATCGCCAGGATCATCGCCAGCCCCATCGCCGCCGCGGATTCCTGCATGAGCTCGACGTCGCCCGCGAAGCCCCACTCGAACGTGGCGGGCATCGACACCGACTCGACCACTCTCTGGACGTCTGCCGTCACGTCGCCAAGCGCGTAGCCGGGCGCCAGGTCGATGCCGATCTTGGCCTGCTTGCGCCGCTGCTCGCGGTCGATGTTGCTCGGCCCGACGGCCGGCGCGAACTCCACGACGTCGCTCGTGCGCACGGCGGCGCCGGTTGGTGAGTAGAGCGGCGTCTGCAGCACGGCAGAAGGGTCGTTCCGGTACTCGGGGGCGAGGCGCACGCGGATGTCGTGCTCGCGGTCGCCCTCGCGAAGCCGCGTCGGCACGATGCCCTCCACCATGCCGCGCAGCTGCGCGGCGATGCTGCCGACGCTGAAGCCCAGGTCGGCCGCCAGTGAGCGGTTGATCCGGGCGACCACTTCCGGCTGGCCGCTGACAAGGTTGCTGCTGATGTCCACGGCGCCGGGCAGCTGGCGGACCTTCGCCTGGATCTCGTTGGCGACCCGCTGCAGCGTGGCCAGGTCGTCGCCCCGGACGAACACGTTGATCGGCGGCTCGTACGGCGCGCCCTGCATGAACTCGGGGTCCGCCACTTTGCCGTCGACAAACGGCATGTCCGCGAGCATGGCGCGGACCTGTTCCTTGATCTCGCCGATCCCGCGATTCCGCGCGTCCTTCTTCGTCAGCTTCACGCGCAGATTCGACGCGCGCACCTGCCCATTCACGCCAACCGTGTTGAAGACCTGGACGACCTCCGGAATCGCCAGGATCTGCTGCTCGACTTTCGCCGTTGTTGCCACGCTCTGGTCGAACGACGTGCCCGGCGGCAGCTCGACGATTACCTGGAACTCGCCGCGGTCTTCGATCGGCACGAACTCCGTGCCCATCACGGTCGTGGCGCTCAGGCTGACCACGAACACCGTCGCGGCGACGGCGAGCGTCTTCCAGGGGTTCCTCAGCGCCACATTGAGGACGCGGTGATACCCGTAATCGAGGGTGTCGTAGGCGCGTCCCATCCGTTCGAACAGGCGGCCGGCGCGTGTCCGCGTCCGTTCCTCGGGCGGAATGAACCGCACGAAGCGGGACGAGAGCATCGGGTCGAGCGTGAAGGCCACGAGCAGCGACATCGCCACCGCGAACGCAATCGTCAGCGCGAACGACTTGAAGAACTGGCCGACGATCCCCGTCATGAAGCCGACCGGGAGGAACACCGCGAGAATCGTGAACGTCGTGGCCATCACCGCGAGGCCGATCTCGGAGGTGCCGCGCCGGGCGGCCGTCATCGCATCCTCGCCGTGCTCCATGTGCCGGAAGATGTTCTCCCGCACGACGACGGCGTCGTCGATGAGGATGCCGATGACGAGCGACAGCGCCATCAACGTCATCATGTTGATGGTGAAGCCGGCGATCCACATGAAGAAGAACGTCGAGATGACCGAGGTCGGCAGCGCCAGCGCCGTGATGAGCGTGGACCGCCAGTCGCGCATGAAGACGAAGATGACCAGCACCGCCATCAGCGCGCCGAAGATGATCGCCTCGCGCACCTGCCGCACGTTCTCCCGGATGAACTCCGCGTCGTCATGCACAGCATTGATACTGAGAGCAGCGAAGTTCGGGCGCACACGGTCGAGGGTGGCGTGGACCCGCTCGGCAATCGCGGCGGTGTTCGCGCCCGACTGCTTCTTGATGGAGAAGGAGACCGCGTCCACACCGTTCAGACGGGTCGTCGACGTCCGCTCTTCGAAGCCGTCCACCACGCGGCCGACGTCGCGGATCCGTACCGTGGACCCGGCGTCGGAGCGGAGGATGACCTGCTCGATCTCGTCCACGGCCTCGAACTCGCCCTTCGTCCGCAGCGCAATTGTCTGTCCCGGCTGCTGCATCTGGCCGCCCGGGAGATCGAGGTTCTCGGCGAAGAGCTTCTCGGCGACGGCGGAGAGCGGAAGGCCGAGCGCTTCGAGGCGACGCGGGTCGAGATCCACCTGGATCTCGCGCACCTCGCCGCCGTTGACCTCCACGGCCGCGACGCCGTCGATCTGCTCGAGCAGAGGCTTCAGGTCGTCCTCGACCTGGCGGCGCGTGATGTCGGAGCGCTGTGTCGAGCCGACCGCGAACGCCATGATCGGAAGCGCCGCGACGTCGAAGCGGACGATCGTCGGGTCCTCGATCTGCTCAGGGAGCCGGCTCCGGATGGCGGCCACCTTCTCGCGCACTTCGGCGGCGGCGGCCTGCGGATCGATCTCGAGACGCAGCTCGAGCCCCACCAGGGCGCGCGACTCGGTGGAGCTCGACACCACGCGCTTGACGCCGTTGATGCCGGCGACCGCGTCCTCGATCGGCCGGGTCACCAGCGTCTCGACTTCCTCGGGTGAGGCGCCCGGGTAGACGACGCTGATGTTGACGAACGGGAAGTTGACCTCCGGGAAGAGGTCGATGCCGAGCCGCGTCATCGACACGACGCCCAGCACCATGAAGCTCATGATGACCATCGTCGCGAAGACGGGCCGGCGGATGGAGATGTCGGAAATCCACATGATGTGTTCTCTGGGCCGACCAAGGTCGGCGACGGGCCGACGCAAGGTCGGCGACGGGCCGACGCAAGGTCGGCCCCTACGGTTATCGGATAACGGGATTGACTTTCGTGCCGGCGGCGATGTCCTGGCGCGCGTCCGACAGAATCACGTCGCCCGCCTGCAGGCCGCTGGCGATCTGCACCAGCCGCCCGTCGGTCAGCCCTTCGGTCACCGGAACCGCGCGGACCGTGTCGGCTTCGATTCGCATCGCGACGCGCTGGCCGTCGCGCGTGATGACCGCATCGCGTGGAACCGCAACCACCTGGGCGGCGCGCTCGAGCGGAATCGCGGCCGACCCGTACATCCCGGACAGCAGCGCGGTGCCCGGATTGGCGATGCGGACCTCGATGCGGAAGTGACGGTTGCGCGCATCCACTTCCGGAGCGATGGCGGCCACGCGCCCCTCGAAGACGTCGCCCGGCCGCGCCTGTGCCGCGACTCGCGCGGGCATGCCGACGCGAAGCCGGCCCGCCTCGAGCTCCGAGACGCCCGCTTCGAGCTTCATCACCCGGAGATCGGCCACGACAACGACCGGGTCATCGCCCGGACCGACAAGGCTTCCCGCGTCGTAGTGACGCTCCACGACCACGCCGTCGATCGGCGAGGTGAGCGTGGCGTCGCGCTGTATTTCGCGCGCGCGCCGAAGGGCGGCCTCGGCCTGCGCCAGGTTCGCCTTCGCCAGGTCGCGCTGGGCCGCGGTCGACCGCCGCGCGGTGTCGGCGGCGTCGAGCCGCTGCTTCGGAATGGCGCCGCGGTCGAACAGGTTCTGGGCGCGGTCGCGCTCGAGGACGGCGTTCGCGAGCGCGGCTTCCGCCGCTTCCACGCCTGCGTGCGCGACGTTCACGGCCGCCTCGGCGGCGTCAACCTGCGCGTCGATCTCGCGGCGGTCGAGCGCGGCGACCACCTGTCCGGCGCGCACGCGATCGCCGATGTCCACGCGCACGCTCGACAGTGTGCCAGGCAGCTTCGCCGCGACTGCCACGCGCGTCTGCGGCACCAGGTTCCCGGACAGCTGGAGCGTCGATTCAAGGTCCGCGACGGCCACGTGCATGGCCGCCACGTCGACGCGATGTTCGACCGTCGTTGCTGCCGCGGAGGCGGCAGGCTCGGCGCCGCCGCACGCCGACGCGAGCGCGGCGAGCGCCAGCAATCCCGCAACCGGTAGCCGGAAACCTTCCGCCTTCGCGTGAAGCTTCGGCGGACCGCCGGGTCGGTCCGCAAACGCGGACCGACCAGCCAGCGCTGGTTGGTCGGGTCGCTGAGCGACCCGACCTTGGCGACGGCGGTCAGGTGTCCGGAACGAAGGAACAATAGAGCGCAGATGATTACGCATGGGTGTGTGCCGCTTTCCCTGTCGTATGGAACGCGCAGTCGGATGCCACGAATTTCGTGCGGATCTTGGTGCCGAAGCCCGCGAGCATCGTTTCAAGAAGGTCGTGCGCCAGCGCGTCGGGATCCTCGCCGGGCGCGAGGCGCCGGGCCAGGCCGATCGTCGCCGCGCCGAGCATCCCTACCCAGAGGACGTGCAACGCGGCCGCGGGGTTCACTCCGGACGGGAAGTCTCCGCGCGCGACGCAGGCCGCGATGTCCGCTTCGGCGCGGGCAGTGGTCTCCTGGAAGAACTCGAAGCGCTGGAAGTCCTGGGTGAGGCTCGGCACCGAGCGGTCCACGAACATCAGCTCGAAGTATTCGGGGTGCGTCTTCGAGAATTCGTAAAACCCCCACAGGCCGCGACGCAGCCGCTCGAGCGGATCCGCGACGGTCGTCCCCGACGTCAGACGCTCGGCGAGGAGCCGGAACCCTTCTTCGGTGAGCGCGAAGAAGATGTCGTCCTTGCTCGGGAAGTAGCTGTAGATCGCGGCCGGGCTGTATTCGATGCGCTCGGCGATCTTGCGCATCGACACGTGCCGGTACCCCTCGGTGACGAAGAGATCGCGCGCGGCGGTGAGAATCGCCTCGCGAGTCCGGTCACGCTCCCGTTGGTGCCGTTCCTTTGTGCCCATGAACACCCATCATAATCCGAACACTGTTCGGATTTCTAATGGCGTTTGTCTGGGCTATTTTCCGGGCAAATCGGCCGCCAAGCCCGGCGGGTCCGCTTCGCGGAACCCGCCCTACGTACGCAGGCGGGGTTCCGCGAACGTCCGTAGGCCGGGTTCCGCGAACGTCCGTAGGCCGGGTTCCGCGAACGTCCGTAGGCCGGGTTCCGCGAACGTCCGTAGGCCGGGTTCCGCGAAGCGGACCCGGCTAGGTACGCGAGAGCGTAGCGACGGCCGTGATGTACACGAGTCCGGCGATCGACAAAGTGACGGAAAACCCCCAGTTCATTGCGACGAAAACGGCCACCGTCGCCCCGACCACGGAAAACGCCCCGTTCATCCCCCAGCCCCATGGAACGATCTCCGGCCGGTGCGCCGCGACCAGCCGCATGCCGGCCGGCAGCGGAATGCCGAGCAGCACGCCGGTCGGCACGAGCAGGGCGACGGCGATCGCGACGCGCAGCGACAGCGGCCAGGCGATCGCGAGGTCGATAATCCGTGGGAGGAGAAGCGCGGCCAGCAGCGCGACGCCTGCGACGCCGCCAAGCGTCCGCATCGCCACCGCCTTCACGCGCCCGGCGGAGACACGACGGCTCAGGAAACTGCCGAGCCCCGTGCCAAGGAGCAGGGAGAAGAGCGTCACGGTCAGCGAGTACACGGGGTGACCGAGCAACAGGACAAACCGCTGCAGCAACGCCACCTCGAGCAGCATGAAGCCGGCGCCCAGCGCGCCGAAATACATCAGCCATCGGCCCCATCCCGCCTCCGGACGCGCGCTGACGATCAGGGGGCCCACGATGAACAGCAGGACGAGCAGCGCGGAAATCCCCATCAACGTCATCAGGGCGCTGAGGCCGTTCCCGAAGAGCATCGATCGGCCGAACGCCACGTCGAGCTGGTTGCGCAGCCGCGTGGTGTGAAAGAAGAAAGGCCTGTCGTCGGTGGTCGGCGCGATGTCGAGCGGGTACTCGGCGACAAACCGCGCGCGGTCCGGCGCCAGGATGAGGCGTCGATAATCGTTGGCGCTCGTGCCGGTTCGCTGCATTTCGACCGGATCCTCGTGCGACGGCGCTCCCTCGATGCCCGGCGCGTACAGCACTGAAAACCCGAGCTCGCCGGCGAGATCCGCGAGGACGCGGCTGTCGTCTTCGCTGAACGGCGTCTTTTTCAAGAGGAACGTCGCGATGCGATCGAACCGCACAATCGCGAGGTGGCGCGACGGGTCGAGGCCGCGCTCGGCGCACGCCTCCTGGGCGAGCGACACCAGGCGCAGGCCGTCGAACACCCATCGCGTAATCGTGAGAAAGCCCCCGTCTGAAAGGTGATCGATGTACTCCCCGAACGCCTCGGTGGTGTACAGCGAGTTTTCGGTGAGCGTGTAGGCGCCGGCGGCGGTGGCGGCCCAGGTGTCGACGAGCGATGCCTGGATCACATCGTACGTGGCGCCGCTCCTCCGTACGAAGCTCCGGCCGTCGTCCACGTGGATGGTGACCTTGGGGTCGGCATAGATGCCGCCCGAATACTCGCGGAACCGGGTGAGCATCACGTCGCGCGCGATGATCGGATTGATCTCCACGCCCTCCACCTGCCGCGCGCCGAACACGAGCGCCGATTGCAGGTCGCGGCCGCCGCCAGGGCCGATCACGAGCGTGGAGAATCCGCCGGGCCGTTCGACGAGGTGATACGCCAGGGCGGTGAGCTCGTAGCGAAGGTATCCAGGCGGGCCGGCCCGCCCGTCGAGAATCGGCGTCGAGGCGGCCGAATCGATATCCATGTAGAGCGAATCGCCGCGCGCGCCCGTATAGCGCGGGCTGAGCGACCACTCCCCGTGTTCGCGGTCGTACACGCCGATCCGCGAGAACGAATTCCATTTGCTGAAAAGGACGCGGTCGCCTTCGTGGCCCTTCATGGCGACCACGTCGAACGTCGCCGCCCTCGTCGCCTGTGCGCCGGCCGCGAGCGTGAAGATGGCCAGTCCCGCGGCAGCGGCGTGACGCCGCCGTGCAGCGGGCGCGAAGCAGACCGCGGCGCCGAGCGAAAGCGCTGCCGCCGTCAACACCACTCCGGGTGCGCCGAGCTCGTTGAGCAGCGGGATCAGCGCGAGGCAGCCGGCCGCCGCGCCGAGCAGATCGGAGGCGTAGACGACGTTGATCCGATCCGTCAGCCGCGTGAAGGCGAGTGAAATGACGGTCCCGCCGGTGAAGAACGGCAGCGCGGCCAGCGCGTAGATCGCCAGCATCAGCGCCAGGTTCGAGGGGGAGTAGTTGAGTCCGACCCGGATGCGTACCAGAAACGCGAGCGCGATGACTGTAGCGATGGCATGCACGATCGCGCCCCCGGTCAACAGTTCTCGCGTGCCTGCCGGGGCCAGCCGGCCCCGCATCACGTAGACGAAGACGCCGCTCGCGCTCAGCCCGAACAAGGCAATCGAGATCGCCAGGAACGCGAAGTGGTAATACATCGTCACCGAAAAGATCCGCGTCAGCGCCAGCTCCGTCATCAGCAGCGCCGCCGACACCGCGGCGATGCCCGCACAAATTGCCGTCATATTTCGGGCAGTCTAGCAGGTATGTCCCTTGCAGTCGGCTGGCCTGGCAGCCATTGCGAAGGACGAATTCAGATGCCTAGGCCGGCGTTGTTCATAATCGGGTCCGCGTTAATCTTTTTCGAGTTACAGCTCGCAGCACAGCAGACTACGTTCCGCAGCGGCGTCGACCTGGTAGCGCTGAGCGTGGTGGTGACCGACGGCCGCGACAAATTTGTCAACGGCCTGTCCGCCGAGGACTTCGCCGTCCTCGAGGATGGCGTGCCGCAGCACGTCTCCTTTTTCTCGGCCACGGCCGTCCCGATGGACCTTGCGCTGCTGCTGGATACGTCGGCCAGCATGATCGACAAGATGAACGTCGTGCACGAGGCGGCGACAGGTTTCGTGGCGAGCGCGAAGCCCGGCGACCGGGTAACCATCGTCGACATCAAGGACGGCGTCAGGGTGCTGCATCCGCTCGATGAAGATCTGGAGGGGGCGCGCGCGGCGATCCGTGCCACGAGCGCGCGGGGCGGCACGGCGCTCTACAACGGCCTGTACATGACGTTGAAGGAAATGGTGAAGCTCCGCCGCAACAACGGCGAAGTCCGCCGGCAGGCGATCCTCGTGCTGTCCGACGGCGACGA
>Ga0209640_10004721_pt1 | contig 11953 bp, 8 predicted proteins | sample RifCSP10_1_FD_184018 | JGI IMG/M metagenome (GOLD analysis project Ga0209640, IMG submission 184018) | Soil microbial communities from Rifle, Colorado - Rifle CSP2_sed 10_1 (SPAdes) (version 2) | ecosystem: Environmental > Terrestrial > Deep subsurface > Rock core/Sediment | place: Rifle... | reverse complement strand
GGTCGACGAGGTGCTCGAGAAGCTCGAGGACACGCTCCAGGAGCTGACGGAATAGTCCCGGATCATTCGCGCACAGGCCACATGGCGGCGCGAATGATCCGGCCTCCTACCCGACGGTTTGTTTTGGGGATTGTGAACGACGGATCGGTGCAGAAAAGGGCGGCCTCTGGCCCTTTTCTGCACCGTCTCAGGGCTCCCGGCCCTCGATCGCCGACCAGGGAACCCCGGCCGACTCGTCCCAGCCGGCGGCCGAGGTGGCGGCTTGCTCGCGGGTCGGGCCCGAGACCAGGGCCTGCTCGACCCCGGGAAGATCGATCCGAAGGACCCCGTCCACCACCTTGGCCGACTTCGGATCGAACTCGTAGGGCCGGATCACCCGGCGGAACGCCTCTTTGAGGGCGCGGGCCCCGAGCCGGGGCTGACGAGCGGCTTCCTCGGCGATGCGCCGCGCCGCGGGCTCGGTGATCTCGAGCTTGATCCCCTGGCTCTTGAAGTAGGCGGCCGACTGCCGGAGGCCGGCGTCGGCGCCGGTGAGGAAGATCCTCAGGAGATCGTCGGCGGTGAGGGGCTCGAGGAGCACGACGGCGTCGAAGCGGGAGAGGAATTGCGGGGTGACGCCGTACTCGAAGAGGTCCTCGTGCTTCAACCAGTCCCGCAGCTTGAACTGCAGCTCCTCGCGCACGCGACCCGCCTCCACCACGTTCACCGCCTGGAGCGCACCTTTGTCGCGCCCGGCGGTGACCCGGTGGAACACCGCATCGTAGAGGCCCTCGAAAGCGCCCGCGCACACGAAGAGGAGGCTGCTGGAGTTGACGTTGATGGTCTTGCCGCCCGCCCACTCGGGCAAGGTAAAGGGCACGGACTCGTTCTCGATGAGGGTGAGAAGGGCCTCCTGGGCGCGGATGCCGGGCACGTTGGCTTTCCCGCCGAGGTGGCTGCGGATCTTGTCGACCTCGTCGATGAAGACGAGGCCGTGGCTCGCCTGCTCCAGCAGGCGATCGATGGGAGCCTCGGCCCCGAGCTGTTGCCGCGCACGGGTCAAGAGCCGGAGCAGCAGGCGCTCGCCGGGCTGGCCCTGTTCGGCCTCTTCTCCGAGGACGTTGGCGTGGACGCGCACCGCCGTCGAGCGGGCGGCGAGGGCGGGGCTCGACGCGAGCATGGCCTCGACCGCCTGCATGAGGGTGGTCTTGCCCGAGCCCGACGACCCGATCATCAGGATGTTGCCGGCGCCGAGCCCGGCCAGCTTCTTGGCCAGGGCCACGGACATCTCGCGCACGGCCTCGGTCTGGCCGATCACCCGGCGTGAGAGCCACTCCGCGATCTGCGCGGGGGCGAGCGTAGCCACGGAGGGATTGTATCCCCCGGCGGATATGATCGCCTTCCTGGCCTCTGCTCCTCAGAACTGTCAATGGCGCTCTGATGGCTCTTAGAACGGGTCATTCGCGCGGAAGCTCGCGGCCTCGCGAATGATCCGAGCTAGAATCCGCCCGAATCTCGCGAGGGAGCAGGCGGAAATGAGGACGCGGAGATGACCCCCGGCGCCGTCTCGGTCCAGGGCCTGCGGAAGTCGTACGGCGACACGGTCGCGCTGGAGGACGTCTCGCTCGAGGTCCGGCCGGGCGAGTTCCTGACCCTGCTCGGTCCCTCCGGTTGCGGCAAGACCACCCTGCTCCGCCTGCTCGCGGGCTTCGAGGTCCCGGACGCCGGCGCCATCCTGATCTCGGGACGGGACGTGGCTCCCTTGCCGCCCTACGAGCGCCCGGTCAACACCGTCTTCCAGCACTACGCGCTCTTCCCGCACCGCACGGTGGGGGGGAACGTGGCCTTCGGACTCGAGTCGAAAGGCCTGCCGCGGGCCGAGATCGCCGCGCGGGTCGCGCGCGCCCTGGAGATGGTCCGCCTGCCGAGCTTCGGCGATCGCCGCGTCGACCAGCTCTCCGGCGGCCAGAAGCAGCGGGTGGCCCTGGCCCGCGCGGTGGTGATGGAGCCCGAGGTGCTCCTCCTCGACGAGCCCATGGCCGCCCTGGACCTGAAGCTCCGCAAGGAGATGCAGGTGGAGGTGAAGAACCTCCAGGAACGCCTCCAGATCACGTTCGTCTTCGTGACCCACGACCAGGACGAGGCCCTCATCATGAGCGACCGCATCGCGGTCCTGAGCCAGGGCCGCATCGAGCAGGTGGGCACGCCCGAGGAGCTGTACGAAAGGCCGCGGACGCGGTTCGTGGCCGACTTCCTCGCCGTCAAGAACATCCTCGAAGCGACGGTCACGGGCGTGGCGCGCGGGCGCGCGACCCTCCGCACCGCCTCGGGCCTCACCCTCCTGGCCGCGGACGACGGCGGGTACCGGGAGGGGGCCACGGTCGCGGTCGGCATACGTCCCGAGCGCCTGAGCCTCGAGGCCCCGCCGGGCGCCGGCGGGGCAAACGGGCTCGCCGGCACCCTGGACGACGAGATCTACCTGGGCGACTCGACCGAGTGGCACGTGCGCCTGGACGACCTCCGGATGATCGTGGCCGAGGACGCGGTCAAGGCGCGGCAGCGACGGAGGGGGGAAGCGGTGGTCGTGGCCTTCGATCCTTCGGCGGTGCTGCGGCTCGAAGGGCGAGCGTGAGCTTCCGCCGGCAGGCCATCTGGCTGGCCCTTCCCTGCCTGCTCCTCCTCTTCGGCCTCTTCCTGATGCCGCAGGCCCTCATGTTCGTGGCGTCGCTCGGCCGGCGCTCGGTCTACGGCGGCGTGGTCCACGACTGGAGCCTCGCCAACTACGGCCGGGCGCTCGAGCCCCTCTATCTCCGGATCCTGGCGCGCAGCGTGACTCTCGCCCTCCTGACCACGGCGGCCTGCCTGCTCGTGGCCTATCCCGTGGCTTTCTGGCTGGGCCTGCGCGCCCCCGAGCGCTGGCGCAGCCTCCTCCTGGTGCTCGTGATCCTGCCCTTCTGGACCAGCTTCCTCGTCCGGATGTACGCCTGGATCTTCCTGCTGCGCACCGAGGGCCTCGTGAACCTCCTGCTCGGGCAGCTCGGGCTCGGGCCGTGGCCGCTCCTCTACAACGACTTCGCGGTGCTCCTGGGCCAGGTCTACGGCGAGCTGCCGTTCATGATCCTTCCCCTCTACGCCTCTCTCGAGAAGCTGGACCGATCGCTCCTGGAGGCCGCGGCCGACCTCGGGGCCGCTCCGGCCCGCGCTCTCTGGCGGGTGACCCTGCCCTTGACCGCGCCCGGCATCGTGGCCGGGTGCGTGCTCGTCTTCATCCCTTCGCTCGGCGCCTACCTGGCGCCCGACCTCCTCGGAGGCGCCCGCACCGTCTACATCGGGAACCTGGTCCAGAGCCAGTTCGCGGTGGCGCGGGACATGCCCTTCGGCGCCGCCCTCTCGTTCCTGCTGTCCCTGACCGTGCTGGCGCTACTCTTCCTGTTCAGAAGGCCCCTAGCACGGCGCTGAAGAGAGTACGAGAGCCGCTCTCTTCAGCGCCGCTGCGTCGTTCTCTATCTTCCCCAAAGACCGTCGGGTAGGATTGCCCAAATCCCCTATCGGGACTTCTCCCGCTTCCGACGAATGATCCGGGCCAGCGCCTCGGCCGCGATGCGTCGCACGACCTCGTCGTCGTCCTGGAGCGCCTCGGAGAGGGCTTCTCGGGCGGCGTCTCCCATCTTCTCGAGCGCTTTCGCGGCATCGAAGCGGACGATCGCCTCGCGGTCGCGGAGCACCTCGAGGAGCACGGGGATCGCGGCCCGCGCGTCGGCCCCGATGCCCCCGAGGACGCGGGCGGCCCGGGCGCGCTCGTGCTTGTCGGGGGCGCGCAGGGCCTGGATGAGGACGGCGATGGGCTCCGTCTCTTTGGGGGTTTCCCCCGGGGGGATGGCGGGGGGGATCGTGTCCTCGGCAGGCCGAGACGAATCGGCCAGGGCGTGGATCAGCACGGGGATCGCCGTAGGCGCCTTGGGGTCGGCGGCCTTCGGGGGCGCGATCCGGATCGTCTTGTCCAAAGGGTTCAGGGCCTCGAGCAGGGCCGGGAGCGGCTCGTGGGGAACGTGGGAGGGAGGCAGCTGCGGCCCGCGGGCGGCGTTGCGCGCCACCCCCAGCGCCACCGCCATGCCACGAGCCGTGCTGTAGCGCAGCTCCGGCTTCTTGGCCAGCGCCTTCTTGAGGATCGGTACCACCTGGGCCGGGATGCGAGCGGCTCGCAGCCCCTCGAGGGGCGGGGTGTCGTGGATGTGCTTCATGATCGTGGCCACCGGGCTGTCGCCGCGGAAGGGCAGCTGGCCCGTGAACAGCTCGAACACGAGGACGCCCAGCGAGTAGATGTCGCTCCGCGCGTCCACGGGGAGGCCCTTGGCGTACTCGGGGCTGATGTACTCGGGGGTCCCGAGCACCTGGCCCGTGGCCGTGGCGCCGCTCGCCTCCTGCTCCCATTGCTTCGCGATGTCGAGGTCCATGAGGCGGGCGACACCTTTGGCGTCGACCATCACGTTGAGCGCCTTCACGTCGCGGTGGACGAGCCCGACCTCGTGCAGCGCCTGGAGGCCGTTCGCCACCTGCGCCCCCCATTCGAAGGCCTGCTCGGCCTCGAGGGGCTGGCGGCGCAGGAGGGTGCGCAGCTCCTCACCCTCCACCAGCTCCATGCAGAGCCAAAGACGGCCATTCTCCTGGCCGGAAGCGAAGATCCGGCAGACGTTGGGGTGCCGCACCTTGCGCAGGAGCGCCATCTCCGAGCCGAAGCGCCGGATCATCTCGGGCTTGCCGGACAGGTCGGTCCTCATCACCTTGAGCGCGACCTTGTCCCCGAGCACGCGGTCCCGGGCCCGGTACACCGCCCCCATCCCCCCGCGGCCGATGAGGCTCAGCACCTCGTAGCGGCCCCCGAACACGGTTCCCTTGGTGATGGGGGCGGCCACGACGTGGCCGCAGGTGAAGCAAACCTCGGCCCCCGGCTCGTTGACGGCGTTGCAGGCGGGACACGTCATGGGAGCAGGCGACGAGCATACGCCGGCCCTCCCGCGCGTCAAGCCGTGCCGTCGCGCCGCGCGGTCCTGTAGTATGCGGAGGCCGTGGGCGAACCCACCCCGCCGCCAGAGGCCCCGCCGTCGCTCCGCGAGCCCGCGCTGGCTCTGCCGCTCGGGCTCCTCGCCGCCGTCCTCCTCTTCGACCTCGCGCGCCTCGGCCGCTCGGCCTTCGAGATCCTGCGCACGCCCTATAGCCGCGACTACGGCGAGGGCTGCGTGCTCGCGATGGTCCAGCTTCTCGCGGAGAAGGGGAGCTACTTTTCGACCTTCGAGGACTACCCCTTCGTTCACGGGAACTACCCCCCGGTCTTCCCGCTGTTGAACCTCCCCGCCTACCTGCTTCTCGGCCCCACGCTCTTCGTCCCGCGCCTCCTCTCCGTGCTCGCGACGATCGGTCTCGTCGCGGTGATGGCCGCCCTCGTGCGTCGCGAGACCGGCGATGGCCGGCTCGCCGGTTCTTTCGCCCTCCTCCTGCTGGCGCCCTGGTTCGTCCAGACCTGGGCCGCCCTGGGCCGGGTGGACATGCTCGCCTGCCTCTCGTCCCTGGCGGGCCTCCATCTCTTCCACCGGTTCGGTCCGGAAGGCCGGGGCCGCTTCGCGGCTTACGCCTGCTTCTGCCTCGCCTTCTTCACGAAGCAGAACGCGCTTCTCGCCCCGGCCGCGCTGGTGCTGGGGCTGGCGTTCGACCCCTCCACCCGCCGGCGTGCCGGGCGTGTCTTCGTGGAGATCGCCTTGCCGCTGCTCGTCCTCTTCGGGCTCCTTTGCGCGCTCACGGGCGGCCAGGCCTACGAGCACCTCGTTCCCTACACGGCCGCCGCCGACTACGAGTGGGACCGCATGAGGCGCGCCTACCGGGACTTCCTCACCCTGATCGGCCCCCTCCTCGCCCTCATCCTGCCCGCCCTGGTGGTCTTTCGGAAGGTCGCCGGCACCGGCTCCACCGCGAGCTACCTCTTCTACTGGCTCTCGAACCTCGCCGGTCTCGTCACGATCGCCAAGGCCGGCGCCGCCCAGAACTACTTCATCGAGCCCTACGTGGCGACGCTCGCCCTGACTGCGCTCCTCGTGGGGCACGCGATGCGGACGAGCGCGGTGGCGGGCCGGGCCTGGCCCGCGTACGTGCTGGTCGTGGCCCTCGTGACCACGTTCGCGGACATGGAACGGGGCCGGGCCCGTTTGCCCCCGCAAGAGCCGCGGGAATTCGCCGAGCTCTACGCGGCGGTTCGGGCGACGAGCGGTCCCATCCTCTCCGAGGACCTGAGCGCGCTCGTCTTGAGCCGCAAGCCGGTCCTGGTCGAGCCCTTCGGCGTGCTGCTCATCTCCCGGAAGGGCCTCATGGATCCCGGCCGGATCGTCGCGGATTGCCGGGCCGCTAAGTTCGCGCTCGTGGTCTCCGACTTCCGGCTCCGCGAGATTGCCGGCATGGACGCGTGCCTCAGCGAGCGCTACGAGATCTGGAAGCGGCTCGGCCCCTACGAGCTCCTGCGCCCCCGCCGCTGAGCGCTCACGGGACCGCGAACCTGAGGCTGCGCCACGGCGTCTCGGCCGTTGTCTCGCCGGCCGGCCCGAGGGCGAGGACGCGCCACTGTACGATGCCTTCGGCCGCCTTCTCGCGCAGCCACGACGGCGCCCGGTAGGCGCCGACACCAGGGTGTAGGATCGCCTCGAGCAGGGGTCCGCTCGCCGGGCGAACGATCTCGATGCGGTAGAGGCTGGCGGCGCCGCTCTCCGACCAGGTGAACTCGGGTGGCTGGCCCGCCGCGAGAGTCGCCTCCTCCGCGGGAAGGACGAGCCGCAGGGACGCGTCGGGCGAACCGAGATCCGCGCCCTCCACGCTCCCGACGAAATAGCGCAGCACCGGCATCGGGAACCCGGCCACGGCGCCGCTGTGGACGATGCCCGTGCCCGCGCCCGCCAGTGCCAGGTTCGAGTCGCCTTCCTTGTCGTCGGTGGCCTCGATGCGCAGGAGCAGGATGTGCAGTCCGTCGACCGACGTGGGCAGCCGCGAGGACTCCGGGCCGGGGAGGGTGTAGCGCCCGGTCGGCGGCAGGAAGACGTTGAACCTCTGGACCGGAGCATAGCGGCGCTGGAGGGGCCGCTCCTCGACGGGGAGGCTCGCTTCGGTCAGGAGGTCGCGGGTGTTCGGGATCTCCTCGCCTGGCAGCACGACCTCCCACCGCCCCTTGAGCCGCCCCGTGCCGTTGTAGACGATGCGGGCCTCGAGAGGCGGCAGCCGGCTCCCCGGTCGGACCGAGGCCAGGTTCTCACCGCTGGCGAAGCCGAGCTGGACGTCGAGCAGGGCCAGGGGGACGCGCGCCCCGCCGCCCGCCAGTCGGCACGTGACGAACACGTACTCGTCGGGCCCTCCCGAAGCGCTCACGAACCTCCGCACGTAGAAGAAGCTCGAGCGGTCGCCACCCTGCGCCGCTTTGTAAGCCCGACGCGCGACCGAAGCGGGGATGGACATGACGTCCGTGAAGACGGTGGACGTGGCGCGGGAGACGTCGTAGCGGAGCGGCAGGCGGCCGAAGACCGTTCCGGGGTCGCACTTGAAGCCGCTGTCGGGGGCCGCGGGAACGAGGGCCCCGCACCACAGCGCCTCCGCCGGCGCCTGGCCCCGCAGGCCACCGAACGTGATGAACACGGAGGTGGCCCCGCTGGCGTTGACGTTGACGCCGTTCGGATCCCGGCGGATCTGGGCCGAAGCCGTGGTTGCCACCAGGAGGATCGGCAGGGCGAGGGACGACGTGCGGTTCATGGTGGGCTCCTTCAAAAGGCGCTCAGGTTCACGCCGGCGCTCGCCTGCCAGGCCCCGCGATCGTCGGCGATCGAGAAGGCCGGGTTGCGCGTGCGAGCCCGCTGGGTGGCCCCGCGCACGAAGAAGGTCGCGGTGGGCGCCTTGGCTCCCCGTCGGAGGCAGACCCGCCACGAACCCTGCAGGTCGGCTTCGAGGCTGTGCCCGTCGCGGTCGGCCCCCTCCGTGTCGTTCCAGGCGATCCCCAGGACGGCCATGAGGCCGAGCCCCCGCGGCCAGCGCCGGCTCAGGTTCAGGCCCACCCGGCGAAGGTGGTCGGTCTCTGCCAGCTCGACGTTCCGGGCCCGCTCCATCTGAAGGTCGAGGCTGGCGTCGAGGCGCTCGGCACGCACGAAGCCGAAGGCGACCTGGTGAGTCTCATGGGCGAAGTCGGCCCGCTCACGCCCCGTCTGCCGGTTGTCCTGCGTCGAAGCCGTGAGGGTGTAGCTCAAGGAAAGGGTCTTCCCTTGCCACGCCGCGACCGCGGTATGGCTGAGGCTGAGCTGGTCGGGAACGTGGCTCGAAGCGAAGTCGCTGTCGGGTGGCAGCCCGGCGCCGAACTGCCAGACGCGTGCGAAGGAGTAGCTGATCTGGGGCAGCCAGGGAGAGGGCTCACGCCCACGGGCGAGGAGACCGGCCACGGGGAGGCGAAGCTCGGCGTTGGCTTGGCGCGTGAGGGTCTGCAGGATCGAAGACACGCGACCCAGGTTATCCTCGCCGCGGGCGTAGACGAGCTGTGCCGTAGCCTCGCCGACGACGAGAGCCGCGCCGAGGGTGTGCTGCAGCAGGTCGGCCTTGGTCTCGACCCCCACGCTCCGGTACAGGGGATCCACGCGCTCGTGCTGGGCGCTCAGGGTGAGGGTCAATGGGAAGTGGGAGCCCAGGGTCACGTTGCGGAGGGCGTCCCACTCGGCCCGCACGTACCGCGCGTCCTCGGTCGTCGCATCGTCGGCGGGCACTCCCATGCCGGCTTCCAGCCCGGGGTCGAGGGTGTTGGCGAACCGGCTCCGTGAGAACGAGCCGTCGAAGCGAAGACGACTCGATCCGCCCGCCAGCACGCGCACGCCCACGCCGCGGCTCTCGGCCGCGTCCTTGATCAGGCCCTGGTTGTAGTTGGCCAGCGGCAGCACGGAGCCCTCGAGCAGGCTGGCCTCGATGTGCAGCGTGCCCGGCCGTGAAGGCACGGCCTCCACGGCCAAGGTGCCGCTGACCATCCGGTGGGCGCTTGTGCCGACGCCCAGGATGTTGTCCCAGCCCACGAGGTTCGAGCCGCTGACGGCGGCGAGGGTCACGGTGGCCGGCCGACCGAGTGGCACCATGGCCGAAACGCCACGGCTTTCGAAGCCGTTGATGAGGTGCCGGTGGCTCCCCGTGGCGACGCCGCCGAGCGCGAGGTTTCCTCGGCCGCGTTCCACGCGGACGGCGTACCCGGCGAGGTCGGCCCGCGCCGCCTCCTCCCCCTGCGTGGCAAATCGCAACGCCGCCGCCTGGTGGGTCGCGCCGACCACCTTGAAGGCCAACATGGATGAGACGGCCCCTCCGGCCCGCTCGGCGTCGAGGGCGGCCTGGAACGTCAGGTCCTGGAAGGTCGTCCTCGGGGGCACATTGGCCTCCGGCCGGTGGCCTTCCGCAAACTGGGCCTTGTATCCGACGTCGAAGGCCGGCTTGATGGCCCGCGTCGCCGCTGCCGGCGGCGTCAACGTCAGGGAGTGTCGGCTCACCTCGCGCCACTCGCCCGCGGGGGTCACCAGGTAGGCGACGATCTCGGCCGGACCGACCGGCAACGCCACGGGTCCCGGCGTGAAGACCGCAGCCGTGCCGCGGACCACGAACAGGTCGGTCCAGTCCGTCGTTCCCACCAGGATCGCGAGGCGGCCCTCGGCGCCGGTCAGGGGCCGGCTCAAGCTCAGCCTGACCACGTCCGAGGCCGAGATCGAGGCGGAGGGCCCGAAGTCCGCGGTCACCGAGAACGCCGGATCGGCTAGCGCGGGGACGGCGGCGAGCACGACCGCGGCCAACGGAGCCGAACGTGTCAACGACATCGGAGGCTCTCCTGGGCAGGAAACGCTCATCATTGCGGCGGGGCCGAGAGCTCCTCAGCCCCGCCCTGTCCCGGTGGCGGCTTCTACGGCACGTTCATGGACGGCGCCTTCTCGATCGCGCCCATCTGCTTCTGGCACGAATCGGCGCCCGTCTTCTGGGCAAGGCTGTAGCCCGTCGAGCACCCCGGCCCTACGTGGTAGCCGTCCGGCTTCTGGCAGCGGTCGCTCCTTCCGACCAGATCCACCTTGAGCTGGCTCCCGGCCGGGCAATGAGGAGTGGCGGTCAGGGTCTCCGCGGCCTTGACGCAGCGGGCCTTGGTGCCGCTGACCTCGAAGTTGAGCCCCGGCTCGCACGTCCACCACGCTTCGACGCGAGCGACGGGTCCCGCCGCGAGCAGGGCCAGACCGATCCCGGCGAGCGTTCTCGAAACGGCGCGACGACAACGGACGTTCATGGCAATCCCTCCTTGACGTGGCTTTCTTGGCCAGCGCCTCAGCTCGGCTGAGGTCGCGGTCACGGAAGCCATGTGGCTGCCCGGCGGGAATCGTGACGGCCAGGGTCGAAGGAGTGAGCTAGCGCACGTCGGGACCGACCGCCACGAAGCCGCCCCAGTAAAAGGGGTGGTCCGATTCGCCGCGGGCGCGGCGGGCACGAAGGAGGTCGAGGGTGGCCCCCCGAACCGCCTGGGAGGTGGGCAACGCGTCACGAAGGCGTCGACGGTAGAAGGCACCCATCCACTCGCGGGCCGAGCGATCCTCCACCGGCCAGAGGCTCATGACGAGGCTTTGCACCCCCGCCAGACGGAAGGCACGCTGGAGGCCGAAGACCCCCTCGCCGGCGCGGACGTTGCCGAGGCCGGTGTCGCACGCCGAAAGCACGGCCCACGCGACGCCCCCGAGGTCCAAGGCCGCCACCTCTTCGGCGGTCAAGATCCCGTCCTCTTCGTTGGCGGCGGCGCTCTGCCGGTGGTTGGCTCCCGCGAGGGCCAGCCCGGAACGGAGCAGGGGGTTCTCGTCAGGTCCCTTCGTCGCGGGGTTCGCGGGGCCGCTACAATCGTCCCCAAGGAAGAAACCGTGCGTCGCGAGATGGAGCACCCTCCGGCCGCGAGCGTGGTCTTTGAACGCCGCCTCGCTGGCGGCGCGACGCCTTAGCACCGCCAGCTCGCCGGGCTGCCCCGAGGATCGCCAGAGCCGGGCCACGGTCTCGGCCTCGGCGGCGGTCGCCGCGAGCGGCGAGAATCGGAGCGAGGCGACGTCGGGGCAGACGGAGAGCGGGCCGCGGAAGCGCCCGCCCGGCGCCTCGGTCGCCGCGACGGCGGGTCCGTGGTCGTAATCGGCGTCACCCAGCGTCAGCATTCCCGCGCCATCGGGAACGTCGGACGAGAGGAGATCGCGCTCCGTGGACAGCCGGTGGATGACCGCGGTTTCGACGAGGTGGCGATCGCGGCCCATGGGCAGCGCGGGGAAGCTCACGAGGTGCAGCGGTCCGTCCGCGACCAGGAACACACGGGTTGCGCCGGCCACCATGGCGGAGAGGGGGTCGAAGACCCGCTGGCGCAGGGCTTCGCCGGCGGCTCGATAGCGCGTCCGGCTGCGCCGCGCAGCTCGCCCGGGGGCCTGGGCTTCGAACCGCACCGCTTCGCGCCAGCCCCGCACGAGGGCGGCGACTTCGGAAACGGGCCCGAGGCTTCGCACCTCGGGTGCCTGCCCTGGGCGGAGGACGAAGGCCAACAAGGAGGCTGGCTGACCATGAACGACGTAGCTGACCAGGCGGTCGCCCGGCCCGAGGGCGCTCTCCACCTCGGCCAGGCCGGCGACCGCGCGCGCCTGCTCCTCACGGAAGGGCAGGCTGCGCGTGGCGAGCGCCTGTTCCGCCCGCTCCTTCGCTCGCCGCGCGTCGTCGACGAGCCGCCGGTAGCGCGCCGCCGGTTCCTCGCCGGGGCCCCGGACCACGAGGCGCGCGAGGCATCCGCGGCTCACGGCCAGGTCGCGCACGAGGGAGGCGAGCTCCGGCTCGGCGGCGGCCAACCGGTTGCGGGACGCCATCTCGTCGAGGACGAGGGCCCGGGAGCGGACGACACCGTCCAGGATCTCCCGCGCCCGCTCCCGGGCGGGGG
>Ga0209640_10004720_pt1 | contig 11953 bp, 12 predicted proteins | sample RifCSP10_1_FD_184018 | JGI IMG/M metagenome (GOLD analysis project Ga0209640, IMG submission 184018) | Soil microbial communities from Rifle, Colorado - Rifle CSP2_sed 10_1 (SPAdes) (version 2) | ecosystem: Environmental > Terrestrial > Deep subsurface > Rock core/Sediment | place: Rifle... | reverse complement strand
CCGGCACGCCTCCTCCCCCGGATTCTAGCAGCCGTGGCGGGAAGAGCCCCGAGTCCCCGCCGGAACCGGCCGGAGGCTCGGGGATGCGATAATCACCTTCTGCTCGATGGGCTCGATCCGCCTTCCCCTCCTCCTCCTCGTCCTGTCCGGCTCCGGCCCGGCGCGCGCCGCGCCTCCCCCCGCCCGGGTTGCGGCGGCCGCGGTGGATGTCGACGTCAGCCTCTTCCTGATCGGCGACGCCGGGGAGCCTTCCCCCCGAGGCGAGCCCGTGCTCCGGGCGCTCGGGAGCGAGATCGCCCGGGACCCCCCGCGCGCGGTGGTGGTCTTCCTCGGCGACAACCTCTACCCGAAGGGCCTACCGGTTCCCGAGGCCGCGGACCGCCCCGAGATGGAGCGCCGTCTCGACGCCCAGGTCGACGTGGTGAAGGCGGCCGGGGTTCGGGGCGTGGTCGTGCCCGGCAACCACGACTGGGACGAAGGCGGCCCCGACGGCTGGGAGGCCATCCGCCGGCAGGTCCTGCCCGCCGGGGCTCCGGGGCTCCTGACCGCGGTCATCCTCGCCGCGTCCCGTGCGATGGGAGAGACCGCCCCCTTGATCGTGATCGGCGCGACGTTCTTCCAGTCGTTCCTACCGTACGGACCCGATTCTCTCTTCGTGGCCCTCCCAGTCCAGATCTACGGATACATCGGCCTGCCTCGTCAGGACTTCCTCGATCTCCCTCCCCGGAACGGCATCCTCGATCCGGGCGAACCTCTTCTCCCGAATGGGGGCTGGCCCGGTGTCGCCGCGGCGGGGATCGTCATCCTCCTCGTCATCTTGTTCGCCTTCAACGTCCTGGCGATCATCGCCCGGAACCGGATGCAGCGGAGGCGGTGGTGAGGATGGTGCGACGACTGTTCTTCTTGAGGCCGGAAAGGCCCGCGGCCCCCGCCGAGACGGCCTCCCTGGAGCTCATCCCCGCGGCGCCATCGGTGGTCACGATCTCCGATGCAGCAATCGAGTCTCGAGGCCTCTCCGTCTTCTACGGCGCGAAGGCAGCGATTCGGGACGTGAGCCTTCAGATGGGTCGGCGCCATACGACGGCGATCATCGGTCCCAGCGGCTGCGGGAAGAGCACGTACCTGCGGGCGATCAACCGGATGAACGACACGATCAAGGGATGCCGAACGGAGGGCCAGTTGCTGGTCGACGGAGAGGACGTCTACGGTCCCAACGTCGATCCGGTCCTACTGCGTCGGAAGGTCGGCCTGATCTTCCAGAAGCCGAACCCGTTCCCGAAGAGCATCTACGAGAACGTGGCCTTTGGCGTCCGAATCCACTACCGAGCGACGGAGGACGAACTCGATCAGAATGTCGAGTCGGCCCTGCGCCAAGCGGATCTCTGGGACGAGGTGTCGGACCGCCTGAACGAAAACGCCCTGTCCCTCTCCGGAGGACAGCAGCAGCGGCTGTGCATTGCGCGGGCCCTCGCGATTGAACCGAACTTCCTCCTGATGGACGAGCCGTGCTCCGCTCTGGATCCGGTCGCGACCGCAAGGATCGAAGACCTCATGTTCGAGCTCAAGAAGGACATGACGATCGTCATCGTCACGCACAACATGCAGCAGGCGGCTCGGGTCGCGGACTACACCGCCTTCTTGTACCTCGGCCGACTCGTCGAGTTTAGTCGCACGCGGGACCTGTTCGAGAGGCCGCACGAGGAGCTCACGGAGAACTACATCACGGGGCGGTTTGGATGACGACGAAGACGGAACAGCGAAAGGCTCTCGCGAGGGGCCTCCAGAAGTTGAACGAGAACATGATTACGCTCGCAGAGCTGAGCGAGCTCGCAATCCGGAAGGCCGTCGACGGTCTCTCCCGGCTCGACGCCGCTGTGGCCCAGGAGGTGTTCACCCTCGACCAGGAGATCTACGCCCTCCAGCTGGAAATCGAGCGGACGTGCATTGACCTGATCGCCCTGCATGCGCCCGTCGCGCGGGACCTCCGGACGATCACGACCTCCCTGAAGATCACCACAGACTTGGATCGGATCGGGCGGTACGCGAAGGACATCGGGGAGATCACCCTCCAGTTCGGGGGCGCGCGGCCGGACGAGCCCCTGGGCTTCATGCACCTGCGGGAGATGGCGGACCACACGATCCGCATGGTCGACACGGCCACGGAGGCGTTCGTTCGTCGGGATGCGGAGTCCGTACGCAACATCATTGAAGTCGACGACACCGTGGACCGCCTCCACGACGACATCTTCCAGGACATCGTGCGGCGGATGACGGACCGCACGCTCGACGTCCAGACGGGGGCCAGGTACATCCTCGTGAACCGGTATCTCGAGCGGATCGCCGACCACGCGGTCAACATCGGCATGCGGGTCGTGTACATGGTCACGGCCGAATGGCTGCCGCGCGTTCGCGCTGCGGACCGGTTGAAGGGCCCCGCGCGGGGAGACGTGAGTCGTCCCTCTCTATAGTTCCCGGGGAGGACCGAAGGCTCCGGCGCGCAGCTCTATCTTCTTGTTACTCGTTCAGGGGATTGCATGAAAGAAGTACGGAAACCGGAAGCGGAAGACCCGGACTCGTGGAAGCTGCACCGCTTCGCGCTGGAAGAGACGCATCAAGCCGAGTTTGCCCTGAAGTGACGTCGACCGACCTTGGACAGCTTCGGCACCTTCACATGTTTTGTTCTTGCAACCTGCGCTTCGGCCCTCGTTGGAGTAATGCGTACTCTACGTACACGTACTAGATGGTGTGCGACGACGGCTGTCTAGCCCGGAGTTGGTTGAATGGTCTCTCCTCTGGGTCTAGCCTCTAGAGCGGTGGATCAAGCCGCGTGCGCGGCGTGCGGGGCTGCCTTGGAAAGGATCGACGAATACGCGCTCGACATCGCGGGCCGGGAGATCACGTTCCACGCGGATCGATGTGCCTCGTGCGGGAACGAATATGTCAACGCTCCCGAGATCCTCCGCCCCGACCCTGAGTTGCTCGCGGTGTACCGTCCGGATGCGGGTCCCCTCGGATCCTTCCGCCGGATCGTGAACCTGTCGAGCCGAGACCGGGAATTCCGGACGCATCCCGGACCCAAGGTGGCCGGCACGCTCCTCGCCTACCTGTTGCAAGAGGACCTCGCGGACGTCGTCATCCTCGCCCACCAAGGGGTCTCGGAGGAACCCGTCGTGGCGTTCCGTCGGAAGGACCTGTATTCTGCTGGCGAGATCCGCATGGGATCCGGGCGGGCCGTATTCACGGGCCGCGGGCTCCGTGCGAACCTCCTGACACTGTCCCAGCTGAAGCATTTCACGGAGGCGGACGGAGGGCTTCATCCGCGCATCGCGGTCATGGGCCGCCCCTGTCAGATCTACACGGTGCGCAAGATCCTTTGGGACCGCTTCGCCCCGGGCTATGAGCTCGTCTTTGCCCTGGGCACGTTCTGCTACGGGAACTTCGCGCCAGCGGCCTGGGGAGGGCAGCACCTGCGTAAGCTCCTGGGCTTCGATCCCGCGGAGATCCGGCGCGTCGAGTTCACCGGTGAAGAGCTCATGTTCACATCCGGTACCGGGGTGCAGCGGCGGCTGCCGCAGCAGGAGGTCGCAGGCCTCGTGAATGCGAACTGCCTGCAGTGCTACGACTTCACCGTGAGCTTCAGCGACGTGAGCGTGGGGCGTGTCGGCCCGGATCCGCTGTTCGAAACGATGATCGTCCGCACGGACCTCGGGGACCGGATGGTGAACCAGGCGGTCAGTGACGGCTTCTTCGCGACATCGGCCCAGATCTACGGTCGAGCGGACGTGGCACGGGAAGAGACGCAGGTCGCGGGCTTCCTAGAGGCGATGGTGGAGATCAAGAAGCAGCTCACGCGGAAGCTTCGCTAGGCGGGTTGATCGGAAAAGCTCGGATCGCGCGTCGTCTCAGTGCGTGTGCGCGTGCGCTTCGGACTTGTCGGGGGCTTCCTCGCCTTTCGGGGTGAAGCTCTGGCCGCACCCGCAGGTGGCCCAGTTGTTCGGGTTGCTCACGACGAATCCGCTCCCCGCGACGCTCTCCATGTAGTCCACGCTGGAGCCGTCCAGGTGCTGGAGGCTGTTCGGGTCCACGACGACCTTGATCCCGTTCGCGTCGACGACCTCGTCGCCCTCGTGCAGCTTGTTGTCGAGGGCCATCCCGTATTTGAACCCGCTGCACCCGCCGCCTGCGATGTAGATCCGCAGGTACGTGGTATCGGCGGTGCCGTGCTGTCCGATCAGGTCGCGCAGCTTGGTGACGGCCGTCTCCGAGAGAGTGACGTTCAACATCGTCGAACCTCTGTGCCCCTACGACTATAAGCCCGTTATTTAACGTTTTGGTCCCGAGTGCGGCGACGTAGACCCAGGGGCACATCAGGGGAGGGCTCGGGCCATGTATCGGCGCTCCGTGTGGAACCCGCCGTCCTCGTACACGTGCCTGGCCCGCTCGTTCGCCTCGGCGACCTCGAGCTTGATTTTTCGATGCCCTCGGTTCCGCGCCCACTCGCACGCCCATTCGACCAGGGACTTGCCGATCCCCGTCCCGCGTTGCTCCGGCGCGACCCACAAGTCGTAGATGAAGGCGTGCGCCTCGGGCGTGAGGAACCCTCCCTCCCCCAGGATCAGGTAGCCGAGGAACTCGCCCGCCGGGCCTTCGGCAATCCACTTCTCCGTGCGGTCGCCTTCGACGTACGCCTCGATCTTCTTGCGGAAATGGTCCTCCCAGGCGCGTCGGTCGAGCCGCGTGCGTTCGTCGTCTGGGATGTCATCCCACACAGTCTGCAGCGTGGCTTGCCAGATCTTCTTGATGTCTGCGCGTCTCGCCGGCCTCATGCGGATCCCCACGCTCGCACCCTCGGCGATGGGACCGTTTCGCCCACGAATGAAGGTGCCGGTTCGAACGCGAGTGCGACATCCCGTTTTGTTGGCGCACGTGGTCATTCGTCGCCTAGCTTTTATATTACCCTCCCTCCTTGTTACGCACGTGCTCCCTTCGCGCTGCCTTCGATGCGGCGCAACCAGTCGCGATTTTCTTTGTCCCTCGTGCGTCGACTACCTTGTCGCCTACCGTCCGCTCTGGCTCGATCCGGCGCTCCTGCCCGGCTCCTCGCTCCTCGACGTCCTCGGAACTCGCGAGGTTGCCGTCCTGTCATTAGACCTGTCGCAGGTCGAATGGCGGCGGACGACGCCGGAACCGCGCACCTCGGACGCAGTCCGTCTCGTGCGCATCCTCGCCCTCGATGCCGGCGCCCGACCGTCCCTGAGCGAAGGCGACGCAGAGATTCTCCATGCGTTCCTGAGGGAGGCCCGGCAGTCCCCGCCCGCCGATCCCACGGACCGGTCCGCCCTCGCGGCCCTCTTTCGCTATCTCGCGTCATGCGCCTGGATGCCAATCCATCTCGCCGCAGATTACCGCGCTCGCGCGAACGTGCTCGAGCCTCCGGCGGAGCCAGAGGAGCCGATGCGCGAAGCCGTCGCCCGACTTGAGACCGTCGCGTCGGAACCCGCTCCGCCCCTTCCCCAGGTTCCGCCCGAACCTGTCGAGCAGGTCTCCCTCCCCGAACCGGCCGAGGCTCCTCTGCCCGAGCCGCTCGAGGAGTTGGAGCTCCCGCTTCCCGCACCCCAGCCGCTGCCTCCGGAACCGATTCCCGAGCCCGAGCCGTCCCTGTCTCCTCAGAGTCCTCTGCCGGAGCCCGAACCGGAGCCGGACGAGGAGGCGGTGCGCGCGGAGCGCGTGGCGCTTGATTCCCTGAAGGAGCGGTTGGAGCGGGAACGCGCGGACGTCGAGTCGTGGGTCCGTGCCCGGAGCGAGGAACTCCGGGCGAAGGAGCAAGCCCTCGTCGACCGGGAGCGCTCCCTGACGACGAAGGAACAGGACGTCGAGGCCCACGAGCGAGCCGCGACGGAGCGTCTCGTGGCGCTGGAGAAGGACACGGCCCGACGCGACGTGTTGCGGTTCCTCGGGACGGTCCCGGGCATGACGGAGGCCGAGGCCGACGTGATTGCGACTGCGTTCCCTGACATGGCCTCCCTTCAGACTGCGGACGTGAAGGCTCTCACGCAGTGCAGAGGAGTCTCGGAGGCGCTCGCCCAAGCAATCCGGTATGAACTCGTGCCGGGCGAGGTCGAGCAGGAGCAGCGCGCGACGCGGCTTCGCGAAGAGGCGCAGGCGTTCCTGGAAGAGGGGGACTATGACGCGGCGCTCGCGTGCTACGATCGGCTGGTCCGCGAACGGCCGGAGGACATGGCCCTCTTGTTCGACCGCGCGGAAATCCTCGTCCTGCTCGACCGTCCCGAGGAGGCCCTTCAATGTTACACCCGCGTCCTCGACACCGATCGCCGGAACCGCCAGGCGTGGTTCGAGCGGGCGAATCTCCTCTTCGGACTCGGCCGTCTCGCAGACGCCGTCGATGCCCTCCGCGAGGCGCTCCGGATCGAACCGGCGAAGTCCGGGGACATCGTGCTCAAGGCGGAGCAGTTGCGCCGCGACGGTCACCCGAACGAGGCGGCAATCTTGTTCCAGGCGGTCCTGGATGTTCAACCGGACGAACCGCGCGCCGTGCTTGGCCTCGGCGACACGTTCCTCGAGCTCGGCGACATGGACGCCGCGGAAGGCCTGTTCGCACGCGCCCTCGGGAAGGATCCGCAGAATGCGCCCATCCTGTTCCGCAAGGGGGAACTCCTGGAACGCAAGGGCCGATGGGGTGCCGCGATCCAGTACTACAACCGAGCGATCGCGCTGCAATGGAATTACCCGGACCCATGGCTCGCGAAGGGGGCGATCCTACTGGCCTACGAGCGGGCGAAGGAGGCCCTCGAATGCTTCGACAAGGTCCTGTCGTTCGACGCGGATCGCGTGGACGCGTGGTCGCGAAAGGCCCGGGCCCACGCGGCCCTCGGTGATCGCGGGCCGGCGGAGGACGCCCTGACTCACGCGGCCCGCCTTGACCCCTCGCATCCCTCCTTGAAGGAGGCTCATGCGGCGATCGAGGTCCTCGGCGCACCTCCCGCAATCGTGCCGGAGCCGACGTCCGAACCGGAGGCCCCCTCCCTCGCGGAGGCTTTCGCGGAGATCGAGGAGGTGCTGCGCGAGCCTGAATCGGACGGTCAGCCCGAGGTCTCTGCGGACTTCCAGTCATTCGTTGAATCGATTGAGCCGGAGAACGAGGACTTCCATGTGCTCCTCCAGCTCGCAGAGCTCGCACTCGAGGGAGGCGACGCCCACATGGCGTTGCTGCGATACGAGCAGGCGATCGAGCGGGAGTCCCGCAACCCGGATGCGTGGACCGGGAAGGGCGTCGCGCTGCAGCAGCTCGAGCGGTACCGGGAGGCGCTCGAGGCGTACGACCGCGCCCTCGCGGTGGAGCCGGACCATGAGCTCGCCCGACGCTGGCGGACCACCTGCGTCCGACGGCTCGAGCCGGAGGGCGCCCGATGAACGCTCCCCGCGAGGAAGCGACGGAGCGGTTCCTGCCGAGCGTCGACCGACTCGAGTCGTCGATGGTCACCGCTCGACGCGCCCTCGAGCGCGGTCAGACCGAAGAGGCATTACTTCACCTCGACGTGGCCCTGCGCCTCAAGCCCGAGTATGACCCCGCGTGGCTTCTCCGCGGGTACGCGCTGCGCCGGGGAGGGGACTTCGACGCGGCCCTCCAGAGCTTCGCGCATGCACTGACAATCAACCGGGATTCGGAAGAAGGCTGGCTCGGCCTGGCAACGACGCTCCACGATCTCGGGCGCTTCAAGGAGGAGGTGGGCGCGTACGATGAGCTCCTGAAACGCAACCCGCGGTCGATCGAGGCGTGGATCGACAAGGGTGCGGTCCTGCACGAGTTGAAGGACTACCGAGCCGCAATCGCGTGCTATGACCACGTCCTCTCCATTCGCCCGGAGCACGCGCCCGCATGGAACAACAAGGGCGCGGCGCTTCTGCGCCTCGGGGACGATGACGCGGCGGCCCGATGCATCGACGAGGCCCTCCACTTCGATCCGGATTTCTTCGACGCGATGGTCAATCGGATGTTCCTGTCACAGAAGCACGGCCAGAACGGGGAGGTCGTTCTGTGGGCGGACCGCGCGCTTCGTATCCGGGACACTCCGTGGCTCTGGCACTTGAAAGGGCTCGGCCACCTCGCCCTCCTTGAATCGACTCTTGCGATTCGCTCCCTCGAGCGGGCCATCGAGATGGACCCGAGCCAGAAGGAGGCCCGCGCGGCGTTGCGGAAGGCGAAGGTCCTCCGCGAGCGGGTGGACTTCTACCGCGGCGTTTACGAATGCTTCGGCACGCTCCAGCCGGGGGACCCCGGCTGCGCGGAATGCGAGATCCAATCGAGGTGTCGGGAGGTGACTCCCTGAGTCTCCCATCCCTCGCCGAGGTCGCGCACGCGGACTGGCCCGCGCTGAAGCGGATGTGCGTGTCTCTCGAGCTGAACCCGAAGGGCCGCAGTGCGATCGTCCGGATGCGGGTCTTCGACCATGTTCGGCGGCGCGTGCGCGCGGAAGCCTGGCGTCTCGGGAGGGAGCACGAGGCCGCCCTCTCGACGCGCCTCGGATTCCCAGAGGTCGCGGAAAGGCTCTGGGAATCCACGATCCAGCTCGATGCGCCCGCCCCGTGGGTCGGTCTCGGTTATGCCCACCTCGCCGCGGGACACGCGCGGGAGGCCGCGAAGGCGTTCGACCGGGCCGCGCAGATGGGCGACCCCACGGCCGCCCTCCATCGGGCAGAGGCGCTCGCGACCGCGGGCGATCTGGACGGGGCCATCCGGGCGTCCGATGCGTATCTGACCGCACATCCCGGCGACGTCCGCGCGAACGCGATGAAGGCGTCGTACGTGTCCCGCGTGGGCTTCGTGGACGAGGCCGCCCGCGTCCTGCGCGCGGCGATGGAATCCCATCCGGAGGCGCCCGGTCTCGCGCGGAGTCTCGGCGTACTCCTCTTGAAGGCCGGCCGGGCCGACGCGGCGGCGGACGCGTTCCGGGAGGCCGTGCGCCACGATCCCTCGGACGTCGACGCCTGGATTAACCGGGGAACGGCCCTCCTCCTCTCCGGCCGCACCCGCGAGGCCGTCGGTGCGCTCCGAGAGGCCCTCGAGCTCGATCCTCGACGGGCGGAAGCGCTTAACAACCTCGGGGTCGCCTACCTGGCCCTCGGTCAGACGAAGTCCGCGCACGTGAACATCGAGAGAGCCGCAAAGCATCTTGAGACCCCGCGCATCATGCTCAATGTGGCCTTGGTCCGCGAGGCGTCGCGGGACCGGCCCGAGGCCCTTCGCGCGGTCGAACAGGTCTTGCGGATGAAGCCGAAGGATTCCGGGGCCCTCGCGGCGCGCAAGCGGCTCGCGCCCGCCGGCCGACCACATGGGGGGAAATCCTCCACCGCGCGGCGGACGCCGAAGAAGCGCGCGCCCGCCCGCGGGCATCGCACGTCGCGTCCAGTCGCCCGTCGAAAGAAGAAACCAACCCGCGGATCCTCCCGCAAGCGCTGACGGACCTCCCCGGATGGAAGGTTCTATACATTCCCGTTCGTTCGCAGCTCGATGGCGATTCGCGGGACCCAGTGGGAAGGCGTCTACGCCGACGGCACGTGGCTCTACACTCGCAACCTCGTGCCCGGTGTTGCGGTGTACGGCGAGGCGCTGATCCACGACCGCGCGGACGAGTTCCGGCGATGGGACGCGAACCGGAGTAAGTGTGCGGCGTACCTCAAGCGAGGCGGTGGCCACTGGCCGTTCCGTGCCTCGAGCTCCGTCCTCTACCTGGGCGCGGGAACCGGGACGACCGTCAGTCATCTCTCGGACATTTGCCGCCAAGGCAACCTCGTGGCCGTCGAGATCTCGCCCCGTGCGTTCCGGGATCTTATCTCGCTTGCGGAGCGACGTGTGAACCTGATCCCTGTCCTCGGCGACGCCTCGAAGCCGGAGACGTATCGCACGCATGTGCGGGCCATTGACGTCCTGTACCAAGACGTGGCCCAGCGAGATCAGGTCGGCATCTTCCTGAAGAACGCGGCGTTGCTCCCGTCATCGGGCCTCGGCATGCTCATCGTCAAGGCCCGTTCGATGGACGTTGCCGCCGCGCCCTCGAAGATCTATGTCTCCGTCGAGGCAGCCCTCCGGCGCGGCGGGTTCGATATCGTGGACAGGCGGACCCTCGAGCCGTTCGAGACGGACCATGCGGCGTTCGTGGTCCGTAGACGGTAGCGTCATCTCCCCGAATCGCATGCGGGCCTTTCATGGGTAGGACGCCCGTGCGCGCGTACGGTCGATTCGCGCAGTACTACGATTTCATCTACCACTCGCTCGTCGACTATGAAGGGGATGTCGATTTTGCGGAGAGAATCTTCCGGCGATTTATGGGACGCCGGGTGGAATCCGTTCTCGACCTCGGGTGTGGAACCGGCAACCACGCCATCCCATTCGCGCGACTCGGCTACGATGTGACGGGCCTGGACCTTTCGACGCAGATGCTGGCATACGCACGGCGCAAGGCCCGTGCGGCTCGCCTCTCGATACCATTCGTCCACGGCGACATGCGGTCCTTCAACCTGCGGCGGACCTTCGATGCGGCGATGTGCGCGTTCGGGGCGTTCGGCTATCTCCTCACGGATCCGGACGTGCTCCGCTGTCTCCGGTCCGTCCGTCGGCATCTCGTGCGGGACGGACTGTTCACCTTCGAGTTCTGGCAGCGGTCCGGCGTCATGCCGCCACCCTACCAGTCGTGGCTCCACGAGGCCGGGAGCGATTACGAAGTCGTGCGCCTTTCGGAATCCCGTTTCGATCGCCGGACGGGCCGCCTTCCAATCGAGTTTCGCTTTTTCGTGTTCAAGGGCACCCGCCTGCTCGATCGGTTCGACGAAGTTCACACGGTCCGCACGCACGCGATCGGCGAGATGCGGGGCTTGCTGCGGCGGGCGGGCTTCGATTTCCTCCAGGCGTTCGAGGTCACCCCGAAGGAGAAACGCTTTAGACCGATCCGCAAGGAAACGTTCCGCGTGATGGTCGTCGCGCGCCCACGGGCTCTATCTTAAATACGTGCCCGCGGTATGCGCAGCCCCTCCCGAGGAACACGATGGCGCGCCTCCATGCACACCGCAGGGGAAAGAGCGGGTCCACCCGCCCGTTCCTGAAGTCGAAACCGGAGTGGGTCGCCGTGGAAAAATCGGAGATCGAGGAGACGATCCTCCGTCTCCACCAGGAAGGCCTCTCGACCGCGCAGATCGGCGTCCGCCTCCGGGACGGCCACGGCGTCCCCAACGTGAAGCTCGTGACGGGCCGGAGCATCACGGAAATCCTGAAGTCGAAGGGTTCCAAGTTCCCGATCCCGGAGGACCTTGCGAGCCTGATCAAGCGCGCGACGACCCTCCAGGCCCACCTGAAGGAGCACCGAAGTGACCTGAGCAACAAGCGGGGCCTCCATCTCATGGAGTCCCGGATCCGCCGTCTCTCCGGATACTACAAGGAGCAAGGCGTCCTCCCCGCGGACTGGGACTACTCCCTGAAACTGGCGGAGCTGCAAGTGAAGTAGGTGCGCCCATGGTCAAGCGCCTGGAAGACCTGGCGCCGGATGGCTTGCTCGCGCGGGCACGGAAGGCCGCCGACCTCGTGGATGGAGCCTCGCGTGTCCGGCTTTTCTGTCATTACGATCCGGATGGAACCACCTCCGCGTCGATCCTCGCGCGCGCCCTGATGCGGCGGGGCAAGCGGATCCATGCATCGATGGCGCATGCGCTGGATTCCGCGTCCGCGGAGCGATTGAAACAGGAACAGAACGAGCTCCTCATCGTGGCCGACATGGGGTCTGGCCAGCTCGATCTCCTCGAGGGCCTTGCGTATCCCGTCATCGTCCTGGACCACCACAGGCCAGTGCGCGACTCCGAGCGAATCGCCCACGTGAATCCACACTTCGACGGCGTCGACGGGGCGAGGGAGATGTGCGGCGCGACGACCACCTGGCTCTTCACC
>Ga0209640_10004719_pt1 | contig 11953 bp, 9 predicted proteins | sample RifCSP10_1_FD_184018 | JGI IMG/M metagenome (GOLD analysis project Ga0209640, IMG submission 184018) | Soil microbial communities from Rifle, Colorado - Rifle CSP2_sed 10_1 (SPAdes) (version 2) | ecosystem: Environmental > Terrestrial > Deep subsurface > Rock core/Sediment | place: Rifle... | reverse complement strand
TTCGCTGGGATCGCGGCATCAGTTCGTGAGTCCCGCTGTCCAGTTGACTACGACTGTGATCGGCGGCGCAGCCGCGTCGTCGGCGACGTTCATCAGGAACCGGCCATCGGGAGCAACGGCATACTGCGCCTTGGCAAATACCCCCGCCGTGAAGACATAGGGGCCGGTCGTCGCGAGACGCGTCGAGAAGAGCGCTCGCGGCACACGTGGACTGATCGACGCGGGCGGCGATGTCACGTCTATCGGCACCGCCATCAGCCGCATGTCCGGCGCGAGGTAGAAGAGCTCGCGTCCGTCCGCCCGCCAGCGCGGATAAATGCCGCCTCCTGTCGAGACCTGCCACTTGCTGCTCAAGTCCGGGAAGGCCTGGACGTAGATTTCATGGCGCCCCGTCTCGTTGGAGGCGTACGCCACCCACTGGCCATCGGGCGAAAACCTTCCCTGGCCTTCGTCGAAACTGGACTGTGCGACTGGAAACGGCTGACTCGGAGAGAGCTCTGCGTTGGACGCCGCGCCTCGAGCTGCGTCGAAAAGCGTGGCCCAGAGATCCGACCCTGTCTTCGGATCCTGTATGGTGTAGAGGAGGACCTGTCCGTCCGGCGACCAGTCCTGGGCCACCGTGTCTTGTCCCGTCACAATGAGCGGTTGCTCCTCGGTGGCGCCATTTGAAGCTTTCTCGAAAAGATCCATTCGCCCGTTACGGCCGGAACTGAAGACCAGACGATCCCCGTCGGGCGACCAAACGGGATAGGAGTCGACGCCGGGGTCAAACGTCATCCGACTCGCCACGTTTCGAGCGACGTCGACCAACCAGATGTCACCGGTTCCTTCCGGGGCCCGTGTCAGCGCGACTCGGCGGCCGTCCGGCGCGAGCTCCGGGGCGGCGGGTACGCCATCGTCGACGGATCCCAGCGGGGCGAGCGCCGTACCTTCACCGTCCACCCAGACGAGCTGTCGTTTCGTGCCCGCGCCAGGCCGATGGACCAGCACGCCGGTGTCCGAGACTGAAAATGCGCTGTGAAATGTGCCGTCGTCGGTGCCGACCGACTGCGCGACCGGACGTGACTCGGGATCGACTGTGCTCCGCTCGGCATCGAAGCGATGAGCGACGAGCACACCTTGGAGCACGCGCAGCAGATAACCTGGTTGAGCGAATACAGCGGCCGTCTCTCCGGCGAGCAAGCGCGTCGGCTCGCCTCCGTCGAGCGATCCGACATAGACGCCGCGCGCGCTCGCCTGACCGAGCCCGACGAAAAAGAGGAATCGTCGGCCGTCCGGTAAGAACTGCGGCCATCGGTGACTGCCGTGATCGGCAGCGAGCTCGGTGACCGTGATCGGGGTCCCGCCCGTCGCGGCAACGCGCTTCAACCCAACAGTCGCGCCCGGTGCAAACAGGATGTCGCCGTCACGGTTCCAAGTGCCGCCCCTGCCGCCCGGTGCGTCGGCCAGCACTTGCGGCACTCCGCGCGTCAGATCCTTGCGCTTGAGTTTGCCGTTTGCAAAGAAACCGACTGCGTCACCGTCAGGCGACCAGAAGGGATAGCTCGCACCTTCGGTGCCCGCCAACGGTTGCGCAGTGACTTGGTCGATGGCTCGCACCCACAAGGTCGGTCCGCCGTCGGCGGTCGCCACGAACGCTAGCTGTCGCCCGTCAGGCGATAGAGCAAACGCGAACGCGTCGGAGGTGGGTGGCGTATCGACGTCGAATCGCATCGTTGACGGCTCGGGGGCGCCGCTCGGGAACGTGAACACGGCAAGGGTGCCCAGGCCGAGGACTGCCAGGACCGCGACTGACCACGCCGCCCGTTCTTGCCAACGCATCGGCTCATGCGAACGTGCAGGCAGTGCGGAGCTCACCGGCGCGGCCTCGGGCGCCGTCAGCGCTTCGTCGATCTCGAGCCGAGCCACGCCGATATCGGGCAGGCGCCGGTTCCAATCCTTCTCCAGGCTGCGGCGCAGGAGCCGCAGGATCGCGGGCGGCGTCGTCCGGGGCAGGGCGTCGAAGTCCGGTCCGCGTTCGAGAATACGCGCGAGGACGTCGGTGGCCTCGCTGCCCTCGAACGCGCGGCGACCCGTGAGCATTTCGTAGAGGACGCAGCCGAACGACCAGATGTCGGTTCGCTTGTCCACGGGTCTGCCGCGAGCCTGCTCCGGGCTCATGTAGGCTGCTGTGCCCAGAATCACGCCGGCCTCCGTAGCGCCCGTCAGCGTCGGCGAGTTGGCAAGATTGGGCGCGGTTGCGGCGTCGACTAGCGCCTTGGCGAGCCCGAAGTCCAAGACTTTCACCGTGCCGTCGGCACGCACCTTTACGTTACCGGGCTTGAGGTCACGGTGCACGATCTGATGCGCGTGGGCGGCTTCCAGCGCGTCGGCGATCTGCCGAGCGATGGATAGTGCTGTATCCAAGGCAAGCGCACCGTCTGTGGACGAGCTGCGCCGAGCTTCGGATTCACGGACGGCGGTTTTCGTTCCGTCGGAGCCCGGAGCCTCGAGCACGGAGTCAATCAGCTCCGCGAGCGTCAACCCTTCCACCAGTTCGAGTACCAACGCTCGCACGCCGTCCGGCGATTCCTCCAGTCCGTAGATGGCGGCAATGTTGGGATGATTGAGCGACGCCAGGACTTGCGCTTCGCGAAGAAACCGAGCCGATCGATCAGCGTCGCGGGCGAACAAGTCCGGCAGGACTTTCAGAGCGACGTCGCGATTGAGCTTCGTATCGCGCGCTTGATACACCTCGCCCATCCCACCAACGCCGATCACCGATTGGATCTCGTACGGTCCTAGTCTGGTGCCGGGGCTCAACATGGGTTCGTCGGGTGTCGGACGGGTGTCTTGTACGTTGATCTGTCGTGTGTTCCCGTACGATCTGGATCTCGGTTGCGACAGTTAACGGAAGGCCCATCCGACCCGTGAACGGCCGGAAACGCCCGACACAGCGCCGATGGCCCGCAGGACACAAAGCGCAGCCCGGATGGGACAGCCGCATGATGGGACCCGTGCTCACGGCCTGTCAACTTGCAGCCTGGCTCTTTCTTTACCCGTCCGGCACGCCGGCCTCCTTGAGCCCGTCGAGATAGAGCCGCAATTGCTCGGGTCGTTTCAGATAGAAGAGTTTCTTCCGGGCAAACACGCGCGAAAACTCCGGCTTCTCCTCCAGGAGTCGATCGACGGCCTTGCGCGCGTCGTCGCGCCGGTCGAGAAGGGCGAGTGCCACGGCCTTATGCGCGGTCGTCCAGTATTGGCAGTTTGGAATCAGGCTCGCGCGATCGGCCCATGTGATCGCGGCTTCGTAGTCGCCCATGAAAATCAGTGCGAGCGCGCCGTAGGTGAGAAATGCCCAGCGCTGGGGGTCGTTCGGGCTGAGGTCGATGGCGCGTTGAAACCCCTTAATCGCCTCCTCATAGCGCCCTTCATAGGCGAGCGAATCAGCCAGCCCGCAATGAGCGGCGGCGAAGGTCGGGTTCAGGTTTATCGCGATCTCGTTTTCGGCGATCGCACTGTCGTATTCGCCACGCGCGAGTTGCACGCGAGCCTTCAACGCGTAGAACACGGCGTTCTGGTCGTCGAGATCGAGCGCCCGCCTCGTCGCGGCCAGTGCCCGGTCAAGCAGGTCGTCAGTGGGCTCCGTGTCCCAATAGACCATCCCAAGAACCACCGCGTACGCCCACCACGCGTGCGCCTCGCCGAAGTTCGGATCGAGCTCGCAACTCTGCTGGAGCAGCCGTTGCGCCTCCCGGTTCCCCTCGGTGGTGAAGCGGAAGAATTGCGCCACGCCGAGGTGGTAACAGTCCCAAGCGCGCAGATCACGGCTGCCGGCGCGCAATACCTTCTGCCGCTCCGCCAGCCCGATCTCCGGTTCCACGCGGGCCGCGATCATCGCGGTGATCTCGTCCTGCACGGCAAATACATCCTCTAGACCGCGATCGTAGCGATCGGACCAGAGGTTGATGCCGGTAGTGGCATCGTGCAGCTGGGCCGTCACGCGTATTCGGCTCCCGGCCCGGCGCACGCTCCCCTCCACGACATACGCGATCCCGAGCTCGCGGGCGAGTTGCCGGACATCGACCGGTTTGCCGTCGCGGCCGAGCATCGCGTTGCGCGCGATCACGTCCAGCCACCGGTGCTTCGAGAGGTTGGTGATGATGTCGGTTGTGATGGCATCGGAAAAATACTCCTGCTCGGCGTCGTCCGACAGGTTGGCGAACGGCAGTACGGCGATGAGCGGTCGCGTCTGGTCCGGCCCGGCTGTGGCGGTATCAGGCACGGGCTTCGCGGGTGATGTCACCACGCCTGTGATATCAGTGACTTCCCCCACAAACCGGAATCCTCTTCCGTGGACGGTGCGGATCAGGCGCTGGGCACCGCCATCGTCGCCTATGGCCTGCCGAACCGACCGGATCCGACTGCTCAAAGCGGCCTCGGACACGATCCGGCCACTCCACATCCTCTCGTGGATCTCGTCCTTAGGGATCATGCGTTCACGATTGGTCACCAACAGCGCCAGCAGCGCAAACACCTGGGGTTCGACCGCCACAGGCGCACCGTCCCTCCGCAATTCGAAGCGATCCATGTCCAACTCAAAGGCGTCGAAGCGGTAAACCATCGCGGAACACTTTTTTCGCAGAAGGTGGCGGGGCAATCGGCTGTTCTACAGAGGGTCCTCAGGAATTCTCCATTCCACCTGCAAGCTTCCCCGCGACGTATTCCTGAATATGGGCGTCTCGAAGTCACTGTCGACCCCGCAGCCCACAATACAAGGAGATACCAGAATGACCAACCTCAACACGATATCGATCGCCCCGGCCCCATCCGACACGCCGAATTTTGCCGCGATCAAGTCGAAGCAGCGCGCCGCCTGGACCGCCGGCGACTACTCCGTAGTCGGCACCACGCTCCAGATCGTGGGCGAGCGCCTCTGCGAGACACTCGATGTCCGCTCCGGCCAGCGCGTCCTCGATGTGGCCGCCGGCAACGGCAACGTCTCGCTCGCCGCCGCACGCCGCTTCTGCGACGTGACGTCGACCGACTACGTGCCCGCGCTCCTCGAGCGCGGCAGACAACGCGCCGAAAGCGAAGGTCTCGAGATTTCGTTTCAAGAGGCCGATGCCGAGCAGCTGTCGTTCGCCGATGCCTCGTTCGACATCGTCACCTCGAGCTTCGGTGTGATGTTTGCACCCGATCAGGATCGCGCCGCGGCCGAAATGCTGCGCGTCACCCGTCCGGGTGGGAAAATTGGTCTCGCGAACTGGACGCCGGAGAGCTTCATCGGCCAGCTGTTCAAGACGATCGGCAAACACCTGCCGCCGCCCGCGGCACTCAAGTCCCCGGCACTCTGGGGCACGAGGGACCGCCTCAACGAGCTATTCGACACGGATTCAAACACGATCGAAATCACCGCGGAGACCTACGTGTGGCGCTACAAGTCGCCGCGCCACTGGCTCGAGCTCTGGCGCGAGGTCTATGGCCCGCTGCAAAAGGCGTTCGGCGCTCTCGACGAGGCCGCGCAGGAGCAGCTTGCCATCGATCTGCTCGCGTTGATCGACCGCTGCAACGTCGCCCATGACGGCACGATGGTCGTCCCGGCCGAGTATGTGGAGGTTGTCGTCACCAAGCGAGCCGCCTGATCCGATCTGCGACTCCGGCGCCGCGAACCCATGTGCCTTGTGCGCCGGGGTTCGCGGACCGCCAGGGGCCATCCATTCGGTAAGTTAAGATACCGAATAGTCCCCTGCCCCGATCGGCTAGCCGCCCGGCGCTCGCAACGCCGCTCTGAGCGCGCGCAGCGCCGCCGTTTGATCGGGCTCGCGCATGCAGGTCAGTAGCAGATCGCGCGGAAGCTGCGGTAGAAGCTCGCTACGCGGAATCTCGGTGTAGTTTTTGTCGCCGACCGCTCCGCGCAGCGCGAAGAAACGCAGCGACCCGCGCTCGTAGAACCACACTTCGCGCACACCAAGCTTGCGGTAGACTTCCAGCTTATCGATACCGCCGGAGGTCCAGACGACCTCGATTGCGACGTCGGGGCGATCGTGATCGTCGACGGCGGTCCTACCGATGGTGTAGCACTCATCGGCTTCCGCGCCGCGCTCCTGCTTTTGGTCTTTGAGCGTCCACGACCCGTAACCTTCGAGCTGCACGCCGGCCACCTCGGACCACGCTTCGAATAGGCGCGCGAAACGCTTCTTGTCGATCTCGTGATAGCGGGACGGAGACATGAGCTCGATGACGCCTTTCAGATAGGTGATACGCGGCACGCTGCCCTCCCCGCGCATGGCGAGCAGCTTCTCGTAGTCGTCCCAGCTGCCGCGCAGATAGACGAAGTGGTCGATCGTGCGGGGATCGGGAGATGCGTCCAACCGATTTGCGGCGCTCATGAAATTAGGCTAGCACGAATCGCTGGACGGCAAAGCGCGGAAATCGCGCAATGCGCCAGGTTATGCAAGGGGCTACGCGAACGCGCGGGATAGACGCGCGAAAGCGAGCACGGTCAGCCCCCTCGCGACGAACGCCAGAGGGCCGAGCTCGATGCGGTACGCGAAGGTTTCGAGCCAGCGCTTCATGAGTATGTAGGCAACGGGCCACGCGATGAGGTTTGCGATCAAGACGAGAACCCCGAACTCGCCCGCGAACAGCCGGACGATGTCCCACACGCTCGCGCCCACGGTTTTGCGCAAGCCGATCTCCTTCGTGCGCCGCGCCGTCGTGAACGACGCGAGGCCGAAGAGGCCCAGACATGCGACCGTGATCGCGAGCAGCGAGAAGACCGTGAACATCTGCGCCTGGCGCCGCTCGCCGCGATACAGCGCGTCGAAGTCCTCGTCGAGGAAACGCCTCGTCACGGGCTGACTGGGTACGAACTGCCGCCACATCGAGTCGATGTGATCGAGCGTCTGCTCCAGGTTGCGACCCGTGATGCGAACCGAAGCTTCGCGAATCGTGCGAAACCCCGATGTCTGCACGGGCAATACGGCGTAGACGACCGGCTTCACGGCTTCGCGGATGGACTCGAGGTAAACGTCCTCCATCACACCGATCACCATGCCTTGAATCCCCGAGGCCTCGACGGTTCTGCCGACCGCGTCCGCGGGCGTCCACGCGAGGCGGGCGCTAGTACTTTCAAACGGCCTCTTCTTGGTGCCCATCGCGCGGCGCAGGCCGACGAGCGGCTGCGATGAGCCGCACCTGCGCGCAGACGAAACCCACCCTTGGCGCCGTCGAGCCAGCGCCACACGGTGGCAGGCGCAGAGAATTCACACGGGCAGCTCCTACTGCGGCGGCGCGCGGGGCGCGAACGGCGTCTGTGCGTCGGGCTCGCCCCGATCAAGGCGCTCGAGAATCCGCCCGATGACCACCGCATCCTCGATGCTCGCGATCACTTAGAACCTCCCGCCGCAGCGAGCGAAGATCTCGATGTCGATCGCGAACACGCACTTCAAGGGTTGCATCCGTGTCAGCGCCACGTGCACCGCTTCACTGCAAGCGGCTCGTCTGCGCCTCGAGCTCCGCGATGAGGTCGTCGATCGTCCCATCGTCCGGTTGTTCAGTATTCCCAACCACCGCAATGTGTCTATACTCTGGGACTTGGAGCGGGACACGGTGAGGGGGGGAATCTCATGAACAGCCTACACTGGCGCGCTTGCGCGACGGCGGTATCTTTAGCGCTCGGCGGCGTCGCAGCCGCTCAAGAAGTCGGTCCGGAGGAAGTCACGGTCACAGGCTCGCGAATCCGAGCCACCGGCTTTTCCACGCCGACGCCGGTCACGACCGTGACCTCGGACGAGCTCGATCTGATGGCGCCGGGCAATCTGATCGAATCGGTCACCCAACTGCCGATGTTATTCAACAGCACGACGCAGGATAACCCCGGCAACTTTTTCGGAACCCCGGGTTCCGGCAGCCTGAACATCCGCGGTCTGAACACGAACCGGACGTTGACACTGTTGAACGGCCGTCGAATGACACCGTCGAACCGCATCGGCGCCGTCGACATCAATTCGTTCCCCGAAGTGCTCATCGAGCGCCTCGAGGTCGTGACCGGCGGCGCATCGGCCGCTTACGGCACCGACGCGGTGGCCGGCGTCGCGAACTTCATTCTCGACACGGATTTCGAAGGGCTCAAAACCCATATCCAGGGAGGCACCAGCTCGTCAAACAGCCGCGGCACCTGGGAAGTCGGCGCGGCCTACGGCACCGAAATCGGCGAACGCGGTCACCTGATCGTGTCGGCCGAAGCCTATGAGCAAGACGGCGTGCACGGCTACGACAGCCAAAGCTGGTACGAGGCCTGGGGCCAGGTCCGCGTCCCCGGGACGAGCCTGGACTTGGTCGTACCGAACGTCGTTTCGACGCAGGGCTCGCAGAACGGCATCATCTCGGCGCCGGGGTCGGCGCTCAACAATTGGGAATTTAATCCGGACGGCACGGCCGGACCGTTCGTATTCGGCAGTCCGTCCGGCGGCGGTGCCCATTCGATCGCGAACGGCGGCAGCGGCACGCCGAACGGCACAGAATACGCGACGCTCTCCCCGGAAGCGGATCGCAATAACGTCTTCTTGTACTACGACTTCGACCTCAACGACAGCACGAATCTCTACGCTCAAGTGACTCGCGGCCAGAACACGAGCCTCAGTCACAACCTCGGCGGCGTGTTCACGGGTGCTTCGAACGGGTTGAGGGTCTTCAGCGGCAACGCATTCTTGCCCGCTAACGTTCAAGCGATCATGGATTCCGAAGGGCTCGCCTCGTTTTCTTTCCAGCGCTTCGGCAGCCTTGCCGATCTTGCGTCGGGGGCTGCACAGGAAACCGAGAACACGTCGACCGCGCTGACGTTGGGTTTTGACAGGGATATTTCGGCTGACGGAATGCTCGACGGCTGGCAAGTGCGCGGCTACGTCCAGTCCGGCCGAGCCGATCACATCGGTCGCCACATCAACGGCATCCGGATCGATCGCGTCCCCGCCGCTCTCGATGCGGTATTCGACGGCAGCGGCAACATCGTCTGCTACGCCGCCTTGCAGGACCCGGCCAATTGGAGCGACTGCGTGCCGGTCAACCTGTTCGGCGCCGGCAATGCGTCCGCGGCGGCCATTGATTACCTGACCGGCTTGGACGCGGGCACGGTGGTAACCAATTCGCCCGTGTCTTTTTCGGATTCGGGTTTTTCCAAGGGACGAACGATCAGTTACACGTCGGGTGAAGACAAGATCACCGACACCGAGTACGAACAGGACCTGATCGAGTTCTCGCTGGACGGCCAGATTGCCGAAGGGTGGGCGGGGCCGATCTTGGCGGGCTTCGGCGTCCACTACCGCGAAGAGAGCATCCTGCAGGTGGCGATCGACCACACGAACCCGAGCGGCGATTTCGCTTCGCGGCCGGCGTTGTTTGACCCGACTATCGTGCGCGGCGTCGGCACCGGCATGAGCGAGCGCACGACGGCCATTCAGTTTGCTTCCGTGCCGAATCTCGACGGCGGTTACGACGTCAAGGAGGCTTTCGCCGAGTTCATCATCCCGCTCGTCTCCGATAAGCCGGCCGCCGATAGCCTGACGGCGACGCTTGCCGCGCGCTGGGCCGACTACTCCGGCAGCGGCTCGATCCAAGCCTGGAAGTACGGCCTCGATTGGCAAGTCAACGACCTGTTGCGCGTGCGCACGACCGTCTCGCGGGACGTGCGCGCGGCCACGCTCGCAGAGCGATTGGACCGCACCGGCGGCGTTGCCAACATCGAGGACCGGGCTTTCGGCCCGGGTGCGCGGTTTGACACGAGCCTCGCTTCAGGCGGCAACCCGAATCTGAACCCGGAAGAAGCCGACACACGCACGATCGGGCTGGTTTTCCAGCCGCCGGGATTATCGGGATTCCAGGCCTCGGTCGACTGGTACGAAATCGACATTAGCGGCGCCGTCGGTCAGCTCGGCATCCAGGCCCTCGTCGACGAATGCTTCGATTTTCCAAATAGCGATACGTGTAACTTGGTCCATCGGAGCCCGGTTACAAACGTTATCGTGCTGGTCGAAAACATATTCGTGAATATCAACGCGGCCAAGGCGAGCGGCATCGATCTCGAGCTCGCTTATCGAGCCGACGTCGGTCCGGGTTCATTAGGGTGGCGTTTCCTGGCCACGCAGCTCAGCGAAAACTCGATTACGAATTTCGGCGCGGCCAAGGTCGACTTCGCGGGCGATATCGGCATACAGGAGTTCCCGGATCTCAAATTCACGACCAGCCTCACCTGGAATCAGGGTCCGTTCTCGGCCTTCGTGCAAGCGCGCTACATCGATTCCGGCCTCTATGACGCGCGTGATATCGAGGGCGTGACCATCAGCGATAACAGCGTCGACTCGGTGCTCTACACCGACGCGCGCATATCGTATGGCAAGGACCGGTCCAACGGCCGCTGGGAGGTCTTCGGCAGCGTCACGAACCTGTTTGATGAGGACCCGCCGGTCGCGCCCGCGTTCAGCAGCTTCTCGGGCCAAACGAGTCAGGTCAATGCTGGCATCCACGACCTCCTCGGCCGTCGCTATACCGTCGGGTTCACGTACGACTTGTAAGCGCTAACGCTCGGCGGTCGGGCTATCGCTACAAGGACATGATGGACGAGACGGCCGAGCCGGCCGAGTGGGGCGACGAGCTCTCCGCGGAGGGGCGCATGGCCGCGATTGTTTACGGCAGAAACCCCTCCGCGGAGGGATTTTTCCGCCATCCGCCCGCGTGAGCCGGCGGCCGTCTACCAGCTGATCACTTCCGCAGCGAGGGCAGTCGGCGGCCGTGCGTAAGCGTCAGCCGCCGAGCGTTCACCGCAAGCGGCTCGTCTGCGCCTCGAGCTCCGTGATGAGGTCGTCGATCGTTCCATTGCTGAGCACACGGTGATACTCGGCGCGCTTGAGCGCGAGATCGCTGACCTGATCGGCGAGAATATTGATGATGCGCCACATGCCGTCGCGCTCTTGCAGCAGGTAATCGAGCGAAATGTCGTCCTGGTCGGCGCGCGTGATGGCGGCGTGCACCTGCACGCGTCCGTTGCCTTCGTCCTCGCTGCCCTGCGCCGCGAACGTCTCGGGCGTGACGTCGGCGAACCGCGAGACGTAGGTCATGACGCTGAGCCGCTCGAAAGCCGCGACGAACCGCTGCTGCTGCTCGGCGCTGAGCTTATCCCAGTAGCGGCGGATCGAGAGCTCGGCGATGTAGGGTAAATCGTGGGTGCGCTCGACGATCGGGCGCAGGGCCTCATAGCGCTGCTCGAGGCTCTGCTCGGAGCTTCCAGCAGCCTGCGCGACGATCGCTTCGTGCAACGCGGTGATGATCTCGGTCGGAGTTGCGGCATCCTGCAGCTCCTCTTGCGCGGCGATCCTCGGCGCCGCGAGCACCGCTACGCCGGCGACGGCGCATACGATGAGAAGCTCACTCACGCGGCACTCCATAGGCTCGACCCTTCCAGCTCGCACGCACGCCACGCCAGTAATTTACCGCGGAGCCGAAGGTCATGGCGAGATATAGGACCGCCGCGAGCGGCAGCGTGAGACTCGAGATCCACGGCAGGCCGTAGAAGCGCACCACGGGGAGATACGCGCCCGCCATGGCCGCAAGCGCGAGCGTGCTCACCGCGAGCACGCCGGGCGTAGGGCTAGATAGCGGTGCCGCGATCGGTCCCACGAACAGCACGGCCATGATCCCGGCAACGGCGAGCAACAAGGCGGCCGAATAATCGAGCTGCGTGAATGCGCTGCGGCTCACCATGCGCCAGAAGGCAGCGAGGCTCACATACGCGCGCCGGCTCACGACGCCATGGCTCAAGCCGAGCCAGAGCCCATGACGCGCCGCCTTGACGCGCTTCGCCAGGCTCACGTCATCGATGAGCGCATCGCGGATGGCCGCGAACCCCCCGATCTCTTTGAGCACTCGCGTGGCGACGAGGACGCAGCCGCCCGCGGCCGCGGCGGTCGCCGTGCCG
>Ga0209640_10004716_pt1 | contig 11957 bp, 10 predicted proteins | sample RifCSP10_1_FD_184018 | JGI IMG/M metagenome (GOLD analysis project Ga0209640, IMG submission 184018) | Soil microbial communities from Rifle, Colorado - Rifle CSP2_sed 10_1 (SPAdes) (version 2) | ecosystem: Environmental > Terrestrial > Deep subsurface > Rock core/Sediment | place: Rifle... | reverse complement strand
GTCACGGTCTTGAGCTGGACGTGCACCTCCAGCCCGATCACCGGCTCCCACCGCTCGAGCATCGCCGGCGTCACACCGCGCACTTCTGAGGAAACTCGGCTCATCGCAAACCGTGGATTATAGCATCCAGTGATTCATTGTTTTGCTCGGGCACGCCTGCGCAGACTGGCCAGACCGGAACTTGTGGGCTTTATAGGCGTATGGGCACGATGTAACGCCTGTCTTGACACCCAACAATATATCGTGCCCCTACGTTCGCTGAGAGCTGAAGGCTGACCGCTTGTTTTCTACTCGCCGCCGATTGTGTATTTCATCCCGCCGCGGTAGGTGCGGCCCAGGGACGGGTACCCCAGCGCCTCCTGGTATCTCTTGTCCAGCAGGTTTTCGATCCGCCCGAACAAGCGCACGCCCCGGCCCATGTCGTAGCTGCCTGCAAAGTCAACGTGCGCGTAGCCCGGGTTCTCCGTCAGACCCAGTCCAAGGAAGTCGCTGTCCGTCCGCTGTCCGACGAAGTATCCCGCCAGGTTCCAATTCATCCGCCGGAAGGATGCGTTCAGGATCAGGTTGCCGGAATTTACCGGACGTCGGAACAGCCGGTTTCCCTCCATCAGCGAAGGGTCAAACGCGTTGGGTGCCTGGAGCACGCGGCTGTCCACATAGCTGTAACTGCCGGAAACGCTCAGCCAGTTCGCGGGCTTGGCCTCGAGCGCCACGTTGGTGCCGCGCGCCCGCGCCAGGTCGGTGTTGAAAAATGTGCCGAAGCCAAACCCGCAGCCCGGCGGCGGCGCCAGCGGACACGGCCCGCCCGGAAAGCAAAACGTGAAGCTGACGATGTCGCGGTAGCGATTGTCGAAATAGTTGCCCGAGAGCCGCACGCGGTCGTCGGCCAGCCGCTGCTCGACCCCGGCGTGGATCGTGCGGCTGCGCTCAGGCCGCAGATCGGCATTTCCGGGAAAGCACGGGTCGGCGCCAAACGACTGGTCTAGCCGCGGCTCTTTGATCCCGCGTCCCATCGCAAACTTCAGCCGCGTGGCCCCCCAGAAGCCGCTGCCAAAGCGCAGCGCGTAAGCCACGCCGAAGCGCGGCACCCCGCGCCGGCCGAAGCTGGCGTTGTCTTCCACGCGGAAGCCGGCATTCACTGTCAGCCGCTGTCCTAGCTGCGTGCGCCCCTCCACGTAGCCAGCCTGGTTGTTTCGCCGCGCGTGGACTGTGCCCAACGCGCTGAGGCGCCCGTTTTCGACCTCATACTGGTAGCCCGCGGTGATGCCGCCCTGGCGGAACAGGTAGCTGGTCTGCGCCGCAAACCCCGCGCGGTTGAACTGGTTCCCCGCGGTGAACGGGAAGTCACAGAACTGCGCGGTGGGCACGGCGCGGGCCGAGCGCGGCGCAAACGCGCAGATGTCGAACGGATCCGGCTCGATGAAGAAGTCGGCCAGGGGGTTCAGGAATTGCTGCCGGATGTAAGTTTCCGTCCCGGACAGCCGGTGATGCCAGTTTGCTCCGGTCTGAAACTCCCAACCCAGACTCGCCGTGAGATTCTCGAGGCGATTTTCCTGGTCCAGGTTGGGCGGCTCGAGCAACGTCTGCCCGGGCGTGCCGGCGTGGCTGTTCTGGTTGCGCAGGCTCAGGCGCAGCCGGTTCGTCTCCGCGAAGCGCCAGCCGAAGTTTCCGGAGAGCGTCGTGTTGCGGAAATTGTCGTTGGGTCCTTCGCCCGAAGTTTGAAACTGACCTGCAGCCGCCGAGTAGTCGAAGCGCCCGACCTCGCCGGAAAGCAGCGCCGTGCCGCGCGCGGTGCCGAAGCTACCTCCCTCCGCCAGCAACTGGAATCGAGGCGTGCGCGTGTTCCCGCGTCGCGTAAAAATCTGAACGACGCCGGCCATTGCGTCTGAGCCGAAAAGTGCGCTGGCCGCCCCGTGCACCACCTCGATCTTTTCCACATTGTCGAGCGTGAAGTTGGAGAAGTCGATGGCGCCGCCCGGCTCATTGAGCGTCGCGCCATCCACCAGCACTTTGGTGAAGTTGGAATTGCCGCCGTCGAGAAAGAGCGATGTCAGGCCGCCCTCGCGACCCAGACGCGCCGCGCTGATCCCCGGCGTGCCGGCCAGCGCCGCCGCCAGCCAGACGGTCTGCCGCTCTTCAATCTGCTGCCGCGTCACCACAGCCACGAGCGAAGTCGCCGCGACGGCCTCCACCGGCTCGGCCTGCGCCGTGACCACGACGGTTGCGGCCAGCCGCTCGAGCTCGAGCCGCACACGCAGTTCGCGGTTCTCGCCCGCGTTCAGCGTGACAGTCTGCTCTTCGCGTGCAAACGAGGGATGCGTAATGCGGATGCGGTATTCGCCCAGCTCGAGCCGCATCTCAAACCGGCCGTCCGGGCCGCTGATCGTCTGCATGGCCGCGCCGCTCGACCCGGTACGCTCAGCCGTTACAATCGCCCCGCGAATGGCCCCGCCGGTCACATCCGTAAGAACCCCGGTCAATGTTGCAGTGGATTGTGCTTCGAGGTGCAGTGTTGCGAACAACACGACAAATCCAAAAGCCAGAAGCTTGCTGCGTTTCATGTGCGTCCTCCTCTCCCTCTCGCGCGGGAGGTGAAGGTTGTCCCGCCGGGCGCAGTAAATGCGCCCTGCGGGTTGCGGACTCCGCCGGTCTCCTGGCTTGGCGGCACTCTGGCCGCACGGCCTTCCCGCTTCGCCGCCTCTTCCAGCGAGGCCTCGCAAAACAGTGGCTCGTGCGCGATCAATAGACCGCCTTACAGTCGCGCGGCGGCGACGGCTTTTCACCGTCTTCCCGTGCACGGAGTCTGCGGGTTTGTGTCATGCAACGCGCGCGGCGAGCTTTCGCTCTGCCGCAGGCGTCGCCGGAACAACTTACGCGGGCTGTGCGGGAACGCTGCCCAGCCCGGTCTCTTTTCTTCCACGGATCGAAACTCGAGGCCTGCCCTCGGGGCTGAACTCCACGTCGAGCGGTGCTTCGAACACCTGTTCGAGCAGCTCCCGCCGGTACACCTCCGCCGGCGGGCCCACCTTCAGGCACTTCCCCTTATGTAGCAGCACCACCTGGTCGGCAAATGCCGCCGCCATATTGAGCTCGTGCGTCACCACAACCACCGTGTAGTGGTTCTCCGCTGCCAGCCGGCGCAGACGCTCGAGCAGCTCCACCTGCGCGCCGATGTCCAGGTGCAGCGTCGGCTCGTCGAGCAGCAGCAGCAACGGCTGTTGCGCCAGCGCGCGCGCCACAACAACGCGCTGTTTTTCTCCGCCGGAGATCTTGTCCATCCAGCGTTCGGCCACGTGAGAAGCGCCCACCTGCTCGAGCGCGTTTTCCACGATCGCGAAGTCTTCCTCGCTCTCGAAGTGAAATGTCCGGCCATACGGATGCCGCCCTTGCAGGACATACTCCCACGCGCGCAGCGGAAAGAGCATTGAGCTTTCCTGCTGCACCACGGCGATCTTCTGTGCCCGCGTGCGCGGGTCAAGCTGGCTGGTGTGGAACCCGTCCAGCTCCACGCGCCCCGAGAGCGGCTTGAGCGTCCCGGCGAGCAGCCGGAGCAGCGTAGACTTGCCGCTGGCATTCGGCCCAAGCACAGCCACCAGCTCGCGCGACCGCGCCTGGAAGCTGGTGGCCTCCAGCGTAAAGAGCGGCGCCTGGCGCCCGCCCGCCGAATAGGCGTAGCTGGCCTGCTCCACATTCAGCCGCACGGAGTCCGCGCTCACCGCATCCTCCGCCGCAGCAGGTAAATGAACACCGGCGCGCCCGCCAGCGCCGTCATCGCGCCCACAGGCAACTCGGTCGGCGCGGCTATGGTGCGAGCCAGCGTGTCCGCCAGAACGACAGCGATCGCCCCGCCCAGCGCCGAGGCCGGAATCAACACGCGGTAGTCCGACCCCACCAGCCACCTCATCGCATGTGGCACCAGCAATCCCACGTAACCGATCGCGCCACTCACCGAAACGGCGAGGCCAGTCAGCACCGACGCCGCCAAGTACACCACCAACTTCACCCGGCGCACGTCCACGCCCAGGTGAATCGCTTCGTTTTCCCCGCCCAGCAACAGGTTCAAGTCCGCCGCGGTGGAATAGATCGCGCTGATGCCCACCGCCAGGCCCACGCCGAACACCCAGCGCAATTCCTCCGGCAGCGGCGTGGAGAGGTCGCCCATCAGCCAGAACGCCATCCCGCGCAGGTCGCGCCCGGCCAGGGTGGTCATCAGGAACATGATCACCGCCGAGAGAAACGACGCGGTGATGATCCCGCCCAGCAACAGCGTCGAGCCGTCGAGCTGACCCTCGCGCCGGCCGAGGAAATAAACAGCAGTGATGGTCAGCGCCGCGCCCGCAAATGCTGCCGCCGGCGTCACCAGCGGAATTTCCGGCGCGAGAATCAGCGAGAGGATCGCCCCCAGCGCCGCGCCGCTCGAGACGCCCAGCACGTACGGGTCAGCCAGCGGGTTCCGCAACAACGCCTGAAACCCCGCGCCGGCCACCGAGAGCGCCGCGCCCACGAAGATCGCCAGAATGATTCTCGGCAGCCGCAGGCCGAACACAATCACCTGGAACTGGCTAGGCAGCTCGGCGCTGCGTCCGATGGCCACGCGGCCCAGGCTCAGCACCAGGTCGGTCACTGAGATGGGCACCGCGCCCAGCTTGAGCGCCAGCACGACCGCGCCCAGCAGCACAACCACTAGCACCGCGCAGGTCCACAGCACCCGACGAAAAGTGAGCCGCTTCACAACTGCGTCCTCGTGGCCACGCTTCGAATTTCAATTTGCGAGTTTCGAGTTTCTTTTTTTTCCTCAAAGGCCGTGGGATGTAGCTGCCGCGCCAGCTGCTCGATCGCGTCCACGAGTCGCGGCGCAGGGCGGTTGATCGCATCGCTGACAATGGCCACGCGATGCTGGCGCACAGCTTCGAGGTCGCGCCAGCCCGGCCGGTCTTTCAGTTCGGCAAGCGTCCGCTCAACTCCCTCCGCATGGGCGCTGGCAAACACAAGGAACTCCGGCTGCTGCCGGACCACTTCCTCCAGACTCAGCCGCGGCCAGTCTTGCGAAGTCTCGACCACCGACTCCGCGCCCGCCAGTCGCAGCGCGTCGGCCAGAAACGTATTGCGGCCGGCGGAAATGAGCGGCTCATGCCAGACCACAAACAGCACGCGCCGCTGTGCTCGCCCCGCCAATCGCTGCTTCAATTGCGACAGCCGCTCGCGCAGTTGCGTCACGAGTTGCTCGCCCCGCTCGCCCGAGCCGGTGACTTCGCCCACGTGGCGCGTGGACTCCAGCACGCCCTCCACGGTCTGCGAGCTGGTCGCATAGACGGCCAGCCCCAGCCGCTCGAGCGCGTCCACGGTCTCACGACGGTTCAGCGTCAGCGCCTGCGCCAGCACCAGATCGGGTTGGAGCGCGACAATCTGCTCGAGGTTGGGATTCACGGCGCCGCCGATCTTCGGCTTCTTGAGCGCCTCAGGCGGGTAATCGCAGTAATCCGTCACGCCCACCAGGCGCTCTTCCACTCCCAGCGCGTAAAGCATCTCCGTCAGCGCCGGCGCCAGCGAAACAATCCGACGCGGCGGCACCTGCACGCTCACGCGACGTCCCGTCTCGTCTGTAAACTCCCGCGCAGCTGGCCCCGCTGGCAGCACAGCAGGCGTCTGCGCCCTCGTCGCAGAACTGTAGCCCGCCTCTTTAGAGCCGGGGACCTGCTGCGCCAACGTCCCGTGCGCGGTAACGAGACTTGCTGCCCACACCAGAGTCGAGCAGAGCAGCACTGTAGCCGCGCCCTTCAGCGCGGCACCTGCTCGGAACTGTCGTGGATTATTTCTGCCCAACAAAAAAGCCCCAAACCGGAGAAGGTGGGGCTTGCGCCACACCCTTTCTCGCGAAGAGTGTCTGCCTGCAACGGCTCGGGTGGGTTTCCTGACTGACCCCCTGCCCGTCCCCGTGTAACGGCGGCCTTCAGGCCGCCATCACCGGAAACGTATAGGGTGGATCACAGTGGCGGGACCGCGGCCGATTCTAACGGCCTTCCCCGCACCCGTGCCTGTTGATTGTCGCTCGCTGAGTCTATTCCCCGCCGCTCCTCCCTGTCAATCCGCTGGGCTGGACCCTCCTGCCAGTCTTTTCAAATTGTAAAGTGGAATTCAAGCCTGGATCAGCTCTGCGCCTTCGTTTTCTTCGCCCCAGCGGACCTCATCAATCCACCACCGGCCACTGATCCGGACCAGCGTAAACCTTGCTACGTAGTGGCCGCCCTCTTCGGACTCGGTGTGCGTCTCCACCACGGCGCGGTCGCCCGTCTCCTCGCGGCGTCGAAAGGTCAGCTCGTGCGTTTCGAACATCTCCAAGTGGGACACGATCAGGTCGTGGAACATCTCAAAGGAAACTTCCTTGCGGTAGCGCGCGGAAAAGAGGTCGTAGGCCGCGCGAATTTCTCTGCCGGCGAGCGCATCGAGCTGCGCCTCCACGACCCCGGCCGGCGCCGAGCCGTCCTCAGCCTCCCCAACCGGCATCTCCACGCGCGCCAGCCGCCACGTGGTCAGCGAAAACGCAGCCAGTCCCGCCAGCAGCAGCATGGCAAACCGTTTGCGGAGGCCACTTCGGTCAGGAAGGTCGGATTGGGGGGCGAACAGGCTCATCGAGTCATCGGTCCAGGTGAAACCGGCGCGCCAATCATTCAATCACGAAATCGTCCGACGACTCAATTCTTCAGCGGTTTTTCCACTGCGGTTTGCGGCGCTCGACCAGCGCGCGCAGCCCTTCTTGCGAATCTTCGAGCTGGTAGAGCTGGTTGAGGAAAATATTCATGGAGTTCTTCAGGCCGTCGCGCAGCGTCAGTCCCATCCCGCCCATCACCGCGCGCTTGGCCATGGTCAGCACCGGCCCGGATTGTGAAGAGATCTGCGCGACCAGCGCTTCCACGGTCTTTTCGAGATGGTTTTCCGGCACCAGACGGTTCACCAGCCCCAGCTCGCGTGCCCGCTCGGCGGTGATTGGCTCGCCCGTAAGCACCATCTCGAGCGCAATCTTCGGCCCGACAATATGCGGCAAGATGGTCGAGGCCAGCGGTGGGAAGACGCCGATGGTAATCTCCGGCTGCGCAAAGCGCGCCCGCGGCGTGGCCACCACCAGGTCGCCGAATGCCGCCAGCTCGGCGCCGCCGCCGATGGCCGGCCCGTTGACCACCACCACGACCGGCTTGGCCACATCGAGCATTGCGTTGAACGTTGCGTGGAATGCGTCCAGCATCTGGAAGACGCGCTGGCTGGTGTACTCGCCCAAGTCGATCCCGCCGCAAAACGTCTTTCCTGCGGCGTCCAGCACCACCAGCTTCACATCATCTTTCTCTTCGAGCGCCTCGATCCCTGCCGCCAGCTCGCGCAGCATCGGCTCGTTCAGCAGGTTGTGTTCGGGCCGGTCGAGCGTCATCCGCGCCGCCGCGCCCTCCACGCGCCAGCGCACATACTGAAACTCTTCGGGTCTGCGCCGCGACAGCCTACCCACGAATTCGTCAGCCTGCACTTGTTCCGGCATCGCTATTCTCCTGCCTGTCATTCTGAGTCCCGGCCTGGCCGGGACGATCAAAGATTCCGGCCTTGCCAGAAAGAATCCCTCGGAAGCGACTTTTCGAATCGCCTCTCCTTGGGAGATGCGCTCAGGATGCCACGCTTGCGGAAGGGGAGAGCGGGGAAAGGCGGCTCAGGTTGTCTCAATTGCTACGGCAAGACCCATACCGCCGGAAACGCAAAGCGTCGCCAGGCCCCGCCGGCCGCGGGTGCGGCGCAGATGGTGGACCAGCGTAGTCAGGATGCGCGCGCCGGTGCACCCGATCGGGTGACCCAGCGCGATAGCGCCGCCGTTGGGGTTGAGGCGCTCGCGGTCGAAGTGCAGTTCGCGGTCGCAGGCCAGCACCTGCGCCGCAAAGGCTTCGTTGAGTTCGATCGCGTCGTAGTCCGCAAGCCTCCAGCCGGTGCGCTGCTCGAGCTTGCGCACCGCCGGCACCGGCGCAATACCCATCACGCGCGGCTCCACCGCCGCAATCGCTGAGTCCACGATTCGCGCCAGCGGCTGGAGCTTCAGCTCGTGCACTTTTTCTTCGCTCACCAGCACGAGCGCCGCCGCCGCATCGGTCAGTCCGCTCGAGTTCCCCGCGGTGACCGTGCCCGTCTTCGAGAAAACCAGCGGGAGCTTGGCCATCGCTTCGAGCGTCACGCCGGCCCGCACGTGTTCGTCTTTTTCCAGCCGCGTTGGGTTGCCCTTCTTGTCCTTGCGCTCGATCGGGATCATCTCCGCTTGGAAGCGGCACTCCGCCGCAGCGCGCGCCGCCCGCTGATGGCTTTCCAGTGCGAATTGGTCCTGCTCCTCGCGCGGGATCTTGTGCTGGCTGGCCAACAACTCAGCCGTTTCGCCCATCACCATCTGCGACATCGGGCAAAAGAAGCCGTCGCGGTACATCCCGTCCAGAAGCGGCTGGTTGCCCATCTTGTAGCCCCAGCGCGCCTCGAGCAGGTACGGCACGCGGCTCATGGATTCGGTGCCGCCCGCCACCACGATTTGCGCATCGCCCAGCCGGATCTGCTGCCACCCCAGCACCACCGACCGCAGCCCCGAGGCGCACGCCTGATTCACTGTGAACGCCGGCACGTCGTCGCCCAGTCCCGCGCGCCAGGCAATCTGCCGCGCAACGTTCGGGCCTCCGCCCGCTGGCCGCGCATTGCCGAAGATCAACTCGTCCACGCGCGGCCCCACGGCGGTGCTCTTCTCTGCCGTTGACCCCGGCACGCGTTCCGCTGGCGCGCTGCCAAACGCTCGTTCCAGTGCCGCTCGCACCGCGATCACTCCCATATCCGCCGCCGTCAGATCCACCAGCGATCCGCCGAATTTCCCGATCGGCGTCCGCACCGCGCTCGCAATGTAAACCGCACGACCCATGGCGTAGTCCCGCGATGCTAGCACAAAAGGCAGCGTGATCGGCTTGGACGGCGATTCCTGAAAACCACCAGTGCGATTGCTTACTTTTTCGGTGGGGCCGGCGACTTTTTTGCCGGCATTTTAGCAGCGTCACCGATGGGCGGATGACCGGCCGGTAGCTTGCCGTTTCCTGCCGCACCGGTTGAATCGCCAGCCGGCGCGGCCCCGCCAACCGCCGGATGGCCTGCGGGTACCGAATCCGATGGCGAGGGCGTCGGCGGCATCGCCGCGCCGCCCGGGGGGTGCATCGGGTTGTCGCCGCCGGCGCGGCTGCCACGCACCACCCACACGTTGCCCTGCCGCTCGAGCTGATAGTTCATCTGCATGGTGAAGCCGGCCGCGGCATTCCCCTTGGCCTGAAACTCCACCTGTGCCTGCGCCGTGTTCCCCTCGATGCTGACCTGCCCGATCTTCACGTCCATTGCCGAGCGGTTCAGGTCGCTCCGCTCGGTGAGGTGCTTCTCGATCGCAGCACGGATCGCTTCCCGGTCGCGGTCGCCCTGGTCAGCCTTCTTGCACCCGGCACCGGCGAGAGAGAGAACAACAATCAGCAGGAGTACAAATGGTTTTCTCATAGCCTCCTCACCCCCAACTCTGAACTCTTGACTCTTGACTCTCAACTTTCAACTCTTGACTCCAAACTGTCAACCGATAACTGACGACTGACAACTCCCCTTCGCCTGCGCTATCCTGTCCGCCTCATGCACGACCTCAGCTACTTCCGCGAGCACCTCGACCTGTTCGAGCAGATGGCCCGCAACCGTGGCCTCACGCTCGACCTCGAGGGCTTCCGCCGGCTCGACCACGAGCGCCGCGAGCTGATCACCGCCACCGAGCGGCTCAAGGCCGAGCGCAATAAGGCCAGCGAAGAAATCGCCCGGCACAAAAAAGCCGGCCAGGACGCCTCCGATCTACTCACGCTCATGAAGAAAGTTTCCGAGGCCATCAAAGAATCTGATGAAAAGATCGTCACCTTTGACGACCGCCTGCGCGACTTCATGCTCACCGTGCCCAACCTGCCGCACGCTTCCGTGCCGGTCGGCAAAGACGCGTCCGCCAATGTCGAGGTGCGCCGCTGGGGCGCGCCGCCCAAATTCAGCTTCACACCGCGCCCGCACTGGGAAGTCGGCGAGCGCGCTGGCATCCTTGACCTGCCCACCGCCGCGAAAATCGCCGGCGCGCGCTTCGCGCTTTATAGAGGACTGGGTGCGCGCCTCGAGCGCGCCCTGGCGAATTTCTTCCTTGATCTCCACACCGGCCGTCACGGCTACACCGAAATCCTGCCGCCCTTCGTGGCCAATCGCGCTTCGCTCACCGGCACGGGCCACCTGCCGAAGTTTGCCGACGACATGTTTCACCTCGAAGGCACCGACCTCTGGCTGACCCCTACCGCCGAGGTGCAGCTCACCAACCTCTACCGCGACGAAACCATTGATGCCGGCCAGCTTCCCGTCAAGGTCTGTGCGTGGACCGCCTGCTTCCGCTCCGAAGCCGGCGCCGCCGGTCGTGATACCCGCGGCATCGCCCGCCAGCATCAGTTCCAAAAGGTCGAGCTGTTCAAGTTCACGCGGCCCGAGCACAGCTACGATGAACTGGAAATGCTCGTCCGTGATGCGGAAAAAGTTTTGCAGGAGCTCGGCCTGCACTACCGCGTTGTGCTGCTTTCGACCGGCGACATGGGCTTCGCCGCCTCAAAGACCTACGACCTCGAGGTCTGGCTGCCTTCCACCAGCGAGTTCAAAGAAATCTCTTCCTGCTCAAACTGCGAAGCCTTTCAAGCGCGCCGCGCAGCCATCCGTTACAAGCCCGCCGCGGCGGGCGGCAAGAGCGACTTCGTGCACACGCTGAATGGCTCCGGTCTTGCCGTCGGCCGCACCTGGCTCGCCGTGGTCGAAAACTACCAACAGGAAGACGGCTCCGTCATTGTTCCCGAGGTCTTGCGCCCTTATATGGGCACCGACCGCATCCCCGCGGTGTGACCTTCACCACGACCGGCTTTACGCTAACCGGTTTATATGCAATGTCTTAGGAAGAAAATCTGGTTCTGTGCGTCTGCCTGCCGTGCTACGCGCCTGTAATTTCTACAATTTCCGTGTTGACTAAATCCGCCAAATCGCCAAACTTAGCGTCCGTACTAGACAGGTGGCAGGACCGGCCATGCGCGCCCTCGACCATTCGGGGGGTCCGGCCACAAGAGCCGCCGAGGAAAACGAACGCGGCGTGGGACTTTTGGGGCGCATTTTCCAATTCCTGATCTGGTTGCTGCTGCTGAGCTGGGTTATCTGGCTCGTGCGACGAATTTTTGCCGCGCCCAAGGACTCGCGTAACCAGCAGTCGCAAGTCCCGTCGGGCCGCGAGCCGCGACGCTTGTTCCGCGACCCGGTCTGCGGCACCCACGTCTCCCCGGAGATTTCGTACTCCCTGGAAGAAACGGGCCAGGTAATTCATTTCTGCTCGGTCGCATGTCGCGAGCGCTATCAGGCTTCGCAGCGGCATGCGGCTGGTGGATCAGCCTAAGGAGAAAACACAGATGGCCTTGGTCGCGAAAGCCGCACCCCAACCGGTGATGCCGCGCATGGCACCGCGGGAAGACCTGAACCCGTTCCGCATTGCGCAGATCCAGTTCGATATGGCGGCCGAGTATCTGAAGCTCGATCCCGGCCTGCGCCAGGTGTTGCGCCAGCCCAAGCGCATTCTCGAAGTCTCCATCCCCACGAAGATGGACAGCGGGCAGCTCAAGGTCTTCACCGGCTACCGCGTCCAGCACAACGTGGCCCGCGGCCCGGCCAAGGGCGGCATCCGCTATCACCCCAACGTCACGCTCGACGAAGTGAAAGCGCTCGCTGCATGGATGACGTGGAAGACGGCCACCGTGAACATCCCCTACGGCGGCGGTAAGGGCGGAATTATCTGCGATCCCAAGCGCATGTCCAACGGCGAGCTCGAGCGCATGACCCGCCGCTACACCTCGGAGATCCTGCCGATCATTGGCCCC
>Ga0209640_10004715_pt1 | contig 11961 bp, 27 predicted proteins | sample RifCSP10_1_FD_184018 | JGI IMG/M metagenome (GOLD analysis project Ga0209640, IMG submission 184018) | Soil microbial communities from Rifle, Colorado - Rifle CSP2_sed 10_1 (SPAdes) (version 2) | ecosystem: Environmental > Terrestrial > Deep subsurface > Rock core/Sediment | place: Rifle... | reverse complement strand
AATATTATTATCCCATTTTTGGCACAATTCAACGTTCTTATACTGTGATACATATTTGATTAGATTCATGGTACACGCTCCTATTATTCTTTTTGTGGATTACGCATCCACAACTAAATTTATAGCATACTCAAATGTTTGATATAGATAATCCTTGATATCATTCCTGTTACGTCCTGTAATCCGTATATCTATACCAAAAGCAAAGGAGGGAGTTACAATCAATTTATGCTCAGTCCATCCATCATAATAGCCATTCTCATTCATATGGTGGTATCCAAATGTGAATATAAGTTTATTGGGCGTGCTATTGACAATATCTATAAATGTACCGTTATCAATTCCAGAACCATGTGGCATATAGCCAATTACAAGAGATTCAATTGCCTGTTCATGTTTGTCTATCCACTCATCATTACATGATTGAATAGCTTCTAGTCTTCGTGCAATATGTTGATATAGTCTAGCTTCCATGTTATATTCCTTTCGCCAATTCTAGAATAGATATGAATTCTGATTCACTCATATATACTTTATGCGGATAGAGTTTACTGTTAGTATCATAGATTGTAATCTCTAGGGCATATAGGGTTACAAATAGTCCTTGCAGGACATCCCGATTGAAGGACTGTCTGAATAACACTGTGTCATCTTGTATGATGTAATTTTGCATATTATTTATCCTTTTTGTTGTCTGAATCTTTCATCTTTTTGATCTTTTCAATGTAATCCGCCCGCGTCTTATGGTAGAGTTTTGGCGGATATTTTTTAGTGCGTAGGCGTAGAGCTCGAAGCATAGTTACAATAGCGTTATTAATAATCTTAATGATATTCATAGTAGTAGTACCTTTTCAATTCAAGACCGTAGAACCATGATTCACGCCTACGGACAGTTCGCTTGATAATTCCAAGTGTAGTAAATCCCTGTTGGAGATAATAACTAATCCATTCACGGCGTACTTTCCGCATCTCTTCTACAGTCCATTTTTCAAAATTAGAATTTTTGCTCATTTTACACTTCTATTCTGATTATCTTTCAACCAATTTTCAAGCCATACAGATTTTAGACGGTTTATATCTAGTGTAGAGTCAAGCCTATGAGCAGAATTTAGCAATAGTTCCGCAGTATGGCTGTGCTATGCATAGCGCGTTCTATAAGGTTTTGGGCCGCTTGTTGTTCAATGCTCATTCTATGCTCCGCCATGCTTGCTATTGATTCTTGAGATAAACTCATTCAATCCGCTTGCACCCGTCCGTGTGATAAGCATACTTGAACAAAGGCCGATTGAATTATGCAAGCCAAGAGTTTTCTTGATTGTACTTGGCAAAGGCCGCCATTCTACGCATCCCCAATTAGAGAATATGTATTGCCATGCACTATTCCAAGTAGATTCATTTTCGGCAGTCATGGTATAGTCCTACTGCCAAGCAACGGCAAAAACTATCAAATAGAGTAGTGCTGTAAAGAATGCCCATGCTAATAGGACAAAAAGACAAGTGAGAATTGTGTCTAGGTTCATGTTATGCCATCCACGTATAGGATACATTCAAAGCACCCAAATAGAAGATAATGCAGTAGTATTCTGCATCATTGGCGCTAGATTTGCTGATCGAATAAAATCTCCAATCATCTATTCTAATCCATATATCCAATGAAATATGCCCAAATAGCCAAGTATTAGCGGGCCAAATATTCCAAAAGTACGAGTCATTAACCTTTTTGAAAATTTGGTGTTTCATGGTAATTTATCTCCTTATCATGTATAGGAAAATAGAATGTGATTTATAGCGCATTTAGCCAATTAACATATGTCCATGTGGATGCAATGACAAGCAGAATGAAAATAACAGGCAAGACAAACATCAGGCAAAATTTGTCATCCTTATCGTTCTCTTCTAGCTCAGAATACTTATTCATGTTATATCTCCTTATATTAGTGGTACGGGCTTGTAACCGTACTGCACATTACAGGGAGCATATGCTCCCTTACTCTGTGACACTATATAAGCTTATGGCTGCCCACCAGAGAGTACGTTCTGCGGATTATCACCAGCAAGCGCATCACTTACGGCCTGTTCGATGTCGGACTTGTCACCTAAAATGATATTCTCAGGATGGATATCGGCACATGGTGTATCACCCCACAGATCACCACAGGACGGCCCGCTATCACATGCAAGCGTAACAAAGGCAACAAACAGGACAAAAGCGATTACTAGTACGTACATTCGATTCTTAGGTTGAGCGTTCATTTGATAATCTCCTTATTAGTAGTATTGTGACACAGTGTCACTGGCTTGCTATGTATCCATATTACCATATACATGAAATAGTACATTAGAATCATCATACGATTGGTATACAATATGTATAAGAATACTCTAATCAAACTATTATCATGCACTCATAATACATGCCCACATTCTCATATAGAATTAATGATTAATATATGCGAAATGAACGATTGGTATACGATATAGATGAGAGTATGCTCATCTGGTTAAGCCAACTCTCATCTTCTCTCATATAAATTTAATGTACGAGGATGCCGGTGTTCGCTATAGCACGTAAGACGATTTTTTACGTTCTGCTCCCACAACTTCATCCATGTATATAGCCTAATCAAAATAAAATCCCCTACTCAAAACGCAAAATACTTTCTTTCTACTATTCTTTCATCTCTACATAGGATGCATCTTTGTTTTTCAGAAAAATACTCGAAATTTTTATACACAGTTATACGATGCTCTCTTCCATAAGGCTCTCTTTCTGTCCGCAGGTATTTTTTCGTTACAGTCTTATAGATATGATCGCACAAGAGTTTTTTGCTTGTCATTATTCTTCTCCTACTGTATGTATCTTATAGGCTTTTTCTGCCTCAGATAAGATCATGTCACCAAAGATGTCCAATTCTTGAATTTCTAAGGCGAGTTTTGGAATAACATAGGTATAACTCATCCCATCCAGCCAATCTATCCTGACCCGTAACTGATCCTCAAATAAGAATACCGACACACAATTGATGCCAGGAAAGTTGTCTCGCCAGTTCTTCATATTTTCATAAACCAGATCAAGGCCACTCATATCGCAAGAATCTCCATGAAGTCCCTGCCAGTTTCCGTATCAGTTACATCCTGTACATTAGAACCACATGAGCCGCAACGATAATTGCCCTTGTGATCCTTGGATACATATTGACGTTCCATTACTCTGTTCTCTTGGACACACTTGAAGATGCGCCTTGGATAAAGCTTGACCGTTTCCGTTTGTAAATTTACGTTCATTATGACCTACCATTAAGATATTTCCAGGTTTCTAAGATTACAGTCTTTGCGATTGGAGCAATACAAATCAAGAACATGATGAAAAGGAATTTAGCAATCATATCTTATCTCTTTAATAATTTCCAAATATAGTTGTACAGTTTGCCACGTTTTCTGGGGTCGCTATCATTCCAGCACTCCCAAAAACAAACAATCCAAGTAAAAGAATGACATATACAAATATCAACAACCCTTTAGGATATCCCATTATGATTCTATTTGGAGTGACAAGTGTGCCAAAAAGACCAAATAAAAGAAATCCTGCAATACATCTAAACATGGGTACAGCTACTTCAAGTGGAATTGCAATACAGGACTCCTTTGGAATCATCGTGTTTACAAATACAAATCCAAGGAAGATTAATCCGAAGGCCACATAAAATATTCTCATTCTTCCTCTGTATCCTCACCCGTATCGTCATCTCCATCTAGAACAATGGGCGGCTCATCGGATGGTTCTGTCTCAGGGGTTTCATCTTCATCGTATTTCATATCTACACTCTTTGCATTCCTTTCTATGTTTTATATATTTTCTCCACTTGCCGGAGATACAAGACTTGTCATACAACGCCCAGGCAAGGTCACACAAAATTAACCACTTCATTGAAGCAGTTTGAATGCAATTCCCAAAACAGATGCAATCACAAAGAATAGAAAAATGCTTGCCTCATTCCAATGTTTCCGAGATAGAGCATATAAGGAAACTAAGGCACTCGTCAAAAATACTCCTACCAAACCTTCTACGTTCATATCAACTCCGTTCTTGGGGTATAAAAAAGAACTGTATTATTTCTATCTATCCACTCAAATTCATAATCAATTTGTCTTCCATATATTTCTCTCTGAAATCCATCTAACCACTTATAGACCTGAAAAAAATGGCTCTTATGAGAAGTTCCAATGATGTAAACATTCTTTTTTCGTCCAAGATCAAGCAGATATCGAAAATGATCCTGAAAATCCTTGCTCATCCTGTTTACATTTTCAAGTCCATCAACCAGCACAATAACGGGCTGCTTGGATGATTTGTGCTTTTCATTTACCCACTTGGCCAGACCTTCCATTACCTTCTCCGCTAACTTAGAACCAAAAGGAATGATTCCAATGCAAGATGTTTTTCCCTGTGCGCCCATCCCATACTTATTTAATTCTCCCCAATCTTCAGGATACAAGGTTAGGACAATAAATTCAATCTCAGTATTTTGAGAGCGATGCTGAAATAAATACTCCGAAATCACTTTAAGGATATGCAAACTTTGGCGAGCAAGTTTATCCCATACAATGACGTTGGGAGATAATGTGTCTTTGGCATCTAGCAGAATAGGAAGCCCATCCTCTGCCATTCCAAAGAGTACGCTATATTCAGGCAACGGAAGAAGCCACTCCACAATGCGCTTTAATGTGGGACGTTCAACTTCTATTTGTTTTATGGGAGCCTTTACAACAATATTATCCATTATTAAACCTTTTGGATGCCCTTCTAAATAACTTTAACATTTCGTTCCTTGAAGGCATCTCATCTACAGTATGTCTAGATTGAATTGACCAATATCCTCTCCCTCCCCCTTTGGCCAATCTCTCTGCTGCACATTCAATCCACCAATGCTTGCGATGTGGAAATAAATGATGTGCTATCTCGTGGTATATCGTGTTTGCTAAAACTCTTCCTCTTAACCCTTTTTCAAGAGTAATGATTGAATCTCCTAATCCTGCCATCCCATAAGAACCTTTTATCTTATCTCCCTCTGCATGATAAAATTGCTTGGGAGATACCAAATAAATTCTTGGCCATTCTAATTCTTCCAAAATCCTTAAAAAAGTACGATTGTTCAATCAAAACTCATGATATTTGACTAATTTTCGTCTAATATTCGACTATTTTCGGATTCCTTTACTGTTACCCTTAAAGTATAACTTCCGGCTACACCTGGCCACCAGCCTGCTACTTCAACTTCTAACTCTCCATTTTTAATCTTATCAGAAAAGTTTTTTAGCATCCCAAGTGTTTCTTTTTTCTTTTTTGCATCATGTCGTTTTTTGAAGCTAGGCATAATTCCTCAAAAATCAAACCACAAATCTATATTGGGATAAACTTCCCAAACCGCTTCCATCACCCGATCTTTTAATTCTTTAGATATGTCTATATAGGAATTTCCCGAATTGCCTCCCAAGAAATCTACATGTAGATGTTTATCAGCATAAGAAACCTGAAACACTATATCGGGGAGATGCTTGTGAAGGCTTTTTCTAATTTCATATTCTACTTCTTTATCACTCATTTTCCAATGTTTCCTTTCCTTTGATCGTATTATCTACTAAAAAGTGTATTGTATCGACATGGCACAGACCGAAGAAGAAAGACCAGTCCCATAGCCAGATAAATGACACAGTGTCAAATATGCTTAGAAAAAGTCGAAACATAAAATTGATAAGGTTTAATACCAAGAATATATATCCAATTCTTAGAGTAGTTCCCAAGAATGGAAAATGACTGAAAGTTGAACGATGCGGTATAAGTAAGGCATAGGGTGTCCAAAACAGCCTCCACAACCATTGGGCAGGACGTGAGAATTTACGAATATAGTGGTCAGAAATATTTCCATTATTTACATCCATATCGGGCGTGACCATGATTCCAGCCACACATCCTGCCAGATACATATATTCGTTGCCACCAAGGTTCACAACTGCATAGGGAGCAATCACGCCAGAAACCGCTGCAAGCGTGAGGGCGGAGTGGACTTTTCCAGAAGGCATATTATTTCTTGGTCTTTTTCTTTAATGAGCCTGACGGCATTCTATTCTCCAAAGAATCGGTTGGAAGATTCTTTACGTTGTTCCTCCAAGAAGTGTCTTCCATGACCTTTCTTAGAAGTATGAATTGTTGGCTGATCCTGGCGAAAAGGAGGAACACGCATAGCAGGCTGTGTGTCTATTTTTGGTTTTTGTTCAGTCTTGCCGTCTAGAACCGAGCTAAACACTTTTCCAACTATATGAAATATGTTTCCAACAAAGTCGCCGGACAAGCTCTCTCGAAGTGACCAGGCGATTAGAGGCTCAGGAATTCCATCTATACAGAATCCCAAAATCCAGGCGGCCAAAGGATTTGTGTTTGCGCCCTGAAAATGTGTAATCCCCTCTTGATTGGTATACACAGAATACAAATAAGCCAAAACTCCAAATAGAATAAGGCTTGGATTCAACTCACGAAAATTGGTGCTGAAGATAAATTGAATAACTGTGACAGAGATAGCAAGAGTATAACCAAATACATATGCCATAGTGTTATATCCGCTGTCACCAGCAATGCCAAAATTAAACCCATCTTGTGACCAATAAATCGAGATAATGAGAACTGCTACCCCTGTAAAGAGGGCAACCAGTCGCAATGCTTTATTCATGCGCCCATCATTTTTATTCATAACTTCCTCCTAATTCTCTACGAGCGTAAATTCTCCAATTAATCACAGTACGCTCATCTACATTATACTTTTTGGAAACTTTCTTGATTCCTTCCGCAGAAAGACTAGCCAAACTCTTTACTTCGGAAAGTTGTAACATCGGACGCAACTTTCTCCAATCTTTCGGTAAATTTTCGGAAAGATTTTCAGAACTTTCGGTAACTTTTTGGTAAATTCTCTCTGAACTTTCTGAAACTTTCCCATGCTTGATGGCATATTTTTTCAATCTTTCGTCTTTTCGTTCCGATCTTTCCTTCCAATCTTCTTCTTTCAATTCCTTTTGCGAAAGATAATTAGCAGCCAACAGTCCAGTAGGAACTGTTACAAAAGAAAGAAGCCCCACAATGGTATTTATGATATTGGGAGTTTGGAAGTATTCTCCCAACTTATAGTTGACCAGAAACATTAAAATAAGATAAAAAATATATGAGAGTCCGTTTAGAATGGACGGCAGAGCATATAAAGTATTTCCTGTCTTGACCCATCGAAAAATTGCCTGAATGAAAGAAACAGCCCCTACATAGCCCAACATCTCAAGTACAAGAGCTACTAGAATAGATAAAGTGGCCGACAACTTATCTGCCCAAGTAAAAGTAAAAAGAGTCAAAAATAACTTGTAAAGGTGCAATCCAGTCAGAGATGCGGGGACGATGGGGGCTAGAATTGGCAAGACAAAAATTGCGAGTTTTGCAAATGGTGTTTCTGCCGCCTCGATAATCTCTCTCTGCTTATCAAAAAACTCTGCTAACGTCATGGTTTCTCTCCTGCAATTCCGACTATTAGCAAAATCCCTCCAAAAATCCCAAGCACAACAGATGTTCCTAATGTTTGATGTGTGAAAATCGAAACTAACATCCCTATAAGTGAAAACAGGCCTGCCCAAATCGAAATATTACTCATTGTATCTCCATGACAGAACTTTTGCGTAAAAGTTGCATTACAGAAAGTAAAGGGACTTGGTGGTGTGATATCACCATCGTACTTTACCAAGCAGTCAAGGGTTGTCGCCCACGATCTTACCAAGTCCCAAACGCTTGAAGGGGTGTAACGGCCTCATAAGTATCAGCCATCCATATTTGTGCTTCACAGGACTCAGGGTAACATCCTCAGCACACTCATTGTTTACACACCTACTTAGACAGGGACAATCCCTTCCTATCATTTTCGAGTTAGCATTTGAAATTGCTTCCAAACCTTCAAGTGTCACAATTATATCACTTATATACAGCGCAGACATTAGAGAATCATGAGAAAATCAAATATTGGTCAACATTAGAGTTATCTAAGAACATTCCAATTTACCATTGACAAGAAATTTCACCCAATTGTATACTTAATTTAAATTAAGTAGAGTCTATAATATCCTTAAATACTTAAATAGGTTAATATATTAATTAAGGTGTTCAGGGATTTTTTTATTAATAAACTCTAATGTGTAAATTTATATACAGTGTGCTATAATAAGTCATATGACAAATAGAAATCCTAACTTACGAGAAAAATATTTAGATGGAGAACGTCTATTCAGGAAATATTTCGAGATGGGGGAGAATAGAACCATCCTCCTTTTGACAGAGTGGGCAATTTTAGAGGGTATGAAATCCTCTTCAGGCCAAGAACCTACGGAAATGGGTATCTGGAAAGCTATGTGGAGATGGGCTTCCATGAAAGAGAATCGAGAAGCCGCATGGAATATAGTCAATCAGAACGTTGAAAATGCAAACTATGGGGAATGGAAATTGGATATGATTCGTGTCAAAGTGCCTTCTGCCTGGCAACATAATAGTGCCGCAAAGCGGATTCGATTTCTAAAAGAAAATGGATGGCTATAATTAATGTCTCCAAATTATAATCGTATTACACATTATATTCCTCCTGCCCATATTCAGCCTATTGCACATGAATTTGTTGAGCCAAATCCTTCAGATCATTTTATTTATTGGCTCTTTCGTTATCGTTGTATTATGTGTAGCAAACCTGCAACAGAAATCAATGAGATTGTTCCAAGAGGCAGAAGTAAGAAGTCCCTTCTTGATTGGAGAAATAGAGTGACACTGTGTCAAGAGCATCATACAGGCCAGAACGGATTTCACCATAATGGCGTGACTCTTGAAAAAATCAAGAATATGCAAGAACAGCGCAAGGAATATTTGAAATCTGTGGATAGGGCGCAATACATCTAGTGGCTTATACTAAGATTTACGATCAAAATTATATAAAGATGTGTTTTGATGCTTGGTACTTGAATGGGCGTCCAAACCTTCCAAAAGCCATAAAGCAGGTTATTCCTGCGTATGAGCCAACAGGGGGCAGGCCATCTACAGCACAATTACGCAGATGGATGATAGATGGAATGTGGGATGCTTGGGCAGACGAGCTAGATGCTAAAGCGATGGTGCTTGTTGATGATAGCCTTATAAATAAAAAGGCTGAGATGCTTCGTAAGCATCAGGCAGATGCAGTTTCTTTGGCACAAAAAGCAAAAGATTATATCTTGTCTGAAGGATTTGATAGTTCATCTGCGGCGGTGCAAGCCTATTTCAGATCGACTGAGGAACAAAGAAAAACGGCAGGTTTTTCTGATCTTCTTGAACGTTTGGATAAGATGACCGATAACGATGTGGAACGAGCTATTATCGAAAAGTTCAATCGCATCAAAGAGAACGATCAGATTATAGAAGTAGATGTGGAAGAGCTTGATGAGGAAATAGAATCCCAAGAATGAATGCTATACTAAATTGGGGCTAGGGTAGGAAGCCCGAAAAAGCGATACTCCTATATCGCTCTGCCCCAAACACACTAGGAGGTGTGAGATGCCTTATAAGAATCATGAAGAAAAGCTGGCCTATGATAAATGGTATAGAGAAAATGTATTAACGAAAGAAGAAGTGCAGAAGTATAATCATGAGTATGGAATCAAAAACTACGCAAAAATAGCTTTGCATCAAAAATCATATGTAAAAGAAAATAGAGAAAAAGTTCTTGCACAAAAAAGTCAATATGCAAAGTCTAAGAAAAAAGAGATTAAAAAATTGTTTGTAGATATGTATGGAGGTAAATGTGCTTGTTGTGGAGAAACAATATTGGAATTTTTAACTCTTGACCACATTCACGGAAGGAATGGATTTGGAAAAACAGAAAAAGAAGCCAGAGGATTGCCATCATACAGACGAGCTATAAGAGAATATAAACCAGACTTTTATAGAATACTTTGTTATAACTGTAATTCATCTAATGGGCATTATGGATATTGCCCACATCAGAGAAATTAATTGCCGCGTATCGCTTCTAAAAAACCACTAACCGAACAAGAAAAACATGAACTGATAATTTTATTACAAGAGGCTGAAGCGAGGGGGATAAAGTTACCTAAAGAGTATCAAGACGTATTTCAGGACAAAAAGAAAGCAGAGTGGCCCGTTGGAGAAAATGGGTACTTTGTGCGTGATGATGGCTATGCTTATGTCGCATCAGAAGCGCAGGCTGGATTTATTAAATCAACTGCACGTAATGTAATGATCTATGGCCCAAGAGGGTGTGGAAAATCAGGCGCAGGTTCGCAGAAGGCTATGTTCAAAATCATGAATGGGGAGCCTGGGGTCATCATGAATCCTGATTTTGAAAATCTTAAGATTTCTACATGGCCTGAATTCAAACGCTGGATACCTTGGAAAATGGTTGTGCCTTCACAGCGGCATCGTCAATCAGATGTGTGGCAACCATCCAAGCCTTTTACGATGGTATTCAATAACGGGGCAAAGGTTTATATCAAAGGTGGACGGGAAGCAGGCTCTACCCGCGGCCCGAACGTGAATTGGTTTTGGTATGATGAAGGAGGGCGAGATGAAACCGGACTTGCTTGGCAGCTTGCTAACGCATCTGTGCGTATTGGTAAAGACCCGCAAGCTTGGTGTACGGAGACTCCGCGTCCTACAGAACATTGGTCATACAAATTTTTTATTGCTCAGGATATCCCCGAAGATTTAAAGAAAGAGTTTGAAGAAGCTACTAAAGGTGATAGAATTTTAGTAGAGTATTTTCATGCAACTCGTGAAGATAACCTTAAAAATTTAGACGCTACTTATTATATCAATCTTGCTTTGACCTATCCTTCGGGACATTTGCGAGCGCAGGAGTTTGATGGCGAATTTGCAAACGAAGGCGGCAAGATTGGCGATAGGAACTGGTTCAATGGTAAAGTTCTTTCTGAATCTCCTCGTCCTTCTCTCAAGCGTGTACGATTTTGGGACTTGGCAGCTACTGAAAAAAAGGTAGTGGGAGTCGGAAAGAAAAAAGAATTGAATGATCCCGATGAATCGGTTGGCACATTGGCATCTTCCTTCATGCGAGAGTTTGAAGAAGACGGAAAGAATAAGAAAGATACAAATTGGTGCTTTGAAGATCAGGTAGGCGGATTTTGGGAATGGGATGATTTATTGCAAGCCATTGTGAATACTGCAAGGCAAGATGGGCCACTCGTTCCAATTGTACTTGAAGAGGAGCCAGGATCAGGCGGAAAGAACCAAGTAGCGGCTGTGAAAACGCATTTGAAAAGGTTCCCTGACCTGCAAACTCATCAGGTAATTGGTCAAAAGGCTCGTGATGTTGGTGATCGAGTGATGGCGGCAAATCATTGGTTTGCTCTTGCGGCGCAAGGGAAGATTTGGCTTGTAAAGGGCAGTTGGAATGAAAAATTTTTATCACAATTGGATGGATTTACACAAGTGACTCATGATGATCGAGTTACATCACCCACAGGGGCAATGACGTATCTCAGGCCGTTCAAGGCGTGGGTGCGTACTCCTTTTATTTCTCTATGAGTAATTTATGACATCAATTCTTAATATTCCCGTTCCAACACATGCAAGAGGTCAGAAGTCCATTGATGTATCTGATCTTTTCTTAACAAGATTTACACCCCCTTGGTCACGTCCTGCATCACTTCCTGCAAATATATGGAGGACGTGGGTACTTAATCAGCCTGTGGCAATTGTGTGTAGAGAGACACTGATTGCTAATCTTCTTTCTCTGGATTGGAAGATTACGCCTCGCGATAGTAAGTACAAAGAGGAACTTGAGCCGACAATTCGACACTATACAAAATTGCTCGCTCGTGGCGGGGAGTATGCTGGATTAGGTTTGGATTTTTCTGGTTTGTTGGAGTGGATCGTGGGGG
>Ga0209640_10004714_pt1 | contig 11961 bp, 6 predicted proteins | sample RifCSP10_1_FD_184018 | JGI IMG/M metagenome (GOLD analysis project Ga0209640, IMG submission 184018) | Soil microbial communities from Rifle, Colorado - Rifle CSP2_sed 10_1 (SPAdes) (version 2) | ecosystem: Environmental > Terrestrial > Deep subsurface > Rock core/Sediment | place: Rifle... | reverse complement strand
TTGGCAGCGATCGAAGTGGATTACGAAGAAATGCCGGTTATCACGACTCTGGACGAGGCCTTGGCACCGGGCGCATCGCTAGTGCACGATGCCTCAGTGACGGGCGGCGAGCTGATGGGACAGCACTACGAAGCGCCCAGCGAATTTTCCGGAACCAATCTTTGTTACCGCTTCAGCTACGCCAAGGGCGAGGTCGAAAAAGGGTTCGCGGCATCCGACCAGGTTTTCGAGCACACTTTTACATTTCCGCGCGTGCAACATTTTTCCATGGAGCCGCATGCGACAGTGGCCGACGTGGAAGGCGAGCACATGACATTGTGGGCCGGTACCCAGGAGCCGTTTACCCTGCGCGAGCATCTCTCCGATATTTTTCATCTGCCGCTCAACAAGATTCGCGTCATCGTACCCTACGTCGGCGGCGGTTACGGCGGCAAGCTCGCGGTCAAGACCGAGCCGCTGGCCGTGGCGCTGTCGTGGAAAGCCAAGCGGCCGGTCCGTCTGGCCCATACGATCGAAGAAAGTTTTCGCACCGTGACGCGTCATCCGGCGCGGGTGAAGATCAAAACCGGCGTCAGCAAAGACGGCAAACTGATCGCGCGCCAGTGTCTGATTCACATGGAAACCGGCGCCTACGCCGACGCCGGCCCGCGCGTGACGCAAAAGGCGGGTTATCGCTGTTTTGGTCCTTATCGGTTAGCGCACATGAAGACCGACGCGTATACCGTCTACACCAATACGGTGCCGGCGGGTGCCTATCGCGGCTTCGGCACCTTGCAGGTTAGCTGGGCCTACGAATCGCAAATGGATATCATCGCCGAAGCGCTCGGCCTCGATCCATTGGAATTCCGCCTCAAGAATCTGCTCAAGAAGGGCGAGCTCTATACGCCCGGCGACACGCCGGTGGATTGCGATCTCAAGGCCGGGTTATTGCGCGCCGCCAAAGAGATCGGTTGGAACGGCAACAAGAAACAGCCCAATCGCGGCCAGGGACTTGCGGTCTGCATGAAGGACGGCGGCGGCACCTACAAGGTTTCGTCGGCGGCGGTAAAAATGAATGCCGACGGCAGCGTGGTTCTGCTCACCGGGACGGTCGAGGTCGGGCAGGGCGCGCGCACGGCGCTCAGCCAGGTGGTGGCCGAAGAATTGGGTTTGCCGTTCGATGCCGTGAATGTGGCACAGCTCGACACCGACGTGACGCCTTACGACGTCAATACTAACGCCAGCAGTTCGACTGTGGTGATGGGGCTGTCGGTGCAGCGCGCGGCGCAGGATTTGAAAAAGCAACTGCTGCGCCAGGCGGCTAAAGTTTTCAAAGCCAAGCCGGAACAGCTCACGTTGAGCGGCGGCAAGGTGCATGGCGCCAAAGGGCAAAGCCTTTCGTTCGAGGCGCTCATGCAGAAAGTCTTTCTCTCCAAGGCCGGCGAAATGATCGGCCGGGGCGCCTATCAAGACGTCAAAAGCAACAAAGCGGCTCTCGGTTCGCCGACGACTTTTTGGGAAATCAGCTGGGGCGCGGCGGAAGTGGAGGTCAACCGCGATACCGGCGAAATTAAACTGCTAAAATACGTTTCGCTCGCCGATGTCGGTAAAGCGATCCACCCGGTCCTTTGCGAAGGGCAGGACGAGGGCGGCGTGATGAACGCCATCGGGCACAGCTTGCTCGAAGAGATGGTCTACAAGGACGGCCAGCTCTTGAACCCCAATTTAGTCGACTACCGCGTGCCGACGTTTGCCCATGTGCCGAAAGAATTCGCATCGATCCTGGTCGAAGATCAGAATGGGCCAGGGCCGTTCGGCGCCAAGGGGACCGGGGAAGGCGGCTTGTTGCCTGTCGCAGCGGCGATTGCCAACGCGCTCTACCGCGCCACCGGGCTGCGGTTGTATGATTTGCCGCTGACGCCGGAGAAAGTGTGGCGTGGACTTCAGAATAGACAACATTGACCGGCGATTAGTATTGTAAGCCTAATCTCCCACCAAAACGCTTAGGCCACGACACTCGTTGTGAACTCCGTGACCTTCCCGCTGAAATGTCTCTTGTGTGAGTTTACTCTCCGCCTGTAATCAACGTAAACAGCAATCCCTCCGGGAACGGCACGTTCAAGGTTTTTTCAAACAGCGCCCAGAAAAACAGCCAGGCGAAAAAAGTCACGGTAGCAGTCATGAGCCAGCTCTCACCGCCGGCGAATTTCAAATACAGCAAAATCGTCAGCGGCACCGCGTAGGTAAATCCCAGGAGCCAGATCGCCAGGAAGAAACCGATAGTCCACAATAGGATCGAGAGGGTTCTTTTCAGAACGATCTTGGGTGCGATTTCGACTTCAGCTTCGACCGGCTCTCCGGGCAGAGCGAGTTTCCCCCCCTTTTTCCCGTAAAGGTCTCTAGCGAGCTGAGCCAATGCAAAGATCAGTGTCGGTGTGCCGATGACCCACGGAAAGAGACCGGCGCGATAGCCGAAATTGCGGCTTTGCCACAGGGCGAGCGCAAGCACAACGATGACGGCTACCGTAAATAGTGCGGGCAAGCCGAAATGCAGCCCGCCGGATTGTTGGTTTTCCTTCGATTGCCCGGCGCTGGCTGCTTCAGCTTTTCTGCGCGCGTCGCGGCGGCTCTTGTAAATCGGATAAAATAGGCCGAACAGAGTCACGACGAAAATCGCCATGACACCCGGGCGGCTGGTCCACGCCCAGCCGTAGTTGTCGGTGGACAGAAAGAGACGGTTTTCAGCCAACGGGCCGAGCACCAATCCCAAAAGAACCGGTGGGCGCGGCCACTGCATTTTTTCCATGACCCAGCCGAGCACACCGAAGAACAGCACGATGACCATGTCCTGAAAGGCGTTTTTCTCGGCGAAGGCGCCGAGAAAGATCAACACCAAAATAAGCGGGATGATAATGCCGCCGCGCACCTGCGTCACTTTCGCCAGCGGTTTGAGGAACAGAAAACAGATCGCCACCGTGATCATGTTGGAAAGGATGATCACCCAGACAAAGGAATAAGTTAGATCGAGCTTGCCTTTCGGCGGCGGCAGCAGCATGTCGGGGCCGGGAACGATTCCTTGAATGATAAAGGCGCCGAGCAGGATCGCCATGACTACGCTCGCCGGAACGCCGAACGCAATTGTGGTGATTAAGCTGCCGCCCAAAGTGGAATTATTCGCCGCACCGGGGCCCAAAACCCCGCGCACATCGCCTTTGCCAAATCGCTCTTTGTTCGGCGAGCTCTGCACGGCGTGGGCATAAGCGAGCCACTGGGTCGTGGCGGCGCCCATACCCGGGATGATCGCCGTAAAAGTTCCAAGCGCGCTGCAACGAATCACCAGCCACCAATGGCGAAAAGCATCCTTGACGCCGACCATCACGCCGCCCAGGCTGCCAACTTCCTGCTTGGCAATGCTGGTACCGAGCACGGCGAGCTCGATGGTTTCCGGAATGGCATAAAAACCGATGGTGATGGGCACAAGGCCGATGCCGTCCCAGAGAAACAGCTGACCGAACGTGTAACGCTGGATCCCGGAAATCGGATCCAGCCCGATGGTGGCGAGCATGAGCCCGATACCGCCGGCCACCATGCCTTTTAAAACGTCTTCGCCGCTTAAAGCGGCGACGAAAGAGATGCCGAGAATCGCCAGCATAAAAAATTCCGGCGAGCCGAACGAAAGGACCAGCGGCCGGATGATCGGGATCGCAGCGCCGAGCGCAATACCGGCGAACACGGCCCCGATCAGCGAGCTCATCAGCACGGCGCCCAAGGCGCGCCCGGCTTCGCCGTTGCGCGCCATGGAATGGCCGTCGACGATGGTCGACGCGGTCGTGGGCTCACCGGGAACGCCGAAGAGAACCGAAGTGATATCGCCGGTTGTCGAGGTCACGGCGGTCATGCCGAGCAGGAAGGCAAAGGCTTCGACCGCGTTCATTTTGAACACGAACGGCAGCATGAGAGCCATGGCCGTCGGGCCGCCGAGCCCCGGTAAGATTCCCACCATGAAGCCGATCGCGATGCCGATCAGCATTAAGTTGAACGTCGAAAATGTAAAGCACTGAAGGAATCCCGAGATCAGCGCATGCAGCATGTCCATGACAATTCAAACCCTCATGGCCGAGACCAAGCAACGTTCGCAGCTAAATATCAGCGATGCCGCGGGTTGTAAAGAACGTCTTTGATCCGGGAACAGCGTTGGATCAAGCTTGAACAGTGGCGTCAACTAATCGGGACGATGTTGATCGTGGACTTCCTGGCTTTGGCGCGGTTGAAAAGATCAGCGACAGTTGCAGAATAAGGTGGGTAAGGAATCGATCAAATAAACAAATAAAGTGGGTGATACTATTCGCCTGATACCGTAATCTTTTCCTATCCAAACGCTCTTAGTCCACTGCTCTGTTCGACTCTGTTCTCACTGGATACCTTTAAGCAGACCAATTAGGAGCCCTTCAGGGAAGGGTATATTGAGGGAATAGTCGAACACGCCGTAGAAGAAGGCCCAGCTCGCAAGAGTGAATAGGATCGTAGTCGGCCAATTTTCCTTGCCCGAAAGTTTCAGATAGAAAAAGGTTGTGAGCGGCACCGCGTAGGAGAAACCGATAAGCCAGATCAGCAGGAAGAAGCCGATAATCCAGCCAAGTATCCCGACTGTGCGGCGGCGGACGACCTCTTTCGACAGATTTATCTCGACCTCACTTTCCAGGCCGCCCCCGCGTCCCTTGCCCATCAATTCCAGAATGAACTGCACAATGGTTAGCGCCAACACTGGATAGCCGATGGCCCAAGGAAACAGGCCGGCACGAAAACCGAATGCTTTGCTCTCCCACAACGACCAAACAAAGATAATAATGAGCCCGCCGGTAAACAACAAACTCCAAGAAAACTTGTCTGGATGATCGTCCTTTCTGGTCTTGCTAATTTGAGAGGGTCCAACCTGAGTTTCCGCGGGCCTTTGCCATCGGTCCCTTAAAATCGGATAGACCATTCCGATGACGATCACGGCAAAGATAATCAGCACCCCGGGACGAGTTAGCCAGGCGAGGCCGTAATTATCGGTGGAAAGAAAAAGCCGGTTTTCCATCAATGGTCCCAAGACCAACCCTAATAGAAGTGGGGGCCGCTGCCAGCCGAATTTGACCATGACCCAACCCAGCATGCCGAAGACCAGGACTATGACGAGGTCTTGAAAAGCGTTTTTCTCGGCAAACGCGCCCAGGTAGACAAGTAACAATATGATCGGCATGAGCAGGCTTACGCGGATCTGCGTGACCTTCGCCAGCGTGTTGAGGAACGTCAAGCAAATGGCGACGGTGATAATGTTCGAGATAACAATGATCCAGACAAAGGAAAAAGTGAGGCTGAGCTTGCCTCTGGGCTCGGGTAACAGCATGTCCGGGCCGGGAACGATTCCCTGGATGATGAAGGCGCCGAGCAGAATCGCCATGACCACGCTGCCGGGGACGCCGAACGCGATCGTCGGAATCATGGCGCCGCCCAAGGTGGAGTTGTTCGCCGCGCCGGGACCGAGCACCCCCCGAACATCCCCTTTGCCGAAACGTTCTTTATCCGGCGAGCTTTGCACGGCATGGGCGTAGGCGAGCCACTGGCTTACCGCTCCGCCCATACCGGGAATGACGCCGATGTAGGCGCCCATGGCGCTGCAGCGAAACACGAGCCACCAATGGCGAAACGTATCCTTGACGCCCTCCATCACGCCGCCGAGCTTGCCGACCTTTTCCCGTGAAATGCTGGTGGCCACGATCGCCAAATCGATAATCTCAGGGATGGCAAACAGGCCTAGCGTGACCGGCACTAAGCCGATGCCGTCCCAGAGAAACAATTGATCGAACGTGAAGCGTTGAATCCCCGATATGGGATCGAGTCCGATAGTGGCGAGAAAAAATCCGAGTCCCCCGGAGATAAGGCCCTTGAGTAAATTGCCGCCGCTTAGGGAAGCGACGAAAGTTACCCCCAAGAGCGAGATCATGAAAAATTCCGGCGAGCCGAAGCTCAGCACGAGCGGGCGCACGACCGGGATGGCAATCGCTAAAGAAAAGGCGCCGATGATCGCTCCCACCAACGAGCTCATCAGCGCTGCGCCGAGGGCGCGGCCCGCTTGACCGGCCTTGGCCATGGGATGGCCATCGACGATGGTTGAAGCGGTGGTCGGTTCTCCGGGTACGCCGAACAAAATCGAGGTGATGTCGCCCGTTGTCGCGGTTACCGCTGCCATCCCCAAAAGAAAGGCAAAGGCCTCAACGGCGTTCATCTTGAAGACAAAAGGCAGCATGAGAGCCATCGTTGTCGGACCGCCGAGGCCGGGAAGAATGCCGACGACGAAGCCAACGCCGATGCCGATTAGCATCAAGCTGAACGTGGACCAGTTGAAGACCTGGAAGAGCCCGGAGATCAACGCCGCGATCAAATCCATAACTGCCGTAACCCCGTTAAACCCCCTAGCTCAAAGTTCCGTCGATCATCAATCTGATTAGTTGTAAAGAACATCCTTGAGCTTGGCGATGAGCGCAGGATCGAGCTTGAACAGTCCGGCAATGTCCTTCTCGATATCTTCCACGGGGATCGGGCCGATATTTAGCCGCGACTTCTTGGCATCGGCGACGAAATCCGGGTCTTTGAGCGTCGCGTCAAAAGCCTTGCGCAGCGCCAACACCCGATCCTTGGGCGTTCCCGGTGGTAACGTGTAGGTGCGCACGATATCGCTGTCGCCGTGAATGCCGACGTCGATCATTTTGCGGGCTTCTTCGCTCTTGGCGAACTTGACGGCCTGGGGAACATTGGGCAGGTCGGGATGGTTTTTGCGGTTGGCTTGGAGCACGACGACCGCGTCGCCGGTATCCAACGCTTTGCGCCAAGTGACGCTCACCGAATCCCAACCCCAGCAACCACCGGCGATCTCCCCACCCTCGGCCGCGAGGCGGATATCCGCGGTACCTTTGTAACCCGAGACAAGTTGAATCGGCAGACCTAAAGCGCCCTTCAAAATGCGCGTCGCATTGTCCGGCGTCGACGTGCCGGGCGCGATGCCGCCCATTTTGACCGGTGTCTTCGAGGCCATCCATTTATCGACGCTGGTGATGCCGCTTGCCTTGGTCAATGCGCAGATGACATGATCGCTGATCGGCGCGCCGATAAACTCGAACTTGCGCGCGTCGAACTCGATGCCGGGCTGGCCGAGTACTTGGCCTAAAAACAGGCCGCCGATAAAGTGGCCGATTGTCAAACCGTCGGGTTTGGCAACCTTGTAGACGTGATTGGCGGCAATCAAACTACCGGCGCCGGTCATATTTTCCACGACCACGTTGGGAGCGCCGGGAATATGCTTGCTCATATGGCGTGCCAGCGCGCGGGCATAGGTATCGAAACCGCCGCCGGCGGAAAAACCAACGACGATTCTGACGTTCTTGCCCTTGTAAAAATCGGCGACGGTCGCAGCTTCACTGACCGCAGCCAAGCTTAAAGCACCGACTAATACACCAACAAAACGAACCATGAAGTATTTCTCCTCTCAGCTTCTCGATTAAATTGGCTTCTCTTCCCGAGGGTTGGAACGGGCGCGAGGTTGCCTGAAGCTAGCCGATTGAATCTTAGAAATCAATTATCAACTACGCTTTAGCATTTATATGACTTCAAGCAACCGTCTTGACGTAATATAAAAACAGCGTTGTGTTCGCGACGGCGTGTCATTAAAATACTTTCGACGCGCTACCCTACGGCGGACCGAGCGCAAAGTAGGGGAACCGAGGTGATCCAACATGGCTGACCAATTCAAAAACTATATCGCGGGTCAATGGCAGACGGCGAAGTCGAGCAAAGTTTTCGAAAATCGCAATCCGGCCGATCGCAATGATTTGATCGGCGCGTTTCCCGCTTCCGCAGCCCAAGATGTCGATGCGGCGGTGCAGGCGGCGAAAAAAGCGTTTGCTGCCTGGCGTCTGGTGCCGGCGCCAAAGCGAGGCGAGATGCTTTATCGGGTCGGCGAGCTCTTGCGCAAGCACAAAGAAGAGATCGCGCGCGGCATGACGCGCGAAATGGGCAAGGTGATCAAGGAGACACGCGGCGACGTGCAGGAGGGCATCGACACGGCTTTCTACGTTGCCGGTGAGGGCCGGCGGCTGTTCGGCGAGACCACGCCGGCGGAATTGCCCAGCAAGTTTGCCATGTCCGTGCGCATGCCGGTCGGCGTGTGCGCGCTGATCACGCCATGGAATTTTCCGATGGCGATCCCGACGTGGAAAATGTTCCCGGCGCTGCTCTGCGGCAACACGGTCATACTGAAGCCGGCCGAGGACACGCCGCTCACGGCGGTCAGGTTGATCGAAATTCTAAACGAAGCCGGAATCCCACCCGGCGTGGTTAACTTGGTTCACGGCCGCGGCGAAGAGGTTGGCGCCGCGCTGGTGCGCCACCCGCAAGTGCAACTCGTGTCGTTTACCGGTTCCGCCGCCGTTGGGCGCGAAATCGCGTCGGTATGCGGGCAAAATTTGAAGCGGGTCTCCCTGGAGCTCGGCGGCAAGAACGCGCAGATCGTTCTGGAAGACGGCGATCTCGATCTCGCTCTTGAAGGCGCGCTTTGGGGCGCCTTCGGCACCACCGGCCAGCGTTGCACGGCGACTAGCCGTTTAATTGTTCATCGCCAGATCGTCAGAAAATTGACCGACATGCTGGTAGCGCGAGCGCAGCGGCTAAAGATCGGCGACGGCCTGGATGAGAACGTCGAGGTCGGCCCCTTGATCAATGCCGCGGCGCGGGAAAAAGTCTTGCGCTACATCGACATCGGCAAGAGTGAGGGCGCGCGCTTGCTCACCGGCGGGTCGAGTTATGAGTCGGGTGCTTGCGCCAACGGCTACTTTTTTGCGCCGACGATCTTTGACCAGGTCAAGCCGGATATGCGCATCGCCCAGGAAGAAATCTTCGGCCCGGTGTTGTCGATCATTGAAGTGAACAGCTTTGAGGAAGCCATCGACGTGTTAAACGGCACGGCCTACGGTTTATCGAGCTCGATTTATACTCAAGACGTGACTCGCGCGTTTCGCGCCATGCGCGACATCGAAGCGGGGATCACTTACATCAATGGCCCGACCATCGGGGCGGAAGTTCATCTGCCGTTCGGCGGCGTCAAGGACACCGGCAACGGCCATCGTGAAGCCGGCACGACGGTTTACGATATCTTCACCGAGTGGAAGTCGATTTACGTTGATTACTCGGGCAAGTTGCAAAAGGCGCAGATCGATAACGCGGACTAAGTTTCAAGTTTCTAATTTTCAGTTCTCGGCTAGGAGTCTGTCTGAGAAATGATCAACGGAAGAGCCAATTCCGGTTTCGAGAGATGGACTTCATAATATCGACTGGTGAAGAGGTCATCTGAAGCAACCAAAACGCGAATTTTTCGCTCTGTGAGTGATCTTTTCCAAGTTCGTGATGTTAGAGGGCCTTCTCCATGGATCAAGCATAGATAATCCGATGCAGCTTCAGAATATTATGGGTCAAACAAACCAGCGCCCACTCCTTCTGAACTTTCTCAACCCCGCGCAACAGAAATTGCCGGAATCCGCGCGCTTGTTTGATCTGCCCAAAGACCGGCTCCACTATCGCTTTGCGCATCGCGTAGATCCTTCGCCCCACCTGGGTCTGAAGCTTGCGCTTCATGCGCTCCACCGCATGGGCTCCCTTCGGCAAAGGCCCCCGCTTACAAGGCAGCCGTTTTTCTCCGTGTTTCTGTTTGTTGGTGGCCACATATCCATCGATGTGCCGGCGTGCCAAATACTTCAGATTCTTTTCCGAACAGTACCCACTGTCGGCCAAAACTTCCGCCGGCTTCTGACCCGCCTGCTCCTCAATGGTCTGGATCATCGGCTCAAGCTGTTCTTTGTCATTGGCCTGTTGCGTGACCGCCTGACCGACGATCAACTGAAAGTTCTCCTCTACCGCGATCTGGCAATTGTAGCCCTGCACAAACCCATCGCTCCCTTTCATGATCCGCGATTGGGGGTCGGTAAAGTTATATTGCTTTTTGTCCTCGGGCCGAGCATCTTCTTTGCCCGCTTCTTGCGCTTCTTGACGAGCCTCTTGCTCGAGCGCGCGCTTGGCCTGACGGATTCGCTCAAGGCGGCTCTCCCGCCGCCTGAGTTCCTCCGGAAGCTCTTCCCCGGTTCGGTCCTTACCGTAGCGCCGATCTTCCGCCTCGTCCTGGCGGTCCGCCTCAGAGAGCAGCCGTCGAACCTCTTCTTGAAGCTCCCGCTCCTTTTCTTTCATACGCCCGTAACTCATCGCCTTGTGCTTGGAGGCATTGGCTTTCACTTTACTGCCATCGATCGCGACCCGCCCGAGCTTGATCGCCCCGGCTTTGCGAGCCAAATCCAAAACCTGCTCAAAAAGCCTGGCCACAGCCTTGCGATGAATCTTACGAAAATCACTCAGAGTACGAAAATCCGGCGTGTTGCCTGCGGCCAGCACCCGAAACCCTACATCCTCGACCAAGCGTTTCTCGATCCGCCGAGAAGCGAATACCCCGTTGCAGTAAGCATAGATCAATACCTTGACCATCATGCCCGGATGGTAGGGTGGCTGCCCCCGTTCCTCGTCCTCGTAGACGACTTCGATCTCGGAAAGATCCAGATCATCTACCAGCTCGCTGACAAAGTACGCCAGGTGATCTTCCGGCAGCCACTCTCGCAAGCTCGGTGGCATCAAAAACATTTGATCGGGTTCATACGCACGATATCGTTTCGCCATAGTGCTACACTACGGATCTCATCGCTTCCGATCAAGAAAAAAATGATTTCTCGGACAAACTCCTAGTTCCGGCCCACGCTCGTAGTCGGCTGCTCCCGAACTGCCACTTTGATCTCTTTTAGCCTTGCTGCTTCGGTCTTGGGCAATCTGACTTCTAAGATGCCATTTTTTAACGATGCCGTCGCCTTCTCTGCTTCAACCTCTACGGGCAGCTCAAGGCTTCTGTGGAATGAGCCATAAGAGAGCTCCGAGTGATAGTAATTTTCTTCATCCACCTCCTCCTGTTTCTTCTTCTCGCCTTTGATGGTCAAGGTGCGATCAGCCACGTTCACTTCGATGTTCTCTTTCTCCAGCCCAGGAAGCTCAGCCTTTATGACCAGATCATCCTCCTCTTCGTAGGAGTCGAGGCTGGGTGGCTCAATTTCCAAGACTGCCGGCAGCGACCATCTTTCCGGCCACCAGCCCCGCGCCCTTATGTCGAAGAAATCATCCATCAGTCGCTCAAGATCGCTTTCGATCGGCAAAACTTCGCGGTGGGGTCACCGCCTTTCGTTCTTTAGGCTCCACAACCTCTAGTTTGTTCGCCATGGTTATTTCTCCTCTATTTACGTTTTTACCCTTCCTGAGAATCCATCCGCAAGCGGTGTGCCAGCTCAAACTTCAGTTCTCCCGTTACTCTGCTCCAGCCGGTTTCACAATTTTGAAAAGATTTTTGCCGTAGTTTTGCAGAACTGCGATAACAGCGCGGATTTATGAAACGCTACGAAAATCAGGCCCGGCCCGTGGGGCGTCGCTTGTCGCCTCATCAGCGCACCGCCAAGGATGCTCTGAGAACGGACGCAACGAGAAAGCCGGCTATTGTAGGGATGGTCTCCGAAATCCCAACAGTCGTCCGATGGAGAGCAAGGCAAAGATGACGAACACAAGAAAGACGCCGAGCACCGCTGCTTTTTCTGGATTGGCATCGGCGATATGGTCGAGCATCAGCAAGGACAGAGTGCGTGATTCGTGTGTCGAGAGCAAAATCACCGTCGGGATATCTCTAATGGCAGAAATGAAAACAATGATGGCAACAGAGAGCATTGTCGGCTTCAGAAGCGGCACAAGGATGCGGCTAAAATAGTCTAACCAGTTGGCGCCAGCCGCACTGGACGCCTCTTCGAGCTCTGCTCCAATCTGCTGCACGGCCGCCTTGATGATCTGCGTTCCGAGCGGCATCTCTTTGATAAC
>Ga0209640_10004713_pt1 | contig 11961 bp, 8 predicted proteins | sample RifCSP10_1_FD_184018 | JGI IMG/M metagenome (GOLD analysis project Ga0209640, IMG submission 184018) | Soil microbial communities from Rifle, Colorado - Rifle CSP2_sed 10_1 (SPAdes) (version 2) | ecosystem: Environmental > Terrestrial > Deep subsurface > Rock core/Sediment | place: Rifle... | reverse complement strand
CAATCCCATTTCCATCTCCCGCATCATCGCGATATCCTTGTGAAGGTGCTCCTTCGCCAGCGGCAAATCACCGGCTCGCCGATACAGTTTTCCCAGGCCAACGTTGCAGTGAGCCAGAAGCGGGCGCATTCCAAGTTCAGCGGCGATATTGATCGATTGACTGTAATGCACTTTAGCCTTTTCTACTTCGGGAGGGTTATGGGTAGCGGCAATGTCGCCGAGTAGACGCACTGCCAACGCTTCCCGCTGCGGCCGTGGTGTCGACGAGACCATTCAAGGGTTTGTTCGGCGAATTGGGCCGCAAGTTCTAGGCGACCGGCCAGTAGATAGCCTTCCGCCACCGACCCAACCAGCCCTGTACGAGCGGGTAATTTTTCAGTCGATTGTTCGAGCAGAGACAACGATCGGTTTGCCTCACCGTCAGGCTTGCCCCAATCAGGTTGCTGGCTGCGGAACACCGCTTTCAGCACGGAAAAGTGAAATTTTTCTCGAAGGGCCGTTGTCGCTTCCGTGAAACAACCAACCCTTCCCGCGATTCTTATGGATGGGACATCGCCTGGAACTTTTAGTGGTCGTTTGTCATTCGAAGTCACTTACGCGGGAAATAATAATCGGCATCAGCCTTGCGCAGTAGATGAGTCATGAAATTCTTTTGCAGACACTGTGACGAGTTAGCGGTCGGCCAGCCCTATCGGGTGACTAGTGAAGAGGATGGCGTCATTTTGCTCAATATGACGGTTTGCCGTCCATGTTGCGAACAAGCAAAAGCGCTTGGCTTACATTCGGAATCCATTCCTCGATCCAAGTCACACGGAAACCACCGGGAATGGGGCGGTCTACGGTAACCGTTGGCCGCTAGTTGCAAGGGCGATAACAGTCGGTCAATTTTGTGGGCCAATCCCTCGCCCAGGAAAGCCGTTGTTGGCGATAAACGCCGGGCCGATGCCCTAAACTCTCGAGCTCTATCTGTAACTGTTCGTCAACGGGTCGTGGCCTTTTCCTCGCCCGCTGGCTCGCCCCGGTCGGCCTGCTCGTCAGTTGATTTGCGCATCCTCAGTGACATATATCTGGATCAGTGTCGGTCAAACAAACCAAACGGCGGTGTGACCCATGGCAAAAATCCTGACCCCGAAAGAAGCACGAGAAATTGTCAAACGCCTGAGGCCGGAACAACCGATAGCGATTGAGACTGAAATCGTGGTTCTGTTCGCCCAGTGCAAGCGCTCGATGTTAAAGCTCATTGCTGGTGGAAGAGGGAGCAAACAAACGGTGATACGGGATGGCTAAGTATTTCGCTCGCTCGTGCCCACGCTGCAATGGCTATGTCGAAATCATCATGCGTGAACCAGAACGCTACATGCCTCTCAAAGCGGTCAATGGCCGTTGCGTGCGCTGCGCGTATCGCCTTGCATGGATCGTGATTCGAGGGGGGCGAAATCCCAAGCCCCGCGATTCGTCGCGCAAAAAAGCAAGCTACGTTGGCGAAGCCACTATAGGGAGTTAGCTCTATTTTTTCGCAGACAACGCGTCATGGATTTTTCCTTGTCCTCTCTTGAGCTCTGCTTCGCGCCTCGGGTGACTTTTCGAAGGGACAAGACAACGCTCTGCTCAACAAGAAAAGGTTCACCCGGATCGAAAAGTACGTTTTGGGCCGCAGCCATGTTTAGAAAATATATGAGCTGGCAATCGCGCAAACGCGGTCGGTATCGCTGAGCCCCGAAGCGACGGCGAATAGCGTTTAACCTAGCATTCCGCTATAGATCGCCGCTCCGACCGCATATACCAGAGTACCAACCATAGTCGTCCAAACCACAAGCTTTAACCAAATAGGAAAATCTGCCATGAAGCTTCCTTTCCAATAGGTTTGGCTCAAGCCAAACCAATCACATCAATATTGCACGCGAGGGTACTTGCGCAAGGAAGGTGCCAAGTGTGAAACATTAAAACTGTAGCGAAATTGGATGGCAATTTGTCATTACTGCAAATCCAGCCGCCATCATTTCGCACTTTCGCTTTGGGGGAATCCTTGCCTTGCAGGCCGGCCTTTGCCGATATTAATATCCGCAAAGGCCGTATATTACTGGTTCGGTCGCATGAGTATGGGGAATGCTCACGACGAGGATCAGCCTCTCCGCCCAGTATCCACTTGCTCCCCTACTCTCCTGCTTCGGCTTGTTGCCGTTTGGCTATACTCAACGAGCACAAGACATGCACATTTAGTAACTGCCCTTCTGCTGCAGTCGAGGTATCGGTTTCGCTATAGGCGACGACTGGGGGGCGGTGGGCCAGTTAATGAGGGCCACCGTGATCAGCACGAGTACGCCGAGGAAAAACATACCAGGCGGTACAAACTGGAGCGTGTTCGCACGTCGCAGCCACGTTTTAGCCATTTGCTCCAGCTGAGTGTACGTCGGTTCTTTTCCTTCGTGGATTTGTTTGACTTGCGCTTTAGCATCAGCGATCTCCTGAGCCGTCTTTGCCGTGGAAGCGAGAAACAGGACGGAGGTCAAACTCGACTGCTTGTTGAAAGTGGCCATACGGTCGGCGGTCTCAAGTTTATACAAAATCCATCTGTAAATTGCGCCAGAGAGGATGCTCAAACCAAAACATGTAAAGACCGCCGCAGCCTCCAACCACGAAATATCGGCAAGTCTGGGAGCGGCGCTGACTCCGGCGATGGCACCAGAGGAGAGTCCTACGATCCAGAGTATATATTTATCTTCCCGATCAACGAGGTCACAAACCTCCTCAGATGCCTTTTGTTCAAGATCCAAAAAAGCGTTGGCTCCTCGGATCACGAGCTGCACTTCCACCTTTTCGTCCGGCGACAACTCAGCCATGCCGAACACTCTCCCTTTCACTAGCGGTTGGACGAATTATACCTTGAGCACTTTTTGGCGGCGAGGACTAAATCGACGAATTTGCACTTGACTGTTAATCATCAAGTGCCGATTAGCAGCAGACTTCGTTAGATTGATTCAATCTACCTGGTTTTTAATTGACCGACGCCAACGTCGAATTTGCGACCTTTTCATCAAGCTTGCAGTGCGATTCAATTATGCCTACGCGGGAGGAAAGCTTTAGGTATGGAAAAAATGGGCCGGCTTCGTCGGTAAGTTACTGAAATAATGGACTAAACTAGAATTTTTTGTTGGCAGTCTCTTGACCTACATTTCCTACACTTGTGTGGACGCACGGAACTGAGCACGGCGGCCTGAAATTGGTCAAAGAAGACGGGAAGGCACCGTGACTTACGCTCTTCCATGGCCCGCGCTATTAACGCCACCGTATGACAGATTTGCAAGAGTTTTGCGATCGTTGTCGTTCACTACAACAGCTGCAACTGCCGCTTAGTCGGCTGGCTACGCGCAACAGGTTGAATGTGACCAGCGGCGAAACGCCCCACGCCTCCATGTACTGCCCGATCGCGCCAGCGGGAGCCAAAATGATCGATCTGGATCAGCCGCCTGAAAGAAAATGGTCGAAACGAAAACGCCTACAACTCAGAGAGTCCTTGAATCCATTCAGTGAGTCGGCTTTCACTGATGCGCCACTGGCCGCCGACCTTCAAAGCTGGCAATTCCTTGCGCCAGACCATGCGTAGTAGCGTTCGCGTAGACACCTGCAGCAACTCAGCGGCCTCAGGGACAGTCAGGAAACGCAACGGCTCAAGATCGTTCTCCATAGGGTTCCTGGCATGAGCAACGTCAATGCCATGATCCACCTTGGAGTCTTTGGGCAACGTATGGGAGGTATTAACCCAGTGACAGGTGCGTTTGCAGATATTTTTACCGTCAACTGTAAAAATTACTTGTCAGCAAATCACCGGGATCAATGGCCGGGACGCCAGGGTTGAAGCGCTTGACGTGAATCGGCATCTCCCGCCCAAGAGCGCTTGCACGCTGGTCGCGCTCGATGGGATGTAAATGAGTTGAGCTGCCAAATTATACTTCTTGAATAAGCCCAGCTCCTCCGCCATCCACATGGGCGTCATCAGCCAGGAAATTGCGGAGTAGGAAATCCGCACTGGCTCGGCATGTAACAAAACCGGAGCGCAAGCTAAGAAATACGCGAGAAAAACGATGCGCCTGAGAAAAACCAATTGGGTCAAAATGAATCCCTCCATCCCGTGCCCGAGTGCGACGGTCGAGAGCGAATCGGCAGCTCGGTGCCGAAGCCTTTTTCCCGTGCCAGTTCGTAGAGCCGTTTGGCCAGGGCAATGTCGATAATCCCTTGCCCACCCTGGTTTTTGTATAGAATGATTTGCTTATCGTCGGTCCGTCCAGGCGCTTTGCCGGCCAGTATATCGGCGATCTCGACGACTTTCTCCCAACCGATCACGCCGTTTTGCACCGGCCAGTAAATATCGCCCTGCTGCGAATCGATCGCCTGTTCCTTCGACAGCGCCACAATGAAGCTGCAGCGTTTGAGCGTGCCGTCGTCGATCTCGCGACGCGGCTTATCCAGGGCGCCGCTCTTCACCAACTCGATATTGCTGCCGACGACCGAAATGATGCACTGCCCCTCTTCCAACCACGAGCCATCGATGACCGGCACGACGGTATTGGTCATGCACAAGATGATGTCCACGTCCTTGGCCGCGGCCCTCGGCTCAGTTACCGGCTCCACCGTCACGCCGGTTTGCTCGCTCATCACCTTTGCGAATTCCTCCCGGTGCGCTTTTGTCGGGCTGTAAACTTTTGCTTTTTCAATCCGGCGCATTTCGGTGAGTCCCATAAACGTCGAGATTGCCTGATGGCCCGAGCCATAGATGCCGACGCGGCGCGCATCTTTGCGCGCCAACTGATCCAGTCCGACCAGACTCGTGGCTGGGGTCCTCAAATCCGCCACACCCTTAACATGACGTGGCCGGTGCGCCATGATCGCGAGCAAGGATCCGGTATCGACATCGTAGATATGCGCAAGTTCGGTCTGATCGGGATTGTACGGCGGGGTTTTCTGCACATTGCCTTCGATGGTCTTACGATGAAGCGCCACCTGCGCTCCGATGGCGCCGTAACTCGCCGAACCGCCGGCGTAGATATTGAGCACGGTATCGAAGCTTGCCTCAGCGAATTGGCGGTGCAGATTGAGCCGCTTGCGCGGCGCGTTAACGCCCTGCCGGCCAGGGATGTTGCGCAGCGCGTCTTCGGCAATACTCACCGCTTCCGTTAAAGAGAGAAATTCATCAACGTCGTCGGAATGAAAAAAAAGTGCCATAAGCTTCCCTGAACGATGACCATCTAAGACAGGTCACCGAAATGCTGGCGCCTTATTCCAGGCAAACCTATTGTCCCCACAGGCGCTTGAAGAAGCCTTCGTCAATCAGCTCCTGGACCAGGCTGTTATCGTAGAACTGCTCGGGGCGCGCTTGTTTGGCCTTCGGATTCTTCTTGCCGATCTCATCCAGCGTCACCTGAAACGCCTCACGCTTCACCGATGGAACCTTTTCGACAAAATCATAGGCGTACTGCACGCTGCCTTCCAGCATCCCCGGATCTTTGATCTTGGTGTATCGCGCAAGAATCTTTTTGAAATCCTCCTTGCGCGTGTGCATAAAATGAACGGCTTTCCCGTAAGCTTTCAGAAAAGCCTTGGCCTGGGACCGGTTGTTCCTCAAGAAGCGCCGCGTTGTAGTAAGGCCGACATGCACAAATGGGATGTTCTCCTTGGCCAGGTTCGCGATAACTTTCATACCGGCCTGTTGGGCCACATACCCCATAGGATAAGACATGGGCGCGGCAAAGATGGCTTTCTTGGACAGCGCAGCCGCCAGCTCCGGCATTCCCCCAATCTGCATGATTGGAACGTCGCTCACCGGCTCCAGATTGTATTTTTTAAGCAGCATCCGCATCCCGAAATCGGTGGAGGCGCCGAAACGGCTTACTCCCACAGGCTTCCCCCGAAGATCTCCAACGCTTTTAATCTCCGGCGGCGCCATCACGTAAAACGCGACTGAATTAATAATGGCCCCTATTGCCACCAAATCGCCACCTTGCAGCCCAACGTCTGCCACTACCTGGCTATTGGCGCTCGATATCGCCACTTCCCCGGCAAGCATCGATTGGGCCATGGTGGACGAGGTAGCGATAAATATGAGATCCGCGTCTAACCCTTCTTCCTTGAGAAACCCCGCATCTCTGATCACCCAGAAAGGAGAGTTAAGCGCACTTACCGCCGACCAACCCACTATGACCTTCTGCGCTCGGGCGTCCACGGTCCAAAAGCAGAGCATCATTAAGGCAAAACCGATAATCGACCCTTTAATAGTAAAGATTCTTCTCTTGCTCATGAGGTCCTCCAATCAGCCCTGGTTCATGACCCAAACGAACATCGTGAAAAGACGTACTCCAGAAGCTCGAATCCAACGTCCCCAATGCAGTGGCAACGAAAATTTCACCCCTTTATGGACAGGATCGTGTTATTGCCTCACTGCGTACCGGGTGCAGGACAGTCAATTGTGATACCGCGCCCTTGTTGCTTGGCTAGTTCATACGCACGCATGGCGATCGCCAGATCAGCGCAACCGAGACCGTTATTGTTCTTGTGATAGGTGATCTGCTCGTCGCTGGTTCGGCCGTGAAGGGCCCTCGTGGCCAGTTCGCTGAGTTCGTGAATCTTCTCCAGCGGGATCAATCCTTTTTCCAAAGGTTCAAAAAGATCCCCTTGTTCCTCGGACATGACCGACTCCCGTAAATTCGTGACGATCACGTCCGCCCGCACCGCGGTCTTGTCATCGATTTCTCTGCGGCGGGAGCGCAAGAATCCCGCCTTCACAAGCGCCACATTGGAGCCGATGATACCGGTCACATGCTGCCCCGGCTCGAGCCAGTCGCCGTCGAAGAGCACCGAATTGGTATTGGTGGCGCAGGCAATCACATCGGCGCCTTTCACCACGTCCCGGGGTGAGTCCACGGGAGTGATGTCCAAATTGAACATCGGTCCGTATTTCTCCGCGAACTTGCGTCGGTTCTCCGGATTGCGGCTATAGATCTTTACGTGGGTAATCGGACGCTCGCATTTAAGCGCGAGCAACTGATTGGCCGCTTGTCCGGCTGAGCCGAAGAGTCCGACGGTTTTTGCGTCCTTGCGCGGAAGGTAACGGAACCCCACGCCGCTGGTCGCAGCCGTCCTGAAGGCCATGACGCTGGAGTATCCAATATCGCGGTCGTCAATCTCGCCGAGCAGAATTGCCAGCAGTTGTCCCGTCGTCGAATCATGGAGCACATGCACCGGATGCTCGCGATACGGAATCGTTTGAAATCCTTCTTGCTGCACAACCATGTCCGCGCGGATCCCGGCACCGATGACGCCAAGACCGGGCACGCCTCCGGGAAAATTGCTGATGCGCACGCCGGTTGGAGAATGGACACGGCGCCGCGGAGCATTGATGACGGGGCACTCCGCGATGCCGCGATAACTTTCCTCCACCAAATCTATCGCTTCTTTCATGGTCAAAAGGCCCTTTATGTCCTGGGGCCGAAGTAGCAAAAAGCTCATCGTCACCTCCGGTTCAGACTAACAAGAGTCCGGTTCACAAATGGCTCCGGTTCGGGAAAGCAAGGGCGCGCTCCTTTACGGGGACGGCATGAAGCCTTTGTCCATCCACTCACTCAGGTCGGCGCCGAACCACTCACTGGGTAATTCCCGGCCGAGCCCTTGCTTTTTGCACTCTTCGTAGATCAATGCGCCGGTAGCGGCAAATTGGATACCGACGCCGGTGTTACTCTTGTAATAGATAATCTGCTGGTCATTCCTTCGTCCGGGATGGTCCCCGACCAAAACCTGGCCCAACTCACATACCTTGTTCCAACCGAATTTTCCTTCATCGATCAGATCGAGCAGCTCGCGCTGCTGGTTTGTTATCGCTGTTTCTTTGTTGTTAAGCACGATGAAGTCGGCGCGTGTCATCGTGATCGCATCCGCCTCCGTACGGCGGTGAACGCCGTCGGTGTTAGCGATGGTCGTAACCAGTTGGCCGGGTTCGAGCCAGTTGCCATTAAAAATCGGCTCGCTGGAATTAGACGCGCACATCACAATGTCCGAACCTTTCACCACGGCTTCGGCGCCCGTGACCGGCTGCACCTCGACGTTTAATAATTCAGTCATTTCTTCGGCGAAACGATCGCGATGTTCTTTGGTGGGGCTATAAACCTTAACGGACTCTATGTTTCGCACTGCGCAAATCGCTTCCAGATTGGTGCGCGCTTCGTTGCCGGAGCCAAAGATGCCTACAACTTTGGCATTCTTCTTTGCCAATGCTCGGTTTGCGATGCCCGTTGTCGCGCCAACCCGGATCGCCGACATGCTGAAATCATGAATCAGCGCGAGCAGTTCTCCGGTCTGCAAGCTGAACAGCAAAACGAAGCCCCAACTGCGCTTCAGCGGCGAGGGAAAATCCATTCTTTTCGTTCCCGCGATCACGCGCTCTTGCACGATCGTCGAATCATAGCGCAACGCCGCCACGCCTGAACTCGGCACCGCGCCGGGAATGATGTTGGCCATATAGCCGGGCTTGTCCAAGTCCGGCGGCACTTTGTAACGGGTACGCGGCTTGTTCACCGCGATTCCCCGCGCCTCTTCGGCAAACGCCCGCTCCATAGCGTCGATGCAATCATGCATTTTAAGAACTTGCCTCACTTCCGGATCTGAGATTAAAAGCATGCTTGTCACCTCATTTTGATAAGACTTTGTGTCCGCTGATTGCTATTGAACGTTTTGCTGGCTTCCTATGCCATCCGGTTCAGAGTCTCCACGACAAATTGAAATGCTGCAAAAATCAGACGGGGTCTCTCCGGTCAACGTCCCCTTATTCCCAGGAGAGCTAAAAGGGCAATTCTTGGCTCACGAGCTTGCGATGAAATAGAGCTAATCCGGGACAGTCGCCTTCATTTTCTCTTTTGGTATCATCTCTTATACAGCGTCCGATAAAAGCCTTGTTGGTCCAGTTCTTTGATGAAACTCTCATCGACGATGTCGGATACTTTAGGCTCTCTTCCCTTTTCCATGCCCGGAGTCAAAGCAATCGCTGTTTCCATACCGGCATGATTGAGGTAAGGGACTTCAGGCACCCACTCCTTATACGCTTCGTAGCTTTTTTCCAAAACAAACGGGTCTATTCCCTTGAGGTGCTTTGCCATCACCTTCAGTGTCGGTTCCCGATGCTGGTGAAAAATGCCGAGCGCGGCAGAATACGCTCGCATGAATTTGCGAAAAGTGTCCGGAGATTTTCTTATAATGGATCGCCTGGAAAGCACGACCGTATTTTGATACTCGAATCCGGCTTTGGAAAGATCCATCAGCTCGCGATAGCCATTCTGTGCAGCTCGAATCGTGGACGGAGGTTGCAGCGTCGCTGCCTGGATCGAGTTTCCTGCGAGGGCGCCCATGAGGGAGGGAGCGTCGCCTATCTGTATGAGGGCCACGTCTTTCCCCGGCTGCAGTCCCCACTTTTTCAATGCATAATTGGCCGAGAAATCGTAAAGGCCGCCGAACCGGGTAATACCCATTCGTTTGCCCTTCAGGTCTTCGGGTTTTTTGATTTCGGGAAGTGCGTAAACCGAAACGTTAATTTTGTTCACGGCGCCGGCTATCGCAACCACATCGCTCCCTCGCGCATAGGCCGACACAACAGCGCTTACTCCGGCGAGCGACACCTGGATATCACCGGCAAGGATGGAGGCAATTACCAGAGGCGACGCATTGATATAAATGAGCTTGACCGGGAGACCTTCTTTCTCGAATAATCCCAGCTCATGTGCGATCCAGAACGGAGCGCCTGACGGCACAAGCGCCGAGTAACTGGCGTGAAGCACTTCCGGTTGAGCGGGAAAACCTGCTTTGGGTGCGAGCGTCAACGTTGCGGCGATGATAAGAGTCACCATCAATTGGAGACCCGATGAGTAGATGGTTTTCAGCGCGTTCACCGATATCGTGAGTCGCATCGAACACCTCGTCGCAAATTATTGCTTCCATCTGTTCGTGTAACAGGACGAAGACGCAACTGTCAAAGCGAAGCCGGAGCGGGATAGGGCCGTTCAAATCTCGCCAGGGTCAGCACAACGATGACGCCAGAATTCATTCATCGCCGACTTCTCGGCTCTTTCGCTTTTCGGCTCTTAGCCTAGGGGTGCACGCTTTCCAAAAACCAATCTGTCGGTATCTCTTTGCCGATTCCTTTCGCCTTCGCTTCGGAGTAGATCGCCGCGCCCACAGCCGCGAATTGAATTCCCAAACCGATGTTATTGATGAAACAGGTGATCTCCTCCGGCGATTTCCGGCCTGGTATTTTCCGCCCAATAATCTCCTTCAGTTCAGGAGCATCAATCCAAGCCGGCGCAGCCTCCACCTCGGCGGGAGACTTTTTCCTACCACGAATAAAATCGATCGGATCATGCGCGGGAATCTTCTCATCCCCAAAGCCGGCGATGTAATTCTCAGGCGCGAAATTGCGCGCATGAATGACAATCCGATCGGCTTTTCGAATCGACTCGGCGCCGAGCTCGCAATCTTTCACGCAGGTGAAATGAACGCCGGGTTTCAACCACTCCGGTTCGATGACACGCGTAACGGCATTCGTCGCGGCGACTAAGATATCTGAATTCCGTGCAGCTTCTGTCGGTGTATTCACAGGCTCTACCGGCACACCGACGAGCTTCTCCATTTCTTGAGCGAATCTCTCGCGATTGCCTCTGGTGGGGCTGTACGCGTTGATCTTCTTAAGTTTGCGCACGGCGCAAAATGCCGGCACGTGGGCGCCGGCCTGCCAGCCTGAGCCGAAGATCGCCATCACAGATGCGTCTTGCCGGGCCATTTCTCTCGCCGCCAGCGCGCTCGTCACCGCCACGCGCATGCGCTGGATGACGCCGTCGGGAAACATCGCCAGCGGCTCACCGGTTTCGGCGGAAAAAAGCTCAATCAATCCCACCCACTTCTTCCCCGGCGCCATCGGCAGCTTGTCTTTCACCACACGGTTCTCCCGCTCCTGCCAGCGAATGGTGTCGGAGTTCAACCGCAACGCCACGATCTTCGACTCCACCAGCCCGCCTTCCATGGTTTTAAAGGCATAGACGCTGCCTTCATTCACTCCGGGAAGATAAAGGTCGCTGCGCGGACGATTAACCGCCGTGCCTTGCGCCTGGCCGATATACGCGCGCTCCAGCGACTTCAGCGCCAAATCAACTGTAAGTAGCGACTCGATTTCTTCATTGCTCAAGATCAACATAGCGACCTGATCCTTTCCAGCTTCATGGGAAAGCCATATCAGCGTGCAGAATTGAGTGTCAAGAATGATTGCGATTGAGATTCCGCTTGTAAGCTGCTGCTTTCTTGGGTCTTGACGTCTTGAGGGACCGCGGGTCGCGACTCCCTAATAAACTGTACTTGGCAACAGCAAAGTTCATGGACTTCTCGACCCTTGCGTATTTTCCAATCAATGTAGTAAGCAAAAATGAAAATCAGCACGGGGGAAGGCTCTATGACGCAAAACCTCGGGCTCAACGCATACGGACGCGGTCAAGCTTACGCCGGATACACATTGTTTGCTCCGCAGGCGGGAACGAACGTTTTCTTGATCGACATGCGCGGCGACATAGTTCACCGGTGAAAACTTCCCGACCGCTCGGCCGACTATGGCTACCTGTTAGAGAGCGGGAATTTGCTCGTTGGCGTAAGAACCGGCAAAAGCCCTGTGGACTTCGGTGGCCGGGGCGGCCAGCTTTTTGAACTGAACTGGGACGGCGCGAGATCATGTGGTCCTATGAATAGCCGACGGGCGATACGTGCGGAGCGACGGCGCCGAACAGCTCCAAAAACTGCTTGGAACCGTGACCCAAGCCGTGACCCCACCGCAGCGGAAGCGAGCAGCCGCGGGGCAAGTAGTTGAAGACGTAAAGCAAAAAGGGAAATGGGCCCACCTGGAGTCGAACCACGCCAGGGAAGCCACGCAAAAAAAGCTAGATC
>Ga0209640_10004712_pt1 | contig 11961 bp, 6 predicted proteins | sample RifCSP10_1_FD_184018 | JGI IMG/M metagenome (GOLD analysis project Ga0209640, IMG submission 184018) | Soil microbial communities from Rifle, Colorado - Rifle CSP2_sed 10_1 (SPAdes) (version 2) | ecosystem: Environmental > Terrestrial > Deep subsurface > Rock core/Sediment | place: Rifle... | reverse complement strand
GCGGGGATCCTGTTCGACACGATCCACCCACCGGTCGCCAGCAAGCGCTGCACCCAGTGCCACAACGCGGCGGCCTCGCCCGAGCCCTTCGCGACCAGGCGGTCGGGATTCGAGCTGTGCCGCGGCTGCCACAGCACGATGGTCAACGAGGCATTCGGCAAGCGGCGGGTGCACTGGCCGCTCGTGGAGAAGAAGGGGTGCCTGAACTGCCACGAGGCACATGCCTCGAGGCAGAAGAAGCTGCTGAACGTCCCCGAGGCCGCGCTGTGCGGCCGGTGCCACCAGGATACGGCCGACAACCAGGCCAGGCTGGCGGACAGGGAGAAGCAGGAGCAGCCCACGTCCAAGGCGCGCGTGGTCAAGGGCAGCCTCACTCACGCGCCGGTCCGGGACGGCACGTGCACCGCGTGCCATGCACCCCACGCATCGGACAGCGCGCGCCTGATGCGGACGGCCTCCGTCGTCGACGGGTGCGGGATGTGCCACGACTGGCTGAAGCATACCTCGCACCCGATGGGAGAGAAGTACGTGGACATAAGGCGCAAGAATCTCTCGGTGAACTGCCTGAGCTGCCATCGGTCGCACGGCACGGGGAATCGGTACATGCTCACGTTCGCGAGCGCGACGGAATTGTGCGTCCAGTGCCACAAGCAGCTCAGGAAGTGAGGGGTCCCATGACGTCAGCCCTGAGCGCCCTGCTGGTCGGGGCGTCGCTCGTCCTGGCCTGTGGAGAGGCGGCCGCCGCCGAGGCGTACAAGCTCCGCTACCTCGCCGCGATCTACCTCGACGACAAGGGCGGCGGCATGCGCCAGCCCGAAGGCGTCGCCTGCTCCAGCACGTCCACGATCGTCGTGGCGGACACGGGCAAGGGACGCCTGCTCCGCTACACCGTCGAGGGGCGCGACGTGAAGCCGGCCGGCGAGCTCCTGGCGCCCCAGCTCACCGCCCCAATACGGGTGCAGATGAACACCAGGGGAGAGGTGTTCGCCCTCGACGGGATACAGCGCCGGATCGTGCGGTTCGACGCCAAGGGCGAGCCCCGGGGCTATCTGGCGCCGGAGGGCGTCCCGGAGCCGGCCGGCATCGTCGCGCGGAGCTTCAAGATCGATCGAAACGACGCCATCTACCTCCTGGATGTCTTCTCGGCCCGCGTCCTCGTGCTCGACCGCGACGGGAAGTATCAGCGCCACCTGCCGCTCCCAAGGGACTACGGGTTCTTCTCGGATCTCGCGGTGGACGGCAAGGGCACCATCTATCTCCTCGACTCCGTTAAGGCCGCGGTGCATGCAGCCCAGAAAAGCGCCAAGGAGTTCTCGCCGCTGGCGACGACGCTGCGGCCGCATCTCAGCTTCCCGACCTCTCTCCTCGTGGACAGCCGCGGCATCCTGTTTCTCGTGGACGAGCATGGGAGCGGCATCGTCCTGGTCGGCCAGGACGGCGCGGTCCTGGGGCGGCAGCTGGCGATGGGGTGGACAGAGGGCCTCCTCTATTACCCCTCCCAGATGTGTCTCAACGACAACGGCCAGGCGTTCATCGCGGACCGTGGAAACAGCAGGATCCAGGTCTTCTCCATCGTGCGATAACCGGCTCACCCCCGGCATGACGGCCGGCCTGACTCTCGCCGTGGTCTACCTCCTATTCTTCCTCTCCGGAGCGGCCGCCCTCGTCTACCAGGTGGTGTGGGTCCGCTCGCTGACGCTGATCTTCGGTGGCTCCCACCTGGCGGTGACCGCCGTGCTCGCTATCTTCATGGCGGGACTGGCCCTCGGTGGGTACCTGATCGGTAGGGCCGTGGACCGCGTCGAGCGCCCGCTCAGGCTGTACGGCCTGCTCGAGCTCGGCATCGCGGCGTCCGCGCTCCTGTTCATCGGGCTGATGCAGGTCTATCCCTCCGTGTACGTGCCCCTGGCCCGCGGGCGGGACGACTCGATCGTCTACCTCACGATCGTGCGCGCGGCGTTCGCGACCCTCGCGCTCATCGTGCCCACGACCCTCATGGGGGGCACGCTGCCCGTGCTCTCGCGCTTCGTCTCCCGCCGACCGGAGGCCCTCCGCACGTCGCTCTCGCTGCTCTACGGGCTCAATACCCTGGGGGCGGTTCTCGGGGCCTTGGCGGCCGGGTTCGTCCTGCTCCGCCTCTATTCCGTGAGCGCGACGCTCGCCGTCGCTATCGGCACGAACGTCGTGATCGGCCTCCTGAGCCTCACGCTGCAGGCGACACGCGCGGGGACGGCAGCCCCGGAGGTCGCGCCGAGTGGGCGCGCCGGAGCCGCGGCGCCGGCGCCGATCCCGGATACGTTCTCGTCCCAGCTGGTGCTCTGGGGTATCGGCTCCAGCGGGTTCTGCGCCCTCGGCTACGAGGTGCTCTGGAGCCGCGTGCTGACCATCGCGGTCGGCGCGAGCGTCTACAGCTTCACCATCATGCTGGTCGCCTTTCTCTCGGGCATCGCCCTGGGGAGCAAGGCGTACGGGCTGCTGATGACGCTGGTCGGGGAAGCCCGCCCGCGCCCCGGGCGCGCGATCGCGTGGTTCGGCATCGTGCAGATCCTCATCGGCGTCACCGCCTTCCTCGTCACGGTCGGCCTGAGGGACGTTCCGGTGAACGCGGTGCGGGTCCAGGGCATCTTTCTCCGGTCGGGCATGGACTCCTTCGGGGTGCGGGGATGGTCGAGCTTCGCGCTCGCCTTCCTGTACATGCTGGTCCCGGCGTTCTTCATGGGGGTCGCCTTCCCGCTCGCCGGCGAAGTCCACGCGAGGCGCCTCCGTGTAATCGGCAGGGCGGTGGGAGAGGTCCTCGCCTGCAACACGGTCGGCGCCATCCTGGGAGCCGCGGTCAGCGGCTTCGCGCTGATCTATCTCTTCGGGATCGAGCGCTCCCTCTACATGCTGACCCTGCTCAACGTCGGCATCGGGCTCGTCGTGCTCGCGAGCCGCGCGCGAACGCGCCGGCCGGCGGCGGCAGCGGCCACGGCCACGCTGGCCGCCCTCGTCCTCCTGGCCGCGAGCCCGGCGGCTGTCCGGGCCTGGGACACGAAGTACCTCGCGATCTTCCGGAGCAACCAGCCGGAGGCGTTCCGGACGCCGGCGATGGTCCGCGAGGCCGTGGAGAACACGGACGTCCTCTACTACGCCGAGGGAATCGAGTCGATCGTCAGCGTCATCCGGATCAAGGGAGGCGAGCAGTCCTTCCTCACCAACGGCCGGGTCGAGGCGTCGTCCCACCTCCAGGCTCAGCAGGTCCAGTTGACGCTCGGCCACTTGCCGATGCTGCTGGCCCGCAATCCCAGGAATGCCCTGGTGGTGGGACTGGGCAGCGGGATGACGCTGGGCGCGATCTCCGTCCATCCGAGCCTGGAGCGGGTGACGCTCGCGGAGATCGAGCCCAGGGTGATCGGCGTGGCCCGAGCCTTCGCCGCGTACAACCACAACGTGCTGAACGACCCGAAGCTCCGCATCGTGTTCAACGACGGGCGGAACTTCCTGCTGACGACCGCCGAGACATTCGACGTCATCACGGCGGACCCCATCCACCCGTGGTTCCGGGGCGCCGGCTACCTCTACACCACGCAGTACTTCAAGCTGGCGGCCGACCATCTGAATCCGGGAGGCGTCGTCGCCCAGTGGCTGCCGATCTACGAGCTGAGCCCGCAGGATCTCCGATCCATCGTCCGCACATTCCGGGAGCACTTCAAGTACACGCTGCTGTGGCTGACCCACTATGACGCCGAGCTGGTCGGGAGCAACTCGCCCCTCGTCATCGACGAGGTGGAGCTCGGCCGGCGCATGGCCGCCCCGGCAGTCTCCCGGGACCTCGAGAAGGTCCTGATGGGGTCAGCGACGGATCTCCTGAGCTACTTCGTCATGGGGAGTGAAGGCATGGCGCGATTCAGCCGCGGAGGGCCGCTCAACACCGACGACCACCTCTACCTTGAGTTCTCCGCGCCGCTGTCCATCGCCGTCACATCGGCCATGGAGGCGAATGTCCGCGCACTGGCCGTTCATCGCGAGAGCCTCCTGCCCTACCTGACGCCCGCGACCGAGCCCGGGGCCCGCGAGGCGCAGCGGCGCCGCTGGGACCTCCAGCGCCAGGCCGGCCAGATCGCCGATCCGGCCCTGGCCCTCTTCCTCGGGGGAAAGGCCGGGGACCCGAAATTCGCATCCGCCCTGGCGGAGTTGGACCAGCGCTATCCCTGGTACGCTCCGGGCCGGTTCTTGAAGGGCGAATACGAGACGGCGAGGGCGCTCGAGCCCCGGCAACTCGAGGCGACCACGCTCGTTCTGACGGGCGAAACGGGCGCGCAGGTCGTCGTCGAGATCTTGGCGGTGCTGGTGCCGGTGAGCAGGACCCGGGCCGCGATCATGTTCGTGGACAACCAGGCCAGGGTCGTGTACGGCCAGCGCTACGTGGACGACTACGAGGGCAGCGCCGCCGTCTCCAGGCTCGTCGCCGACATGATGGGGACGATCCGCGCCGTCTACCAGAACGAGGCGGCGATCGCCAGCGCGCGGCTCAAGGCCCCACCGCAGGCGGGTCGAACGCTGAAGAAGATCCAGGAGGCCGTCGGGACGAAGGTCCAGAGCCCGCTGCCTCGATCGTGACCCCACCCGCACCCCCGATCCGCACGGCGATCGCCGTTTTCGTGATCGCCGTCGTCGTCTACGCCAATACCCTGCTGAACGGATTCGTCGTGGACGACGTCCACCAGGTCGTCGAGAACGACTGGATCACAGGAGTCCACAATCTCCCGGAGATCTTCGCCCACGGCGTATGGGACTTCGAGGGGCGCGCCTCGAGCTATTACCGGCCGCTGATGTACACGTTCTACATGGCGACGTGGTACGTCTTCGGGCGGACGCCGTGGGGCTACCACCTCGTCAACGTGCTGCTGCACGCGGTCGCATCGATGCTCGTTGTCGTTGTGGCGCACCGGCTGCTGCGAGCCGACACGCAGGACCCGGCGCCGTGGCTCGGTGCCCCCTTCGCCGCCGGGCTGCTATTCGCCGTGCACCCCGTCCACACGGAGGCCGTCGCCTGGGTGGCCGGGATCACCGACGTCAGCATGACCGTTTTCTGCCTCCTCTCCCTCTGGCTCTACATCCGGGCCGAGGCGGAGCGCCGGCCCCGCGCCCTGGCGCTCGCCGCGGTGTCGTACTTCCTGGCGGCGCTCAGCAAGGAGACCGGGCTCGTGTTCCCGCTCGTCCTGCTCGCCTACGAGGCGATCCTCCGGTGGAACCGATGGGACACAATCCGCGTCGCGTGGAGGCTCGCGCCGTTCGCGGGCGCGGCGATCCTCTACCTGGCCCTGAGAGTCCACGCCCTCGGCGGCTTGGCGCCCACGGCAGGCGGCGTGCAGCTCGGCCCCGGTCAGCAGGCGCTGACGCTGCTCGCGTTGTTCGCGGGATACGTGGAGAAGCTCGTCCTGCCGGTGAACCTGAACTTTTGGTCGGTCTTCGTACCGCCCGCGTCGCTCACCTCGGCGGCGGCGCTCCGCGCGCTCGCCGTGACCGCGGCTGCCATCGTCACCGGTTGGCTCGCCGCGCGAGGGAGTCGCGTGGCGTTCTTCGCCCTGGCGCTCGCCGTGATCCCGCTCCTGCCCGCCTTCCACGTGTGGGCCCTCAACCAGGGCCTCGAGAGCGCCCTGGCCGAGCGCTATCTCTACTTTCCGTCGGTCGGCTTCGTGCTGCTCGGGGGGCTGGCGGCCGCCCGGCTGGGCGCCTGGACGTCGCCCCGTCGCGTCGTCCCCGCGCTGGCGGTGATGCTCGTGGCCGGCACGCTCGCGGTAGGCACGGTTCAGCGCAACACCGTCTGGAGGAACGGGCTGAGCCTCTGGTCGGACGCGGTGCGCAAATCGCCGGGCAGCGCCATCGCGCACAAGAACCACGGCGCGGCGCTGCTCTACGCCGGACGCCGGGCGGAAGGCGAGAGGGAGCTACGCGCCGCCGTCGCGATGCGGCCCGATCTCGTGGACCAGGAGCTCGGCAAGGGCGCCGCCTACGGCGCCAAGGGGCTCACCAAGAAGGCCGTGCTGGCCTTCCACATGGCTCTCGCCCTCGACCCGCGCAGCGCGCCGGCCCATTTCGGCCTCGGTGTCACCTACGAAGCGAAGGGCTGGATCGACGCCGCCATCGGCGAGTACGAGGCGACGCTGGCCCTCCGGCCCGACTACGCAGAAGCGCACAACAACGTCGCCGTTCTGTATGCGCAGCGGGGGCTGCTGGATCGGGCGCTGCCGCACTTCGAGGCGGCCGTGCGGCTCAGGCCGGACGACCGGGACTACCGGTCGAATCTTGACCGCGCCAGGCGCCTCCGGCAGGGATGAGACGGCTCACGAGCTCTTGAGGTAGACCTTGACGTCCGAGAGGGCCCGCAGCTTCTCGGCGTGCTCCTCCACGGCCTGCTGCACCTTCGCGGCCAGGGCCTTTTGGGCGATCTCCCCCCTGACCTGCTCGAACGGCTGCGGTGCCGCCTCCACGACGCGCGCGATGGCGAGGACATAGAAGTGCTTCTCCGGGCTCGCGTACACTCGCGCGTCCCCGCTCCTGGCTCCCGCCACCGCCTTTCGCACACCCTCCGGCAGCTCCGTCGTCATGATGGGCCTACCGCCGAAGGACAGGACCCCCTTCGTGCCCGGCGGGATCTGGGCATCCGCGTGGCTTGCGACCCACTGGAAGTCCGCGCCCTTCTGGAGGGACGCCACGGCGTTCTCGGCGCTCATCCTGTCGCCGAAGACCAGGCTCTGGATCCTCATCATCTCGGGCGAGGTGTACTCGCTGCGGTGGTCGTCGTAGTACGCCTTGACCTCGCCCTCCGTGAGCTTGACGTCCGGGGCGATGGCCTTGCGCAGGAACGCCTCGAACAGGGCAGCCTGCTCGTACTCCCTGACCTCGCGCTTGTAGGAATCCGTCGTGTCCAGCCTGAGCCTCAGGGCCTCCTTGCGAAACACCTTCCGGTGCAGCAACCCGTCCAGGACCTGTTCCTTCTTGGCGTTCAGCCGCTTTCGCTCGGCGGCCATCGCCGTGCCGTGGTAGAACTGGAACTTGAGCGCCTCGGTCAGCTCCGCCACGGTGACCGGCTTCTCGCCCCTGATCTGCGCCAGCACCCGGCGATCCTTCAGCATCGCCTCGATTCCCGGTTTGTCCGACTCGTAGTCGAGGCTCTTCAGGAGCGCGTGGTCAACCTTCGCGTACTTCTCCTTGAGGGCCTTGTCGAAGGCCGTCACGGCCTCCTTCCTCTTCTCCGTGAGGACGATCTGCTCCGCCGCCGCCCGCGCCGCCGGATCGTCCGGGTAGCGGATGGCCTCGAGCTTCAGCACGACGAACCCCGACTTGAGAGAGATGACGGGGCTCGTGGAACCCACCGCCAGCACGTCGATCGCCTTGCCGATCGCCGGGTCCATGGCCTGGCGCTTGAGGGAGACACCGTCCTCGACCTTCACGGCCTTCCCCTGCGCCAGGTACGCTCCCGCCAGCGCGCCGAAGTCCCCTCCGGCCTTGACCTCCGCCGCCAGCTGGCCGGCGTGCTCCTCCTTCTCGAACAGGACCGCGCTGATCTTCCATTCCGCGACCGAGTCGCGATAGACCTTCTCGACCTCGTTCGGGTCGGCCTTCAGGTCCTTCACGACCCGCTCGACCAGCTCCTCCCTGAGGGTCACCCGCGCAAAGGAGTCGACCATCCGGCGGATCTCGGGCACCTTGTCCAGCTCCATCCGCCTGGCTTCCTGGGCGATGAGGCGCAGCCTGATCATGCGGTTCAGCAGCGCCAGCTCCGCGCTGCGGTCCACCGTCCCCCCGGGCCCCCGCTGCTGCTCGAGGTCTTCCAGGGTGATCGGCTCCCCCTGGACGCTCGCCACGATCTTCTTCCCCTTCACGATCGGCAGGTCCTGCGCCCTGCCGGTCCCCGGAGCCAGCAGGGCCAGCGCGAGACTCACGGCCGCGACCGCCATCGACGGGTATGCCTTCATCTCCGCTCCACGCCGCGCGCCGCCATGGGGGCGCGCAGCAGTTGTTCGGTGATGGCCCGGGCCATTCGCGAGACCATGGCGTGGGCCGTGTTGACCTTGCCCCAGTCGAAGAAGAACACCCGGTCGTCACCGGCATTGTGACTGTAGGAGCTGTACACGACTCTTCGCGACTTCCGCTCGAGAAACAGGACCGCGAAGTCGGCCTGCGGCGCCCCGCCTACCCACGGGCGCTCCTGGTACTCGAACATCTCGCCGTTGAGCACGAGATCGGCGTTCACCGCGTTCAGGATGGTCTCCGTATCGGACAGGGAAATGCCGTCACTCATGATGATCCGGAAGCGCAGCAGCTCTTCCCGCACGATGCCGGGCTCCACGACCGTGAGGTTTGGCGCGGCGGCCAGGTTGCGCATCATGTGAAGCGCGATGATCTCCCCGCCGTGCCTCCGCGCGCTCTGGTTGAAGAAGGGCACGATCGCGATCGAGTACGGGCGCGCCGGATCCAGGGCCTCGGACCGGTAGACGAGCTTTGGCCGGAACCTCCGCGGCCCCGGCCCCGCGCGGTCGCCACCCTCGGCCAGGTGTCGGGCGAGCGAGACCCAGAGCGTCTCGACGGCGCGCCCCAGCAGCGCGCGCGGATCCTCGATCATCCCGATCCCGAGAATCCCGGGCGAGTCGTCGCCGGCGGCGCCCGTCCCGTCGATCCACAGCACGGCAGGGGCCTCCCCCGTCGAGACCAGCCGGGCGAAGACCCCGACCCGCGGCGGGAGCACCTCGTCGTACAGCTCCAGGGACGGGATCAGGACCGCGTCGGCGCCGGTCTCCTGCCGAAGCGCCTTCGCGAATCCCCGCTCGATCCCCGCCGTGTAGCGGACCCGGTGCCTGGTCATGGCGCGCTCGAGCGTGGCATCGTCGAGCACCCGCAACCCCTGGCCCGCCAATCGCTCGGCGAACATCCGTCGAACGTCTTCGAGCGGAGCCGGCCGCCCGGAAAGGTTCTCCACCGGGAACACCGCGACGAGCCGTGTCCCCTCGGGGGCGCGAGCTGCCGTCGGGGTGGACTCGCTCGCGGCGACACAGCCGGAGAGAGAGCAGAGTGCAACGAGGAGTAGCCGCACCGGGGGTCTCACGCTACTGGAAGAGCCTCACGATGAGGTCGTTGACGGCGTCCCTCGTGACGTCGTTCATCGGTCGGCCCCCGCCGCCGAAGAGACGGTCCCAGACGTCGACGCCCCCCCGCGTGGAAGTCGCCGTCCACACGACCTTGCCCGTCTGCGCCTCCAGCATCTGCGCGCTGACGGAGATCACGTTGGCCGAGCTGGACCCGGACCGCACGTCTCCGTATTCGCGCACCGCGCCCGTGATGATCGCCTGCGCCTTGAGGACGCCGGCGAGCTTGATGACTTCCTCCGGGGACGGGGCCGTCGGCGACTGGATCTCCGTCCGCGCGACCGCGCGCGCGACCTCGCCCACCGGCACGACGTAGACCGCGCCGGTGGAGAGGAGCCCGTTGATGAACACGTCGCGGACCCGCTCGGCCGCCAGGTTGTCCCGCGAGAGGTTCTGGAAGGGCAGCACGCCGACCGTCTGGATCGCTCCGAAGTCCATGTTCGGATCGCGGTAGACCGGCCGGGTGGCGACGGGACCGCACGAGGTCAGGACCGCCAGCGCGAGGACCCAGACGGCGGGACGGGTGATCGCACGCATCGTCGTCAGGCGCCTCCTATGACACCGTGTGCCGCGCCATCCATACTACCATCAATAATAGATGTTCAGGTTCGCGCCGAACAGCCGGGACTCCGTTTTCACGGTGCTCGTCTTCGAGGTGCTGAGCTGGTAGGTCGCCTGCAGATACGAGCGCCGTCTGACGCCCAGGTACCACCGCACGGTCGGCTGGATGGTCTCCGATTGCGTGTTCTCGGGGAGCCGGCTCTGGGTCCACGACAGGGAGAACTGAAGGCTTCCGTCGGGAAACGGCACCCAGCTCAGCCCGTAGTTCTGCGTCACCCGCGTCCGCTCTTCCGTCTGCGACTCGATGTTTGCGGTCGCCGAGAGGACGATCGCGCGGAACGGCGTGAACGAGAGCCCCAGGTCGAGCCGCTGCTCCGTGGTCTCCTGCGTCTCGCCTGTCTCGCCCCCTGAGGTCTGCGAGAGCTTGCCGAGGTAGTAGGTCGTCAGGGCCAGGCGGGGGTGAGGTGTGATCCCAGTCCCGACGTTCACGTAGTATTCCCGCCGTCGCAGTATCGCGCCGCGCTCCTGCTCGTTCGACGTGATCGTCGCGCCGAGGTTCAGCGTGGCGTCGAACCCCTGGTAGAGCTGCGCCGTGTTGTAGAGGACCAGGGAGTTGGTGGTCGTCGTGATCGAACCCGCGCGCTGCTGGTTGCCGCTGAACACGAGGTTGTCCGTCAGGGTCTTGAGCGGGGTGGCGCCGAGCGCGGCGTAGTACAGGACGCCGACCCGCGACGTGTTGTCCCGCTCCCTCCCCAGCTCGAGCGTCGTGTTCGCGCTGACCGTGAAGATCGGAGTGAGCCGGTGCGTCAGGAAGAGGCCGTGCGACATGCCGTAGCGCTGCTCGTCTTCGGGCTGGAAATCCTGGAAGTCACCGGTGAACCGGTAGTAGAGGGAGGGCGTTCTCAGAAGAATGGTCTTGACCTCCAGATTGTGGGTCCGGACCGTCCGCACGATGATCAGCTTCCGGCCTGCGGTCCCTCCGGCAGAGGTCGTCCCGGTATCGAAGGCCTGCACTTCCGTGATGAAGATGTTGGGGAAGCTCGCCGCTGAGGGGACCACCAATGAAAGAGGCGCCGTGACCACCTTGATGAATCGCGCGGTCGTGACGGGGAAGTCGATCACGAAGCGAAAGTCGAACGGCCCGAACGCCGCGGGCGCCACGGTCGCGTGAAGGCTCCACGTGAGGTTGTCGGCGCTCGTGTAGATGTCCCAGGAGAACGAGCTCGTGATGGCCGGCGGTGGAGCCGACGGCCCGAACCCGCTTACCCACACGAGCAGCCTGCCTACTGCTACTGCGGTACCGAAATCCAGGCCGACCTGCCTCAAGAGCCCCCCTGACTGGGACGAGCCGATGTCCAGGCCTGCGCTGGTCGTCGTGTCGCCGTCGATCAGCGCGGCGCTCGCGGCCAGCGTGATCGGCGAGACGGTGCCGCTGACGGCGGAGAGGCCGGCGACGGCGGGCTGCTGGAGCAAGAACGCGTTGCCAAACTCGCCGAGCGCGCGCGGGTTGTTGGTCGTGATCTCGGTGTAGCGGATGGTGTTGTCGGTCGTGGCGGTGATGCGCCCGTCGAGGAAGGTCCTCGCGTAGAGGGCCCTCCCCTCGTGCGACATCAGGGTCGACTCGGACTCCTGGATGTTGTCGTGGGCCTTCAGGAGGTTGCCGGTGTAGCGGAGGTTGAGCCCGTCGTAGAGATACTCCGACTTCAAATAGTACTGCTCCTGCTCCGTGTCGAGGAAGATGCGTTCGCCATCGCGGGTCAGCGTCCGCGTGTATCGCGCCTGCGTCGACGGGAGGTCGAGGGGGCGCCAGGTGAGGTTCGCGTTGTACGTCTCCCGCGTGAGCGTGGTCGCCTGGCCGGCGGTCTCCACCGTGTCGTCCGTCAGGTCGTAGCCGACCGCGGCGCCGATGATAGGGTCGCGGAGGGTGAGCCAGGCGTAGGGCCGGATCCGGGTGATCTCGGTCTCCGTGTCTTCCTTGTTGAGCGAGAGCTTCGAGAGGTTCTTCTCGTAGGTGCTGCCGGCGTTCAGGTTGAGCTTCGGCAGGAAGTCGTAGTTGAGCCGGAGGTTCGACCTGGAGACGTAGTTGGCGGCCTCGAACCTGGTCGTCGTCCCCGACACGTCCGTCGTTTTCGTGGACAGGAGGCTGTAGACGATTTCTTCGCTCGAGCTGATCGCCTCCAGGAGGCCGTCAGCGCTCACGGGCGGCGGGCTCGGCGGAATGGACAGCGCGGCCGAGGTGAGGAGGGCGCAGAGGACCTGCCGCGCTGTGGGG
>Ga0209640_10004711_pt1 | contig 11961 bp, 7 predicted proteins | sample RifCSP10_1_FD_184018 | JGI IMG/M metagenome (GOLD analysis project Ga0209640, IMG submission 184018) | Soil microbial communities from Rifle, Colorado - Rifle CSP2_sed 10_1 (SPAdes) (version 2) | ecosystem: Environmental > Terrestrial > Deep subsurface > Rock core/Sediment | place: Rifle... | reverse complement strand
AGCAACGCGGCCATGCGGAAAAAGCTGCCGTTTTATGTTTCGATATTTCTGGTTCGCGACACTAGGTGTTGTGCCACAAACCTTGACCTGCTGGCGGTCGTTTTTCAAGCCAGACTATTTAATAGCCAAATAGTCTCTTTTTTGTTATTAACCCTGTTATTAACATGGTTAATATTTGCCAAAAAATAGCCGACTACTAGGTTTTTGGTGCTAATTATGCTTGAGCATCTTGACACTGGACCAACTACCACGTATTTCTAATAAAGCGTGAAATTTCAATTAGTTGGAAAAACAACATAACTTATTGTTTTTAAAGAAAAATAGATGGGAAAATCCTTAGTTATCGTCGAATCGCCCGCCAAGGCCAAGACAATTAATAAATATTTGGGCAAAAACTTCGTCGTGAAGTCCAGTATTGGGCATATTCGCGACCTGCCAACCAGTGGCAGTGACAGCGGTAAATCGACACTGACCCCGTCGGAACGGGCAAAACTGGCCGCTGAGTCCCGCAAGCTTCCCCTGGAACAGCGCGAAGCGCGCAAGAAAATCCGCGCTCGCGACTCATTGATCAAGCGCATGGGTATCGATCCGGAAAACGGCTGGAATCCGCAATACGAAATCATGCCGGGCAAGGAAAAAGTCATCGCTGAATTGAAAAAACTCGCCAAGGAAGCCGATACCATTTACCTGGCGACTGACTTGGACCGTGAAGGTGAAGCCATCGCCTGGCACTTGCGCGAAGCCATCGGCGGCGATCCGGGCCATTTCAAGCGCGTGGTATTTAACGAAATCACCAAAAAAGCCATTGAGCAGGCGTTTTCCCAGCCATCGGATCTGGATCTGGACCAGGTTAACGCCCAGCAAACCCGCCGGTTTTTGGATCGTGTGGTGGGTTACATGGTGTCCCCGCTGCTGTGGAAAAAAATCGCGCGCGGCTTATCGGCGGGACGCGTACAGTCCGTGGCGGTGCGCTTGATCGTGGAGCGCGAGCGGGAAATCAACGCCTTCGATCCCGAGGAATATTGGGAAGTCTTTTGCGAGCTTAAACCGCCCAAAGGTGAAGAGCTGCGGGTGCAAGTGCTCAAGCACCAGGGCAATGAATTTCGTCCCGGCAACAAGGAGCAGACCGATCTGGCGGTCGCGGTTTTGGAAAACGCCAAATACATTGTCAGCTCGCGGGAGACCAAACCGTCCAGCAGCAAACCCAAAGCGCCGTTTATTACCTCCACCCTGCAGCAAAGCGCCAGCACCCGGCTGAGTTTTGGCGTCAAGAAAACCATGCTGATGGCGCAGCGTTTGTATGAAGCCGGCTACATCACCTATATGCGAACCGACTCAACCAACCTGAGCACCGAGGGGGTGGAAGCCTGCCGTAACTATGTTATGTACAAATACGGCAAAGCGTATCTGCCGGAACAGCCCATTCTCTACTCGAGCCGTGAAGGCGCGCAGGAAGCGCACGAAGCCATCCGGCCCTCCGATGTGAATGTGATGATCTCGGATTTACAGAATGTCGATGCGGATGCCGTGCGGCTCTATGAATTGATTTGGCGCCAGTTTGTATCCTGCCAGATGACCCCGGCGAAATTCGATGTGACTACCTTGGCTATCACGGCGGAAGATTACGAACTGCGCACCAAGGGACGCACCGTTATTTTTGATGGCTGGACCCGGGTGTTAAAACCACAGGCCAAGGGCAGTGACGATATTATTCTTCCGGAAGTGAAGGTGGGCGATGAGTTAGGCCTGCTAAAGGTTGATCCCTCGCAGCATTTCACCAAACCACCGCCGCGATATTCGGAAGCCAGCCTGGTCAAGGAACTCGAAAAGCGCGGTATCGGCCGGCCTTCGACCTACGCGGCTATTATTTCCACTATCCAGGATCGCGGTTATGTCACGGTGGAAAACCGCCGCTTCCACGCCAATAAAATCGGCGAAGTGGTGACGGACCGGCTCGCGGAATCCTTTAGTGACCTGATGGATTACAATTTTACCGCCGACATGGAGGAAAAACTCGATTCGATCGCGGAAGGCCATAACAACTGGCAAAAGGTGCTGGATAGCTTTTATGCCGAGTTCAAGAAAAAACTCGACAAGGCGGACAATGATGACAAGGGCATGCGCGGCAACGAGCCCATTATCACGGACATCAAATGCCCGACCTGTGGGCGCGACATGATGATCCGGGTGGGCTCAACCGGCGTGTTCCTGGGCTGCGCCGGTTATAACCTGCCACCGAAAGAACGCTGCAAAACCACCATCAACCTCATCCCCGGCGAAGAAGCGGTCAATGTCGATGAAGACGAGGAAGGTGAAGCCAAGCTGCTGCGCGGCAAACACCGCTGCCCCAAGTGCGGCAAGGCCATGAACAACTATCTGATTGATGAAGACCGCAAGTTGCACGTGTGCAGCGACAGCCCCGATTGCGACGGTGTCGAAGTGGAATACGGCAAGTTCCGCATCAAGGGTTATGACGGCCCGGTGATTGTGTGCGACAAATGCGGCGCTGACATGCAATTGAAAACCGGCCGCTTCGGCAAATATTTTGATTGCACCAATGCCGAATGCAAAAACACCCGCAAGCTGCTGCGCAGCGGCGAACCGGCGCCGCCCAAAGCGGATCCCGTGCATCTGCGGGAATTGCCCTGCGAAAAAACCGAAGGCTATTTTATTTTACGCGATGGCGCGTCGGGAATTTTTCTCGCCTCGTCGGCGTTTCCGAAATCACGCGAAACCCGGGCGCCGAAACTCGCGGAAATTTTGCCGCATCGCGCCGAACTCGATCCCAAATTCGACTATTTGTGTGATGGTCCTGTGACCGACGATGAAGGCAATCCCACCATCGTGCGTTACAGCCGGAAAAACAAGGAACAGTACTTGATGACGGAAGTGGATGGCAAAGCCACCGGCTGGATCGCGCACTATCAAAACGGTAAGTGGATGAGCAACCAAGCCGAAGCAAAACCGCCCGCGAAAACCAAACCCGCCGCGGGAAAGAAACCCGCCGCAACAAAAAAACCCGTGGCAAAAAAGAAAAAGGCCGCTAAAAAAGCCGCAAAAAAATCCTGACTATTTACGGCCAATTGAACCCCGGTTAACACGGTTTTAGATCATCGGTTACACGGCGGGCGTGCATCACGCTTGTTGTGTAACCGCCATTGTTGCCGATGCTTGGCACCGCTATTCTTATTACATAACTATCAGCGGCTCCCAATCCCGCCACCATACAACGCTGCCATACAACGCTGCCATAGATTGATAGCTAATTGGTGTGACTAGGATTGATTCGTCAAGGATGGTCTGGATTTTTTACCGGAACAGCGCCAGTTAAAAAATTACGCGGAACTAGTGCGCACGCCTGTCAGTCTATGTTGAGGGTGTTGATTTAGCGGCAGTCGCCATCAACCAGCTTGGTAGTTTGAGAACTTTCCAAAGGACATCACATAAACCCGTAAAACTCTTCAAGCTGGCGGATACCCATATAGGCGGGCTTATATATTGACCAATTTGTATTTATTAAATCCTGATTAGCCGGCTAAACGAATGAATTTTTTTACAAAATCAGGTAACGTACGTAAGTTAAGCGCATTCTCATAAATAGACATATTACTATCCGGTGTTCGGTTATTCGGTTTCAGCGATGAGGTAATAGCAGGATGGCTTAAAACCAGTGTTTTCAAGACCCTCATCATAGTCTGAAAAAAATCAATTGCATAGACTGGCATTGGCGTGCTATTTGCACTTTAATTAAAATAGGAAGCCGTAATAATCGTTCGGCTTGCGAAAGATTCATGGAAAGCGTATAGGTAACAGACACAGTACGTAGAATTACGCATTCTGTCGCACATTTTTGTTTGTTCTGGAGGCAGTTATGTCAATCTTCAGCCATTATCAATCCCGCTACGAGGAAGCCAAGGAAGAAGAAATCTCTATTCAAGAGTATCTTGACTTATGCAAAAAAGATCCTTCCGCCTATGCCAGCGCAGCAGAAAGAATGTTAATGGCGATTGGCGAGCCCACCCTGGTCGACACACGCAAAGACACCCGGTTAAGCAGAATCTTCTCCAACAAGCTTATTAAAGTATATCCCGCTTTCAAAGACTTCTATGGTATGGAAGAAACCATAGAACAAATCGTTGCCTACTTCCGCCATGCCGCGCAAGGCCTGGAAGAAAAGAAACAGATTCTGTACTTGCTGGGCCCGGTGGGCGGCGGCAAGTCCTCATTGGCGGAGAAATTAAAATCGCTGATGGAGGATTGCCCGATCTACGCTATTAAAGGTTCACCGATTAATGAATCGCCGTTGGGATTGTTCTCCCCTGAAGAGGACGGCCGGATCCTGGAAGAGGATTATGGCATCCCACGCCGCTATCTCGGTGGCATCATGTCGCCCTGGGCCATCAAACGCCTGCACGAATACAACGGCGATATCACGCGCTTCAAGGTCGTGAAATTAAAACCTTCGGTGCTGCAACAGATCGCCATCGCCAAAACGGAACCCGGCGACGAAAACAACCAGGATATCTCTTCCCTGGTCGGTAAAGTGGATATTCGCAAGCTGGAGCAATTCTCCCAGGATGACACCGATGCCTATTCCTATTCCGGCGGCCTGTGCCTGGCAAATCAGGGTTTGCTGGAATTCGTGGAAATGTTCAAGGCGCCGATCAAGGTTCTGCATCCCTTGTTAACCGCAACCCAGGAAAGCAACTTCATGGGTACCGAAGGCCTTTCCGCGATACCGTTTGATGGTATTATCCTGGCGCACTCCAACGAATCGGAATGGCTGACCTTCAAGAACAATCGCAACAATGAAGCGTTTCTGGACCGTATTTATATCGTGAAAGTGCCGTATTGCCTGCGCGCATCGGAAGAAATGAAAATCTATGAAAAGCTGCTGCGTAACAGCTCGTTATTAAACGCGCCGTGCGCACCCGGCACACTGGAAATGATGGCGCGCTTTGCCGTGCTGTCCCGTTTGAAAGAACCCGAAAACTCCAACATTGACTCCAAGATGCGGGTATACGATGGTGAAACCCTGAAGGATACCGATCCCAAGGCGAAAACCTACCAGGAATACCGCGATTATGCCGGCGTCGATGAAGGCATGACGGGGCTTTCCACGCGGTTCGCGTTCAAGATCCTTTCCAAGGTATTTAATTATGACCATTCGGAAATCGCCGCCAACCCGGTGCACCTGCTTTATGTGCTGGAACAACAGATCGAGCAGGAACAATTCCCGCCGGAGATAGCGGAAAAGTATATTTCCTATCTCAAGGGGATACTGGCAAACCAGTATGCGGAATTTATCGGCAAGGAAATTCAAACCGCCTACCTCGAATCCTATTCCGAATATGGCCAGAATATTTTTGACCGCTATGTCACTTACGCCGATTACTGGATTCAAAACGAGGAATACCGCGACCCCGATACCGGCGAAAGTTTTGACCGCGCGTCATTGAACGAAGAACTGGAAAAAATCGAAAAACCGGCGGGTATCAGCAATCCCAAGGACTTCCGTAATGAGATCGTCAACTTTGTGCTGCGCGCCCGTGCCAACAACGAGGGCAAGAATCCCTCATGGACCAGTTACGAAAAGTTGCGTGAAGTTATCGAGAAGAAAATGTTTTCGACAACCGAAGACCTGCTGCCGGTTATCTCCTTTAACGCCAAAGCTTCTCAGGAAGACCAGAGCAAACACAGAAACTTTGTCCAGCGCATGGTCGACAAAGGTTATACTGAAAAACAGGTCCGCCTGTTATCAGAATGGTATCTGAGAGTGCGCAAGGCATCCTAAACGGTAATTCCAAACGGTAGTATCCCACGTGACCCAAATTATCGATCGGCGTCTTAACGGAAAAAACAAGAGTGCCGTCAATCGACAACGGTTCCTGCGCCGTTTCCGGGAACAAATCCGTAAGTCCGTTTCCGATGCCATCTCCCAGCGCAGCATCAAGGATATCGACAAGGGCGAGACGGTCAACATCCCCACCCGCGACACCAATGAACCTATTTTCAGCCATGGTCCGGGCGGGCGCCGCGAAATTGTGCAACCGGGCAATACGGATTTTATCGTCGGCGACAAGGTTCCCCGGCCACCTGCCGGCGGCGGCGCTGGCCAGGGGAAAGGTAAAGCCGGCAACGCGGGTGAAGGCGACGACGATTTTGTGTTTCAGCTTTCCCGCGAGGAATTCCTGGAATTCTTTTTTGAAGACCTGGCTTTACCCGACCTGGTAAAAACCCAGCTGGCGACGATTTCCGAACACAAGCTGGTGCGCGCCGGATACACCACCAGTGGTGTGCCCACCAATATCAATGTCATTCGTTCCATGAAGGGCGCGCTGGCCCGGCGCATGGCGCTGCGCGCACCCTACCAGGAACGGCTCAGGAAAGCCGAGGCCGATTACGAAGAACTCCAACAACTCTATGAAGAAAAGCACCCGAAATTATTGGAGCTAGAGGAAGAAATCAAGCGCCTGAAAACCAAGATCAAGGCGGTCCCCTTTATAGATACCTTTGATTTGCGCTACAACAATCGCGTCAAGGAACCCTCCCCGACTACACGCGCCGTCATGTTTTGCCTGATGGACGTGTCGGGTTCAATGAACGAAGAGCGCAAGGACATCGCCAAACGGTTTTTCATCCTGCTGTATTTATTTTTAACCCGGACCTACAAAAACATTGATGTGGTTTTTATCCGCCATCACACCACGGCAAAGGAAGTCGATGAACAGGAATTCTTCTATTCGCGTGAAACCGGCGGCACCGTCGTCTCCAGCGCGCTGGAACTCATGCATGAGATCATCATGGAACGTTATCCAACATCAGAGTGGAATATCTACGCGGCGCAGGCATCGGACGGCGATAATTGGGAAGGTGATTCACCGGCGTGCCGCGAAATGCTGGTTAACAAGATTATGCCTTGCCTGCAATACTTTGCCTACGTTGAAATTACGGCTTATGAACATCAAAGCCTGTGGCGCGAGTACGAAAAAGTTAAAGAGGTTTACAACAATTTCGCCATCCAGGATATCGCCGGCCTGACCAGCATCTACCCGGTGTTCCGGGAATTATTCAAGAAACACGCCGCATGAACTCCGGCAGCCATACAACCAAACAACAACGCACACCCATCTCCGAAACGTCGGAGTGGACGCCCGAACTCATCCAAAAATATGACCAGGAAATTGCCCGCGTCGCCGAGGGGTTTAACCTGGATACGTATCCTAATCAGATCGAGATTATCAGCTCCGAACAAATGATGGATGCCTATTCATCGGTGGGTATGCCGCTGGGTTATCATCACTGGTCTTTTGGCAAACAGTTCCTGGATGTTGAGCGCCGCTACAGACGCGGCCAGATGGGTTTGGCTTATGAAATCGTGATTAACTCCAATCCCTGCATCGCTTACCTGATGGAAGAAAACACCATGACCATGCAGGCGCTGGTAATCGCCCACGCTTGTTACGGCCATAACTCGTTTTTCAAGGGTAATTATTTGTTCCGCGCCTGGACCAATGCCGATGCGATTATTGATTACCTGTTGTTTGCTAAAAAATACATCGCCAAATGTGAAAAACGATATGGCGTCAATGAAGTGGAGCATGTCCTGGATTCCTGCCATGCGCTGATGAATTACGGCGTGGACCGCTACAAGCGCCCGTCGCCTTTATCCGCCGACGAGGAGCGCAGCCGGCAACGGGAGCGTGAAGACTATCTGCAATCCCAGGTTAACGACTTGTGGCGCACCCTGCCCGTGTTCGAAAAGGAACTGGATAAAAAGAAAGAGATCCGCTTTCCGGAGGAACCCCAGGAAAACCTGTTATATTTCATTGAAAAAAATGCGCCGTTAATGGAACCCTGGCAGCGCGAGATCGTGCGCATCGTGCGCAAGGTCGCCCAGTATTTCTATCCGCAACGCCAGACCCAGGTCATGAATGAAGGCTGGGCGACATTCTGGCATTACACCATATTGAACAAACTCTACGACGAAGGACGGCTGACGGATGGTTTCATCATGGAATTCCTGCAGTCGCATACCAATGTGGTCGCGCAGCCGTCTTACAATAGTCCTTACTATAGCGGCATTAATCCTTATACGCTCGGATTTGCCATGATGAGCGATATCAAACGCATTTGTGAAGCGCCAACCGAAGAAGACAAACAATGGTTCCCTGATATCGCGGGCAGTAACTGGTTGAGCACGCTGGATTTCGCCATGCGTAATTTCAAGGATGAAAGTTTCATCGCACAATTCCTGTCGCCAAAACTGATCCGCGATCTGCGGCTATTTGCCGTGCTGGATGATGACACAAAGAATACATTGGAAATAACCGCCATTCACAATGACAACGGCTATAAGAAAATCCGCCAGGCGCTGGTGGAACATTACAACCTGAGCACACGCGAACCGAATATCCAGGTTTATAACGTCGATGTGCGCGGGGACCGTTCATTGACGCTGCGCCATATACAGCACAACCGCAGGCCGTTAAACAATGCGGCGGAAGAAGTACTCAAGCACTTATCACGCTTATGGGGTTTTACCGTGCGGATTGATACGATGAAGGCGGATGGCGGCCGGGAACTGACGCACGAGTGCCGGGTGAAACACACCTGAAGTCTGTCGAATTTCAAGGTGAATCCGGCGTTTGCAAATAATCAAACAACGATTTCAATGCAGAATTTTTTTCAATTGCTTTGCGTTGCGGCTTTTATCAATCACGGCTTGAACAAAGCGAACTGCGAGGTTTCATCCAGCAAACGCTGGCTGTCCCTGGCGTCCGGATAACGCGCTTTTTCAATTTCGTAATAGGCCAGAATCAGCGGTTTCTCCAGCCCCAGCCTCGCTCGAACTTCCTGTAACGGCAAATCCTGGCACGGTTCGAAATCAAACTCATCCAGCGGCGCGCAAGACGAGATATATCCCAGGCGGACCGCGTTTTTAAACACCTCAATGGCATCCTCATCGAACTTGTAAACCTCCGGATACAAATAACGCGAAACCAGGGCATACAGGTTTTCCTCGGTGGTGGTGACTTTGCTGGTTGAACCCATGGTAAAGCCGATGGTAAACGCTTCGTCTTTATCCAACAAACCGCGGCCAAGGATGATATGAATATAATCGTGCTGATGCAGGTCCACCGCGCCATGAAACAGCCGGATTCCGGGAACCTGAAACTTGGGATTCTCGACCAGCTGCACCATAAGCGGTATCTCATCCTGGCTGGCGCGCACCAACGACATGCTTTGCTGCGCATGACGTAGAGTGACCGTGTCTTGTTTAAACGGGATATACCAATCCTGATAGCTAATAGTCATCGTTTACCCTGTCACTAAAGTTTACCGGCGCCAAGCTCAATGCGTGTATCAACACTATTTTTTAATCCTATCCTCCTCCTATATCGGAAGACCGCCCGGTAAATTTAGCCTGATTGCACACCAGCCGCGAATGCCCTGGCCATTGATATATAGTTTGATTGCAATCCCGGCGATTATTCGCGGCGCGGTTTGTGAATTGATTGGCAAACTTCGCTTTACCCATGCTTGGACATGTTTAAACGAGCGCCGGATTGTGAAACGCGGGTATCATTTCTGTTATGGAAATAACCGGTGTTGGGTGGTTTTACTTATCAAATGGGTTGATTGAAAAAGCTCATAAAAAAGGGAGACTTTTATAAAAAGTCTCCCTTTTAACGTGTAAAGCGCCTTGCACTACTATTTTTTAATGACGCGCAGTAAACTCTGCGCTAACTGCTATTCACCCGCGCACTGTTACCCAAACAGCTCCTGCGTAATACTGGAGTACCAGCCACTGGCATATAAGGCTTCCGCCCTGCGGAACGATTCATCGGCGTCCGCGGGACTCACCCCACCCGCCCCTTTCACGGCAGTGATCTTGCCATCCTCAATACGGTAGACCCCCGCAACGGAAATACCATAATCCGGACCTACCAGGCTGTAGCAGGTATTGGTATACGATGGGTTTGGCATCTCCATACCGTTAATCGCGGTGACCACGGCGGCGGCGCACATCTTGCCTTCACTCGTGGCGGCATAGCCCGATTTGGGCAACTCGCCGGCAAGGGATGAATCGCCGATGACGTGGATATTTTTCAGCAGGCTTGATTCGAAAGTTTTTTGATTAACCGGACACCAGCCCGTTGCATCCGCCAGCCCGGCACTTCTGGCAATCATACCCGCCGCCTGGTGTGGAATGTAATTGATTACCGCACCTTTAATAGGATCACCCGCCTCGTTGTAAACCGTCATATTCTTGGCGTCCACCTTGGTTACAATACCGCCCTTGGTGCCCGCCACCCACTCGATCATGCCCGGATACAAGGCTTCCCAACCTTTGGTAAACAAGCCCTGCTTGGAAAAGTTGTCCTTGGCGTCCAGGATCAGGATCTTGGATTTAGGCTTATGGGTTTTCAGGTAATGGGCAACCATGCCCGCTCTTTCATAGGGTCCCGGCGGGCAACGGAACGGATTCGGCGGCGCGACCATGACAAAAACGCCACCATCTTCCATTGCGTCCAGCTGGCTCTTTAACAAAAGCGTTTGCTTGCCGGCTTTCCAGGCGTGAGGCGTGATTTCCACATCAGCCTCGGAATAACCTTCCACCCGGTCCCAGAGAAAATCGATACCCGGCGAAACCACCGCGCGGTCATAGTCATAGGCTTTGCCGCTTTTGGTTTTGACCTGGCGTTTTTCAGCATCAATGCCGGTCACTTCGTCATGCACTACATTGATCCCGTCTTTATTCTTTAAAATATCGTAACCATAGGTAATGGAATTGATATCTCTTAATCCGCCTAAAACCAGGTTACTGAAGGGGCAGGTAATAAACTGCGCATCCCTTTCAATGAGCGTTACGTCTATATTGGCGTCAAACTTTTTAATGAACCGGGCGCAGGTCACGCCCCCAAAGCCGCCACCCACAACCACCACCCGTGGTTTGGGTTTACCACCCAGGCCAACGCTTGTCATTGGCCAGAATAAAGAGCCCAGTGATACGGAAGAAACTACGGCTCCACCCGCTTTAATAAATTTCCGGCGTGTCATATTCATTTTCTTTTTCATTGCGCCATTCCTCCGTTATTTTTTAGCCGCGAAATATTCCGCCATGAGTTTGATTTCAGCATCGCTATAGCCTTTGGCATGCCGCTGCATGACGGTTGACGGACGTTTGTCATCGCGAAAATCCAGTAAGGCTTTCTCGATATAGTCTGCTGCCTTGCCACCGATAGAAGGGATGGCGCCGACACTCTTGCCATCAGGGCCATGACATCCATTGCAGGTGATACTGAGCATGGCGCCTTGAGTTACCGGTTCAGCGAAGGCGGTGGAAGGAATCAATGAAGCACAACTTACAGCACTTGCGGCCAACATCCATACTCCGGGTTTCGGAACCCACATGAGCGTCCTCCTTTAGAGTTTTTTGTGGTTATTTATGCTTATTTTGTTTATTTTCTTAATAAAGGTAGTTTAATTTGTCAATTCCACATTGATACGCATCAAGAGTATAGACGATATTATAAATCAATAATAAGACGCAAATGGCAAGCTCAACCGCCGGAATATGCCGATGTATTGTACGCGCAGGAGAGGCGTCGATTGAGAAATGTGGCGAACGAACTGTACATAGCCGTCACAATAATACCATTCGCATTACCAGCCAAAAAACAAGGCCTGTTACACTTTAGTTTAGGTATTTAGTCCAATGCAGCCGGCCAGTGATCGCGTCGTGCGAGGTTATGGTAAGGATTATAAGGTTTTATAGATTTCCGCCCCTTGTTGCTTGAACTCTTGCGCCTTGTCTTGCAGCCCTTTTTCGATGACCGCGTCAAGATTCACCGCCTTACTGTCCGGCGTTGCGGATTGCTGCCGCGCCGCACCCTGCCGCGCTGCATAGTCCCGCACATCCTGGGTGATTTTCATGGAACAGAAATTCGGGCCGCA
>Ga0209640_10004709_pt1 | contig 11961 bp, 11 predicted proteins | sample RifCSP10_1_FD_184018 | JGI IMG/M metagenome (GOLD analysis project Ga0209640, IMG submission 184018) | Soil microbial communities from Rifle, Colorado - Rifle CSP2_sed 10_1 (SPAdes) (version 2) | ecosystem: Environmental > Terrestrial > Deep subsurface > Rock core/Sediment | place: Rifle... | reverse complement strand
TTCGTCAACCTGGCGCACTGCGCTTTCGCCATGCTCGGAGGCTACGTCAGCGTAACACTGGTGCAGCAAGCAGGATGGCCCTTCTTCGCGACACTTCCGATCGCGTTCCTGGCAGCGGCGTTGGTCAGCGTCGCGCTCGAGCGGACGCTGTTTCGCCGCCTCTACCGCGCCAACGAACTCGATCAGGTCTTGCTCACCATCGGCATCGTCTTCATCTCCGTCGCCGCAGCGGCTTACATCTTCGGCACCATCCAACAGGCAGTTACGGTTCCGCCCTATCTGCGCGGCTCCGTCTCTTTCATGGGTGTGAGCTTCGCCGTCTACCGTCTGTTCCTGGTCGGCGTCGCGCTCTCGATTACTATCATCCTCATCCTCGCGCTCGAATACACCCGCTTCGGTGCCCAGGTGCGCGCCGCCGTCGACAATCAACGCATGGCGCGCGGCCTCGGCATCAACGTCGAAGGTGTCTTCGCCTTGACGTTCGCGCTCGGCAGCGGGCTCGCGGGCTTGGGCGGAGCGCTCGCCATCGAGATCATCGGCCTCGATCCTTCCTTCGCCTTCACCTTCCTGATCTACGTGCTGATCGTGGTGGCAGTGGGCGGCCTCGGTTCCATCGGCGGATCGTTCGTAGCTGCGACGCTCCTGGGTATCAGCGACGTGGCCGGCAAATACTACATCCCTGAACTCGGCGCGTTCCTGATTTACCTCGTAATGGTCACGCTCTTGATGTGGCGTCCGGCCGGCCTGTTCGGGAAGCGTTAGGTCATGGCCGCCACGTCCGAAATTACAGCCGGTCCCCTCGCCTATCTGCGCGCCCAAACCCGCTGGCGACCAATCGAGATCGCTTTTTGGCTCGCGACGCTCCTGCCATTCTTCCTGTTCCCGAACTACCTGGTGCTGGCGAGCCAGATCGCCATTACCGCGTTGTTTGCGCTCTCGCTCGATTTGATTCTCGGCTATGCCGGGATCGTATCGCTCGGGCACGCGGCCTTCTTCGGCCTCGGCGCCTATACGGCCGGGATCATCTCAAAGTATGGCTGGGGCGAGCCGCTCTCGGGTCTCGTTATCGCGTCGTCGGTGGCTGCTATCGTCGGTTACGCGATGAGCTTCATCATTTCGCGCTTCCGGCATCTGGCGCTGATCATGATCACGCTCGGGCTCGGGCTCTTGCTGCACGAGGCCGCCAACAGCGCGAGCTGGCTCACCGGCGGTGCCGACGGCCTGCAGGGCGTGAAAATCTGGCCAATCTTCGACCGCTTCAAGTTCGATCTCTATGGCTACACGGCCTATAGCTACTCGCTGATCGTCCTTTTCATCGTCTTCCTCGTCTCTCGCCGTCTGATTCATTCGCCGTTCGGCCTCGCCTTGCGCGGAATCCGCGAAAATCCCGTGCGCATGCCGGCGATCGGTGCGCCGAGCCGGGCCCATATCCGCAAGATCTATACGATCTCCGCCGCCATCGCCGGCATAGCCGGTGCGCTGCTCGCGCAAACAACCGAGACCGTTTCGCTCGAGGTCCTGAGCTTCGGCCGCTCGGCCGATGTCGTGGTGATCTTGATCTTGGGCGGCGCCGGCCGGCTCTATGGCGGCCTGATTGGCGCGATCATCTACATGGTCGCCCGCGACCAGTTCTCCGGCATCAACCCGCAATATTGGTATTTCTGGATCGGCATGCTCTTGGTCGCCGTGGTGATGCTCTTGCCCAACGGCATTCTCGGCGGGCTCGCCAAGCTCGTTTCTTCCGTGCGGAGCCGCGCGTCGTGACCGCGCCTGCTTTATCGACGCGCGGACTCGACAAGAGCTTCGGCTCCCTGGTCGTCGCCAAGGATATCGAAATAGATCTGCCGCGCGGTGTCCGTTATGCGCTCATCGGCCCGAATGGCGCCGGCAAGACCACGCTCATCAACATGATGACCGGCGCGCTGCGGCCCGAAAGCGGGCGGATTTTCCTCGGTGACGAAGACATCACGCGCCTCGAGCCCGATCAGCGGGTCAAGCGCGGGCTGGTGCGCACCTTCCAGATCAACACGCTGTTTCCCGATCTCAACCCGCTTGAAACGGTGACGATTGCGGTCTGCGAGCGGCGCGGGGTGGCTGCGAAATGGTGGCGGCGTCTTTCCGGCTATCGCGACGAGGTCGAGGAGGCGTACGCCATTCTCGCCTCGCTCGCGTTGGGTAAGGTCTGCTACCGCTCGACGCGAGAGCTCGCCTATGGCCAGCAGCGTCTCCTGGAAATTGCGCTCGCGCTCGCGACCAAGCCGAAGGTCCTGCTCCTGGATGAGCCGGCTGCCGGCGTGCCAAAGGACGAAAGCGCGGAGTTGTTTTCGGCTATCGCCGGCCTCTCGCAGGATATCACTGTGCTGTTCATCGAGCACGACATGAATCTCGTATTCCGTTTTGCGAGTCGGATCATCGTGATGGTTGGCGGGCGAATCCTGGTCGAGGGCACGCCGGAGGAGATCTCCGCCGATCCGCGCGTACGCGAGGTATATCTGGGTGGAGCGCGCCATGGCTGACGCGCTCCTCGCGCTCAACGACGTGCGCGCCGGCTACGGCGATGCCGTCGTGCTGGACGACTTGTCGTTCGAAATACCTGAGAATGGAAGCCTGGCCGTGCTTGGAAGGAACGGCGTCGGCAAGACGACGCTCCTTCTCACCATCATGGGAAACACCAGCATCAAGCGTGGCGCCCTGCTCTGGCGTGGGATGGACATAACCGGCATCCCCCCCTATCGGCGCGCGCGGCTCGGCATCGGCTGGGTCGCGCAGGAACGCGAAATCTTTCCCTCGCTCAGTGTCGAGGAGAATCTTACCGTCGCTTCTCGTCCCGGCATCTGGGAACTCTCCCGCATCTATGACCTATTCCCGCGCATTGGCGAGCGGCGACGGGCCAAGGGCAACCAACTCTCGGGCGGCGAGCAGCAGATGCTAGCGATCGCCCGCGCGCTGATGACCAATCCGGCGCTCCTCTTGCTGGACGAACCATTTGAGGGCCTCGCCCCTATCATCGTCGAAGAATTAGTCCGCGCGATCCGCCGCATGATCGCGGAGCAAGGAACTGCTTTCATTCTGATCGAGCAGCATGCGCAGATGGCCCTGTCGCTCACCGATGAAGCCGTCGTACTCGAGCGCGGAAGAATTGTGCATCGCGCGCGCTCGCGCGATTTGTTGAGGGACACGGCGACGCTCGACCGGCTCATCGGATTGCGCGTCGCTGATGTCGCCGAAACTTCGGCGTCCTAGCGCGCTATACGCGCCCGGCCCAGAGAAGATCAAACATCCACTGCATCTGAATTCTCACGGCAAATCGTCATCGGAGAGCGGCCGCACCGCCGCACCGTCCAAGTCCTCGTATTGGCCGCTCTTGAGCGACCAGAGGAAGGCGGCCAAGCCCAGCAGGCCGAGCCCGAGCGCTGCGGGAACCAGATAGACCAGCACGCTCACGAGAAGGCCTCCTTCGACGCGATCACCCCGCTTCGGGCGATTTCGGTTTCAGGACGCCGTTCCGATTTCGGCATTCGACCGGCGCGGAGCGCATTGACCGTCACCAGAATCGACGAGCCCGACATGGCCAGTGCTGCGATGAGCGGCGTGACCAGGCCGGCGATCGCGATCGGCACGGCCACCGCGTTATAGAGCACGGCCAGCCACAAGTTTTGCCGCATCAGCCGCCGCGCTTTAATTGCCGTCTCGAGGCACTGCAGAACAGGTTTCAGCGACTCGCCGAGAAATACCGCGTCGGCGTGCGACTGCGCCAAGTCCGCAGCAGAAATCGGCGAGAGCGAGACATGCGCTGCGGCGATAGCCGGGGCATCATTAATGCCATCGCCTACCATCAAGACCTTGCGGCCCTCGGCTTTCATCCCGTTGAGCGCAGCTATCTTTTCCGCTGGCTTGAGACCGCCCCGCCAGCCGGCGATGCCGAGCGCCTCGGCCAATGGACCCACCGCTTCGGGTCGATCACCCGAGAGGATCCGAACATCCAGCCTGCGCGCACACAGTTCGGCAATTACCGCCGCGGCGTCGGGCCTGAGCGTCTGGCATACACGAATGATCGCACAGTCGCCGCCGTGACGAAACACAATGCAAGATTCGGCGCCCTCAGGCGCCAAGTCAGATAACGAATCAAGCCCGCAAAAAACGGCGCTGCCCAGCCGTGCCTCCACGCCGTCGATGACGGCGCGCACACCCTGCCCCGGCTCCTCAATCGAATTCGCGTAGGGCTGCCGTTCCATGGCTTCGCGCGCGGCCGCTATCGCCAAAGGGTGGCGGCTTGCTAGTGCGAGCCGCGCCGCGCGCTCCAGGAGATCGGGAGCGATCTCATCCCGGTTGGATACGCGGGGCTCGGGCAAGGTCAGCGTCCCAGTCTTGTCGAAGACGACGGTGTCGATTTCCGCAAGTCGTTCGAGTGCGTCACCGCGCTGCACCAGCACGCCGGCGCGAAACAGCGAGCCGACCGCCACCGCCTGTACCGCCGGCACCGCCAGTGCCAGCGCGCAAGGACAGGTGATAATGAGAACGGTGATCGCGGTAACGATCGAGTCGTGTAACCCAGCGCCAGCGATGAGCCAGCCCGCCGCGGTCAACGCCGCGGTGACATGCACCACGGGCGCGTAGAGCTGGGCGGCACGATCCGCGAGGCGCACATAACGCGACTTCACCTCAGCGGCGACGGCAAGCAGCCGCTCGACCTCATCCATGAGCGTGTTCTGCCCCGCAGCCGTGACGCGGACGACGAGCGCGCCGTCGAAATTCAGGCTGCCGCAGTAGACCTGCGCCTCGGCGGCCACTGCCCGGCGCGCCGTCTCGCCGGTGATCAGACTCTCGTCGACCTGCGAACGCCCGGAGACGACGACGCCATCTGCCGGCACCCGCTCGCCGGCATGCACAAGAACACGGTCGCCGGGCGCGAGTGTCTCGGCGGGTACGGCGACGACTTTCCCGTGGTCGAACCGGTGCGCGACCTCGGCCTTGAGCGCCGCCAGATTTCCTGCAGCCGCGCGGGTCTTGCGGCGCATGGCATGATCGAGATAGCGGCCGGCAAGCAGGAAGAAAAGAAGCATCAGGGCGGAATCGAAATATGCGTGCTCGGCGTGGCGCGCGGTCTCGAACACCGACATGGCCAGCGCGAGAACCACGCCGAGCGAAATCGGCACGTCCATATTGAGGCTGCGCGCGCGCAACGCTTTAAGCGCGTTCTGGAAAAAGGGCTGGCCGGCATAGGCCGCGGCCGGCAGCGCAATGAGCGCCGAGAGCCAATGGAAGAAGTCGCGCGTTTCCGGCGTGATGTCGGCGACGTTGCCGGACCAGACCGAGACAGAGAGCAGCATGACGTTCATCGCCGCAAAGCCAGCCACGCCGAGACAGCGCAGGAGCCAGCTTGCGTGACGCGCTTCCTCTTCCTCCGCGGGGCGGGCGAACGGATAGGCACGGTAGCCGAGCGCATCGAGACGATTGAGCACGGCGGCAGGATCGAGGGCCCCTTCACTCCAGTTCACGGTGAGGCGGCGGGTGGTGAAGTTGAGGCGGGCCTGCTGCACACCTGGGATCGCCTTGACGGTGGTTTCGACCTTACGGATACAGCCGGCGCAGTGGACGCCTTCGACTGCAAGGCTGATCCGTGGCGCCCCATAGCGATCTCGGGTGACGAAGCGGGAAAGATCGATTGCTTCGGCCATCTGGATCCCGATCAGCGAAGCTGGACGCGGCTCTTGGAGCGGAATAGGCGCGCGCGATCCTTGGCAATGTCGATCACGAGATCCCATTGGCCGGGGTGCCCGTCGGTGATTCCCCGATAGATACCGGGCAAATCCTCGCGTAGCGACACAACCCGGTCGCGCCGACGATCGGTGGGGTGGACGAGCATCGCTGACACCTCGAAGCCGGCAAGCGGGCGCGCAACGGCATCAAGTGCCGCGATTTCGATCACGGCGCCCTCTTCGCGTGGCAGAATTCTCGCATCCACCGTCCAATTTCGCGCGTATTGCGCTCTAGCGGCCGCGGTCTCCCGCGAGAATGCCAGTCCGGCCTTGTAGGCGCTCTCCACTTCCACGCCGCCGAATGTAGTGAGCGCAAACCGCACCATAACCAGGTTCACCGCGATCACCACGGCGAAGAATGCAATCATCGCCCCAAGCACCATCCATCCGCTAATCGGCCGCGGCTTCGACAAATGCGACTTCCGATCCGGCATGGTCTTGTTCCTAAGGCCCGCGGAAATGATCGTGTGCTTCGGCGCTTTCGCCACTCGCCACGTCGGTCACCCGGACCACGATCGGAATCGAAGCATGCGCTGGCAGCGGCTGATGCGTCGTTACGAGCAGACGCAGCTCAAGCGTCTGATCGGGCCCAACCTCAAAGCGGGGCTTGCCGGCCGCGTCCAATGTTGCGCCGACAACGTCGGGCTCGGCTCCCTCGAGCCCCTCGACAGCAAGCTGGTATTGGCGCCGTTCCAACTCCTTGTTGAGCACGCGTACGGTATAGCCGTTGCGGATAGCGCCGTTGGCAAGGCGCACGAAGATCGGGTTTCGGTCGTGAATGACGTTGACGCCGACGTCGCGGCGCGTGGCCAGTGTCCCCACGATCAGTAGGCTGACGACGGCGATCAGCATCACGTACAGGATCGTGCGCGGGCGCACGATGTTGAAGGCCTCGGGCTTGCCCTCCATGCGTCGGAGCACATTGAGATCATTGTCGTAACTGATGAGGCCGACAGGCCGGCTAAGCTTCTGCATCACGTTGGTGCAGGCATCGATGCAAAGGCCGCACTGAATGCAGGCGAGCTGCGAGCCGTCGCGGATATCGACCCCGGTGGGGCAGACGGCAACGCACTGCGAGCAGGCGATGCAATCTCCCGCCGGCTCGCCCTTGGCGCGCAAAGCCACGCTCTTCTTGTACGACATGCGCGGCTCGCCGCGGTCGTAGCGATACGTGACGTTGAGCGCTTGCTCGTCGGTAAGCGCCGCCTGGATGCGCGGCCAGGGGCACATGTAGATGCAGACCTGCTCACGCATGTGGCCGGCGAGCGAATAAGTGGTGAAGGTAAGCAGCGCGATCGCGATCCAGGCGGCGGCGGGCGCCTGAAAGGTTGCGAGCTCCCGCACCAAGGTCGGCGCGTCGGCGAAATAGAGCACCCAGGCGCCGCCGGTCCACCAGGCAATGACCAGCCAGGCCGCGTGCTTCGCAGTCTTGCGCATCGCCTTGTCGAAGGTCCACGGCCCTTCGTCGAGGAGAATACGCTCGCGACGATCACCTTCGATCCGGCGCTCGACCAGAAGATAGAGATCGGTCCAGACGGTCTGCGGGCAGAGATAGCCACACCAGACCCGGCCGGCGACGGCGTTCATCAGGAAAAGGGCAAACGCTGCGAGAACGAGCAGTCCGGTAAAGTAGTAGACTTCCTGCGGCCAGATTTCGATAAAGAAAAAATAGAAGCGCCCCGTCGGGAAATCGATCAGTACGGCCTGGCTCGGGGCATTGGGTCCGCGATCCCAGCGCACGAAGGGCAACAGATAGTAGATTCCGAGCGTCGCGATCAGCACCGCCCACTTGATGGTGCGGAAGCGACCGACCACGCGCTGCGGATAGACCTTTTTGTGCGGCACATAGAGCGGCTCCTCGTCGAAAGGAACCGCAATCGGCGCAGCCGTCGCATACTCTTTCCCGGTCACTCGTGGGTTCATTCAGATCCGCGTGTCAGATGGCCCCCGGCGGCGCCGCAGAAGCCGCGCGCTGGAATCGCTCCGTCAGCGCCCTCCTCCAAGCGAATAGACGTAGGCCGCGAGCGCCTTGATGGTGACGTCGTCAAGGCGGCTGGCCCAGGCCGGCATGATCGCACCGCGTCCGCTCATGATGCCCTCGATGATAGTCGCCTTGTCGGAGCCATAGAGCCAGATCGGATCAACCAGGTTCGAGGAGCCGACGTCGCGCTTGCCCTTCGCATCGGCGCCGTGACAGACGGCGCAGTTTTCAGTGAATACTTTGGCGCCAAGCACGGGATCGGCCTTGGCGTCGACCGGCAAGCCCGACAGCGAGCGCACATAATCGGCGACGGCATTGATCTCAGAATATTTCAAAAGCCCGTCGCGTCCGAATGCCGGCATCGGCGCGCCTATGCGTGTCTTTTCGTCGCTGGACCGCACTCCGTGACGGATTGTCTGCGCAATCTCCTCAAGCGATCCGCCCCAAATCCATTCGTCGTCAACCAGGCTCGGATAGCCCTTGGCACCGCCGGCGCCGGGGCCATGGCAAGGTACGCAGTTTTCCGCGAAGGCGAAGCGGCCTTGGGCCCGCGCGAGCGCGAGTAGTTCCGGATTCTTAACGATCTCCTCGAGCGAGGCGGCGGAAAGGCGCGAGGTGATTATCGCGCGTCGCGCCTGCAGCGCAGCAAGCTCCGCGCTCACCGCCTCGCGCGAACTCCACCCGAAGAGTCCGCGCGCGTAGGAAGAGACCAGCGGCCAGGACGGATAGACGATCCAGTAGCCGACGGCCCAAACGATAGTCGCGTAGAAAATCCAGAGCCACCAGCGGGGCAGCGGCGTATTGAGCTCGCGCACTCCATCCCATTCGTGACCGGTCGTGGCCATACCCGTGACCTGATCGATATGGACTTGTTCCTTCTTGGCCATCGATCAATCCTCTCTCAGGGGAAGGCGCGCCGCGTCATCAAATTGCTTCTTGCGGCGCGGCGAGAGCGCATAGACGAGCACAAGTACAAAAACGCCCACGAAGTAGAGAAGGCCCCAGGTCTGGGCGAATTGCGCGAGCACCATGTACGTATCGGCCATATCGCCCTCAACGCAGGTTGGCTTTGTTGTCGTAGAGCTTGAAGTCGACCAGCGCGCCCAACATTTGTAAGTACGCAATCAGCGCGTCCGCTTCGCTGATCCGGTTCGGATTTCCATCAAAATCGCGCGCCACCGCTTTGGGATAGCGCTTGACGAAGGCGTCGGCATCCGGCGAGTCCGGGCTCGCTTGCGCGCGCAGGTCAGCGCGCGCGTTGTCGATCATTTCTTTAGTGTAGGGCACCCCAAGCGCGGCCTGTATTTTCAAATCCTGATCGACGAAGCGGCCGTCGAGCGCAGTGCCCGCCAGCCAAGGATAGCCGGGCATGATCGAGTTCGGCACGACCGAGCGTGGGTTGATCAGGTGATCGCGATGCCAATCATCGGAGTACTTGCCGCCGACGCGCGCGAGATCGGGGCCAGTGCGCTTGGAACCCCACTGGAACGGCCGATCGTACATGCTCTCGGCGGCCAGCGAATAGTGGCCGTAGCGCTCGACCTCGTCTCGCAACGGCCGGATCATCTGCGAATGGCAGTTGTAGCAGCCCTCGCGCACATAGATGTTGCGGCCAGCAAGCTCAAGCGGGGTGTAGGGGCGCACGCCTTCGACGACTTCGATCGTGCTCTTCAGATAGAACAGCGGCGCAATCTCGACGATCCCTCCGATCGCGATCACAATCAGGATGCCAAAGATGAGAAGAATCGAGTTCTTCTCAAGTACCTGGTGCCTTACCCAGAGCGTCATTCCGTTCTCCCGGCTTGATCAGCGCGTCACAACAAGTGCCGGCGACAGCTCAGATTGCTCCGCGCCTTCCGGCTGAAACACAGTCATCCAGAGATTCCAGGCCATGATCAGTGCGCCAATGACGAACAACGCGCCGCCCAATGCCCGGATCACGTAGAATGGGTGCATCGCGTCGACCGTTTCGATGAACGAATATTCGAGATATCCGAGCGACGTATAGGCGCGCCACATCAGGCCCTGGAGGATTCCCGAGACCCACATCGCCGAGATGTAGAGAACGATGCCTAATGTCGAAATCCAGAAGTGCCAGTTGACAAGCTTGAGCGAATACACGTCGCGCCGGTTCCAAAGCCAAGGAACAAGGCAATAGATCGCGCCGAATGAGATGTAAGCGACCCAGCCGAGCGCGCCGGAATGGACGTGGCCGATAGTCCAGTCGGTGTAGTGACTGAGCGAATTCACCGCCTTGATCGACATGACCGGGCCCTCGAACGTGGACATGCCGTAGAAGGCGACTGCGACAACCATCATCCGCAGCACCGGATCGGTGCGCAGCTTGTCCCACGCACCTGAGAGCGTCATCAGGCCGTTGATCATCCCGCCCCAGGACGGCATCCACAGCATGATCGAGAAGGTCATGCCGAGCGTCTGCGCCCAGTCGGGAAGAGCCGTGTAGTGCAGATGGTGCGGGCCGGCCCAGATATAGAGAAAGATCAGCGCCCAAAAGTGGATGATCGAGAGGCGATAGGAATAAACCGGGCGATCGGCCCGCTTGGGGACGAAGTAGTACATAATGGCGAGAAAGCCAGCGGTAAGAAAAAAGCCGACGGCGTTGTGGCCGTACCACCACTGCACCATGGCGTCCTGCACGCCTGACCAGACGATGTAGGACTTCGACGAGAAAACCGAAACCGGAAGGGCAGCGTTATTGCCGAGATGCAAGACCGCGATGGTTACGATGAACGCGAGAAAGAACCAGTTCGCCACATAGATATGCGGCTCCTCGCGCTTCAGGATCGTTGCCAGATAGACGAGAAAATACGTAACCCAAATGACCGTTAGGAACAGGTCCGCATACCATTCCGGCTCCGCGTATTCCTTCGACTGCGTAATACCGAGCAGATACCCGGTGCCGGCAATGACAATAAAGAAATTATAGCCCAGCACCACGAACCAGGGCGCAAGGTCGCCGGCCAGGCGCGCGCGACTGGTCCGCTGCACCACGTAGAACGAGCTTGCCAGCAAGACGTTACCGCCGAAGGCGAAGATTACCGCCGATGTATGCAGCGGCCGCAACCGTCCAAAGGAAATCCAAGGAAGATCGAAATTGAAGACCGGGAATGCGAGCTGTAGGGCAATGGTGAGTCCGATTGTGAAACCCGCGATTCCCCAGAACATCGCGGCCACCGTCGCGAACTTGACGGGACCGAAATTATAGTTGGGTTTTCCGTTAATCGTTTGGGGCGCCGGGTCGGCCGGACGATCCATATAACGATTGCCAATTGCGAAGACAGTGGCCACGCTGGCGGCGCTAAATAGATACGCGTGGAATGCATATTCGGGCGTCCATGCCATCGCAGCGATAATTAAAGACGAGAACGCCAGAACGCTCGAGGCGATGAGCAGACCGAATTCGCCCATCGTCATGCGCTTTTGCGCTTGCACCGCCGCTGCCATGCGCTGCCCCTCCGTCGGAAATTCCCCTTAGCTAATCAGCTAGAGAGCGGGGCTCGCGCAGCATTGATACAGATCAAGATAGTTCCGCCTTACGCAAGTGATGAGCTCGAATTGCAACTAGAAAGTTCGCTGCGTCCGGTTTTCTCTTCATGCCGGGAGCTGCTCGAATTCAACGGCCGAAGACCGGGAGCACCAAACATACGGGGAACACGCGTCGTGCAACTCCTTGCGAGGCTCACCGAATTCTAAGAAAGTCGAAATACCCTGGATTCGAACGTCAATCGCTGACCGTTGATCAGTTTGATTTCCAATACCGGCCGCCCGTCCTTGAGCCGCTGTATTGGGGGCCCGATAACAATCGAACTACGGCTTAGAATTGTATTCCAAATCATAGGAAAACTATCGCCGTTCGAAATTGCAGCCTGACACAGCCGCAGCAGACTAGATGCATTGGTCACGAGAATTGCGCCTTCGAGGGAGGTTCCGGCGAAGGAACGACGCTTCATCACAAACCTTCGCCTCATTTTTTTGGAAGGTAATGACGAATAGGCTATCGAAATTGATCTAGATCAAAGCGCCCGCAGGAACTGAAGCGACGGCACTTGCTAGTCTTTCGTCATCCGAATAGTGGAGAGAACGGCTGGGGCAATTCGTGCTCGCGGCCAAGATCACGTTATCGATGCAGAACAATTGACGCACGTAAGCCGCCTCCCGAACGGTTGGCGAGCACGAGCTGACCACCATGAGCCTGGACTA